>Ga0209237_1000038_pt1 | contig 53843 bp, 46 predicted proteins | sample GraSoi013_1_40cm_2_FD_185820 | JGI IMG/M metagenome (GOLD analysis project Ga0209237, IMG submission 185820) | Grasslands soil microbial communities from the Angelo Coastal Reserve, California, USA - Sample 10_02_2013_1_40cm (SPAdes) (version 2) | ecosystem: Environmental > Terrestrial > Soil >...
AAAGTGGATGAGGATGGTGGCCGTTTCCCGTTTTTGGAAATATCTGGGTACATCTGTCGATGTCAGGATGATGCTCTGGGTGGAGCTTTGAGGGAGAGGCTACCACAAGCGTTAAAATCGCCTGTGCTTGTAGTAGCGTCCAGAAAATACTTTGAAAACAAAGATGCTTTTCCTCGTAGCACTTCTTACCGTGCTTACTCTTGCCCCACTAACAGTTGCCATTGACAACCGCACTGATTCGATTCCGTCGTCTGATGGAGTTCTTGCTGACCATGTCATCATCACCCTGAAGGACCAGCCGCTGGCCGGCTACGATGGCCATCTGCCCGGCTACGCCAGAACGATGCCCCAGCCAGGTCAGAAGCTCAACCTCAACTCGCCAGCCGCCCAGGCCTACTCGTCATACTTGACGACCGGCCGCGAGTCTGCGAAGGGATGGCTGAAAAACAACATGCCCACCGTACAGATTGTCGATGAATACTCGATTGTCTTGAACGCTATTGCTGTCAAGCTGAACGGGAACGCGATGAACGGTCTTCTGAACGCCCCTGGAGCAGCTTTCATTTCCGGCGACTATCTCTACCACTTGGAGATGAACAGATCCCCGACCCTGATCGGTGCTCAAACACTCTGGATCGCAGTAGGCGGCCAGGGCAACGCTGGTGCCGGGGTGAAGATTGGTATCATCGATACTGGTATCGACCAGACTCATCCTTTCCTTACGGACAACTCGCTAACGGTACCTGCAGGATTCCCCAAGTGTGACGCGATCGACTCTGCCGTCAGTACTCCTGACACTCAATGCAAGTTTGTCAGCAACAAGGTCATCGTGGCGAAGGTCTTCGAGACCCTCACCAACTTTGACGGCCACGCCGCGCAGGCCCATGGTTCCCATGTTTCCGGAATAGCCGCGGGTGTCGCTAACACCTGTGCTCCCTTTGTAGGTTGCACCCTCAGCGGTATTGCCCCTAAGGCTTTCCTAGGAAGCTACAACGTCTTCCCCGGCAACGTACTAGACGCATCCAGTCATGACATAGCCAAAGCGGTTGAAGCAGCTGTCGCTGACGGAATGGACGTGCTCAACCTCAGCCTCGGCGGAACAGCAAAGCCTGACGATGTACTTGTGAACGCGGTCAACTCGGCAACGGACGCCGGAGTCGTTGTCGCCATTGCAGCGGGCAACTCGGGCCCCGGAGCAGGGACAATCGATTCACCCGGGATCGCTGACAAGGTAATAACTGTAGGCGCTAGCACCAACCCGCACTTCATCGGAATACCCGTAACAGCCATGGGAATAGGTACTTTCGGCGCAGCTCTCGGAGAGTTCACCAACTTCGTTCCAGCAGTCACCGCCACCTACGCTTTGACCAGCCCAAGCAACGGTTGCACCGCGATCAGCCAGAACCTCTCGAACGAGATCGCGTTGATCCGCAGAGGAACCTGTACCTTCACGACAAAAGTCCGTAACGCTCAGAATGCGGGAGCCATCGGAGTGATCGTAATCAACAGCCAGCAAGGCGACCCGGTAGCCATGGCCCAGGACGGCACTAGTCCAGTTCCAACCATCCCGGCCGTCATGGTGTCCATCACCAACGGCAACCTGATGGCAAACAACTCGCCCAGCACCGTTACAGTCGATGGGACCAACCCTCAGGAATTCTTCAGTGACGGAGCTGGAGCGGACATTCTCGCCTCCTTCTCCTCGAGGGGTCCACCGCCTCTGCAGGTCCCAGGCGTCGGAATTGGACAACCACAGGACAAGATCAAGCCGGACGTTGTCGCGCCAGGCGTGAACGTCTACTCGTCGGTACCGAGCTTCGCCTGCGCCAGCCCACCATGCTTTGCCTTCTTCCAGGGAACCAGCATGGCTACGCCTCACGTAGCGGGATCTGCTGCACTGCTGATACAGTTGCATCCAAGCTGGTCTCCGGAACAAGTCAAATCTGCCCTGGTTAACTCAGCTCATCGCCCCGTCAAGAGCTCTACCAGCAGCAGCGCCCTCTTGAACCCCATGAGTCGAGGCGCAGGAAGGATAGACCTTGCAGCCGCTTCCCAGGTTAGCGCGACTCTTGAAACCAGCCCTACAGCTTCAACTGTCGGAAATGGCCAAGCAAGCTTCAGCTTTGGCGAACTTCGTGCTTCATCTCAGACCCGGAGCTTCACCATCACACTGACCTCGGTTTCGACCTCTACCGTTACTTACACTGTCTCGGTGGTGCCTGCAGGTCCGACTGTCACGCCCTCAGTGACAACATTGACATTGTCGGCGGGTGGAACTGCAACTGTCGACGTGTCCCTTACACTTTCGCCGAACCTTTCAGGTGCATTCTTTGGCGATGTTCAGCTGACAGGTGGACCGGTTGTGCTCAACGTTCCATTCTGGGTCACCGTCGACCCGCCCGGCGGGGGCGGCGGCGGAGGCCGCTTGCGCACCTAACCCCTGACCAAACTCCCTTACTTTTTCTACTTCTAAGCTAGAGGATGATCGGGACTACCTAGATACAAGAAAAAATGATGACTGCGCAGGAACCTTGGGTTCGGTGCCAGTCATTCCATATGCGAGGATGGGGTCGGTCCCGACCCATAGCAAAATGAGAATGTTTTCCCAAAGCATTTCATTTCTCAGGACCTTCTTATCGCATATCTTTCTCTTTCTCTGTAACTTCTCTTTTTCTACCTATTTCTCGACCCCTCGGAGTACTAGCTCCGATTTCGGTCAACACGACCCAAACAGAGAAAGTTCGACTATTGGCGGACAGTAGAAGCCTCCGCGCCTTAGGTGCCTGTACACGTACCGAGATGATATGTTGGCTATTCTCTGGATTCTGCGGACGCCTTCTTCTCATCACTTTTCTTGAAATCTAGCGAAAGGGAGTTGACGCAGTATCGCAGCCCGGTGGGTTCCGGGCCGTCCTCAAAAACGTGGCCAAGATGACCACCGCATTGCTTGCACAGAATCTCAACCCTGTTCATCAAGAGGCTGCGGTCGGATTTTTCCTCGACATTCTCCTTTTCGTATGGAGACCAAAAGCTGGGCCAACCCGTTCCGGAATCAAACTTTGTATCTGATGAAAATAATGGTGCTCCGCATCCCGCGCATACGTACGTTCCCTTCTCCTTGTTGTGAAGGTATTTTCCAGTAAAGGGTCGTTCGGTTGCCTTCTTTCTCAACACCTGGTAGGTTTCGGTATCTAGCTGTTTTTTCCATTCTTCGTCGGACATTTTCATATTCACAAGAGGGTAGCTGTGGTAAATATTCTAATCGTTGTTCGCATCGCTACTTCCCTGACGATGACCGACTCTGTTTGGGTCTCCAAATGAGAATCTTGCTAGTTAATTCATGTCTTCTAGTCTATTGTCTCCGTTTCGAGAGATAAATCAGGGAGCTACGATGTGCGTTTGGAGATTCGTCCTACAAACGGGTTGGCCATCTTTTCATCACCTATACTTGTCTCTGGGCCATGACCAGGGTAGACGATGGTATCGTCATCCAAGCTGAACAAACGATCGGTTATCGAACGTATTAGTGTGTCGAGGTTTCCACCAGGAAGATCTGTTCGCCCGATCGACTGGTTGAACAATGCATCTCCTGTGAACACGCAGCCTCGACCGGCTAGGCTGATGCTTCCGGGGGAGTGTCCAGGCGTGTGCAACACCTTCAGTGTATCCTGCCCCAAAGTTATCAATTGTCCGTCGGCAAGAAATTGATCGACTTTGGGTGGTGGAGGGACATTGAAACCCATGAACTGTCGGACCCGTGCCTGCATCGACTCTAAAATCCCTAAGTCTCCTTTGTTAATTGCGAAGGGTACATGCAGGTCCCTTCTGATTCGTTCGACGCCCAGAACATGGTCGAAGTGTGCGTGAGTGGCAACGATGAGTCTTGGAGTGAAGCCCAGAGCTTTAACAAATCGTAGGATTCGCTCCCCCTCGTCTCCTGGGTCTATTATGATCGTCTCATTTTCGGATTGGAGAATGTAACAGTTGGTCTGGAGCCTTCCAACAACCATGCTGTGAACGCGCACCATGTTCTCGTCAATACCGAGAGGCGATCGTGCAATATGAATTTGGGATTGGGAAACCGGTCGACTAGGGGCATCAATGTTGGGGTTTTGACCCCATTCTGGGGCAGTTTTTCAAGGTTGGAACGCTTAACGAGTCGCAATAACGATTTCGAAAGCAATGGTTGCTCGATAGCTTGACTTGGCAGGAAGGCGCCCCCTGCGGTTCTAACTGGGAATCACTTGGGAGAGTAATCCGTGGATATCCATGGACATCCGAAACCCTTATGCGTTGTATCCGCATAAGAAATCTAAGAAATCTTCGGAACAAGTGTTATGAAACATCATCGAATAGCTTCAATCTCAACGCTACTCTTACTCATGTTGTTTGCAAGCCCAGTCTATGCTGGTAGCTTGACGACAGCAGTCAACGCTCTCAGCAACGTGTCCCATGCCAGAATCAACCTAACCGCAGTCCGGGTCAGCTCATCAATGGTACTGCCTGATACCGTTCCATACTGCCAACACGGTAACCTGATCTGCTACACGCCACAAGATATCAAGACGGCTTACAACTACCCAGCCAACCTTAACGGTGCCGGCCAAACCATTGTAATAGTCGACGCTTTCGGAAGCCCCAGTGTAGCCAGGGACCTCAACACCTTCGACCAACTGTTCGGTCTTCCAGCACCAGCGTCCTTCACAGTCGTATGTCCGACCGGAGGATGCCCAACCCTGGACCTGAGCGGCTCAAACGCCCAGTCTATCAACGAGCTAGGATGGACACAGGAAATAGCTCTCGACACACAGTGGGCACATGCAATGGCCCCAGCGGCAAACATAGTACTAGCAGTGTCCAGCTCTGACGACAACTTCGCAATCAACCAGGCGATACAGAACGCAGTCAACCACTACCCAGGCAGCATCATATCCCAGAGCTTCGGCACTCCGGAAGGCGTGCTCAACCTAGCCAAGGGTTCGTTAGACAGTGCGTTCCTAAAGCAGGCTGAACAGATATACAAGCAAGCGGCCGGTCAGGGCATAACAGTATTCGCCTCTGCGGGCGACTGGGGAGCGGACAATTCTGCCATAGTGCCGAGTCTAAACTTTGCAAACGCAAACTATCCTGCCTCATCCCCATCTGTCACCGGAGTCGGTGGCACTCAAGGCAACCCCTACCTCTACCATTCAGCGATTCCTCTCTGCCATACAACCAGCTGCAGCACAGGCCTAGTCCAGTTCGACAACAGTACAGGCACCTGCACGAGGTACACTTCGTCACTTCACCTGCCCTACTGCACTGCAACAGGCTATGGCGGAGAACAAGTCTGGAACGAACAACAGTTTGCCGTCGCAACGGGTGGAGCTCCAAGTCTAGTGTTCAACACCCCCTCCTACCAGTCTGAGCTAGGCCTCTCTTCGAGGACAACACCCGACGTCTCCTATGACGCTGCAATCAGTGGTGGAGTACTCGGAATCTGGACTGCAGGTCCCCCTGGCACAGCGGGAGTGTACGTCTTCGGAGGAACCAGCGCAGGCTCACCACAGTGGTCAGGCATAGCAGCCATAGCCAACCAACTCGACCAGAAACAGTACGGACAACCCCTAGGTTTCATCAACCAGGCACTATACCAAATCGGACACAACCCGCAAGCCTACCAGAAAGACTTCCATGACGTTACCATAGGCAACAACCTAGTCGCGGGAGGCACCGTAGGATTCTCTGCGCACAATGGCTACGACGACGCCACCGGCTGGGGAACACCCAACATCGCATACCTCATCCCGGACCTAGTACAAACATCACAGAACCATTAGCCTTTCGAAAAGAGACGTTACAACCTCCCATTTTTTTCTCTGATTCAGAGTCTGGGGCAAGAACCAGTGGGAACCATTCCTCGAATATCAGGCCTCGTTAAGGCGTTTCCTTGAGGGTCAGAAAAGCGAGGGGTTTCTCTTACCCCAAGATTGCTTCTCCTTCGGTCAAAAATGTGAGCGGAAAAGCTTGGATTTTTGACGTACGAGCCCAGAACAACGACTCCATCATCTCTTCTTCCAATTTCGCCGTGAGTAATGAGACGCGGGAGAATTTGCATGGTCTCTACTCCATTAGAACGTCTAATCCATGGATATTCCTCGCTAGATGCTCCCCGGTGGAACAATACCGAAATATCTGAAGGAAACCAGAGTCTGATCGCTTGCCCTTTTAGAATACCTAAACAGCTTGATTCCGAGGCACCTAAAGAATGTGGTTTCAGGTCACTGCAAATCGACGAGATGGCACCGTGGAAGCGGCTAGTTGTTCCAGTAGGGTCTCGTCGCGATGAACTGAAGCTTCGCATCGAGAAGATCCTCATAGAATTCTTCGTCTTTATCGTGCATTACTGCGAGCACTCTGCTTGCCGTCTGTGGTCCTATTCCATATACGGACTGGGCGATGACAGCCCGTCTTCCATACGAGATCACCAAGTCCGCTGACCTTCTAGCTCTCGCCAGTACCTTCTGCTCGTTTTCGTCAAGATTCTCTTTGTTCCGCTTCTTTTTGAGGACGCCTGCGGCGTAGCTGCTGGACCAGAAGAGGGGGGCGAGAAGTCTTGACCCGCATGTGGCGCATTGAGGGTGTTCCGGAAGATCGGCGATCATGATTTCAGAGTTTAGGACTCCGCAGTCGAAGCATAACATGTCTATGACACGTCCTTCTATGGAGATGCGGAGCCTCGCGAGATTGTCAGCAGCAACGTTTTCAGGCGCTATGAGCTCTGGAATATCCACGTGTCGGTAGAGAATATGGTAGGCTAGAGGGGTAGGCTTGTCCTTTGACTGGAAAAATTGAACTTCCATGGATCCGTTTTTGACCTGTTGGAATATTTCTTTGACAGCATCGAAATCGGAATGCTCCATTAGCGCCTCCCTGATCGTCTCGTTGTAGATTGGAGTAAGTCGAAATCTCAGCATCAGTTCCTTCATTGCGTCCCCATACATTAATCGGCCACGGTTCAACGCTCCAAATCGCTCGGCGATGTGTTTCATGTGGAGTTGCCATGGAAAGTGGCGGTGAAGGACTCCGTGGCATGCTCCGCCTAGTACGGGTTCCTCGATTCCGAAGATCTGTTTTCTGAAGAGGTTTTCCATGTCGAGGTCGGAAGTGTCCGCGGTCATCTCGAAGAGAATCCGATAGGCGTCGGACCACCACATTCGGACAAGGCCTTCGCGGCGGAATAGTTCTTCGATTACTTCACCAAGGGTGAAGTTGACGATGTCTCCGAGGTGTGCGTGGAGGATGATGTATCGGTCAAAGCCTTCGATCAGGACACGTTGGTCGGTTGGGACAGCTGCGCCCGTAGCCTTATGGGCTTCTATCTCTTCGACAACTCGTTTCAACCCGTAGACGTCGGCTGGCCACAGCTGCGACAATTCATCAACCGAGATCGACTTTGGGGTATGCTGAGCAATGCTTCGTTCAACAATGGCCCTGTAGGCGCCGACTTTAGTTGCAAGAGCCCGGGGCACTGGGAGTATCTGCCCATCCCATCCCGGGATCGCGGCTGTGGGATCGTTGATGGGAAGAACGTAGACTTTTCCGTCATCTGTTATCTGTTTGATCTGCCAGACTCGTCCCTTCACGATGAAGTTTAGTCCGACGCGGGCCTTCGTTATCATGAATTCCTCGCCGAGGATGCCGACGTTTTGCTGGCTTGTGAGGTCTACAACCATGTATCGGCGTTCGTCTGGGATCATGCTCAGGTTTTCGAAATAGTAGAGCCTGGTCCTTGAGGTGCGGTAGAGCGTGTCGTTCTCTCTCTTGAGGTAACCCATCTTGCGCATGAACTCGATGACCTTGTTGAGTAGGTCATCCTCCAGGCCTTGGTACGGATAGGCTCGTTTGATGATGTTCTTGGCTTGTGAGAGTTCCAGGCTTCCTTCTGAGTCCATCAGCACTCCTGCGATCTGATGGGCAAGCACGTCCAGTGCTCCAACGTGGATATTGGTATGTTCTAGTCGTCCTTCCTTGGCTAGCTCGATAACTCCAACAGATTCCAAGAGGTCTTCGGTCGAAACGGAAACGAGGACCCCGTGCGAGGTTCTTGTGAGGGTGTGACCGGATCGTCCCACTCTTTGCACAAGACTGCTTACCTGTCTTGGGGACATGTATTGGACGACAAGGTCGACGGATCCAATGTCAATTCCCAACTCCAGGGTGGATGTGCAGACGAGACCCTTGATCTCTCCGGCCTTGAATGCCTCTTCGGCTCTAACCCGTTCTTCTCTCGGGAGCGAGCCATGATGAACCATTATTTTTCGGTCCATCATATTGAACTTCGACCCGAGCAGCTCGGCGTTGACGCGGCTGTTGACGAAGATGAGAGTCGAGTCATGGGCTTCCACCAAATCATCGACAAGTGTTAGTCGTGCCGCTGCCTCAGGTGTAGTGTAGAGCCGCCGAGCTAGCTCGCGATCCTCTTCTCCGGGCAGCGGGTACTCTACCTTGTACCTGGTCGCCTTGTTGAGTGGGATCTGTACTATCTTGACAGGCTGATTACCTCCAAGGAACAGTGCTATCTCTTCGGGGTTGCCAACTGTGGCTGAAAGTCCCACTCTCTGGAAATCGTTGACGCAGATTTCTCTGAGGCGTTCGAGGCCGACTGTCATCTGGACTCCTCTTCGGTCACCTGCGAGCTCGTGAATCTCGTCTACCACAACAGATCTGACGTGACGCAAATGATCCTTCATCCGTCTACCCGGCAACATCGCTTGGAGGGTCTCCGGTGTAGTGATGAGGAGGTCGGGAGGTTTGAATGCCATCCGTCTCCGATCTTTGGCCGGGGTGTCCCCGTGTCGGACCTCGACGGAGAACCCCAGCTTGTTCGACCATGTTTGGAGTCGCTTGAGGAGGTCTCGATTTAGCGCCCTGAGCGGTGTTATGTAGACAAGTGAGATGCCTTGTCTGTCGTTATTCCGGATCATTCTATCGATTAACGGAAGTAGCGCTGCTTCGGTCTTGCCTGAACCCGTGGGGGCGATTATGAGGACGTTGTCGCCTTGGGCAATGAGGGGGATAGCTTCAACCTGTGGAGGTGTAGGTGTTGAGATTCCTGTCTCTTGGAGCAGTCCTTTCAGTGGGGTAGAGAGGAGCGCAAAGGCTTCCGGGGCCATAGACGCCATTGATAGTTGGTAGGATCTGAGAACCTCAAAGATAAACTTCCTAGGCGACCAAAAGTATGGTTCTTCAACCCTTATTTCTTCTCGGTTATTTTTTTCAAGAAGACTTTGTAGTCCGGGGCTTTCATTAGACCCGGCAGCTCCTTCTTCAAATCCTCCGGCCTGATCGTCGTGATCCATCCTTCACCGTACGGGCTCTTGTTAACCAGCTCGGGAGCGTCTGAGAGCGTGTTGTTTACCTCTAGTACTATTCCAGAGATTGGGGAATAGACGTCAGCAACGGCTTTTACCGATTCGACTGTCCCTAGGCTCTGCATCTGGGCCACCTTCAAGCCCACTTTCGGGAGGTCCACATAGACGACTTCGTGCAATGAGTTCTGGGCATAGTCAGTCACTCCTACTCTGCACTTGTCTCCTTCAAGCCGAACCCATTCATGCTCTTTCGTGTAGTAGACATCTTCTGGGACATTGTAATCGCCTTTCACTGCCAGACCTTGCCAGGAAGCCTATGCGAAGATATGATTCGGTATAAAGATTCCAGCGAGGATTATTCCCCGACGCACCATCGCGTATGTTTCTTCTCCCTAGCCCCTTAGTGGTTCTAGGATCAGAAGCCTGTGGTCTAATTTCCCGCCCGTATTTGCTCAAGCAGTTTTGAGATTTCTGTCCAGCTTTCGACTCTGAAAACTTGGCGTAGTTCGGGGACGGTTCTGTTCCATGGACGGCTGTAAAGGATTCCCCACATTCTTGGATTACGTGAGATTAGGGGCATTAGTTCCGGGGCGTCGTCGATGTAGACATCATAGTTCAGGAAGATCTTGTCTTTCCATCCTGGGACGCGTACGAATCGCTGGTATGGTATCTTATGCTCGGCAAGCCAGCTCTTGACTGCGCTGACGCTCTCTTTGCTCCGTCCTGTCACGACGTCAATTTGTCCCGAGCGGGCTATTTTTCGGACTTTTTCTGCCAGTCTTGGTTCTGTGGGCGGGATGCTTTCCCAGTTGTCCCATGCCTCGTCCAGGAATTGGAAGAACTGTTCTCTACTGATTCCGAGCTTGCGCCAGGACGCCCACGTGTCCAGGTCGGCAAGTTTGAAGCTTGTGCCTAGGAACTCGTTGGCGCGTTTGCACCATGCTTCCATTGTCTCGGCTAGGACGCCGTCGAGGTCGACCGCGATTTTCAATAGCTGGTTTTGGGAACTGGACAATTGATGATGTCATGTTAGGGCGCGAGAGTCTTTAACCTTGAGTGGAGTCCGAGTCATCATGCCGAGTGAGATGGCTCTACTAGACGGGATCAACTCGCTTAGGTCAGTCAGGAAATTCAAGCCTGACCCGATCACTGACGACAAATTGAAAACCGTCCTCGAGTCCGCGTCCAAGGCTGCCTCGGGAAGCAATACTCAGCCATGGGAATTTGTAGTGGTCCGTGATGCGAAGTTGAAGGCTCGTCTCAAGGAACCGATGCTTCGGACCTGGCTTGCCAGGCTCGCCGGCAGCACGGGAATGTCTCCTCGGATGAGAGATGTTTATGATGAGGCCACCGAGATGCTCCGCAACACCGAGACAGTGCCCATCATAATCTACTGCTGTGTTGATCTTAGCCGCGTTGGCAAAAGCGAGGAGGTCAGGTATGCGAGTATCTATCCGGCCGTCCAGAACCTCATGCTGGCAGCCCACGCACTTGGTCTTGCCACGTGCCTCACTGTTCACGGGTCCACCCCTACACGCGGAGAGCCGGAGGTCAAGAAGATTCTCGGGGTCCCAGAGCACGTTAAGGTAGCCTGTCTAGTCTACATTGGGTATCCAGCCGTTAGACTCGGTCATCCTAAAAGGAAGCCTATCGAGAAATTCGTCCACAATGACCGTTGGTAGGCGTGCTGTCTCAAGACTATCGTTGTCTGTAAGCCCAAAATGAATCCCGTTCGGCAATCTGGGAGGCTACTTCAAGATCGCCCCTAGATCCACTGGGCTAGTCGCGTTTTTCGCCGAGCCATCTAAGCCAGGATCGTGCCTTGATCAGCCGCACTCGCCTGGAATCCGTGTCAATCAGATAGTGTTTCAGAAAATTGGGGGTCTTAGCGACCGAGTCCCGCGTCGCAAGAGTGGCTCATCGGAACCTTTCCGATTCGGAAAATCGCCCATTATCGGCCCTGATCTCGAATCCAGGATCCTGTCTGAACTCTCACCCAAATCGTTCGGGTTTGGGTGAAATAATGGCAAGTTTCGCCCTGGCATCCAAGCGCAGACTATGCCCTGAAAGGCTGGACTCGCTCATCATCAGTGCCAGACAGCGACCGAGCTCTCACAAAAAATGGGGTATCAAGCATTTAGCGTGGCATGAGTGGTTCCGGAGGAACTCCTGTGGCCGCAGTTTACCCTGGTAACGAGACTTCTATTGTTCGGTACCCGTCGAGGTCTCTTTGTTCTTGTCGCCCTCGCCGAAAATTGAACTCGTATCTGAGAAAATCGAGTTTGTTTCGGTTGGCGAGGACCCGAAAAGGGAACTGTCTGAAGGCACCTGCCAAGCTGGCAGTTTCGTGTCGGGGCTCGGTGCTGTTTTCGTAGGCTCTGTTGTCGATGCCGGCTTTGGTTTCTTTCCTTCCCTAACATATACTATTACGATCTTGTAGGACTCGTGGCAGCTCTTGCATCGTCCAGCTTGGACAACTCTCTTGAGCTTGAGAGTACGAGTCTTGCAGTTGGGACAGTCGATGAAACGGCTTCGTGCAACTGGTTCTTCCTGGTTGACGGTCTTCATCTGCGTAACCGCTCAACTCGTGAATCTCGACATAGCCATTCTGTAACCACTGCCGTAGACGAGTCGTCACCCATTCCATCGTCAGTCTGTTCGAACGCTTCCAGTGGAATTGGTCTAGCGCAGGATCATGCATCAACATCTGAAAAAACGGATAGTCCCGTATTTCACACGCGCTGGTTTTGACACCCTTAAAAGTAACTTGGCACAGGAAAACTGATTATCAAGGAAAGGTCCCAGGTTGAGCCAGCCGAGCAGTAGTTCGTTCTACGACAGGGCAAAGTCCCAGACCAACCTCCAAGAGAAAATCATGCTCCTCATTCCAGGATTTCACGGATACAAAGAGAAAGAAATCCGCCGCGAGTCAGACAAGCTTCTCAGAAACCAGATCTATCAGAAACTGTCCAGCGCAGAATCACAAGCGAAGGACACCTACAGGTCCCTGGTCAACCAGGGCATCAACGACACGTGGGATGACACTGATCATCTGATGGCCCGGCTCGATAGGGTCGTTGAACGGATCAATCACTCAGAGTACGGATACGCCGGCTTCTTTGACGTCACAAAGGTCAAGGAGCCTGACTTGGACCGAATGATGGACTATGACATGCAGCTCTTACAGATGACCGACAGTGTCACGACCGCGATTCAGGGGCTCAAAGATACAGTGGACAACGGACATGTTCAGGACGCAAAGGGCAAGATCTCTGACGCAATGAAGGCGGTAGACGCGCTTGAAACCGCGTATAACGGACGCAAGGACGTAATCCTGGGAGTCCAGCAGTAATGCCCCAAGTCATAGAATGGCGAGGCGCAGGCCCCGACGATATCGTCTGGCGATACCCAGTAGAGGAGATAACAAACGCCGCGCAACTGGTCGTTCACGAGTACGAGACAGCAGTCTTCCTAAGAGACGGCAAGGCCTACGATGTCTTTCCGCCGGGAAGACATACCCTTACAACACTCAACCTACCTCTCATAACCTCGGCATATCGAATATTCTTCGGTGGCAAGACTCCGTTCACCGCCACGGTGATCTACGTCTCCACGAAACAATTCGCTGGCAAGTGGGGAGCAAAGGCCCAGACAACAGAGCTGGCTCCGCTGATGGTTCACGGGACAGCCTGGCTCAGGATAACCGACTCAAACTTGTTCGTTAACGAGGTTGTTGGAGGACAAGGAGCGTACAGTACTCAGCAGGTTGACGATTTCATCCGAGGATTCATCAACGAACGAGTCATCGATGAAATGTCGAGGTATGATCTTCAAACAGCGTTCACCCAGCTTGACAAGGCTTCAGTCACTGTAAAGGTCAACATTAACGATGCTCTGAAAAGAATCGGGACCGACCTTGTTGATTTCAAGTTCGAAGGGATCGATACTTCTGATCAGTTCCGAGATAGACTCTTCTGGATAAAGCAGAAAGCAGCCACTTCAGATGTGCTTAGGATGGAGACAGCGAAGGACATCGGTTCGAGCCTCGGCTCTTCTTCGGGTGCGGGATTCGGGTCCGGAATGGTCCTCATTCCTCAGGTAATGAACGCGCAGATGCAACCCACGCCGCAACCCCAAGCCATGCTCGTCGCATGCCCCAAGTGCGGAAACGGTGTCCAACAGGGAGCCAGATTCTGCCCTAACTGTGGAGCTACTATGTTCGTAGCGCCGCCCTCGCCCCAGGCTATGACGCCTTGTCCCAACTGCGGAAAACCGGTCGCTGCTGGGACCAAGTTCTGCGCTGAATGCGGCCAAAAGATGCAGTAGGCATTCCACTCCCGAATCTAAGGCACGACGGACCCCAACGGTCACAAAGCGTTCGGACTACGCTTAGTTCTCCCGTCCCAAGACAAGGGTATAAGAATCGGGCCGGCGAAATGATCCTGTTCCTGAAAGGTTACTAGAAAGTCATGATAAAGAAGCTGGACGGACAATTCGTCGTTCCGGGAGTAAAGCTTGGCGTTGTGGAAGAGTTCATGCCAGGTCGCGGAACGGTCGAGGTAGACGGAACAGTCTACTCATCCCAGACAGGAGTGGCCGCAGTTGATTCTACCCGTCACATAGTTTCGGTAAAAGCCTCGGCTGGACCCCCAGTCGTCCCTGAGGAGGGATCCACATTCATCGGAGTTGTGGAGAAGGTCCAAGAGAAAATGGCCATCGTTAACATTGTCGTTGTTGATGGGCACAAGCTACAACCACCCTTCACGGGAATGCTGCACATCTCAAACTCCAGTCCGAGATTCGAGCGGTTCATGGGCGATGTCTGCAAGCCGAACGACATTATCCGGGGCAAGGTGATCGATGTGAGCCAGCGCATACCCAAACTGACAACTGTCGGTCGGGACATGGGCGTGATCAAAGCCTACTGCTCCCGGTGCGGCGGCGAACTCGTACTGTCAGGCAGAATTCTCCGTTGTACTCTGTGCCTAAACGTTGAAAGAAGACGACTAGCCGAAGATTTTGGAGCTGGAGGAAACATGCCAAGTTGAAAGTTAACGTCTTGAAAAAATCAAAAGGATTCCTCAAGGTCGAAGTCGAAGGAGAAGGCCACACATTCGGACATCTCATGCAAGCCGCGCTCCTAGAAGACAAGACCGTTGACTGGGCAGGCTACGACCTTCCCCACCCACTCTTCACCAGACCCATCATAACACTAAGAATGAAAGGCGAATCCTCCGCAGAGAAAGCATTGGAGCGAGCCGCAAAAAAAGTCCACCAGGATACTGACGAATTCATAGAAAAGTTCAGTGCCGCAGTAACCGCCGAAGCCGAAAGCTAAGCCCGAGGGATCGCCCTTTGCCATTTAAGGGCATCATCTTCGATTTTGATGGCACACTATACGGAGACTGGAGACTCTGGATCTCCCTAATCGAAGAGACACTCAGAGAATTCAACCTCTCGGTCACAGCCTACGAAGCCCTCGAACTAGCAAGAAACGAGATCAGAACAGGCGGAGCAAAGGAAACCATCAAGATAAGTGGAATAGCAGTCTCCCTCGCGAGAGATCAGGGATTTGAACGCGACGACGAGGTCCGTGCGAGATTCTTCGAGAACCTGGATGGCAGAATGGATCAGACAGGGCCAGGAAAAGATCTGGTTGGACTCCTGGAACAGCTCAAACAGAAAGGGTTCATCATGGGCATAGTGACTTTTGTGAGAAAGCCACGGCTTACGAGACGTTTGGATACGTGGAAATTAGGAGACTACTTCCGATGCACGGTGAGCCCAGAGCAAGTTGCAGAATTCAAACCATCACCCCAACCATACCTGAAAGCAATCGAGGACTTCCGCCTAAAGCCGAAAGAATGTTTCGTGGTCGGAGATGAGCCCGTGGACATGCTAGGCGGAAAGCGCGCGGGAACTAGAACAATCGGACTGCCCCAGGGATTCTATTCACGAGATGAATTGGAGGAGGCAGGAGCTGACACAATAATAACTTCGCTCAGCGCGCTACCATCCATTCTCTCCAAATGAGCATTCTTCAATAGCGCAATAATCCTTTGGTCTCACGGTAATCGCAGTTGAACGATGAGGATCTTGTCAGGATTCTAACAAACGCTGGGCTCGCTCAGTTCGGAGACTCCCTTCTGAACTTCGCCTATTCGATAGCTCTAACAGAAACCACCGGTCGGCCAAGGGGAACGAAGGTCCAAGATAAGATCCTTGCAGATGCAGCGGCAAGAGCTGGATTGAGGAAGCGCCTGCCGAGAAGAGTGGGCCGGGGAGACGTAGCTAACAGTTTGGAAGCATTGTTGGGACACGTATGGTTACAGAAAATGATCACACTTGAGGAGATCGTGTCATGCCTCAGGCTAGAGAGCCCTGACCACAGCAAGAACTTCTCAATCTTAGCGGAAGTGGCTCTGTCCAAGCTTAGAAAACAATCATGACGCTCAAGCTTACCGTCAAGAAAGAGATTCGGACACTAGGACTCGACCTATGCAGCCCTCAACGTTTGGTAGGCGCGATCGTGAGGGGTGGCGTTTACCTAGACGGAGTTGTCGTCTTTCCCTCCGACCCCATTGCAAAGAGCAGATCAATTGCATCTGCGATTCTTGAGACGAGATTTTTTCCGGAGCTCAGATTGATCATGACGCACGATGCCGAAACGCGACTCGACTCCATGATTATCGAGAGGTTGACCAAGCTGCCAGTCATCCAAGTCGACACGGCGAGAAAGAGAAATCCAGACGGTTTCAAACCATACAGGGTCGGCAGGAAGGAGTTGCAGGTAAAGAGCTCCCTTCTACCTAGGATCCTTCAGGAAATACTCTCCATAACCTGGACAACTGGAATACTTCCTGAACCATTGCGCATAGCCCACCTCGTCGCCAGATCGCGATTTTTCTGGAAAAACACGCGTTTCCAAGCCAACAAATAAATTCGTCGCCGAGTGCTATAAGAGGCGAACGTGTTTTGCAGTTCTGTCCGAAATGCGGGTCCACGCTTCTACCCGCCAAAAGAGAGAAGAAGGTGTTCATGGCCTGCGGAAAGTGCGGCTACACGAGCACTCGTGGCGATAAGCAAGTCAGCAGGCTGGCCCACGAGAGAGAGAAAATCGTCGTCATAGGGCGCGAAGAACAGAAGATTCGGACCCTCCCTAAAGCCAAGGCTGAATGCCCTAAATGCAACAATCACGAAGCGTTCTACTGGCTCGTCCAGACGAGGGGTGGAGACGAGTCCTCGACCCAATTCTTTAGATGTACCAACTGCGGAGCCACATGGCGGGAGAATAGCTAGAATTGCTAGAAAGCTCCATAGCAGAAACATCGGCTAAGAAAGAGAAGCCGGCCAACCCCATGTTCAAAGCCACAATGAACGATGCTCGGCTATTCCGCAACCTCATCGGAGCAATATCAAGCCTGATCGAAGAGGCCGACTTCAACGCATCACCAGACGGAATCAAGTTGCGCTCGATGGACCCCTCCCACATAGCCATGGTCGACTTTGAATGGCCCAAAACCGCCTTCGACACATACGAGTGCACCGCTCCAACCAAACTGCGCCTCAGCGTCTCGAACCTCCTCAAACTATTGAAGCGGACAAAAAGTGATGAATCTATTGAGGTCGTTTATGATGACGCGAACAAGAAGCTCAACATCACCCTCAAAGGCAGCATTGTCAGGAAATTCATAACTCCGACTCTCGAACCCTCCACTGAAGAAGTCCCAACGCCAAAGGTCCCATTCAACGCGAGAGTCAAGATTACAGCAGCAAGCTTACGAGACATTATCGATGACGCACAGTCCATAAGCGACAATGTCAAGTTCGAAGTAAACCAGGAAAAGTTCATCGTTAGGGCGACAGGCGAGCTGACTAGTGCCCTGATAGAACTGGACAAGGGAAGCGACGCCATCCTCGAACTGGACGTGAAGGAACCGGCGAAGGCTACCTACAATCTCAACTATCTCGGAGAGATAATCCGGGCCGGCTCAGGAGCCTCAGAGGTCACGTCTCTCGAGTTCTCCACCAACATGCCAATCAAAGTCGAATTCGAAATGCCCCAGCAAGGAAGGCTTCTCTACTATCTCGCCCCAAGAATAGAGGCCGAATAAGGTTCTGTTGACTCTTCGTCGGTTGAATTGTTCTAGTTCTAGTCGTGGGTCGTTGTTGAAGACTCAACTTGCCTCCATCGACTTTGAGGATTAGGGTCGTGTTCTCCGGTTCCCGTTCCTCTACCATTGCTTCACCTGGAGGCCCGTCGGGGCTGAACCTCAGCCCTCTCGCAGCCAGGTTCCTGGCCGCGTTCTCGTCCCTGTCTAGTATGGCTCCACAGTGTGGACACCATAGTTGTCGTTGGGTGCTCTCTAGGGTCTTGTACCCGCATATTGAGCACCGCTTGGAAGTGTTTCTAGCAGGAACGTAGATTATCTTCACTCCTTCCCATCGTGCCTTGTACTCTATCTGTCGTTGAAGTTCTCCATAGCTCCAGCTGTTCATCCTCGCTCGATAGTGTCTAGATTGCCCATTGCCCCTGTGGTAGAGTCTTCGGATGCCAGTCAGCCTCTCTATGACTATAGCGTACCGTAGGGTCTTGGCCTCGTCAACTATTCTCTTGGACACGCCGTGAAGTAGTGGTTGTACCCGGTTCCGCTGCTTCTCTCCGTACTTCGAGAAGACTCGTGTTCTTATTCTGATGTCGTTTCTCTTGAACCGGCTCATTACACTGCGATAGTCGGCCTTGATCCTAGTCGCTTTCGAGAGATCGAATGCTCGAGCTGTCCCGTTCACTGATGCGGTTGTCACATTGTCTAGGTTACGGTCTACGCCCAGATATCCTTCCGGTTCTATCTCGACCATCTCTTTCGAGTAGCTGATGCTGACCCAGTCTGGAGTCAGAGTGACCGAGCGAACATTAAGCGCCGAGATGACCTGGAGCGTATGCTCATTGAGCTTGAGATAGACGTACTCTCGTGGTTTAACCGGCAGTCTGAGAAGGTTCTCCTGTATCTTGAACCCGTAGCATGTAGTCAGCATTAACCTCCTTGCGTATGGGATCCTTGTCCGAGGGTTCTTTCTCACAGCTTTCTGATAGTTGCGAAGAATCCCTGTGGCTATGCCGATCGCTCCCAGTCTGTAGTAGCCGAGGATGTCACGGCTGAGACGGTGATATGATGCCAACGATAGAGTCTTGCGACTCGAAATGTTCTCTTCTATTCCGATCGCGACGCAGACGTTTACCATTCGTCTGAACTCATCTAAGAGCCTTAGGAGATCGTCCGAAGCCTGATGCTTCTGTCTGACCGACTTGATTGATCGCAATCGCGGGGTTCCTCACTAGAGTCCGAGCTCCGACTGATAATCGATAGAGGAGCGAGAATAGGCCCGAAGCACCCGACAGTTAATATGCGGTCCCCATCACCAGCAAGGTTGACAGAGCCGAATCTAATGTTAACAAGGGCTGACCTGGCCAAATACCCTTTCCTCAACGAAGCTTCCGACTATATCAAAGAACTAGGAATCTCCATCGACGACATCGCATCCCCGGACTTCAGCCCAGTCCTAGAGAGAGCTGAAAAACGGCTGGAAGAGGCCCTATCGAAAGGAAGAGTCTCGAACGAATTTCAAAATGAAAACGCCGAGATACTCTCGTTCCCAGTCTCCAACCTAATCCTCAGTCTTACAGGGGAGGAGAGAGCGCAGAGAAGATTTGCGCTCGCGGAAGCCAAGAGGGCTTACGAGCTGCTCCGGCAGGAAAGCCCGGAGAAGCTAGACTACATCGCCCGCACAACCTTCAGCTGGAAGCTGAAAAAAATCGACGCCCAACCTGGAAAGAAGTTCTATGACTTTGCGATCTCCCTGGCCGATTACCTCAGGAACTCTATCCATCTCAAAGAGCCAAAATGGAAGCTGCCGAACAGGATTCTCGACCACGGTCTGGTCTACGCCACTCGAGAAGAACTGGCCCGTCTCCTCGAAGAAGAAGTGAGAACGAGAATAGTGGATAGGAGCGGGAGGCTTCCTGGTGAGGTCCCGAAGTTGTTGCAGCCTAAAGTCGAACGGACAAGGGGGCTTATCACCAAATGGCTCGGCACCCCCTCCCACTACGAACTTCCGAAAGTACCCGCACCAGAAGCAATGCCTCCCTGCGTCAGAAATCTAATCGACAACCTAGCAGAAGGAAAGAACGTGCAACACATGGGCCGATTCACCCTCGCATCATTCCTCGTCAACATAGGAGCAGGAGAGGAAGAGATCGTCAAGACATTCAAACCCGCCAGCGACTTTTCCGAGAGAATGACCCGCTACCAAGTCGAGCACATTGCCGGCAAACGAGGCGGAAGGACAAAGTACACCTGCCCAATGTGCACCACACTCAAGACCCACGGAGTCTGCTACAAGCCCGACGAGATCTGCAGTACAATCCGAAACCCGCTAAGCTACTACAAGACAAAAGCCAGAATCCTGACCGGAAAGGGACCAAAACGTGAACCCAGCTGAACAAGTCATCAGACAGAAATTCCAACAATACTACCTTGACCCGAAAAGACAGCTCGACCCACCCCCCAACCCGTCAGAACGAGAATACGGGTTCTTGCTCTTCAATGGAAAGTTCATGGTCAGACACCGCTCATTCAAAGACCCCACATCGCTCCTGACAGCGGTCAGAGACCTGGTCCCATCCCACGTCTACTTCTCCACCGCCTACTACCGAGAACCAACGGCACCAATGGAGCAGAAAGGATGGATAGGTGCCGATCTGGTCTTCGACATCGACGCAGACCATCTCAACACACCATGCAAACCAGACCATGACAACTGGAAATGCAAAGCGTGCGGCACAACTGGAAACGGAGGCGCCCCAAAGCTCTGCCCAAAATGCAAGAACGACAGAATGGAAGAACAAACCTGGCTCTGCGATAGATGCCTACAAGAGGCCAAAGAAGAAACCGCAAAACTTCTCGAGATGTTATACACCGACCTTGGAATAGACCATGAAGACACTAAGCTCTTCTTCTCAGGACACCGAGGATACCACGTCCACATACATTCGAAACAAACCTCAAAACTCGGAGAAGAAGAACGCAGGGAAATAGCCGACTACCTTCTAGCCCAAGGACTAGACCCACAACTTCACGAACTAGAAGAGACCAGCGTCGGAGGAACAAAAGTCGCAGAAGGACCACTAATAGGCCAGCCCGGCTGGAGAGGACGAATAGTTGCTGGAATATACGACATTCTCGGAAGCGAGATCGACCAGATAGGCCTCACCTCAAATCAAGTCAGCGCCCTGAAGTCCTGGGACAGAGAGGATCTCCTCAGGAAACCGTTCTGGAGCTCCGTGAAGGGCGTCGGAATGTCCACCTGGAAGACCCTCGTATCAAAAGCTGTCGAGAAAAAATCGGCCAAAATAGACTCTGTTGTTACAACCGATATTCACAGACTCATTAGGATGCCGGGAACTCTCAACGGCCACACCGGATTGCTGGCGATGAAGGTTCCAGAAGAAAGACTTGACGAGTTCGACCCGTTCACAGAACCACTGGCGTTTCAGGGTGAAATGAAGGTCAAGGTCAAGGAGTCTCCGGGCTTCAGGCTAGGGGAAGAACACTTCGGGCCATACCGAGACGAGGTAGTAGGTTTGCCATCTGCTGCTGCTATGCTCCTTCTCTGCAAGCACCGAGCAGAGCCAGTAGCCTAGACCACCGTCAAGATATTATTAGCTCGTCAAGGAGCATAGCCCTGTCTTCCAAAGAGAGGTTGTAACACGGCTACTATCTATGATGAGACTATCGAAGCCTGGCGACGAGAGTTCCATAGCCCAGAACTCCAAGAGCTTAGGCCCGAACTCTTTCGAGATGTAGCCGCTTACGTTCGAAGGTTGAAGGAAGCTCAGAGAAACTTAGACCAGAGATCCCTCAAAGCCAACCTTCTAGACGAGGAATCAAAAAGACTAGAACGGCTAGTTGTAGAACTTATCGATCGGCGACTTTCGAAGATCTGGCGCACATCCCAGACAAACACTCAGGTCACGGCGCACGCCTCGGAGAAATGGGCCCAGGAAGAACTCTCCACTCTTGCTCGCCATTACAGAAAGTTCAAGGAAGACACGGTCCAGGGAATAGAACCTTCCAACTCCCCTGAGAAAAAGAAGGACAACCTCCTACTTCGATTCGTCAACGACATGCCCTCTATCATAGGTGTGGATCTAAAGACTCATGGACCATTCCGGAAAGAAGACATCGCTGTTCTTCCATTCGAGAATGCAGAGAGTCTAATACGGCAAGGCACCGCGGTCGAGATAAGACCAACCCACAGGGATAATGGATAAAAGGACGCCCCAGCCCCCAACAGCCTTCCCCACGGTGAAAGAAAAAACGAAGTATCCAAAAGAGATCAACACCTACTGCCCCAAGTGCAAACACCACACAGCACACGCCGTCGCAGTCTATAAGGCAGGCAAGCAGCGGACCCTTTCGTGGGGAGCAAGACGACAAGAGAGACGAAAACACGGGTACGGCGGACAGAAATTTCCCGAGCTGAAACGCACCGCCAAGACAACTAAGAAAGCGCTTGTCAAATTGAAATGTCGAACCTGCAACTATACAATTGAGAGGCTGGGAATCAGGCTGAGAAAACTGGAGGTCGGAGCCTAACCCTATGCGATGGGAACTGATCCCAAAGCCTCGAAGCATATTCCTAAAAGTCAAGTGCCCAAAGTGCGCGAACGAACAAGTAATCTTCGAGAGAACCAGCAACTACGTAAAATGCACAGTCTGCGACGAGCTTCTCGCTCAGCCGACCGGCGGAAAGGCAGAGATCAGAGGAGAAATATTACAGCCCCTCGCCTAGAGGGAACTGGGAAGAGTCAAGGTTGAGTAGCCAGGCTTCACAAGCACTAATGCCAGAAGTCGGCGACCTGGTCGTTGCAACAGTAACCAGAGTCGAAGACTACGGCGCATACGTGAAGCTCGACGAGTTTAGTGGAATCGAGGGTCTAGTTCACATTTCCGAGATCTCAACAACGTGGGTCCGGAACATTAGGGAACACGCGAGACAAGGCCAGAAGCTAGTCCTAAAGGTCCTAAGAGTTAGCTCTCAGCGGAACCAGATCGATCTCTCCCTCAGAAGGGTTACAGGGAGAGAGAAGTCAGAGAAGATGCTGGAATGGAAGAAGGAGCGAAAAGCCGAAGCGATCCTGACGAGCGCGGCCGACAAGCTGAAAAAGCAGGCTGACGATGCTGAAGATATCAAGAAAATTCTCCTGGACAAGTTCGGAGGACTCTACTCTCCACTCGAAGAGGCCTTGGACGAGGGTCCGGAGGTGCTGGTGAAGGGTGGCGTCTCGCAGGAATGGGCTCAAGCGATAGTCGAAGTCACAAAGACCAAGATCCGATTAGAGAGGTCGAAGGTACGAGGAACTGTCGCAATAACATGCCACAAACCAGGCGGCGTCGAGATAATCAAGCAAGCCTTGATGAGCGCTAAGAAGATTCGCAAGCCTCGCGGAAGCGAGGTAAAAATCTACTCCATAGGCTCCCCCAAGTACAGGATAGAAGTGGAAGCTCCGAGCTTCGAAGCAGCCGAGAAAACCCTCAGTCTAGCGGTGGAAGAAGCCCTGGGGACCATCAAGAAGGCTGGCGGTGAGGGAAGGAAGCTTGGATGAAGTGGCTGATGAGACGGTGCCCGAAATGTTCGAGATACACCCTCAAAGAAACATGTCCAGCCTGCGGGACTCCTACTAGAAATCCTCACCCCCCAAAGTTCTCGCCGGACGACAAGTACGCTCGACAGAGAATGGAAGGGTCCAGTGGACGCTCAGAAGTCTAGAGAATTCCCTCACATAAAGGTCAGAGGTTGAGGCATCGTGACCGCGATGTCCAAGAGCTGAGCAGGGTCACCCTGCCATCTGCCCCGGACTAGAACGTATGGATCGTCTGTAGGTAGATTGGTCGTCCAGTTGTAACTAAAGTGGCCTGCCGTTGCATTGACGTTTGATATGAAATTCCAGCTCTTTCCCGTGTCCGCTGAATATTCCAGAATAACCGGGATCTTATCAGTCGTCGTGTCGACTGGCTTGCCTGTCGAGGTCGTCAGCGTTCCGGTGATTGTTGTGCTTCCACCCGTGGGCTTGACAATTGCCGGCGTAAGCTGGGCTGTCATCAACGGCTGGTCGGGATATCTGACCGAATAAACGAGAACGTACGAGGAGGAAGAGGCGAAGTCTTGGACGAAAAAGTGAGGCGTGGCAGTTCCTGTATCGTTCCTATCCTTCGGCGGCCCACCCGGATAGCTGCTTCGCATTAGTAGGCCTAGAACGGTATTGCTAGTCGGGATCTGCACGTTCTGGTAATTGCTGGTAATCCTCTCATTACTGGTCGTATTTCCAACAGTCACGATCCGGTGGTATTCCGATGCGCCGGTCGAAGGGTTCGTGATCGTCTGGCGATAGCTGATTGTGGCAACGCCCATTGGGGTATTGATCTTAGTGTTGTTGCCTATTCGGACCATCCAGTACCATTTGCTATCATCACCGTATCCGCAGAATGGCGGTCCATTAGAGCCGCAGAGCCCACGGTTGTAGCTAATAAAGATCGCAACATGGGTGATTTTTTCCTGACGCATCAATTGAACGGCCAATGTCTCGTTCAGCATGAACCCGGTAGCAATGTCCTGAATCGCCGTCGTGTTCCCTGTTCCGTTATCCGACAAAGTACTCAGTCCGGTGTTCACAGTGATCCAGTAACCATAGTCCCACCAGGTGAAGACGACACTCGAATGTGGTAGATTGTTGTTCATCCAGGAGAGAGCTTCAAGCCAGTCAGGGATGGGGAGTCTGACCGGAAGACTTGCCGACGCAATAGTGGTAGGGGTGTAGGCCGATTGTACAGCGTTGATGAACGTAGGAACCACCAAAATCATGATTATTAGCAGGATACCAAGACTGAACTCTCGGCTCACCCTGCTGGTGAAACGTAGCTTCCGCCGGGGAAAGATTACTGCTTGTTGAATAATATCCATCGCGGGTTTGCCCAACTCAACTACGGTTATTGCGGCAAGGGTTGCCATTACAGGCGCAAGAAGTAGGGTTAGCCGGACTAGGCTCGCGGCGAAATAGAACCCTGTGACGCCGAAGATTATCAATAGAACGTCCCCCTCACGAAGCCGCTGAAAGGCGAAGAAGAAACCAAAGACGCCTAAAATTATCATGCTGCCAAGTTCGAGATACAGACTCGCCCATGTAGAGGGCCGGTTCTCAGCTACTGACGCGACGAGAGGAATACTGTTCCTGACGAACGGGTTGACTGTTGCGAGGAACTTTCCTTGGAGTAGTGCTCCAGACAGAACCTTAGTGCTTACCAGAGCAAAGACTATTCCCGCCGTTGAGATAATTGTGATGCCTAGAATGCTCAGTCTTCCTCTCGAAGACGGAGCAAGCCTTGCAAGCTCCATCACTATCAGGACTCCCATGACTCCCAATAGCGCGATGGTAGTGCTCTCGGTCAGAAATGCGTGTCCCAAGAGCGGGATTTCGGTCCCAATGTAGAGCATGAATCCCATTGTCACGCCGTATGCGAGAAAGAGGCGCGGAGTGTATCTCCTCAACACCACTAATGCAAGGGCGAATAGGCCCAGCACTTCGGCTGCGTAACGGAAGCTTCCCCACGAGAACGACATGTAGATGAGACTAACGCTCGACATCATGCTGTAGATGATTGTGCTCTTCAGACTCTTTCCTGGATTGACTGCTCGCATAAAGAATAGGAAGGTAAGAATCATTGTGGGGACTCCAACTCCTTCATTCCTGAAGAATCCCAGTTCTGTGCGGCTGATCAGACTGGAGCTGAAGGCTGCAAATAGAGCAGCGAACAAGCCGGCACTCTTGCCCCACAGATCCTTTGCGAAAAAGTATGTGGCCAAGACTGCGAAGGCGCCGAGCAAGATCGGGCCATAGACAGCGGCATCATAGAGGCTGATGTTGACACCTATGGACTGGAAGAATTGGTAGATCAGAGTGCCGGTGAAACTCGTTCCCGGATAGCTGGTAACGACGGGGGCGCGCCCGAATGGGAACCACTCGGCAGTATTAACATAGGTAAACCAGGATTGCCAACCACTGGTTGTGATCTGTCGCATGTCATTGAAGTTGAAGTAGGGATCGAACTCCGAAATATACGCTCCCCAGCGGAGGGGTAACAACCGGACCAACGAAGCAAGCACAAGAGTTAGGGAGAGAATGGAATAGTGAAGAAACGACGCTCGAGAAACCAGACCAAAGTTTTTCCGGATTGCTCTGAAACGAGAGGCAATACTCTCACGCGTTAAGCCTGCTCGGATCTCACCGAGGAAGCCTTCTGGTTCAACCTCCACTTCTAGTTCGCACTCTCTTCCACAGGTCTTAGTAATTACGAGGGAGGATCGGTCTCGCTTTTGACGTTAATATTCTTGTGGTTGAAGCCGCTTAACGGACCGATTCAGAAGACTCCCAGACGCCGTTCGCCTTGGGCCCAGACCACTCCTTATTTGTCAGAGGCTGCTATGAAACGGGATCTAAATCGGCCCAATCGCATTCTCTCTCTCCAAGAATGGAACTATTCCGGTGGTTTGGCGGTCGACTTCTGCCTCTTAACCCTCCGTTCCAGGTACGCGTAGCCAAAGATGCAACACCAAACTATGCCGAGACCAATCACGACCAAGCTCTCCAACCCAGGAAGGAAGTACAAATGGTTGAAGATGATGAGCCAAAGCGTTCCCAACAATCCAAAATAGATGTAATTATGCTGATGTCCAACCGCTCTTTCGGTATACCTCCAAACTTGAACGGGCAGTCCTACTGGAAACTTCGCAATAGGTGCTAGGAGCAAGAATATCCAGCTAATCGGTGCTAGAATTATCAGCCAGTTAATGCTCGCATTCCAAGGGGCCCGAAGTAGCTGGAAGGTTCCTATCATGACGTATGCGAGGAAAACGGTGAATCCAAGAAATTCGTTCGCGTAATATAGGAAGACAATGTCGATCAAAGCCAGCACTGTTATCCAGAATCGTCCGTTGTATCTCACAGTGCGCACTATCGGCACGTTGATAGCGTACCATATCAAACCGTAGGGAACGTAGGAGAAATCAGGGTCATACCTGAGAATTTTACTCAGGTTGGAGAGACCCGGCAGAATGTAGAACGTTATATCTTTGTGTACTGGGCGTTTGAGAATCCAAGCGAGCCGAAAAACTGTCAGAGCGACGACTGCGCCGATGATTTCCAAGGTCATGCTAGTATAAGGGCTCCTTCAGAGTCTGGGAGCCAGCTTCTAGGAGTCTTTCAAACTATTGCTTCCAGGCAGTCGGTCATTTGGGCAACCATGAAAAATCTAGCATCCGGGGGCCGAACTCTGTCGACCGAATGAGCTATTGAAACGATGGTACATTTTGGCCTCGATTGAAAGACTATCCCCTCTAGCTACTCGCTAAGTCCTCCTCCGGTCCCTTTGTCTGGAAAGTAGTATGCTTCCCAAACCCTTCCCCATCTGGCACGGTAAACATTTGCGAAGTCAGGATGAAGTTCGAGGATGACTAGGATGATTGCGTAGTAGAATCTTCTCAACCCATGGGTTTTGTGAAGTTTTTCCCTAACCCTTGTAAATCTCCACCCGAGATAGTACATTCGGAATTGCCTACGCTCGAAATCATTATTGCGTGAATTCTTCCCAACCGTCTTTACACTTGCGACTCGAAGACCAAACTTGCTCGTCAAAGCATGCAGAATCTGTCCATCATGCACTTCCATCACGCATGAGGGCAGTGTGTCAGCGCTTAGTAACCGAATTTCGCATCCTTCGCAGTCCATTTTCATGAAGTCAAAATCTAGATTCAGCATTCCAGTGTCAAAAGATCTTGCCTGAACTTCTACGTTCCACTCGTTGGAACGGACGTTTTCGCTAATTATTCTTGCCAGGTCTGGGTTTGGCTCGACGCAAATTACACGCTCTACTCCGTGGATGAAATAGAACAAGGCAGTCTCGCCGCATCCTGCTCCTATGTCGAGAACAGTGGCTCCCTTCAGGCTGAAGGGAGGAAGATGGTATTTCTTCCACTCGCCCCACTCACCAAAGATGATCTGAAAGTACTCTGGACGAAGCTTGATCGTGTATCTGCCGATTCTCAAATCGTAGTACTGTGAGCTGGACCTGACCAGCTTCCAGTTCCAGGTCACGAACATTCTCTTCAGGAACTGGTGCGGGAGGATTGCACGGTCGGCGACCAAGAGAAAGGGTTTGCCCCTCCCCGTCACACCGATCCCTGTTGGCAGAATCAACAGTCGATCAACTGGGGAGGTCGCCCGAAAGTGCAGACAAGGATTGTACCCTGCGTTCTTGTCTCGATGGACTACTGTAGAACACTAGTCACTGCCCGGCTCCTGCTTAACACCATAATCAGCAATATCCACAATTTTCTGATCGAACTTTTCCTGGCTGAATGGTTTTGCTCTCTCCGAGATTTCCAAAGGGTCAGTAGGTTTCTGCATTACCTCACGAATGGTTGGAACCAGATCATCAATTGAAGTAAAAGTCGTCCCTACGCCGAGGGACTCTATTGTCTCCTCGGGGCCAGTGTTCTTGGCAACTATCGGATAACAGCCCGCGGATATCGCTGCAACAACGCTCAACATCATTGCATTTTCTGCGCCGGTGTAGAGGTACACCTTACTCTCTTCAAGGAGGTAGGGTGTCTGCCCTAGTGTAGTCTTTTGGTAGACCACATTCACCGGGATCCTCTTTTCGATATCACGCGCATAGGCCTCTAAGCCTGGTTTCGTTCTTGCTAGTAGTATGAAACGATATTCGGGCAGTCTTCTTGCGGCTTCAAGAAATATCTCTACACGCTTCTCAGGGATCAGTCTAGTCACCAGAATCACCTGATTCTTTTTTTGTCTTGGCAGAAACTGAGTGCTAGGTTGGAAGATTAGAGAGGAATTCTTGTGCCCATTGTTTCTCAAACGTTCCAGAATACTTGGAGAGAGCGCAAAGTACCAGTTAGGACGTGGAGGCTTAATCTGAAGAATCTTCCTAAGAAAATTGTTCAATCCTCTTTTCATGGTGATATACCCCTGAGGTAGTTTTTGCCTGGGAAAAGAGCTCGACACGTAGCTTGCGGAGTATTGGAAAAGGTCCGTCCCGTGGTATATGAAATGGTAGAGGCGTGAGGGAACATGGAAGAGAGAAGATTGGGTGCAGAAAGTAACATCTGGAGCGATTTCTTGAAAGTACGATTCTGCCTTTCTAATGTCTTTGAAATCCTTGATAACGGCTATTCCCGGAATAGATCTGTGGGCAGTATTAGAGGGGATATGATGACATTGGCTCAAGACCTGACCCATTCCAGGATAAACTTCCTCTGCCTTGGCGGGGTCGCTGGCATCAGAATAGAGCGTCACTCTGTAGCCAGCTCGGAGAAGAGCCCGACAAACTTGTAGGCAGAGCAATTCCCCCCCGGTGTAAATGGATAGGACAGGGTGAATTACCAGAGCCTTCTTCATTCAAAGAACGCCTCTGTTCAAGCCCAATTGGAATATTATCTATTTAGTCGAGCATAGTCTCATTCGTATGAATTCGAGTCCCCCGAGCCTATATTCGAGAGAGTTAATGCTAACTCTCTTGCAAGAGCTTAACTCCGCAGTTTTTGCAGAAAATGGCTTCAGACGGATTGTGAGTCTTACAAGCTCTGCATTGATTCCGTTCAGATTCCGCCCTTGGAATAGTGAACGTCTTGCTAACTCCTGAATAGAGGTTAAACTTGTCTCCGCGTTCGCATCGGAATCTTGAAACACGGTATTGTTGAAATCGCCATTCTCGCTCCGGCGGGCTCGACACTTCGACACCGCATTTTGGACAGCTTATGCTCATAGATTCCCCCGAACATTTTTCAGGCCAAATCGAATATTTAAGATGAGACACTTACCCGGCTGTCGGGATTCCTTTATGGTGAGCTTATCAGTAGAAGTTAATCGTTGGAGTTAGCATATTTGAATTGGCGCCGGGGGTGGGATTTGAACCCACGAGGGCCTAAGGCCCATCGGATCTCCGCAACCAACAATCTGGCTTAGCAATCCGACGCCCTACCAGGCTAGGCGACCCCGGCCAACCAAGCTGAGACAAAATGCTCGTCTAAATAACTGTTCAAGGTTCTGTCGAGTCTTCGGTTACTAGACTTGACTGGCTGTCATCGACTCTGGAGATTACCGTAGTCATCGGGTTCCCTTTCATTGCTTCATCTGACAGTCCCTTCAGGCTGAACCTCAGCCCTGCGGACAGAATGTTACATGCAGCATTCACGTCCCTATCAACAGCATAGCCGCACGTGGAACAATGTAACGTTCTGCTCTCCTTGGAGAACACCATTTGGTCTCCGCATACCGAGCACTTGCCACTTGTTCCCTTCGGATTCACATGTATGACACGCAGTCCATTCCAGGATGCCTTGTAGACTACTTGCCGTTCCAACTCGTAATAACTCCAGGAGTTCAATCTGGCGTGGTAGTATCGACTTTGACCGTTGCCCCTATGGTAGAGGCGTCGTATTCCTGTAATCTTTTCCAGTACAATACCCAGATGGTTCCTTGTAGCGTGGCTCACCAGTTTTTTCGTGGCGTTGTGAAATATCCATTGGGTCCTGTTTTTTCTATGCGACCGTACTTGCCAGCGATTCGTCTTCTGATACGGCTATCGTCCCGTTTGAACCGGGCGATCGTCTGTCGTGAGGCTGATTTCACCATGGTGATCCTCGAAAGGTCCTGGAATAGGATGTTGCCAAGAGAGTCGGCTGCTGTAATATTGTTCAGGTTTCTATCGATGCCCATCATTTCGTTGCATTGTACCATTGGTGTTTGTTTCGAGTATGCGATGGCAACTGTGTCGACTGCAAGGGTGACGGAGCGGAGTCTGATACCGGGCTCTGAGAGAACTTCCATAGTGTGGTGGTTCAGGGGGATTGTGAATCCTCCTGGGAGACAGAGTAGTCTATTCCGGATCTTGAGTCCATAGCATATTGTGAGGCCTGGTCGTCGACAGTAGGGGGTTCTAACCTTGTGTTTCCTGGAGAGGTTCCTATAGTTTTTGAGAATGCCTGCAGCTATGGAAATGGCGCGTAGACGATAGGACGAAGGTGTATGGAAGTCTTTCAATTGACTGTGGCTTTGGAGGCTTAGAGATTTCAGAGAGGTTCCTCCTTTGTCCAGCCCTATGGCTATCGCTAGGTTAACCATCTGACGGAACAGACTCATGAGATTGAGGAGTCTAGGTTCTGAACGGCAGCGTTGGACCAACGTCTTGACCGTCTCCACGCCTATACTGCTCAACAGGCCGGTATTGACCAGGACTGGTCTGAGAAAGTGAAAACAACCTAGCAACCGAAGACTTGACAGAGCCGCTAGCCGAAACCATTATGCAAGGTCGGGACAGTTTCAGTTCGTTCCACTACGCGGCTTTGTGATCTGTGGATTGCATAGTCTCTCCGGATATTCACGTGCAGACTTAGGTCACTTCTGGCGGAGCACTTTTGGAAGCGGATATCGTGGGTTAAGATTGTGCCGGGGTGAGATTTGAACCCGGGAGAGCCTAAGGCCCATCGGATCTCCGCAACCAGCAATCTGGCTTAGCAATTCGACGCCCTACCAAGCTAGCGACCGGTGTTGGAGACGGGAATTAGATGATCTGTCTAAATAACTGTCAAACAGCAGAGAATTTGTCTTAGTCAGATCTCGATGCTTAGTAGAGTTCGCGTCTTCTCGCTGTGAGATTGATGCCCATCTCCGCAATATCCTGAGAATATTCCGCGACCCGTTTGAGACTCTCCAAGACCAAGCGGACGGCCACAACCGACGAGGGGCCCAAATGATACTCATGGAATTTACCAGCTATTCTCTCAGCATCATTCACGAGCCGTTTGGCGGATATTATTGACGCGTTCGCGATTGCCGGGTCCTCCTTCACCAGCGCTTTCAAAGCATCTTCCAAGATCGAGTTCGTAAGAGTGCTGACCTTCGTGATCTCGTCTAGCAGACGCGGTGGGAGCGGATGTTGAATCGTTTCGACATTGCAGCAATAGTAGTTCCATGGTCCGCTATCCTCTCCAAACTTTTGGACACAATCCGGTACACTAGGCAATCCCTTGGATCCGTGAGCCCGATTGCCTGAGTCATACTCCGGCTCAGGACTGCCATCTTCAATTGCCGAATAATGAACAAGTAGAACCTGTCGACTTCTTCATCTCGCTTGATGATTTCCTCTGACAGAGCAACATCTCTACTGCGTAACGACTCAAACCGCGTCTCGTAGCATGAGCTTGGCGATGAGGCTCATTCTCGCAATGACCTTGGGCGCCGGTAGATCGTCATAGCTTGAGATGCACTGGATTACAAGTTCGTCCCGGGACTCTTCGAGAATCTCAGCTCCTACAAACATCCTCCTAGCCGCATTCCGAAGATACGTTCGCAAATTGGGTGTGGAAGAAGGTGGAAAACGGATCCTGATCACGTCGTAGCCCGCCAGATAGTGCGCGACAACAACTCGGAGTGCTTGTTCACTGTCCTGATCCTTTTGATCGATAGAGTTGCTTCGACAGTCTTGTCGAGGCCAAGAGGGACTTTCTGATGAGGGACGATGGAGAGTGACGAATCCGCCCGAGTTACGACGGCGATTACGTCGCCGACCTTCAGGCTCTGTTGTTTAATCCAGTCTTTGGGGAGAGAAAGGGGTGTAACTTGCTCCACCAGTCATCTGGAGTTTTCTAAGCTCGACTTCTTCCAAATCGTAGGCCCACTGGTGTTTATGGAGATTCTCGGTGTCCCTATATATTATGTCGGGCATTTATGTATTCTCTCGCCAGTTCTGATTTGCGCAGTAATATGGACCAATTACCTTTGTCCGATACTAGAAGGATTCGCCTGGTGAACCACCCGTTGTTATGTCGGAGGACTTGGAGGGGTGGGAGAGTCGCTCTTGGGAAGAGTTGGGAGCGGAGTTTCTAGTTGGTGGTGCTATCGTGGGAATTGTGTGGCCGACCAGCTTAATCGCTAGCCAGCGTCAGAACCATGGTCACTCATGATCTCCCTTGCAAGGGGTGGATTCTTGGGTCCGGTTTGCACAACTTATGGAGGGCACGGGTGGAGCCTTAATGACGAGTCGGCACCGATCCATTTCGCTCTCGCCATAGCTGAACGAGTGTTTCGATGGGGGTGGGAGGGGGGTCTTGAGGTGGCCTAGCATTTCCACGGCACTCCACGCGTGGAATTCCAATCCTGATCCCGTTGATATCCTACACATATCGCCTGACTTTAGCTTCCTACTAAGTGGCGAGGGATTTGTAATTCAAGAGGGGCATACCCTGTACGTTTACCTAATAGTGATTAGTAATGAATTACTTCAAGGTCATTCATACCCTTTTCGCCTGGCATTACCCACACTATAACTACGGTTGTGGCAGTTGCTCGGCTTCCCAGGCAAACAGCTGCCAAGACAATTGTGGGTCTATGGCCCTTGACCTATTTCGACATCATCGGTGCGGTTCTGCTGGTTGTCGTTGGAGCTGCGTCAGAAAGGTCAGCAAGCCCAAGCATGGATGATTGTTGAGCTAACCGAAATAACTGCTCAGAAACACGGACAGATAGCGACCTCTCAGTAAATTTCTTTTCTTCTGGCTGTTAGGTTTATTGTCATCTCTGCAATGTCTTCGCCATACTCAGAGATGCGTTTCAAGCTCTCGAGGGCCAACCTTACGGCAACAACGGTTTTTTGGCTGAGTCGGAAACTGAAGAGCTTGTCCATCACACCTTCGGCGTCTCTCTCAATTCTTTGTGCAGATATGATTGAAGTGTTAGCGACAGCTCCATCGACCTTTGTTAAGGACTTCAGGGCATCTTCCAAGACTGAGCTAGTCAGGTCGCTTACCTTGGACAAGTCTTCAACAAGTCGCTGTGGAAGAGGGGACTCGATCTGAGATGCCATCTTCGCAATAGTTGTTGCGTGGTCAGCTATCCTCTCAAGGCTCTTCGAAACCACTCGATAAACTAGGCAGTCCCGAGGATCCGCCAATCCGATCTCCTGAATCAAGCTTCTATTCAGCACGGCCATAGTGAGTTGTCGTATCAGGAACAGGTAAAACCGATCAACCTCTTCGTCCCTCTTGATAATTTCCTCAGAAAGCGCAACGTCTCTGTTTTTCAGAGATTCTACCGCGTCACGCAACATGAGTTTAGCGATGAGGCTCATTCTCGAGATGAGCTTTGGTGCTGGGAGGTCTCCGTAGGTCGAAAGGCATTGAACAATCAACTCATCTCTAGATTCCTCGATAATCTCCGATCCAACAAACATACGCCTCGCGGCCTCCCTAAGATACGTACGAAGGTCGGGCCTCGATGCCGCCGGAAACCGAATCCGAATCACATCATACCCTGCTAAATATTGAGCGACAACTGTTCTCAAAATTTGCTCTCTATCCTGATCCTTTGAAGGCGCGAGAACAATCTCCGCGCCCTTGCCCTCGTTAGCCGGAATCTTCTCGTGAGGGACCAGAGTAAGCGAAGAATCTGACCGCGGAAGAACGGCCACCACATCTCCCGCCTTGAGACCCTGTTCCCTTATCCAATTCTTGGGGAGAGAAACAGTAAAACTTGCCCCGCCCGTCATTTGGAGCCTCCTCAGCTCGACCTGCTTCAATTCTGGGATTCGTCTCCATTGATCTATGGATATATTTACCCTAGCTATATACTTGGTCAGTTACCTATTTATTTCTTAGGAAAGACTCACTCAAACAGATGAGGAAGATGATCCAACCCCCAAATTTGCGAAGGACTTTAATCGCAGCCCTGGCGGTATACTCAGACACAGGGGAAAGTGGAGAGACATATGACCTAGATGTTCAAACTCTTCCATTGTCAAGAAAGGACAACCTGTTGACTCGGGACCACCCCTTCAGGATTCTCAATTCGTGGCCGGACAGCTCGGAGAGCGGAGAGGCCTACGAAGCAGAAGTCGAAGCATACCAGCGCGATAACCTATCAGAAGAACCGATTGCGACAACAATCCCCATTCACGGGTAAATCCCTTCTTTTTTCCAAAGGTTTCGCGCGACGTAAAGACGAGTATTTTTGGTAACTACTGTGGTCTACTGACCTACATAGGCAGTCAGTATTATCAGTGGGACGATTAATTACTCAGTCATCCAATAGTCTGCAGCGTTGACTTATGGGGCTCAGGGAACTTCTCATTCCAAGGGAAAAAATCTTCTTTCAATTACTCGAGGAGGAGTCGAAGAATGTTTTGGCTGGGGCCATAGCCTTCAGTGAGCTTATCCAGAACTTTGACCATTTAGCGGACAAGAGGGATAAGATAAAGAACATTGAACATCACGGAGACGAAATTGTTCATTCAATCTATGATCGTCTCGTGAAGACCTTCATCACTCCTATCGACAGAGAAGACATTAGCAAGCTCGCTTCTCTCTACGACGATGTCTTGGACTACATCTACGCCGCTGTCAACCGTCTTTTTCTCTATGAAGTCGATTCACCAACTGAACCGATGAGACGGTTCGCAGACTTGGTTTTGAAGTCGGTCCGGGAAATCGACTTCGCATTCGCCAGCATTCAAAAAATCAAAGCCTCTGAGATTGAGACTCGATGCAATGAAGTCGACACCTTGGAGAACGAGGCGGATGTTGTTCTGAACGAGTCAGTCGCCGCTCTTTTCAAGACGAACGATGCGATCTCTATTATCAAGTTCAAGGAGGTCTACGAACTAATGGAGACTATTACTGACAAGTGTGAAGATGTTGTTCAGGTGATCAGGGACATAATCCTGGAGTACTCCTAGCAAAAGGGTCCTCCTAATGTCCTCGACAGTACCGTTTGAGATAGTTGTTCTAGTGGTTGTTGTGGCCCTGGGGTTTGACTTCATGAACGGGTTTCATGACGCGGCGAATTCCGTCGCTACCGTGGTTTCTACTAGGGTTCTGACTCCCCGTGTCGCTGTGCTCTGGGCCGCGTTCTTCAATTTCGTGGCAGCCTTCGTCTTCGGAGTTAATGTGGCCTCTACAATCGGTAAGGGAACCATAGACCCGAAAATAGTCACCGCTTGGCTGCTACTTGCCGTTCTCACCGGCGCGATCTCCTGGGACGTCATAACATGGTGGTTTGGATTGCCAACGAGTTCGTCTCACGCCTTGGTGGGCGGCCTAATCGGCGCCGGGGTGGTGAAGGGAGGGTGGGGCGTGGTCCAGACCGCGGGCGTCAGCAAGATAGCATACTTCATAGTGCTGTCTCCCGTTATTGGCTTCTTTCTCGCAATTGGCTTAGTCCTGCTCACGGTGAGAGTTGCTATGCGATATTCCCGTTCCACATCCGATCATGCTTTCCGACGCCTACAACTTGTATCCGCAGCACTCTACAGTCTAGGGCACGGGACGAACGATGCGCAAAAGACAATGGGGATCATTGCGGCCCTTCTCTTCGCGCAGGGATTGTTAGGCTCAACATTCTACGTCCCATTCTACGTCATTCTGCTGGCCGGCACCGCGATGGGTTTTGGAACATACTTCGGAGGATGGAGGATCGTTCGCACAATGGGTATGAAGATCACAAAGCTGCACCCGTTCGGAGGGTTTAGCGCCGAGACCGCAGCTGCGTCAACGCTCTTCGCCACCGCGTCCCTTGGAATTCCCGTTAGCACAACCCACACAATAGCTGGGGCGATCATGGGAGTAGGTTCGACGCGCAGACTTTCAGCGGTGAGATGGGGGGTAGCGCGTAGAATAGTCTACGCGTGGGTTCTCACGATTCCGGCAGCAGCCGCGATAGCCGGTCTGTCATACTACATTCTTACACTCGCGGGATTCAGCTAGATATGCCTTGCAAAACTGAGTCACATTACTAACAAATGAATGGGGTCGAGAGTTGTCCAGAGCAAACTGTCTCGAACATTTGTACTCTCTCGACGCGCGATCCGCCGAGGAGTTCCATGGTTACTTGCGGAAGATCAAACAATACTGGTGAGAGCGGTTTCCCACCCAGGCGTTGTATATTCCAAGTGGAAGTAGCCTCTTGTCATCGTGCAACCAGACTCTTTCATCCTTGGGAACCCATGTCTTGGCCAAGGTTGTCAACGTTTCAAATGCAAGCGGATAAAGCCGACCCTCGGAGAAAACATTGTTCGTCACGACAACCAAATACCCTCCGACCTTCATGACCCCATACACTTCGTCAAAGATTCGTCCTTGGACATCGAGAAATTCCTCGTAATTGCTAATGTTGCCAATATCCTCCGGATCGTCACTATAGTTAGTGTCAAGTCCATTCTGCTTGCGTTCGCGTTGTCGGAGACTGGCGCGCTTCAGCTGATTCCAATATGGAGGCGAGGTAATGCAGAAATCTACCTCACGAACATCATCCGTCTCTAAGATCTTTCGTAGGTCCCGGGAATCCCCTTGGAGTATGAGTTGGCGGGTTCCGTCGGAGGGCGGAGCATCCTTGAGCCTCGACCTGGCCATTGAAGCGTAGCGGGGATTGATCTCTACTCCAATCGCGTTACGCCCTGCTGCTCTTGCTGCAAGAAGTGTACTCCCGGTTCCTAGGAATGGGTCAAGCACCCACATGCCGGGCTTAGTGAAGAATTCTATGAACTCGCGGACAAGGGTTTCGGGAAAGCCCGCGGGGTGAATCAGTTTCGTCCTATCTCTGGGTGGCGGGCTGTGTTTGAACCAGGATTTTGTGAACTTGATCCATTCTTTTCCCGAGAGATCGTTTAGCTTGTTCACCTGTCTACGCTTGTTGCGAAATCCTTCATTCGACGACAAGAGCTTTATTGGCGCTTCATTGTTAGAAGCCCTGTTAACTTTTCGTCGTATTGAAAGGTGTTGTTGACTCTTGTCCAGGGGATGCTTGTTCCGAGGGCGAAGGTTATCTTCGCCATCCTCTCTACCCAATTTAGCCAGAAACACACTCGCTTGTTAGGCGCGTGCTGATGCTAGCGGTGAAGACGGTCAGACAGAAACATCAAGTCTCGCCCGAGCTCCTGCGACTCCTGGACGACTTCAGACGTATGGTGAACGTCTGCATCGCGGTTGGAATAGAGGAGAATGTTTCCAGTCTCAAGGCTCTCTCGTTGAGATCGTATCATCGTCTCAGCCGTAACATGCTCGGCTATTATAGGCTAGGAGCGATCAGCACAGCCACCGGAATACTCCGCAACCATCGAAAAGCCAACAAGAAGAACCCTCGAACAAAGCTTCCGTACGCCAGGAAGCTGATGCTGACCACCTGCTATGGGTTCAAGATAAAAGACGGTTTTCTCAGATTTCCGGTCAAACCACGACAGTACGTTTATGTCAAGCTCAACGGTCACACGCTCAAGGTTATCTCTAGGTTTGAAGTTCGCTCCATCACGCTGACCCCAGCATCGCTCAGCATGAACTACTCGAAAGAGACAACCGAGATTGAACCGGAAGGATACGTTGGGATAGACCGTAACCTGGACAATGTGACAGTCGCATCAACGGACGGGACAGTCAAAACATTCGACCTGTCAAAGGCGACCGGGATCAAGTCTACCTACCGGTTTGTCAAGAGCCGGTTCAGGAGAAACGACTCCCGAACAAGAGCGCGCGTCTTCTCGAAGTATGGAGAGAAACAGCGGAACCGTGTACAACCAATACTCCACAACGTATCCAAGAGGATAGTTGAGGTTGCAAAGACCGGACGGTATGGAATAGTGATGGAGAGGCTGACTGGGATGAGAAGACTCTACCAGAAGGGCAATGGACAATCTAGAGACTATCGAGCCCGACTCAATAGCTGGAGCTATGGAGAGCTGCAGCGACAGATAGAGTACAAGGCAAAATGGGAAGGAGTCAGAATAGTCTATGTCTCTGCCAGGAACACGTCTAAGCGGTGCTCAATATGCGGGTACAAGACCCTAGAGAGCACCCACCGAAGACTGTGGTGTCCACACTGTGGAGCCATCCTAGACAGGGACGAGAACGCAGCTAGAAACCTTGCCGCGGGAGGGCTGAGGTTCAGCCCCAACGGGCCTCCAGGTGAAGCAATGGTAGAGGAACGGGAACCGAAGAAGGCGACCCTAATCCTCAAAGTCGATGGAGGCAAGTTAAGTCGATAAGCCACAACAACAATCCATCTGACAAAGACTTAACAGAACCGAAACTAGGTTTATTAACGGGTTTCCGGCTGGCGTACTTTTCACCTGTGGTAGGTCGGACTCTGAGCCGTCCCCCTCTTCCGAGGTAGCTACTAATAATTGGTAAAGAAGCAAGACAAGGAGAAGGAACTCTCTTACGACGTATTCAAGCACGAACTTGTCCCCAAACACGTTCTCCTCAAGCCTGAAGAAGCGAAAGGAGTCCTAGGCCGCTTTCACATCAAACCATTCCAGCTACCATACATCAAATCAAGCGACCCTGCGGCGCGGACGATTGGTGCGAAACCGGGCGATATCATCAAGGTTATTCGGAAGAGCGCAACCGCGGGAGAATCCGATTTTTACAGATATGTAGTGGAAGATTTTTGAAAAAAATTGTTTTGAGGAATATTGAATGGCAGTAACAACCCAACAACTCTGGAACTTATCTAAAGAGTTCATCAAGGACAGCGGCCTGGTCCGCCAACACATCGACTCTTACGACGACTTCGTCGATAGAGGACTCCAAGCTATCGTTGACGAGGTTGGAGAACTACCGATAGAAATCGGAGACTATCCATTAAGGATCAAACTTGGCAAGATAGAGATCGGAGCACCGCGAGTAATAGAAGTAGACGGCACAGAGAGGTCGATCTATCCAGCTGAAGCAAGAATTCGGAACCTGACCTACGCAGCGCCTCTCCACATGGAAATGATTCCTGTGATCGGGGAACGCGAAGGGCAACCCGAAATGGTCTACATCGGAGACTTACCGGTAATGCTCAAATCAAAAATCTGCCTACTCTCCAAACTTTCACCTGACGATCTAGTAGGTGTGGGAGAAGATTCGCTTGACCCTGGAGGCTACTTCATAGTAAACGGGTCCGAACGGGTCATCGTTGCACTAGAAGACCTCGCAGCTAACCGTATACTCGTAGATATCGAACACACAGGCGTCAATCCAACCTACAAGGCCAAGATATTTTCCACGACAGTCGGTTTTCGAGCCCGGATTGAGGTCGCTCTGAAAAGCGACGCAGGAGTCTACGTCACAATGCCCGGCATTCCAAGCGACATTCCCCTGATGATACTCATGAGAGCCCTTGGCTTCGAAGAAGACGCCAAGATCGCAGAGCTCGTCAGCACCGATCCGGACGTACAAGACGAGCTCGAAGCATCCTACGAAAAGTCGCTAGAGGCTAACAATAGCCATGACGCCCTCCTCTACCTCGGTAACCGTCTAGCTCCAGGGCAAGTTGACGAGTACCGACTCAAGAAAGCCGAGTCCGTCTTGGATCGGAACTTCCTACCACACCTAGGCAGATTGCCGTCCGAAAGAAGGGAAAAAGGCCTCTTCCTAACGGAGATCTCTGCGCGAATCATAGAGGTAAAGCTTGGAAGGAGAACACCAGACGACAAAGACCATTACGCAAACAAAAGATTGAAACTTGCCGGCTCTCTTCTCGCAGAACTTTTCCGAATATCATTCCGAAACCTCACACGCGATCTCAAGTACCAACTTGAGAGGATAACAATCAGACGACACATAGAATTCTCCATCGCTAACGCCATCAGACCAGGAATAATCACCGAAAGAGTACAACATGCAATAGCAACAGGAAATTGGGTGAGGGGAAGAATCGGAGTAACACAGCTGCTAGACCGTACAAACTTCGTGAGCACCCTCAGCCACCTCAGAAGATTGCAGTCGCCGCTCAGTCGCAGCCAACCCAACCTCGAGGCTAGAGACCTTCACCCAACACACTATGGAAGGCTCTGCCCTGATGAGACGCCTGAAGGATCGAACTGCGGGCTTGTGAAGAACCTCGCCCTTTCCAGTAGCATCTCGGTTGGAGTCGAACCGCGAGAAATGGTCGACAAACTACGCAGAATGGGCGTAGTCATGATTGAAGAATCCGACAAGAAACTCAGGGCCACAGGCGGTAAGGCCATAGTCGACGGTATATTGGCAGGATATTCCAAAGATCCCGCTGGCCTAGCAGGAGAGCTAAGAGAACTCCGGCGCGAAGGAAAACTAAGCTCCGAAGTGAACGTCTCATTCCACCCCCCAGAGGCCCAAGGCGGGCGTCCAGATTTGCACGTTAACTGTGACGCGGGAAGAGTCCGACGCCCAGTGATCGTAGTCGACGGTGGCAGACCGCGGCTGACCGAGGATCATCTCATCCAACTTGAACAGGGACGAATCACCTGGCAGGACCTAGTCAGGTCAGGGGTCGTAGAGATGCTTGATGCAGACGAAGAAGAAAACGCTCTCATCGCTATGTACGAACACGACCTTAGAAAAGATCACACCCACCTCGAAATCGCACCCTATGTAATGCTCGGAATCGCTGCGAGCATGATCCCGTTCCCAGAGCACAACCAGTCTCCAAGAAACGCGTATGAATCAGCCATGGCAAAACAGGCCCTCGGCGTATTCTCCACCAACTTCTTCACTCGAGCGGACTCGCGTTCGCACCTCCTGCACTATGCACAGACCCCGATCGTCCAGACGAAGCCTATGGAAGTCTTCAACGCTCTTGAACGTCCTTCTGGACAAAACGTTGTCGTAGCCATTCTCTCCTTCCAGGGCTACAACATGGAAGACGCGATCATCATCAACAAATCCTCCGTCGACAGAGGCCTCTTTCGCTCCACATTTTACCGAATATACGAGGCTGAAAGCAGACAGTACCTCGGAGGACTACGAGACAAGTTCGAGATTCCAGAAGCAGGAATCAGAGGATACCGAGGCGACCGCTACTACCGACTCATCGAGGAAGACGGAATAATATCCCCTGAGGCGGAAGCTACCGGCAACACCGTCCTAGTAGGAAGAACAAGCCCGCCCAGATTCATGGAAGAATACCGCGAATTCGAAGCAAAAGGTCCCACGAAGCGCGACTCTTCAGTAACGATGAGACCCTCGGAACAGGGAACCATCGATCAAGTCTTCGTAACCGAATCCATTGAAGGAAGCAAACTTGTCAAGGTCAAGGTAAGAGACCTCCGCATCCCCGAACTGGGCGACAAGTTCGCGTCACGCCATGGGCAAAAGGGAGTGATCGGCCTCCTCGTACCCCAAGAAGACATGCCCTTTACAGTTGACGGAGTCGTCCCAGACGTCATTATCAATCCACATGCCATACCATCGAGAATGACGATCGGACAGTTCGTAGAAACACTTGGCGGAAAACTAGCATCGCAGATGGGAGAGGTCTTGGACGGCACCGCCTTCGAAAACATCGGACCACAAGCCATCGGCGACATGTTGACCAAGCTCGGCTTCGCGAAGAGCGGGCGAGAACCCCTCTACAACGGGATCACCGGAGAACGGCTCGCCGCAGACCTCTTCATCGGAGTCGTATACTATCAGAAACTTCACCACATGGTGGCCGACAAGATGCACGCCCGAGCCAGAGGCCAAGTCCAGATGCTCACTCGACAACCCACTGAAGGCAGAGCCAGAGGAGGAGGATTACGATTCGGAGAAATGGAAAGAGACTGCCTCATCGGGCACGGAGCATCAGCCCTACTCCGCGACAGGCTCCTAGAAGAATCTGACAAGTACATCGCCTACGTTTGCGAGACATGCGGCACTCTCGCATACCACGATATCAAACAGAACAAGTACATCTGCAGGATCGACGCTGAGAAAGCGGTCATTTCTCCAGTGGCGATATCCTATGCATTCAAACTTCTAGTTCAAGAGCTCATGGCACTTGGGATCGCGCCCCGACTGAACCTAGAGGAGAGAGCATAACCATGGCACTCGCGACAATGGAAGAAGCTCAGAAGATCATCCAGAGCATACGATTCACTCTATTATCCCCATCAGAACTGCGAAAACTGTCAGCCGTAGAAGTTCAAGCTGCAGACACGTACGATGAGGACGGAGTCCCCATAGTATCCGGGCTAATGGACGGCAGACTCGGAACCCTCGAACCCCGTCAAAAATGCAAAACCTGCGGGAACACCGCCTCTGCATGCCCAGGACACTTCGGGCACATAGAGCTCGCCGAGCCCGTAATCCATGTGAGCTTCGCTAAGCTCATTCATCGGCTCCTCTCGATTACCTGCAGAAATTGCGGTAGAATACTTCTAAGCGAGGAGAAGATTGAGAAATTCAAAGTACGCCATGCAGACCTCAAACAGCGACTCAACACTATCCCAGACGCTTTTCTCGATGAGATCATTAAAGATGCCAAGAAGGCCCAGCAGTGTCCTCATTGCGGACAGAAACAGTACCCGATCGAGCATGGTAAACCTACAACCTTCCACGAGATCGTTGCGGAGGGAGGGGCGGTACGGCTAACACCAAGTACGGTCCGGGAAAGGCTTGAGAGAATTCCTGACGATGACCTGATTCTTCTGGGAATGGATCCTAAAGCGGCAAGGCCGGAGTGGGCTGTCCTCCAAGTCATGCCGGTTCCTCCTGTCTCGGTCAGACCCTCCATAACTCTCGAGTCCGGCATCAGGTCGGAAGATGATCTGACCCACAAACTCGTCGATATCATCCGGATCAACCAGAAACTTCGAGAGGCCCTTGAATCCGGAGTTCCCATCAACATCATCCAAGAACTGCACGAACTGCTACAATACCACGTAACAACATACTTCGACAACGAAGTCTCAGGTCTACCCCCTGCCAGACACCGATCAGGACGGGCATTGAAGACACTTGTTCAACGATTGAAAGGAAAAGAGGGGAGATTCAGAGGCAATCTGTCAGGTAAGAGAGTTGACTTCTCAGCCCGAACAGTAGTATCACCTGACCCGAACCTAGACATCAACGAGGTAGGAGTACCCCTCGATGTTGCAAGCCGACTAACAATTCCGGAAAAAGCTACCGATTATAACCTCGACGAGATGAAGAAGCTCATCGCCAACGGCCCTGACACATACCCTGGATCATTGTACATCGTCCGTCCCGATGGAAGAAGAGTCCGACTGGAATTTGTCACCGACAGAAAGGTAGTCGCGGAAGCTCTGCAGCCAGGCTTCATCGTAGAGCGACATCTCAGAGACGGCGACATTGTGCTCTTCAACCGGCAACCGAGCCTACACAGAATGTCCATAATGGCACACCGCGTCCGAGTCCTCCCATACAAGACCTTCAGACTCAACCCGACCGTCTGTCCGCCTTACAATGCGGACTTTGACGGCGACGAGATGAACCTTCATGTCCCTCAGGGAGAAGAAGCCCGCACCGAAGCACGTCTGCTCATGCAGGTGCAAGACCAGATTCTCTCCCCCAGATATGGCGGGCCAATCATAGGAGCCATACGGGACTCTCTGACAGCGGCTTTCCTCCTCACCCAGAAATCAACGCTTCTAAACCGCGCAGATGTGTCGAAGCTACTCGCGGCCGCCGGCTTCGAGGGACCTATGCCAGAACCGGCAGTGACAAAACCTGAAGAAAAGTGGACCGGAAAACAGATCTTCAGCATTGTCATGCCGAAAGGCTTCAACTTCGTGTCGAAATCCAACCTTTCAGCCTACTACAAGTGCGCGGACTGCGACAAAGGAGTCCTCCACGACTGCCCATATGACGCGTTCATCGTGGTCAAAGATGGCGTTCTAGAGCAAGGCGTAATCGACAAAGCTTCAATCGGTGCTGAAAAATCGGAGAGCCTCTTCCACCGGATAGTCAAAGACTATGGGGCAGAGGAAGCAAGGACATTCCTCAACGCGGTTACAAAACTTCTCGATCGATACATGGTACTTCGAGGCTTCACATACGCGTTTGACGAACTCGAGATCCCTCCGGCCACTAAGGAGAAAATCGCGAAGGCTATTGCCAAGGCCGAAGAGAAAGTCAACGAATACATCGACAGCTATCGAAAAGAGACCCTGGAACGATTGCCAGGGCAGTCATTGGAAGAATCATTGGAGCTGTACATTATGAACGAGCTCTCAAGAGCTCGAGACGTCGCAGGCGAGTTCGCCGACCAGTACTTCCAGATGGACAACAGCGGCGTGATCATGAGCAGGGCAGGAGCCCGAGGCTCAACCCTCAACATATCGCAGATGACTGCAAGCGTCGGCCAACAATCGATCCGAGGAAAGCGAATCCTGAGAGGTTATCGGGGCAGAGCGCTGTCATTCTTCAAACCCGGAGACGCGGGAGCAGCGGCCCGAGGCTTCGTCTACAACTCCTACCGGGACGGACTTGAGCCGATCGAATTCTTCTTCCACGCAATGGGAGGAAGAGAAGGTCTCGTAGACACAGCCGTGAGAACCCAGCAAAGCGGATACATGCAACGACGACTAATCAACGCCCTAGAGCATCTCAGAGTTGAATACGATTCGACCGTCAGAGATTCCCGAGGCAACATAATCCAGGTCCGCTATGGAGAAGACGGTGTCGACACCGCGAAGAGCGATCACGGCAAGGCTGTCAACATTGACCGACTCATAGAACGCATCCGGCTTACGATGAAGAAGGGAACCGCCGCGACCAAGGAATACGTCGAGGACGAAGTAGACAAGGCGAACGACACCCTATCGCCGTTGATACTCAACAAGCTACGCCAGAGCCTAGTAAACGCGAAGCTGCCTAAGACCGCTGTGGACGAGACTGTCTTGGAGGCGATCGAGAACTACAAGCGCGCCCTAGTGGAACCAGGCGAAGCTGCAGGAATAGTCTCCGCCCAGTCCATCGGCGAACCAGGTACGCAGATGACACTTCGAACCTTCCACTTCGCAGGAGTGAGAGAGCAAAACGTCACCTTGGGACTTCCCAGACTGATCGAGATCGTCGACGCTCGCAAGATTCCATCGACACCAAACATGACCGTATACTTGGACGCGAAGCACCGCGCTAGCAGAGAGAAGGCTCAGGAAGTAGCCACCCTGCTCACCCACGCGACGTTAGGAGACATCGCAAGCTCGTTCGAGTCTGATGTCACCAGGATGAGGGTTGATGTGAAACTAAATCCGCAAGTGATGAGAGAAAGAGAGATCACTGTCCAGGACGTGCGGGATGCGGTTAAACCTCCGAACACCGAGGTCAAAGTCGAAGGATACCATGTAGAGATCAAGTCGAAAGAGCTTGAGATCCCTCAGTTCAGAAGACTAGCGAGTAAGCTCCTGGTGCATCATGTCAAAGGCTTGCCCGCCGTCCGACGAGCGCTAGTCATCGAGGAGAAGGGTGAGTGGATAGTCAGAACGGAAGGATCCAGCCTCGCATTGGCCTTCGAAGTCCCAGGTGTCGATACAAGCCGGACAGTCAGCAACAACATAAACGAAACAGCCGTCGTCCTCGGGATCGAAGCAGCCCGCAACGTAATAATCAAAGAAGCACTGGGAGTACTGGAGGAACAGGGCCTAGACGTGGACATTCGACACGTGATGCTTGTAGCCGATATGATGACCTCGTCAGGCGAAGTTCTCCAGGTCGGACGTCACGGTGTCAGCGGGGAGAAAGCAAGCACTCTCGCCAAAGCAGCCTTCGAGATTACCATCCCCACGATCGTGGACGCAGCGGTGAAAGGCATCGTGGACACTCTCAGGGGTGTTGCGGAGAACGTGATTGTTGGTCAACAAGTGCCGATGGGCACTGGACTCATAGAGGTCTCGATGTCCATGTCCCGGAAGGGGAGCAAGTAGAGCCAGTTGGACGTGAACAAGCAGATCCGTATGGCGGTCAAGACCGGTAAGGTCGAGTTCGGAAGCAAAGTCGCCCTGTCAAGCGCCTCTCTTGGAAGGGCCAAGCTGTTGATCCTTGCGAGTAATTGTCCCGTGGACTTTCGCGATAATATTGTCTATGATGCGGAGCAGTCTGAGGTTCCGATCTATGTCTTTCAGGGAAGCAGCCTTGACCTTGGCGCGCTTTGCGAGAAACCCTTCCCAGTTGCGTCGATGGTTGTTAGAGAACCTGGTGATTCTGAGATCTTGAAGCTGGCTGAGAACAAGTGATGCTTCAGCCCAAGATCAAGCTGACCAGTGAGGAAATGAAGTACATGGCTCTATTCGAGAGCACCACAGGCGCGACCACACAAGACTGCGTAATCGACGAGAAACTTGGACGGATCATTTTCGTAGCGAAGCCCGGTGACATGGGACTTGCGATCGGCAAGGGCGGGAAGAACATCAACCAGTTGCGCCGTATGACAGGCCGCCAGATCGAGGTGGTCGAGTACGCGGAGACCCCTGAAGGCCTAATCCGGAACAGCCTATCGCCGGCGAGGATCAAGGAGATTCGGGTAACAGAAAGGCCTGATAAGAAAATCGTGGTCGTTGAGGTAGACGCTCAGGACAAGGCGATAGCGATCGGCAAGAACGGTCGGACGATTGACAAGACACGGTTACTCGTGAAGAGATACTTTGACATCGACCACGTAGTCGTTCAATAACACCGATTCTTTCGAAAGCTCGAATACAAACTGGCTCGTCGGCACTTGAAATCAGAGAAACCGTTTTCGGAAATCGCCTATAATGAACCCTGATCTCGAATCTGATGCTAGCGCAAGATCTCGCCTGAAAATCGTTCGGGATTCACAGATATAACCGCGATTTTCCCCGTCCGATTAAAGCCCAGACCAAGCCTTGAATCGCCAGACATGCCCGAAATCAGTGCCAGACAGGAAATATTTTCTGGAAAAGGGGAGTATCTGTCAACGGTCTCGCGATGCATGAGTGGTTCAGGTGACGGTCGAAAGGAGACTCCTATTGGTCCACATACGCGTCCGAAAAATTGGCGTCAATCTAAAAAGCAACCCAGCGAGCAAGCTGTCTTCCCCAGTAAACGGTGAATCAATGGCCAAAGCATCAAGAGGGCTGTTCGCAGCCCAAAAGCTCCGCAAGAGACGTAAAGAGTTCAGGTGGGCCTACGCACCGTACAAGCGACGAATGCTTGGACTGGACTACAAGTCAGACCCGCTCCAGGGAGCCCCACAAGGAAAGGCCATCGTTCTAGAGAAGGTTGGCGTTGAATGCCGACAGCCAAACAGCGCTGTCCGCAAATGCATTGCTCCGAACAGTCAGATTCTACTCGAGGATGGCACACATCTAACGATGGAAGACTTGTCCCATTCGTGGCATGCTAGCCAGGTCATGACCCTGGACTTGAAAGGTCAACACACTGAGGCTTCGGGACTTGTTGACTATTTCAAACTGAGCCAAGAAGAAGCTACCCAAGTTGGAGCCCTCGAAATTGTTACGTCGGAGACGGGTCGGCGAATCGTTGCCAGCGGCGACCACCCCTTCTACACGTCAAAGGGCATTGTGGAAGCACGACAGCTTAACGCTGGAGACACACTCATCGTGCTTCCGTCGGAACCCGTGAAAAAGGAGTATCGCGACGATACCATCGTAACCGAGGACGATATTCGGCAGAATGCTCCTATCTCGTCGAAACTTGACCGAATCATCGATCAGCTTAGAGAGCATCGTATCTTGCCCTTAACCTATGCTAGTGCCCGAATAGGACCGATTGCACGACTCCTCGGCCATCTATATGGGGATGGAAGTCTCAGCTATGCCAAAGGTGGTAATGGATTTAGTGCCAAGTTCGTCGCAACGGGGTCTCCTGAGGATCTCAGAGTTATCAGCGCCGATATCGAGTCGCTGGGTTTCCATGTTTCCCCTGTTTATGTGGGAAATGCTACAAGCGTAATCACCATGACTGACGGGACCCAGCAGATGATTTCAGGGTCGTATAGTTCCGCATCCTGTACATCCATAGCTCTTTTCACGCTTCTGAAGGCTCTGGGTGCGCCAGTTGGAAGGAAATCCGACTCTTCATACACGGTTCCAGCCTGGGTCCTTGCGGGTCCATCGTGGGTCAAGAGGGAGTTTCTCGCGTCTTATTTTGGAAGCGAGCTGGAGAAGCCGAGAGTCAGTTCAAGTCACGGGACCTTCATGCCACCCTCGTTCGCAATATGCAAGGCAGAAGGAAGGATTGAAGGTGCTCAGCGCCTTCTGGCTGGAATTCAGCAGCTACTCCTTGAGTTTGGAGTGAGAATAGCCTCGGCAAGAGTCCAGCCTTTCATCGTTCGAACCAAGGGAGAGAGGTCATTTAAGCTGACGGCCTACATCGCATCTGGTATCACGAACCTTCTGCATCTCTACGGGAAAATCGGATACAAGTACAATGGAAAACGGGAACGCCTCGCGCGGCACGCCTACGAATACTTGCTGGCTCGACATCATCATATTCTGCAGACCATTGCTGCGCATTCTCTGGCCCGGACGTTGAGGGAAGAAGGCCTAGCAATAAGGGAGGTCCATAGAAAGGTCGTCCAATCTGGATATCCTGTAACTTTTGGAGCGGTAAGCCGCTGGCTTTCTGTGGGGGTTCGCGACCCGGAGAAGCTTGGCACTACGACACGTAGGGCAACTTCCTTCCAAGAGTTTGTAGCCCGTAACAAAGATTTACCTGAAGGTTTGGTATGGGAGACAGTTTCACGAGTCGAGGCAAGAGACTTGAAGGATTTGCGGGACATTACTACACGTAGCACCAGTCACAATTTCTTTGCCAACGGTTTCCTCACCTCCAACTGCGTGAGAGCCCAGATTATCAAGAACGGCAAGACCGTGACCGCGTTCCTCCCAGGCGACGGAGCGTTGAACTTCATAGATGAACATGACGAGGTCGAGATCGAGGGAATTGGAGGCGCTGAAGGAAAGGCGTATGGCGACCTTCCCGGAACACGCTACCGTGTTTTCACTGTCAACGGTGTAAGCCTTGACGCCTTATTGAAGGGCAAGAAAGAAAAGCCCCGTCGCTAGTTCGCTTGATACTGAGAGGTTACTGCCGGTCCTTGTATCGATACGCGTGTCTGTGTAGGTTCGGTACCAATTTACTTATCTTTTTGAGTAAGAAATGTCCAAACGGCTTTAGTAACCAACGCTAATACGCTGAGAATTACCGGAGACATGAAACAAGAATGGCACTCGTATGGGGAACGGTATGCACCGACTGCCAAATTCTCGCTGTAGAGAACTGCCCCCACTGCAGCAGAGACCTGTGCGAAAAGCACAGCGCGCAGCACGAATGCGACCGGCTCAAAGCCCGAAGCTTCGAAGTCGCCGGCTAATGACATATCATACATCCGTTAACCGAACTTAGGTTCTTCGTCCTGGAGAATAGCTCGCGCGATTGAATCAACGCGTCGCAGTTGCGGCTCTGGGCTGACTTGACGAGCTGTACTTCTTCCTGAAATCCATCAACCCGATCTCCTCTCCGAACACAAGAACCTGACCCTCCGAGCGTCGTTGGTAGAAAGGAAGCTTAACGACCTCAGCTCGGACTCTCCGGTCCCGGATTCCCACACTAAACGTTTCTCCAACAGCTGCGAGCGATGGAGGGAGGTAGCCCATTCCAATCCCGACACTGAGCGTTGGAGAAAATGTTCCGCTCGAAACTTTTCCGACGGTCTCAACATCAACAAAAATATCTTGGCCTTGACGCGGAATTCCCTTCTCCTTCATTTTGAAACCAACCCGTACGCGGCTAGGTCCTTTTTCCTTTAGGCTTAGGATGGCGTTCTTGCCCACGAAATCCGGCTTCTCCGAACGAACGACCCAGTTCAGCTTCGCTTCGACAGGAGAAGTATTCTCGTCAATATCATTTCCATAGAGACACATGCCTGCTTCAAGTCTCAAAACGTCTCTCGCACCGAGCCCGACGGGACAGATCCCTAACTCTCTTCCACCCGACAACATCTTCTCCCAGACTTTCACGGCATTTGCTGGCTCCTTTACACTGGTGTTCCAGATGTAGATCTCGAAACCGTCCTCACCCGTGTACCCGCTACGAGTCAAGAGACACGGGATCCCGGCAACCTTCACATCTCTGGTTCCATACTTCTCTACCTCGTCGAGCTTTATACCGGATACATTCCATAGGACGGTTCCCGCCCTAGGACCTTGAACTGCAAACATAGCAACATCATCGGAAACATCGGAAAGGGTCGCATCGCTCCTCGTCTTGTTCTTGAGAAGCCAGCGCCAGTTCTTGTCACGGTTACCCGCGTTATAGACGACAAGATATCGCATGCTACCGATTCTGAAAATAGTAAGATCATCCATAATTCCCCCTTTAGGATTGCAAAGGAGAGAATACTGGCCTCTTCCAAGCGCGAGCTTAGACACATCGTTTGTCGTGAGCTGGTTGAGAAATGACTCGGCGCTTTTTCCTTCGGCTAGTACCCGTCCCATATGGGAGACGTCGAATATTCCACAGTTGTTCCTGACGCTGTGGCATTCCGGGATTATGCCCTCGAACCAGACGGGGAGGTCGAAACCAGCATACTCGACAATGTTACCGTGCTTCCGGTGATACTCATAGACCTGGGTTCTTTTTGCCAAGACCGACGACTTGCTAGTTCAGTGCTGGTAGAAAAAAGAATGCGAAGCAGCTACGGACCGGGAACGGGCGTCTCAGGAATAATCTTCAGGTTCTCAGTATCAAACCCGAGCTTCTTACCGCACTTCGGGCAATAGCCGCCATTGCGTTGAATGATCTCGCCAGGAGTCTCCAGCTCAAGCCCGGTGTAGAGGAGTTCCCCGCACTTGGAGCATAATATTCTCTGCGGACACAAATCGGTGCGGAAGCCTCGTGACGCTTCATGACCCAGCGCGCTATAAAAACGGTTTCAGAGTAGCGCATGCACGTGGGAAAGCAGGGCTTATTATCGGCGATGGCCCTCTCAGGCTTGACGACGTGGACCAGCGATGGGTTTCAGAACAGGATTCTTCAAAATGAAGAGATCCCTCAACAACCTAGCATTCAGAATGAGCTTTGTGAAACTCGCGCCTGGATCAAGCAGGCCACTATTACCTGTAGCCTCATTCGTGATACTTGCCTTCACAGTCTTTGTTCTCGCAGGCGGATTGTTCATTCTGGTGGGCGCCGGTACGTCTGTAAGCCTCTTGAACGTGCAGCAAGGTCTTGGCTTCGTCTATCCCCACGACATTAACAACCAGACTCCCGCCGAAGGAGTGTTCGTAGCTTTGCTCTACGCGTTTGGTGTCGTCGGATTGTACATGATGTTCATGAGCACAAGGAACGCCTACCGGCCCAAACGCGCATACGGATTTCTGGGGTTCGGCATGCTTCTAAGCTTCGTCTTCATGGCCACCGCATACTTCGTACTATACCAGAAACTGATGTAGGCTCTCCTCGAAGCCGCTATGTTCTCGATCTAACGAACTTACTGGAAGGCCTTGTAGGCCGAATTATTTGTTTGAATCAGAACTAGATTGAGTCTTAGAACATTCACGTACTGAGTGCCAAAGATCCAGAAAGTGCCCTCCTCATTCTGGTCAACGATCTGTTGCAACATGTCCATCGGAATACCAGTGGCCGTGCTTATCCTCGTAATCTGAGAATACGCATCCTGGACAGTAATGTCGGGGTCTACCCCGGAGGCAGAATCGTTTCTTGGATGGAAAAAGATGGGTAGGCTGAAATTCTGCGCAATAAGACTAGAGCCGACATTCTTGCCATGAAGCTGTACTAGGCTTCCATTCGCTTGGGACGGTAGGAATACTTGGGCGATTCCCGTTATGACAAGGGGAAACACCAGCCCACAGAGAACCAGCGAGATTACTGCCAATCTTACAGCAGGACTAGAGTTTTGCCAGAGTTCACGCTTGAAGCTCACCATGGTTTTTCTCTCCTAGAGCAACGATATTGCCACGTCTATCAGCTTAATTCCGACGAATGGAATGATGACTCCGCCGATCCCGTAGATCATCGTGTTCTTCAGGAAAAGGGTCATGGTTCCAGAGGGCTTGAACGTGACCCCTCTCATCGCCAAGGGAATGAGGAGGGGAATTATGATAGCATTGAATATAAGGGCCGAGAGCACCGCGGTGTTCAGTCCAAGCCCGAGCACGTTCAACGCCTTCAGCTCTGGTACAGTTGATGCAAACAGCACTGGCATGATCGCAAAATATTTCGCGACATCGTTCGCAATGCTGAATGTTGTTACCGCGCCTCGGGTCATCAGTAACTGTTTGCCGAGCATCACTACTTCTATGATCTTGGCTGGATTCGACTCGAGGTCTACCATGTTAGCAGCCTCTTTTGCGGCCTGGGTTCCAGAGTTCATCGCCAAACCCACGTCGGCCATCGCTAGTGCGGGGGCATCATTGGTCCCGTCTCCTATCATCGCGACAATTCTCGTCTCAGCCTGCTCCCGTTTGACGATGTCGTATTTGTCCTCGGGTTTCGCCTCCGGCTGATACTCGTCGATCCCTACCTCGGCGGCAATGCTCTTGGCGGTGAGTGGCTGGTCGCCAGTTATCATGACTGGTCTAATGCCCATCACCTTAACCGCCATTATCTTTTCTCTGATGTCAGGCTTGAGAACATCTCTCAACCGTACTATCCCGATTGCTTCTCGATTTCTCGAAAGCGCCATGGCTGTGTCCCCCGCAGCGGATATTTCTTGAACGACTTTATCGTAGTCGCCCGGAACGGACTTGACAATTTTCTTGATAGCATCAGGAGCACCTTTGATGATTTCTGTCTCGTCGGATCCAATCGGGACGCCACCTTCCACATGGGGCTCGAATTTTCTCCTGAGCCTTCCCCTCTCGCGGCCTGTCCCGCCGCTCTTGGGAAGCATGAAGCCGGTTCCTCCGGCCAGTTTGACACCGCTGGTTCGGGTGCTGGCGCTGAACTCGTAGACCTCCGAGGCGTCGAGGGCGTTCATCTCTTTGGGCACAAAACCATCCTCGTAGGCAAGCCTGATCAGGCTTCGGCCCTCAGGAGTATCATCGTGCCACGAGGCAAGAAAGGCGGCTTCGCCGACATCTCTCTCATTGAACCCTAGAAAGGGTAGGAACTCCACTGCTTGCCTGTTTCCGACTGTGATGGTCCCGGTTTTGTCGAGAAGAATGACGTCAGTATCGCCGGCCGTCTCGACCGCACGACCAGATTTTGCAACGATCTTTTCCTTGTAGAGCCGAGAGATGCCTGACAAGCCTATCGAGGGAAGGAGAGCTCCTATGGTCGTGGGTAGGAGGCAGACGTAGAGCGCTATCAGGACTGAAAGGTCCGCGGCGAGGCTCAGAACAAGAGACACGCCCAATAGGGCGCCGATGAGGATGGTGAAGATTGCTGTGAGGCCTATCAGGACGATGGTTACGGCTTGCTCGTTTGGGGTCTTCGGCCTTTTGGACGACTCAACCATTCTGATCATCTGATTGATGAAAGTCTCGTCAGGGTTGACCGTGACTTTAGCAGTGAGAGTGTCGCTGAGGACTTGCGAGCCTCCGATCACATCGTCTCCTGGAGCCTTCCGAACCGCTGTGGATTCCCCTGTGAGGAGGGACTCGTCCACCATGGCGATTCCTT
>Ga0209237_1000040_pt1 | contig 52953 bp, 56 predicted proteins | sample GraSoi013_1_40cm_2_FD_185820 | JGI IMG/M metagenome (GOLD analysis project Ga0209237, IMG submission 185820) | Grasslands soil microbial communities from the Angelo Coastal Reserve, California, USA - Sample 10_02_2013_1_40cm (SPAdes) (version 2) | ecosystem: Environmental > Terrestrial > Soil >...
ATCCGCGCTGGTGAAGGCGGGACATGCTGTCGAAAGTTAGGAAAGTGATGTCAACCAACGTTCCCAAGGTGAAGTCCTCGGCCACTATTCTCGAAGCTGCTACGATGATGAATCGCGAGAAAACTTCCGGGGCAGCAGTTGTTGAAGGAGAAAAGGTTTTGGGCTTGATTACGGAACGTGCGCTACTCTGGAAGTTTGTTCCTCTGAACAAGAGACTGGACGAAGTCAGCGTAGGTGACATGATGGTTCCGTTCTTCAGGATAGGTCCCGACGAATCAACGAAGACCGCGGCGAAACTAATGGTCAAGAACGGAATTACCAGGCTCGGTGTCTTCGAAGAGGAAAGACTCCTCGGTTGGGTTACTCTTACGGACTTGGCGAGAGAGGTCTCAAAGCCACACCTCCTCAAAGCGCTGATGGCTCATGACGAGCCGGAGGACAAGCAAGTCCTCTGTCCCAATTGCCGGAAAGCACTATTGGAAAGGATCACCAACAGGCAGGACGTGATCCTGAGGTGGGAATGCCCGAACTGCCACTATTCACTGTAGCATCTGCCATTGGAAATTGCGGGCCCAGCACCAGCGCGTCAAGCGATTCCGTCTACGTCGAACGTTGGATTGTAAGGCCGCGCTGGGGTAAGCTTCCATTAGCGACGAACCCACATAGGCGGGTCCATCACTATCAGCCCATTACTTTCGCGCCTGAAAAAAGGGCCTTCTCGTTTTGTGAAAAAAAGGATCTCTTGTATAGCGCGAAAATCTTTTCGACCCCCCGGGGCCTACTCGGATCTCGCGCCACAAACCCCGCTCAACGCCAAGACCAGAACCAAGCCGTGCCGAACGAGACAAGCCTATCAGATAGACGTCATTAGGACTGGGTTGGTCTGGGTGGGCTTTTCAGGAATCCCATCTCGATGAGTCGCTCTCGTAAGAGCACTCTGGCAGCTCTACTGAGTGACGGTTCGCTTATCGCCGCTGCATAATCCCTGAGAGCCTTCCAAACATCTGCCGCCATGTTCAAGTGAACTCCTAGCAATACCGGATTCCCACTGGGACCAAAAGTTGGAGGTCGACCTCGGGGTTTGCGTTCGATCATGTCCAATTTTCTCACTGATCAGATATGTCAGTACCTGAAAAAAAGTTGGATTGAGGACCCGGTGTTTATGGAGATGACTTGAATGCTTCGCGAATATTCTTGTCTACGGTAGAGAAGGTGCTCGGTTTTTTCCGTTCTGGTCAGAAGCACTTCAAATATGATCGGGATTTTGTCAATTTCACGAGGGACCAACTAGGATGGCGAATTGCCCGAACTGAGTTCAAGGAAAGAACTCCTTGCCAGTCTTCTAACAGTAGCCCAGTCCGTAGACGCATAGCCAGAAGGCTGATTGAGGCAGGACTAGGCTATTCTGTGAGAGCGTTCGTCGTCTCGCGCAGGCGCTTGGCGAGTTCTTTCATGACGCCCATGGCGACCTTCGGATCAGTTTCAATCGCCGCTCTAAAGTTCCAGAGAGGCATTACAAGGGCCTTCGTGTTGGGTTCGGCGGAGACCACCGTAGCGGATCTCGGTTGCTTATCGATAAGAGCCATCTCACCAAAAAACTGGCCTCGACCCAGCTTAGTAACCAGCTTCTCTCCCTTGCGGACCTCGACCGACCCCCCTGTTATGAGGTAGAAGGCAACCGCGGACCCTCCTTCTTTCTCAATGACTTCACCGGCGTCGTAGGAGCGTTCCCTCGCGAATGCGCTCGCGAGTGACTTGATCTGCTTCCCCTTCAACCCAGCAAAGAGCGGAATTCCAGCCAACATTTTCGCTACCTGCGCATTGTCTTTCTTATCCAGTGATAATCCCAACTAACAGCAAAACCGTTTTCACTCGCTTGCTTAAAGCGTTAGCCCCATGATTCTTCAGGAACGTGCCTTCTTCGACCCCCTTCGTGATACAATCGATGATGTTGGGAGAAATTGATTCGGCACAAATCCAAATACTTGATTCTAGGTGAGAGCCCGTATGGCGAGGCTCACTTTCCTTGGGACCAGCGGCTCAGTCCTGACCAAAGAGAGAATGTGTGCGGGCATCCTGTTCGAGGACAAGCTGCTGGATGTGGGATTCGGAGTTCTCACGAACCTGATAAGATCAGGAAGAAAGCTCGATTCAATCAACGAGGTCTACATCTCTCATACTCACTCGGACCATGTCGGAGACTTCACTGGACTTGTCTGGGCAATGGCGATGGACGGCAGAACCAAGCCCCTACGCGTAGTCAGCTCTTCGGTTACTGCAGCCGCACTGGAGCGAATCCTTGATCTTCAGTCGACCCCTTATGCCTGGGTGAAATTTGACATTACGTTCGTGAGACCGGCAGATGTCAGGGTCAAGTCTATCGCGACGGTCCATGATCCCGAGAATCTGGGATACCGATTCCAAACGGAGCTAGGCGATCTCGTCTACATCGGAGACACAGCCAAGTCCGAGAAGATTTCGGAATTCGCAAAGGGATGCGACTTGCTGATTCACGACGCTACCTACCTCGATGGACAAGAATCGCTGGCAGCTCTAACCCAACATTCTACCGCGAGAGACGCGGGAAACACAGCGAAGCTTGCTAGGGCAAGAAGGCTGATTCTAACTCACATTTCCCCAGGGAACGAGGGTGCTGAAAAGCGGTACCTAGCGGAGGCATCCGCAGTGTTTGATGGCCGAATAGTTGTGGCAGAGGATCATCAAATCCTAACCGCATAGGAAATCGGACGGACACGGATCCTATTTCAGATGTGCCTTCGCTAGTAGTGAATTGTATCTTGGGTCGGTTCTGAAATTCTTCAGATCCGGGCTAAACCTTAGAGAGGGGAATGCGATCTTGCCGGATTCGAGAGCTTTTTCGGCCCATAGGAACGCGTTGTCTTGGTCTCCCAGAATCGAGTAGACTGTGATGAAGATTGTTGGGTTTGAATATCCAAGTGTTGAGTCTTTCATGGAGGCTTCGAATAGTTTCTTGGCTTCCTGGGTTTTTCCTGATGCGGCAGAGACGTATGCCAGATGTGCTGTGGCTTCCGCTTTTCTCTCACTAATGTCAACCAGTCTTCTCGCGTCCTCAGCGGCTTTTTCGAACAGTCCGTTTTGGACGTGCAGGTGGACTAGATAGTCTTGGGCTACGACGGAGTTAGGATTCATTTCTAGATACCTGCGACATTCGTCGATGGCTTTGTCGTATTGTTCTGAGAAGAAGTAGGCCTGTACGACGCCCATCCCGATTACCGGAGAGAGAGGGTCGAGTACCTGTGCTCTCTCGGCTGCCATGACCGATTCTTGTAGCCTTCCTGTCGTTTGCAAGAGCACGGAATGCCAATAGTGGGCGGTTGCGTAGTTCGGGTTCAACTGGATAGAGTGCTTGAACTGTTCCTCTGCCGCGTTCCAGTCCCAGTCATAAATCAACAGAACGGCGGCGAGTGAAGTATGTGCCTCTGCAAGATTGTCGTTGAGTTCTAATGCCCTGTTCGCATAGTCCCGTGCCTTCTCGAAGGCCTCTTTAACGGGGAGATAGAGATGGCGTCCCATTAGAGTATAGCAATCAGCCATTCCCGCGTGGGCTAAGGCGTAGCTAGGATCCTTCTGTATCGCTTCCGCAAAATACGATAGTGCCTTCTCGAGGTCTTCCTCGGTCCTCTTGCTCCAATAGTATCGTCCTCTCAGGTAGAGGACATAGGCTCCAACGTCCTCAGGAGCCTTCTGCTCGATGAGTATTCGGTTCTCTCTTAGAAGCTGAACCTTCAACGCCTCGGCCACTCCCTCCGCAATATCAGTCTGTATCTTGAAAACATCCTCCAAATCTCTATCGTACTTCTGTGCCCAGATCGGTGCTTCGCTTCCGACATCGATCAGCTGGATAGTAATTCGCAATCTGCCGCCAGCCTTCCTCACGCTTCCCTCAAGAATAGTTCCAACTTTCAGTTCTCGTCCAATCTCGCCAACGGTCTTGTTTACTTGTTTGTACTTCATCACGGATGTTCTTGCGATCACGTTCAGTCCAGGAATCGAGGAGAGCGTGTTGATGATCTCCTCGGTGAGGCCGTCCGCGAAATACTCGTCCTCGTGGTCAGAACTGAGGATGGCCAGCGGTAGTGCGGCGACCCTTCGGGGCTCGAGAGTGTCGCTTTTGGTGAGCTTGGTCCTTTCGGTTGAGGGCAGAATTCTGTAAACCATCGTAGGTATCTGCACATTCTTCAGCTGGTTTTGTCCAAGGGCCTCTGAACGGAATTCTTCGTTGTTCCGCACATGATCGAAAACCTGCTGAGTTATGCAGACTCCTCCGGGGTCTGCAAGAGACTGTATTCTTGAAGCGATATTCACGGCGTCTCCATAGACGTCTCCATCTCGGTGCTCAACATCTCCAAGGTGAATTGCTACTCTCAGCAGTATCTTCCTCTCAGAAGGAACGTCCTGATTTCGCTTGTACATGAGCTGCTGGATCTCTAGGGCGCATCTTACTGCTTCGAGAGCACTTGGAAATTCGACGAGGAAGCCATCGCCGATGGTCTTGACTTCACGACCCCCATGTCTGGCAAAAACGGAGCGTAGCAACTTTCTGTGCTCTTCGAGAAGGGTGAGCGCGAGTGCCTCGTCCCTTTCTGACATAGTTGTGTAGTCCACCATGTCGGTGAACATTATCGCAGCGAGTCTGCGCTCGCCCTGTGACAACTGGATCCTCTGCGGACGATTGATCCCGATGTTAAAACCGTTTACGAGGCACACGCCGTGCTAGGTTAGAGTTCTCAATTCACGTATTTCGAAAGTCATTCGACGAGTTGTGCTCGCTTCAGTCCAAGTCTCTCCAGTAGATTCTGGTATCTCGGGTCGGCTCGGACACCATCAAACATATCATCAACGGCAATCGAGAGAAGGCCGGGCTCGCGTCCTGAGTAGGATTTCTCTAACCATTCGAACCCCTTATCGTTCTCAACGAGAAAGAAGCAAAGCCCAGCCATCAGTAGGGCGTCGCTGCTCAGGGGCTCCCCCACATGCGCCTCCAGCTCAGGCATCAATCTCCTAATTTTCTCCTTGTCATCCTCAAGGTATGCGATCATAGCTTCTGCCAACATGGCGACTTGGGGATACGACTCTTGAACGAGTCCGACACCAATCTTGAACTCGCGCCTCATATCATCGAACATCCTCATCCTACCGTAGACTCCAGCCAGTTCGAAGTGCGCCAACGCGTAGCCGGGATCCAACTCCGCTGCTTTCTTGTTCAGCTCTAGCGCCTTGGCATAATCTCTCTTTGCCGTATAGTACCCTGCGTGATTGAGGTTGATTATCTGTGAGAGTGGGTCGAGTTCTAACGCCTTTTCGATCTGAGTGAGCGCCTCCTCCCATCGTAGTTCGGGGAGTAGCAGGTGGAAGTACCACTGATGGGCAGTAGCGTAACTGGGCTTTAGTTCGATTGCCTTCATGAACTCCTGCTCTGAGGCCCGGAGATTGAAGTCGTCCAATAGTATCAATGCCCTCGTCGCGTGTGCCTCTGCTAGATCGCGATCGATTTCTAGTGCCTTGACAATCATTGTTCTGGCCCTCTCGTGCCTGGTTTCGGCTTCGATGTGCCAGTTGAACGAGAGCAACTCGTTGCAATCCGCCAAGCCCACATATCCTAGGGCGAATTCTTGATCCTCCAGAACCGCCTGGTCGAAATATTCTTCTGCCTTCTTGATGTCCTCTATGTTTCTCCGGTTCAGATGGTACTTGCCCCTCAAGTATAGGGTGTACGCCTTTGTGCTCTCTGTCGGTTTTCTGTCAATCCGGCTGATCTCCGGAGCCAGGATCTTGACTCGGAGAGCGTCTGAGACCTGCTTGGCAATGTCAGTCTGGACTCCGAAGACATCGTCAAGATTCCTGTCGTAGCTATGGGTCCAGACATGCCGGTCGTCTCTAACATTGATCAGCTGGGCAGTTACGCGTATCCTGTTGCCAGCTTTTCTGAAGCTACCTTCGAGTACGGACCCTGCTTCAAGTTCACCTCCTATCTCCTTGACTCTCTTTGTTGTCCCCTTGTAGCCCATGACAGAAGTTCGGGAAATGACGTTCAGCCCGCTTACGCCTGAAAGCGTCGAGATTATCTCCTCAGTAATACCATCAGCAAAATACGAGTCGCCCGGGTCGGGGCTCATATTAGCAAAGGGCAGTACAGCAACCCTGCTAGCGTCTAAATGGGCCGCGGTACTCTCCTGCTCCTTCTCCCACGGCAGTACCATCCTATACACCTCGAGCGGTGCACTGACGTTTTTCAGGGACTTCGACCCGAGGCTCCTGAGTGGAAGGTCGAACTTGTTCTGGACCTGGTCATAGACCTGCCGCGTGACGCAGACGCCTCCGTCTATAGCTAGCGACTGTATCCTTGATGCGATATTCACAGTGTCTCCTGAGATGTCTCCTTGGGATTCCACCACATCTCCTAGGTGGAGACCTATCCTGAGAATGATTCTCTGGTCGCTTGGCTGGGAGATGTTGAATTCTCTTGAAGTCCGCTGGACGTCGTAGGCGCATCTGACAGCGTCGAGTGCGTTGCCAAACTCGACTAGGAAGGCATCGCCCATAGTCTTGATTTCTCTCCCGCTGTGTCTGTTGAATACGGGTCTCAACAACTTCCTCTGTTCCTCCGCCAATGCCAGCGAAAGTGATTCGTTTCTCTGACTTAGAGCAGTGTACCCTGCCATGTCGGTGAACATGATTGCTGCGAGCCTTCGTTGAGATTGAGAAGTGGATCCAAGGCCAGGCATGGCTAGAATCCCATTTTGTCCAGAAGCATGGCGAATCGTTCTTCGTCTCTAACGGTATCGAAGGCTGGGTCGACCTTGAGGTACACTAGAAAGCTTCTCTCTTCATACGCTCTTTCTAGCCACGCCAATGTTTTTTCTTTATCCCCAAGCGCTGAGTAGATTACGGCCCTCCCGTATGCGGGGACGTATTCATCGCTTGCTATCTTATCGAGATCCCCAAGTATTTTCATCGCCTCGCTTTTCTTTCCTGCTCGTGCGTAGACATAGCCTAGATCGTCTAGAATGAAGATGCTTCTTCCAGAGAGTTCGATCGCCTTTTCTATCTCTGCAACTGCCTCATCATTCATGCCCTTTTGGGCGTAGACCTCCGCCAGACCTTTGTGGGCGATCGCGAAATTAGCGTCGACTTGGAGAGATTTCTGGTACTGATCAATCGCCTCGTCGTAGCGCCTAGCCAAGTACAGGTCTTTGCCTACATCGGTCAAGATGATCATCGATAACGGGTCGAGTTCCACAGCTTTCCTAACCTGGGTAAGAGAATCGCTGATCTGCCCGAGTGCCATGTAATGAGTAGCACGCCAGAAATGCGCAGTGGCGTAACTGGGGTTCAGTTCTAGGGCACGGTCGAGTTCCGAACCTGCTCTCTTCCAGTCAAAGTAGTACTGCATCAGAACCTGGCCTAGAGAAGCATGTGGTTCAGCGATTGTCTCCTTGAGCGACAAGGCCTTCTCCGCTAGCTCCTTGGCTCTCGGGAATACGGCTGTGGCACGTCGAAATCCGTAGTATCCTAGTATGCTGTAGCAATCGGCGAGGCCGGCGTATGCAAGGGCGTAGCGTGGATCTCTTCCTATTGCCTCTTCGAAGTATTTGATAGCCCGGTTTATCTCGCTCTCAGATCTCAAGTTCCAGCGGTTTCGTCCCTTGAGGTAGAGAGAATACGCTTCTGGATTCTGAGTCTGCTGTTGTCGCAAGGCTGAGCTTTCTCGAACTCCGAGCCGCAGTTCTAGGGCGTTTGCTACCTGTTGGGCAATGTCGCTCTGGACGGAGAAAATGTCTTGGAGATCTCGGTCGTACGTCTCGGTCCAGAGTTGTTCCTCGCTCTGGGTATCGACCAGCTGGACTGTGATTCGGACCCGATTCTTGGACTTTCTTACGCTTCCTTCGATTAGTGAACCTACTTTCAGCTCCTGCCCTATCCGATTTGCAGTGGCCTTCTCTCCCTTGAATCGCATAGCAGAGGTCCTTGCGACAACCCTGAGACCGCTTATCTTGGACAGAACTCCAATCAGCTCATCCGTCATCCCATCTGAAAAGTACTCGTCCGCTATGTCAGGGCTAATGTTGGCAAACGGCAGAATGGCTATTCTTCTGGCGTCGTGTTCACCTGACGAGACCGTTCCCGTCGCATCCCAGGGCATCACCATCTTGTACACCTCCATTGACGAGCTCACGTTCTTCAACGACTTGGGTCCGAGGCTTGTCAGTGGCAACTCAAACTTGTTCTGCACATGATCGTAGACTTGACGAGTGAGACAGACTCCTCCATCTTCGGCCAACGGCTCTATCCTCGACGCGATGTTCACCGCATCTCCAGAGATGTCGCCCTGAGATTCCACGACATCACCAAGGTGAACACCAATTCGGAGGTGAAGCTTCTGCTCTGTGGGTGCTGAGAGATTGAATTCTCTAGTAGTCCTCTGGATATCATACGAGCATCTTACAGCATCCATAGCGCTCGAAAACTCGACAAGGAATCCATCACCGATAGTTTTGACTTCCCTTCCGTTGTGCTTGTTGAGAATTTGCCTGATGAGCTTTCTCTGTTCATCAACAAGGGCGAGCGAAAGGGATTCGTTTCTTTGTCCGAGAGCGGTGTAGCCTACCATATCTGTGAACATTATTGCTGCGAGTCTGCGCTCGCCTGGTGACAACTGGGTCCTCAGTATTCGCCCGATTCCGAGGTTAAAACCATTTACGAATTTGAACGCAAAAAGTCCTTTGCTCGCCGAATTATTCAGATATTTCCGGCGTGCTAGTTTTTTGCTATCTCTTTGACAGCCCCATCTTTCGCTCTATCTCCAACCACCTAGGGTCGGTGCGATATTCCGTGCACCAAGGAAATTCTCTGAAATAGAGCAGGAACCCGTCGTGTTCTTCATATGCCCTCTGAAGCCAGCCGAACGCTTCATCATTCTCCCTCACCCCAAACTTCACCATGCCGACAAATGTCGGTGACTTGTAGTCTCCTGAAGTGTCGGATTGGATTTCCTCAAGCAGTTGGACAGCCCGCTCTCTTTTCCTGCCCACGCGTAAATCGATGCTAGGTTCAGCTTGCCGAGACCCACGTTTTCCTGCGTTTTGGCAGCTTTCTCTGCATCTTCAATTGCTTGGTCGAAATTTCCGACACGCTCATTCGCCCAGGCCTTCCAGATGTAGACGGATGCGAAGCCAGGATCTATTTCCAACGTCTTTTCGAATTGGGCTATCGCTTCTCGGGTTCTTCCCATAAGGAGTAGGTGTATTCCGATTCCTTGGCCAAAGATGCTCGAATACGGATCGAGTTCCAAGGCACGCTTCTCGAACTCAACAGCTTCCTCATACCTTCCCATGCCACCCAGCACGTTTGAGTACCAGTGATAGGCCGTAGCATAATTTGGCTTGAGTGCGATGACCCGCTTCAACTCCTTTTCAGCACCAGTGAGGTCCCATTGCTCATCGAGAGCCAGACCGAGTGACGCATGTGCTTCAGCTAGGTCCGCGTTGAGTTCTAGCGCCTTCTCAGCATATCCTCTTGTCAGAGGTCCGGCCTTGGAATGCGATGCCCACCCACGATCTTCCTCGATAAGGTAGCGGTCCGTGAGCCCCGAATATGCTAGGGCAAAGTTTGGGTCCAGTCGCACCGCTTCTTCAAAATATCGGATAGCCTTCTTTACGCCCTCCCTCGTCCTTTCATTCCAGAAATAGCGTCCTTTTAGATACAGCGAATATGATTCAGGGCTGCCTGTCGGTTTTTGATCCAGTGCATCTTTTTCTTTCGAGAGTAGTTTCACTTTCAGGGCTGCAGCTACTCGTTCTGCTATGTCACCCTGGACAGCGAAAATATCGGTCAGGTCCCGATCATAACTCTGCACCCATAGGTGCTTGTCGTCCTTGGCGTCTATCAGTTGCGTGGTTATCCTGACCTTGTTACCCGCCTTCCTAACGCTTCCTTCAACAACGTCCCAGCTGATAGTTCTCTGCTGATGTCCGCAATCGGCATCACCGTATCCTTGTAACGCATTACGGAGGTGCGGGAAATGACGCTGAGTTCGCCGATTCTTGAAACTGTGGAGATTAGCTCTTCAGTCATTCCATCTGCGAAGTACTTGTCGTTAGGGTCTGCACTCAGGTTTGCGAATGGCAGGATTGCTATCCGACGCGGGTCGAGAGAGGGTTCTTCGGACTCTGTCAGCCCTTTGGGCACTTCCACTGTATAGAGTTCGACCGGGTGCCGGATGTTCTTAAGCTCGCGGACACCTTGCTTAGCCATTTTGTAGCGCACCCTCCCTTGTACTTGGTCGACAACCTGCCTCGTAACGCATATTCCACCAGCCGACGCCATTGGCTGGAGCCTAGCGGCGACATTGACCGCATCTCCCAAGATATCGCCGCCGGAGTGAACCACGTCGCCTACATGGATTCCAATCCTGACCAGGACCTTTTCATTTTGCCCGCGCCGCTCGTTGGCCTGCCGCATCGAGTCTTGGGCTTGGACCGCGCAGTTCACAGCTTCCACCGCGCTAGCGAACTCGACTAAGAAACCATCTCCCATCGTCTTGACCACTGTCCCCTGATACTTTTGGAAGATAGGCCGTAGGAGACTCTTGTGATCGTCGAGTAACTTCAAAGCCTGCCCTTCGTCTAGCGAGGTCATCGAAGAATACCCGACTAGATCGGTGAACATGATTGCAGCGAGTCTACGTGCGCCCTCTGGCAATTAGGCCCTGTTCCCCTGGCTTCGAGCAACGATAAAATCGTTAGTCCGCAAGAACCGAGCGTTGGTCATCTTAAGGTCGAGCCGTGGGCTGTGCTCGAAGAACCAGATCTTTCGAAGTATACTTTCGCCCCCTTCCATGTTCATATAAGCGCGAAAAATAGGAGCAAGATGGTTGGATCCTCGGATGGATTTTGATCGGTTCACGATTGGGCTATTGATACTGCGTGCGGACGCGCCGAAACTAAGTGAAGATGAGGAGAATGCTCTTCAGGATTCTCACATGGCGCATCTCGCTAAGCTGCACGACGAAGGGCTTCTGCTGGCCGCAGGTCCGCTCCTCGGCCCTTCCGACCGTGATCTTCGAGGGCTGGAGATCTACAGAGGCTCGCCAGATCAGGTGAAAGCGGTCGCCGACCAGGATCCTGGGGTCCAGGCAGGACGATATACGCACCGTTTTCTTCCGTGGATGGTCCCGGGAGGAGCTGTGAGCTTTGCTCACACTCGATTTCCTCGGTCAATGGCCGAGGTTTAGGCTAGAATATCAGCTGCGCCTAGGATTCGTAGAGTCTCTGGACTATCTCCTGCGCTTCTGGTTTTGTGAATATCTCGTTGAGAGATCTTGGCACCTTGTCCTCGAAGACTTCCTTAGCATACCATTTCGAGCCGAATGCCATCAACCGCGTGAGGATCGGGAGGGTATCTTCTCCCTTCTCTGTGAGAGTCCATCTTACGATCAAATCCTTATCTTCGGTCTTCTGTATGATCCCATCCTTTTCCAGTTCTTTCAGACGCATGGAGAGGACCCGTGGTGTTAGGCCCGGGATGGATTCTAGGAGATTGTTGAAGCGGTCTATCTTCCTAAATCCGATGTCTCTGAGGAGGAGTGTAGTCCATTTTCTTCCGAGGACCCCCATGCTTGCCTTTATGGGGCATTGACAGAAGTGGACGTCGGGTCGGAGAACTCCCTTCGTGATTATCGGTGACTGTTTCTTCTGAACGAGCTGTGTTTTTTGCAAGTATTCGTCCACTATACTTTTCTTCCCCTAGCCGCTTATAAGCTGTCCTATACTAAGTATATTGAGAACCTATACTATGTATATTTATGAGTATACAAAGTATACTGCAATCCATGATCGCATCCGACCGTGCCAAGGTGTCGACTAGGCTAATGGAAAACCTTCAGCAGGCGAACCGACCGTCTAACCCGGAATCATCAAAAATCGAGACCAGACAGCTACTCACCCTAGTCGTGTGTTGTCTTGCAATCTCGGTCATAGTCATCGACTTTACAATAGTAATTAATGCTCTACCATCCATTCAGGCCACGTTCTCAGGAGTCTCCGTCAAGGACCTTGAATGGATAACCTCCCTCTACGGTCTCATCTTCGGAGCTTTTCTCTTAACATGGGGAAAGCTCGGAGATGAGTTTGGAAGAAAACGCATCCTGATGGCCGGCGTCGCGATATTTGTATTGGGATCTATTATTGACGGGCTCTCAGCCAACCTCTCGCAGATGCTTGTAGGCCGATCAATCCAGGGATTCGGCGGGGCGATGGCTTCTCCCTCTACCCTCTCAATCCTGTCAACGACGTTTACCGGGAAGGCCCGTAGCGTGGCCTTCGGCATGTGGGGCGCTGTAGCAGGAGCTGCGGGCATTATCGGACCCTTGATGGGAGGTTACTTCACAACTTACGTTACATGGCGCTGGTCGTTTCTCATCAATGTCCCACTCGGAGCCGTTACACTGATTGTGGCGCTGTATGCGATAAAAGAATCCCGATTCAGCGATCCAAAATACTCGACAGACTATCTCGGGGTAACTCTAATCACCCTCGGACTCGCGAGTCTCTTGTTCGGGTTCATCGAGGCGCAGACGTACGGCTGGGTGACGCCAAGGGAGATCTTCACTCTTGGAAGCTTTTCATGGCCTCAGTCAAACATCTCACTTCCGGCCGCCTGCTTCATCGCAGGAGCCTTCCTGATGGCAGGGTTCACCCTGGCGGAACTTCGGCGCGCCAAAGTTGGAAAAGTTCCGCTCTTCGACTTCAGCCTCTTAAAGTACAGAGCATTCCGGTACGGTCTGTTCACTGTCGGAATCGTAGCGGTTGGCGAGTTCGCGACGATATTCATCTACTCTATCTACTTCCAGATCGGTAGAGGATTATCCGCTATCAACAGCGCCCTGAACCTCGCACCATTTGCCATTGCAATATTCATCTTCTCACCGATTGCTGGCCGACTCTCCAACAGATACGGCGCTCGGCGGGTAGTCACGACTGGGATGGTGCTGGAGACGATAGCGCTCTTCACTCTATTCCTAGTTACCGGCGACTCTACTCCATTCTACTACTTCTACCCGGTCTTCCTCCTATTCGGAGCCGGATTCGGTCTATCACTGCCACAGCTTACGAACACCGTTCTCGCCAGCGTTCCATTCCAGAAGGCGGGCGTAGCCTCCGCGGCGAACAACACGATCAGACAGGTCAGTGCAGCATTCGGAGTCGCCGCTCTGGGAGCGATTATGGTGGCCCAAATCTCGACGGTGGGACAAGCAGATCTCTCTGTTACCAACTTGCCTCTTGCGATGAAGGAGAGTATCGGGAACCTACTCACCTCGGGACTCACAGGAGGCGTCGTACCTGCACTACCACCTGGCATCAGCCCTGTGACGATTGGAACAATTCATTCTGTAATCACCGATGCGATCACCCAGGGAGTCCGATGGGCAGCACTCACCGCAGGCATCTTCGTCTCCTTCGGCGCTCTAAGCTCTCTACTGATTCCAAATCCGAAAGCTTCGGTGATAAAAGAGGCCCAGGCTCCGGCTATGGCGAGATCTCTTAGGGCGAGCCAGATTGCAGTGGTGGGGCAGTTTGTTGTTATCGAAATTCTGCTCTTCGGCCTCTCCTCCCAATACTCCGCGAATCCATCTATGCAAGACTGGTTCTCACAGAATGCTTGGCCGATAGGAGACCTACTCGGCAACTATGTTGCACCACTTCTTGGAATCGCAATCGGGCTCGCAGGTTTAACGGTGCAGAATCTGCTGAAACGTGGAGCCCGGACAAGAAAGGCGGTCGAGACGATCGTCCCGATCGCTGAGACGACCTAGACGCATCTAAGCTTCGACGAAAGGAATTTTTGATCCACGGCGGCGCAATCTAGGCAAAAGTCTCGGCTGTTTCTACGAGTCACTGTTCTTCTATCGAAGAAGCCTGACGTTCGTTCCGCGGGGATTTTCCTCGACGAGCCGTGAGAAAGGTATGCAGCGTCCTCCCGCCTTCTCGACTTTGACGAGTGCTCGCGGTGAGAATTTGAAGGCAGCTATGGTCAGTTTTTCCTTTGGCTCGCCTGAGCCCAGGACCTTGCCGGGGACGGCAATGACCTCGCCTCCCTTGAGGTTTTTCGAAACCTGGCCGAGGTTCAGGACGATTCTTGTTCTTCGGGATTTGCCTAGGAAGCTTGCGATTGTGATCCAGAGCGGCGTCTGGTACTGTTTTCCCGCCTTCATGAGGTAGCCTATCGCGCTGAGCAGTTCAGGGTTTGTTGGCCGACGCTGCTTCATTTTTCGATCTTCTTGGCGGAGCGACGCGGTACCTCGACGGCTACCAATAAAGCCTTTCGAGTGGATTTGTCCAGGAACCGTTCATTGAAGCTTGGTTAGACTGAGATGGTTGTCTTGTCGTAAAAGTTGCTGCTTCGATTGCACTGACCCTAGTGACTGAGGGTCTATGTTGCTGAGTAGTTCTGCTTCTGGTTCTTATCCGCGATAAGGGGGGATCTTAAGGGCGATCTCATACTCGACGCGAGTATGGACCGGTTCCCCGTGGGAGACGATGACGTGTTCGAACGGAAGCTTGAGAAGCTCACGTAACGCTGGCAAGGCTCGCTCCTCGTGCCAAGGCGAGGCCCAGACACGTAATTCACCTGCGGGTGCGGTTAGTGCGTCAGCGAAAACGAGGGCACGTTGCTCAGGGAGCCAGAGTGGCGTCTCTTCGCGGCCCCGTCCATCGTAGAGTGCTACGACGCCTCCTGGAAGCTGGCTACCTGGCTGGATAGGCTCGAGCTTCGTTTCGGGTATGTCGTCGCGAAAGAATAGCCTTGGTCCAAATGCGCGGACCCTATAGCGGCGTACGAACAGATCCACGTCCCGAACGTGATCCGGCTTGAGAACAACGACCGCTGTCGGAGGGTGCGCGTCGAGCCGCTCCCACATATCAGTCGCGGTGTCGGGTGGAGCCAGAGGATCCAGAACCAGCCTCTCCCCTTTTGACTCGACAACCGTCGATGTCACGATTGGCTCCCAACCCTGATCCCGCGTCCACTTGGGATGTTTCACGCGCCATATCCAAAGGCCTTCGGCTACATCTCGAAGCTCGACCTCACGAGCTACAGATTGCATGATACGTCCTCCATCATCGCTCGTCGAGTTAAGATTTGCTGAAAGGATGACCCTAGGCGTGTCGATTATCGCGAATTCTCTCTGGGTTGAAGCTGAGTCTATCTTACTCTCTGGATCTTCAAGAGGTCGGTTCGTCCCATGGGGCCCTTCGGGTCTCCTGACACGATTACTATCGTGTTGCCTTTCCGCGCGAGCTTGAGTCTCTTGACAGTTTTCTCCGCCTCGGTGAATATGGACTCCGTTGACTCCATCTCTCTCCTCACTGTCTGCACGCCCCATGAGAGTAAGAGTTGTTTTTCGACTTCTGCCTGGGATGTGAGTGCAACTATGGGCAGGGGTGGTCTGTATTTTGAGACTCGGCGGGCGGTTTTGCCTGTGCGGGTTGGGGTTACAATAGCTGCTGCGGATATCTGAAGCGCGGTTTCGCAGGCGGCGAAGGCGATTGCGTCCTCCTGACTATTCTCGTGCCATTCGCGTCTCTGCTGTGTAATCTGTTTAGGTAGGTAGCGTTCTGTTTCCTGAGCAACTTTCTGGAGTGTCTTGACGGCCTCGACTGGATAGCTTCCGATAGCTGTCTCCTCTGAGAGCATTAGGGCGTCTGAGCCGTCGAGGATCGCGTTGGCAACATCCGTCACTTCAGCCCTGGTTGGTGTCGGTGCGGAGATCATCGACTCTAACATCTGAGTTGCCGTCATCACCGGTTTTGCTTGGCGGTTGGCTTCGAATATGATCCTCTTCTGGACGATCGGTATGCGCTCCAGGCTAAGCTCGACTCCAAGATCTCCCCGTGCTACCATGACCGCGTCCGCTTCTTTGACAATCTCCTCTAGATTCTGAACCGCTTCTTTCTTCTCGATCTTGGCGACTAGGAATATTTCTCGTCCCTTCTCGCGCGCTACCTTCCGTGCCATCCGTATGTCGTCGGCCCTCTGGACAAACGACACAGCGACCATGTCGAGATTATTCTCAAACCCGAAGTGCAGATGTTCCCGGTCCTCCCGCGTTATCGCAGGCACCCGCGCCCGTAGCCTGGGAAGGTTCAGCCCCTTACCAGAAATGAGATCCCCGCCAACCAGCACACGCCCTTCCACCTCGTCCCGTGTAGTACGGAGGACTTCGAGCCTGATGGAACCGTCCGCCAGGTAGATCGTATCCCCTTTCCTGACTGTCTTCGGCAAGTCAGGATACGCGACAGGAATCTTGCCCTTGGCCCTGGAGGGTTTGGTTGTCAGCGTTACATTGTCGAGCCTTTTCAGATGCATGGGCTCGGACGCGAGTTTTCCGACTCTGAGCTTCGGACCCGGCAGATCCTGAAGGATAGCCACTGGACGGCGTAAACTGTGGCTGACTTTCCGGATTGACTTGACATTTTTCAGATGTTCTTCGTAGGTTCCGTGTGAGAAGTTGATCCTGGCAACATCCATGCCGGCACGGATCATATGACCTAGAACGCTGGGAGAGCTTGACGCTGGACCGATCGTGCAGACTATTTTTGTAGCTATTCTGGCGGGCACTGGACGCACTTCTCTCCCGATATCTTGGCTTCAACAAGGTGGATTGCTGATAAGCCTCGCGGAGACCCGGAAGATGGCTACCAGTCACCGCAAGTCTGAACCTGACCTAGGTCAAATTGTCCCTCACTAGCTAGGTCCGTCGGGAACTGGCTTGACGGATTATTCAGTTTTCTGGTTTCTTAGAGCCTGAAGAAGAGTCTCCTACATTTCCTGGGTGTGTAGCAGGTACTAAGAAACGCTTACTTCCGAGAATGTTCGAAACCTAATCTACACTATAAAAAAAGGGGGGTTTTCGATAGAGGTGCCTTTCTGCTATGTGTGGATTTCTAAGTTGCCGCCGGCAAGCGTGCCGGACGAGCTGTACCCCTGTAGTTGGATGCTGAACTGGTCGTTGCCTGCTCCTGGTTCACCATTGTCGACCACTGTGACAGTATAGGAGATGTCTGATTGGCCGTTCACGGTAGCTTTGCCAGAGAAAGTTCTCGTGTTGCCGCTGGGAGCACCATAGGAGTCTATGCTAGTAGCTTTGACCTCCACGCCGGCCGCATGGTTATGGTAGACCATGTTCACGCGAGGTGTGGTGTCGTGTGGCTTGAATCCAGCCACCAATCCGAAGGTTGCTTTGCCCTCGTTGGCGGGGATCCAGCCTCCTCCAGTTACAAAGTCCTTGGTTACGGGTGGAGGTGGCGTCGCTGGTGGGCAGCTAATGTCACTGCTGGCACTCGATACGATCACTTGTATTCCGTCAATTGTGGTAAGGTGGAGGGCGTTTACCGTTATGCTGCCGGGGGTTACTATCTGCTCGTTTATTACGAGTGTTAGCACGCTAGGCACAGTAACAGTTTGATTGGCCTGGGTAGAAACGGTGACGCTTCTCCCCGCAAGCTGGAGGTTTGCAATGTCGCTGAAGCCGGAGACGCCGGTGCATGTGGCGATCGACTCAGATATCAAAAAGTCTGCAGTAATCTGATTCGCACTGCCAGGGAGCAATGTCAGATCAGCTATAGCCGCTTGGCTTTCCGCGGTGCTGTCAGAACCCATGGTAGTGGCAAGTAAGACGTTAGCGGTCGCGACTGATGTCTGTACCGATAATAGAGTAGCGTCTATCTCTCCTCCACTCGGAGGTAGTTGTCCCGTGTCGGCAAATGTCAACGTGTTAGTTACAGGCGTTTGAACAGAAACTGCAAATGCTCTTCCGCTGAAACTTGTTGTTTCGGTTGCAGAGGCTAAGGGTGCGACCAAGGCTGTTGCAACGAACAGCAAACAGGCGATTGTTAGAGACGTACGTTCTGTTGTTTTCATCAACGTTTTCAAGAACTAGCTTACGCGCAGATTTTGTTCATAACTTCTCTGAGTACATTAGACACAGGATGTAGACGCTTCAACATTCCTCGGGCACATTAGACATAGCATGTGGACTTCGTCATCATTCTGTGACAATGTTCTGCGACAATCTTCTGTGGCAGAGCTCTGTCATCTTCTGCGGCCACCTGCGTGACTCTACTGTCGCGTTTGTCTGAGAAAGCTCATCAACGAGTGGGCAAGTCGACGGTTGGCCATTCAATAGTGCGATGGAGTTTCGATAGCATTTCAGAACTGTTATCCCGCGCTTTGTGGTACGGATGAGCCTCTTCCTGCCATCCTGCCTACGCTCCAATAGTCTTCTTGGGAGAAGAGAGTTCACGTAAGATTGAAGAATCTTATGAGAAAGATTCTGTGAAGCCATGACCTGGCTTACAGTGAGACTTTTCCTTGCACATGCTCTTAGTAATCCAACGGTGATCTGCTCCCTCGTCCTTCTCATCAATAACTCCTTTGGTGCACGTAATCTAAAGCGCACCTCGGTTTTTCGCGTAAAAAGGTAGAAAAGACGCAATCGACTCGGTGACTACAAGATTAACAGATAAGCCAATCTCGATTTATCGGGCGCGGGAAGTCGGCCTCAAGACAGCCTTCGGGCTCCCATGATTTGAAGGAGGTCAGGTTTGTTTTGCAACCGTTAGGGGGTGAAGTGCTCTCAAGAGGACGAGCCCGTGCGTTCACGGATCTGCACGCGAAGAATCTTTCGTCGACGAGGTGTCATTCTGAGTTGCTTGGCGTAGACGCGATGCTTTCACCACGTCTCTGATGAAGTCCTTGTAGCCACTGGTCATTTCGACGTAGGCCTTCTCCACCTCTTTCATATCCGGAACGAGTGATCGAAGCTCCTTCGGGAGTTTGGTCTCCCTTTGAGGCCGACGAACCTTGCCTCGAACCTTACCAAGCCCGGAAGCGAGTTTGTCGGTCCAGTCCTCCTTCTCAAGGATCCGAGCGAACAGTTTCTTGAGGTCTAAGTCCTCTGCGGTTGTTTCAGGCTCATCTGTAAACAAGTTCGGAGCCATGAGCCGTGATTGTCTCTGTACCTCCTCTCCTGAGTCGCGCCTGCTCTGGTTCAAGTAACACCGATTCCTAATTTCAGCTACGACACCTTACCTAGAATATCGGCTTCTAGGAATGAGGTGGAGAAGAGACAACGTCAATTGTTTTGGACTCTCTGCGAAGTGAGTTCTAAGTTGAAAAAGCAAAGCAAATTGGTGTTGTTACCCTGGCCCACGAAAGCTCCTCAGGTTCCTATGATCGATCCTAACGTTTCGGTTAGCGAGACCTACTCGTACACTAGTTTTCTAACGCCCACTGACCCAGGCTTTCTTGGACGTTAACTTTTCATCGCCAGGAGTCCATAGTCGCGTCAAGGAGGCTTCTCGGGCCAATCGCGACGTTAACGCCAACTGCTGGGTTAGACTTCCAAACATCTGCTACTATTCAGGTCTTTGACCGGGAACATCATGATTAGATTGTCCCAATGCGATTGCTCCTCGATCGAGAAATGTCCAAAGTACAGGAAAAAGATGCGACCTTACTCAACAACCTATCGGACACGGAAATAGCTAACGAGCTGGATTCTCGGCTGAGGGATCTTGAGAAGAACATTGCAGTTGCGCGTGAATTCATCAAGTTGGCTGACGAGAGCTACTCCGAGCTACGTCACAATTGGAATCTTCTGCATGAGGAAGTCCGCAATAAGCCTCAGACACACGCAGCAGAGCCGGCGACTGTAACAGGCAAGAAGACGGAGACTCGGCCTCGCAACAAGGAACACTCCAAGACCAGAGCGAAGGAGGTGACTGAACCGGATGAGCCGAAGAGTCCCATTAATGCGAACACATCAACAAAACCGGAGGGTCATGCGAAACGCGTCAAGACTGTGAATCGATCCAGGAAAGATCCAGAGAATTCCAGCGAAAAAACGGATTCTATCGTTTCAGGGAAGCCCTCTGAACCCTATCGAGATCCGGGCCGAAGACGAGGAAAGACCAGCGGGCACAATTAGAAGCTCCCCTTCCAGCATCCGTCTCAAAGCGCCGTACAGATCTGAGGCCGACCGCCTGAACCCAGCAATCTCGGACAGGTCTTCAGATCGATAATCTGGACCCGGACCCGAAAACTCTACCTGAAACCAGCACTCAAAACGGTTCCTGGAACAAGTCCCCAAACTGCATTGAAGACGGGTTCTTGAAATCGTACTCTGAAACGCGTTCCAGACCCACTTCCTGAAACAGGAGCCTGAAACAGAAACTATGATTTTTCCCATCCCCCGGGGCTATCCTGATCTCCAGACGTAGACGACCCCGCGTTTGAAACATGAAATAGTCTATCCTTCTAGACCCGCTTTCCGGGCCGGTAGTCCAGCCTGGTATGCACGAAGCGCACGGAACGGACGTCGCCCTCACACGGCGAAGGTCGTGGGTTCAAATCCCTCCCGGCCCACCACACAACAGACGAAGAGAGATGAGTAGATGAGTCCGGACCCAGTAATCGACCTCGTCAGAGCCACCGTCGCCCTATTCATCATAGTCGACCCCATTGGCCTGGTCCCCATCTTCTCAAACGTCACCAGCAACATGAACCCGCCCGACCGGACCAAGATGTACCGGGTCGTAATCTACACCGGAGCAAGCCTACTCACAATCTTCGCCCTCGTAGGCCAAGAACTACTCGCCCTCTTCGGCATCAGCCTCCCAAGCTTCGAAATGGCCGGCGGACTACTACTCCTACTCCTCGCCCTCGACATACTCTTCCGCGGAGAAAGATTCGCCAAACCAGGCTCACACGAAGACTCAGGAATCGTCCCCATCGCCTTCCCCCTACTCGTCGGACCCGGAGCCATAACCACGACCATGATAGCCCTAGGAGCCTACGGAATACTTGTCACACTAGGCTCGGTCCTGATCGTGATGCTGCTCAGCTGGATAGTCATGAAACAAACCCCGAGAATCCACTCTCTACTCGGAAAAACCGGATCCTCAGTTGTCGCTCAGGTAATGGCCGTCTTCATTGCAGCTATAGCAATACAATTCATCATCACTGGCATCCGGACCTACCCCTGAGAGTCAATCACAAGACAGGCCCAGCGTTTTCACATTTTTGCGAGCCCGACTCGCTTAAGTTGCTTGTACATGATGAAGACAACTAAGGCGATTATGACGAAGTATATGATCTGGGAGATGAAATCCCCGTAGAGAAACACCGACGGCTTCCCTGAGACCGGGGAAGTAACGGTGGCGTTCAATGATGACAGGTTTCCGGTGGGGAGGACCAGACCAACGATGGGGTTTACGAGATCCTTGACTAGCGAGTTGACGACGGCCGAAGAGGCGACCCCGATGACGAAGCCGATGGCGAGACCTATGACGCCGAATGTCTGAAGGAAGTCTACGAACTCTTTAACGAAGCCCTTCCTCTTCTCACTAGACTTCTCCATTTTGTCCATGGTGTGCGAGAGGGAGTTTGGACAGATGATAAGACAATCGGTTGCGCAAAAAGAAGTGCGGGCTAGTTGTGAGCGGCGTTGCTTTGCTTCTCTCGGATGGAATAGACGAGTCGTTGACCGTGTGGTGATTCTTCGATGGTCAGGTTGAGGACGCTCTTGTCGTCGATTTCGAGAAGCTGAGCCAGGTCTTTTGGAATCAGGAGATACTTGCTTCCCTTGATTCTTGTCGGTGTTAGTTGTATTACCACTCTTCTTCGACCAACCATGCGTTTGATAGAACTAAGCTCGGGCAATACCATAATCCCGGCGTAACCTCAGCCACTGTCGAGTCGTCACAGGAATCCTGATAGTCTTTGTCCTAGGAAATCAGCGGGATCCTGTTACTCGATCTCTTGTTCGAAATTTCAGGGTGTTGGTTTTGAGTTGGACTTTTCAAGTGTGGACGGTGGTCTCGGGAGTCGGTCGGGGCCGGTGCGTCTCTGGAGATCTGGATAGGCCTCGGGGGGATCGAAAAGATTGCACGCTAGGCGAAGGAATTTTTTTTGGAAAAATTCGTGCCGACTGTTCCGGGAGCCTGTTTCGTGAAGCGAGTTGTGAAATGTTTCAAGCAATGATTCGGAGACCATGTTTCAGAAGCCCTGTTTCAGCAACCGATTTCAACCGGTATGACTCGCTCGAGAAACGAAGACTGGGTTTCGATTCGGGGTTTTAGTGCCCTTAAATATGACGTATGTCATACGCGGGTCGTAATCGAGAGAACAGCTAAAGGATGGAAGCAGAACCGAACGTGAATTCCGAAGAAAGGTGCTAACATGAGCCAGTTAGACATCAAAGACCTCCACGCTACGATCGAAGGCAAGGAGATTCTCAAGGGAGTAGATTTCCAGGTCAAGCAGGGCGAGATCCACGCCGTTATGGGTCCTAACGGGTCCGGTAAGAGCACGCTAGCCTCGACCGTCATGGGACACCCAAAGTACATTGTCACGAAGGGAGACATTCTCTTCGATAATGAGAGCATTCTGAAGCTCGCGCCCGACGTAAGAGCCCGCAAGGGTCTTTTCCTAGCCTTTCAATACCCATTCGAAGTACCCGGCGTATCCTTAGCCACCTTCCTCCGCACAGCCTACAACGCAGTCAGACAGGGAGGCAAGAAAGGGGACCTCGGACAAGAGATGCTGTCCGTTCTCGACTTTCGGAAACTGCTGAAGGAGAAGCTCAAGCTCCTAGATATGGATGAATCCTTCGCCACCCGATATCTAAACGAGGGATTCTCCGGTGGCGAGAAGAAGCGCTGCGAAATACTCCAACTAGCAATCCTTCAACCAAAGATTGCGGTCCTAGACGAGACGGACTCCGGATTGGACATTGACTCTGTCAAGATCGTGGCTGAAGGTGTAAACAAGCTGGTGGGACCCGAGATGGGTGTCATGATAATCACACACTATCAACGGATTCTACGGTACATCAAACCTGACCATGTTCATATTCTACTGGACGGCAGAATGGTCAAGTCTGGGGGTCCAGAGCTGGCGGATGTTCTGGAGGAGAGGGGCTACGATTGGGTAAAGAAAGAGAATCTGTAAGCAGAGAGGACCGGATGTGTCAAGGTACCTTCAAGGTTAAAAAGGAGCATACGAACTAGGAGAGTAGAGAAGAAATGGCAATAAGCATAACCGATAAAGCCGCAACGAAAGTCCAAGACTACCTTAAGCAGGTCAACGACCAGAACCTCGCCCTCCGCGTCTTCGTAAAAGCAGGAGGCTGCGCAGGCTACCAATTCGGACTCAAACTCGACAAGACAGGCACAAGCGACGTTATCGAACACAGGAACGGAGTCAACATCGTAGCCGACCCCAAGAGCGCCGACCTTCTCGGAGACGCCGAAATCGACTATGTAGAGACAGAGATGGGAGGGGGCTTCAAGTTCAACTTCCCCGAAAGCTACCTAACCTGCGGGTGCGGCCACAGCTTCGTACCTAAAGGCAAGGAACAAGCCACCGGTGCGCGTAGTCCGGAAGAGCACCACCAGCACGTCTAAGGCCCTACACAAGAATTCTCCGACAATATTCCCGTCCTCTTGTCAGAGGACAATGCATGCAACGCCACGCTCAAGTTGACCCTACCAAGAAAACTAGCGGGTACGATGTTGGGCGCGTAAGAGCCGATTTTCCTATACTACGGCGAGAAATCAACGGAAGACCCCTAGTCTATCTCGACAACGCTGCAACTTCACAAAAACCAGTTCAGGTCATCGAAGCCCTAGACCGATTCTACAACCAGTACAACGCTAACGTCTACAGAGGAGTCTACCGGATAAGCGAAGAAGCCACAGTAGCCTACGAAGACGCCCGGCGAAAAATCGCCCATCTCATCAACGCCAGAGACTCGTCCGAGATAATCTTCGTGCGCGGAACAACGGAAGCGATTAACCTCGCAGCCCATTCATGGGGACGATCAAACATTGGCCTCGGCGACAGTATCATGCTCACAGAGATGGAGCATCACAGCAACATCGTCCCATGGCAACAGCTGGCGCGTGAAAAGGGAGCCAGCCTCAAATATGTCGGAATTTCAGACGACGGTCGACTTGTCCGAGAAGACGTCCACAAGCATCTGGAAGAAGGACGAGTCAAGCTCATCGCTGTAACGCACGTGTCCAACGTCCTGGGAACAATCAATCCCATTAGAGAATTAGCGCGTGAGGCCGACAAATACGGCTGCCACGTCCTGGTGGACGGTGCGCAGTCTGTCCCACACATGCCGATCGACGTTCAGGATCTAGAATGCGATTTCCTCGCTTTCTCTGGCCACAAGATGTGCGGACCCACCGGAATAGGGGTCCTCTACGGAAAGCGAGAGCTTCTACAACATATGGAGCCCTATCAGAGTGGAGGGGAGATGATTCGGGAAGTTCATCTCTACGAAGCCACCTTCAAGGACCCGCCCTTCAAGTTCGAAGCTGGAACAACCGACATCGCAGGAGCAATCGGCCTGGGAGCGGCAGCCGACTACCTGACAAAGCTTGGTCTTAGGAACGTCAGAAACCACGACCAAAAACTAACAAAGTATGCTCTTGAAACATTAGGTGAAGTGAAGAAGTTGAAAATCTACGGGCCCACGGACCCCGAGACTCGAGGAGGAGTAGTTAGTTTCAACCTTGCAGATGTTCACGCACACGACATGGCGTCAATACTGGACGAGGATGGAATAGCAGTCCGGTCAGGACACCACTGCGCCCAACCTCTCATGGAGAGACTCGGAGTCGCTGCAACCACCCGCGCAAGCGTCTACCTTTACAATACTGAAGAGGAGATAGATCGTCTCGTTAGCTCCGTAGAGCGAGCAGGAAGAGTCTTCAAAATTTGAGTTCAGTCTATTCTGAGATCATACTCGACTACTACCGTCACCCTAGAAACAAGGGAACCCTTGAACATGCACAGATCAGCGCCAAAGATTCCAACCCTCTCTGCGGGGACATCATAGAGATGCAATTGGAGCTGGACAAGGACAGCAGCGTTAGTGATGTCAAATTCAACGGGCAAGGATGCGCGATCAGTCAAGCCTCAGCGTCCATGCTGACTGAGCTTGTAAAAGGGAAGAAACTGGACGAAGTGCGGAATATCTCCAAAGACGAGATACTCTCCCTGATAGGCGGACAGCTCAGCGCTGTAAGGTTGAAATGCGCTTTACTATCATTGAAAGTTCTGAAGACCGGAGTCTACAGTTATCTAGGGTCGGCGAACAACTCGAAAGCGGACCTGTCCGAACTTTAGAGTTTAATCTAGTAACGTTTTCGGTTCTTGTTGACTCTGTAAGAAGGGTGAAGGATTCTCTCTATTTGGGATCGGTGCTGTTTTGAGGATTTTTTCTCTGTTCCTTTAGTTGTTCTTGGACATTCTTGAAGAACTCGTTGTTCTCGACCTTCTTGGCTTCTGCGTGAATCGCTTCAAGGTCAACCTTCAACACTCTCCGCACCATTCTTCCCCGCCTATAGACGATGAACGAAGCAAGGATAGCTATAGCTGCCACCAGCCCTATGACTATGATCCAGAGATAGTTGAACGCCGAACTCGTAGGGGGCGGCGGTGGCTGCTGCGTAGGCGGAAGTGTAACTAGCGTTGAAGTCGAACCATATCCTGAGTTGCCATAAGCGTCGGTTGCGTTGACTTGTATAAGCCATGATCCTACTGGGCTAGTTGAATTGACGGTGTAACTGCCGACCCACTTGCCGTGGGTCTGATCGTAAGATAACTGGAGAGGGCTCCCGATTTGTAAGGAAGAATGGTGTGTTGTGGCTATGACGGTTCCACTGGTGAAGTTGTCCCCGCCTGGGGTCACCACGATAGCATTGATCACCACGATGCTGCCCGCTGTATAGTTGCTGTTGGGCGTGCTGGCTGTAACAGTTAGAATAGCGGAGGAGACAGCGAAGCCTCGGTTCACACTTGCTGACGGTCCTATGTTGCCATACCCATCGTTGTAGCCTCCGACATCGATGCTTGCGACCCAGACACCAGTGCCGCTACTGAGCGGGACCTGGTAAGCTGCCTGGAACTGGCCCAGTGAAGTTTTGTAAGTCGCTGTTATGTCATGCTCGGTGACGCCATCAGCCTCGATTACTCTTATTCTCGCGGAGCCGGTCCTTGCTTGGGCCGTGCTTGGGTAAGTTGCCGTGAAGCGAAAATTCTCAGTCTCTGACCTTTGCAACGAGCTCTGGGTTATCGAGAGTTGCGTGATGGTTACGTTAGCTGGATCGACGAGAAAGGTCTGAGTGTCTGGAAAACCAGTCTTAGGCGTTCTCGACCCGGTCAGTGTCGCTGTATAGTTTCCGAGAGGGACGGAGGGCGGAATACTTGTCCAAGTATAAACGAGCACGCCAAGCGAATTGGCCAGTCTAGTTGTAGGGAAGCCGGGGGCGTTACCTGTCGTGGATCTTATCAGGATGGTGATGTTTTCGGCGCTCTTGTAGCCTTGAGCGATCATTGAGACCGGCTGGGTACGCTGGTATTCCTTGGCGTCCGTGAGACCAACTTGGAAGAGGCTTGTCGCTGCTCGTGTAGTTGGAGGGGGAATCGTTTGGCTGACTGTGATATTGTATTCTCCAACATATGTGATGTTCTTACCGAAATCGGTGGGATAGGTGACGCTTGTTGCAAATGTGGCAGGCGCAGCGTTGACCGCAGTAGTCGTCGTTGTTATCGCGCCCGTTGGGTCCGTCACTGCCCAAGAGAATTGATAGGTTGTCGGTGGAAGGGGAGTCGTCACGTTGAGGACAAAGGTGATTCCGGGGCTGTCTGTCTCCTGGATTCGAGAGGCGGACTGCGAAAATGAGTATGTTTCACCAAAAGGGCCAGACGCGTGGACTTGGAAGCTCGCTATGGAGATGAATAACGTCGCTACGGTTGCCAAGAAAGCCATCTTTTGCCTGGTTTGGAAAAACGACGCCTCCTAAAACGCTGTCCGTTTCGTACATAATTCGAAAGCAGACTTCACTTTCTGCTTCGAGATGGGAATGGCCGGTCAAGTTGACTAAAGCGTCGTGTTACTCGAAAAGGGTCCAGGGAGTAAGACACTAGACGGTAGAATGCCGTTATCCAGCTAATTCCTATTTTGAAGAAGCAGTTGTTCGAGCGGGTTGGTTTGCTGGTGCAGAGAAATTCTGGACGCCAAGCGCTCGGCTTTTTCTAAACAGAGCAACGGCTCCAACCGCGAGGCCTACAATCTATATCAGGAATCCGTAGAAGCCCCAAATGACCGCAAGCGGTTGCGGCTGTGTCTAAACACTTAGTGTGTTCGAGGTAGAACTTCCGGTTGCTGATGTGCCTCCCCAAGAGGCTCAGATCGTCCATGAGCCCCGCGCCGTTGAACGTGTACTGGTCTGTGAAACTCCCAGTAGGGTAGAGTTGACAGTATGGTTGACGATAGTTCCTCCTGGACCACTGTAGATTATCTTGACTGGGACTGCAATTGGCTGGCGGCGACGCCTATTTGGCCAAATCCCTAGGTTGCTAAGGATATGTTGAGACTCGATAATATCGCGTCTCGAAATTCTCGAAGAATGAGATACTGATTAAAATAGACCTGGATAGAAACAAATGTCTAGCTGGTAAGATAAGTCTAGACATCAAGATGACCCTAGCCATGGCTCTCGATTATAGGTTGTCCGTCAAGAGCATCCGGAAGCCTTCTGAAGCGAGACTCCTCTATGAACCGATGCGAAGAGAAATACTAAGACTCCTCGGCAAGACGCCAATGACCCAGACACAACTTGCAGAGCTGTTAGGCTTGAGGACTCCCACAGTGGGTCATCATCTCTCACTGTTGAAGTCGAACGGTTTCGTATCGGTCGTGCATCAACATATAGGGAGACATGGAATTGTGGAGAAGTATTACGGAGCCACGGCTCAACTTTACTTCATTGACCGGAAGATCATGCCACTCGAGGTCAGACGCTACTACATGCCAGTTGACATAGAACGTGCGAGAGGCGTCCTCGCCTGCGCGATGATGAGACAGAAGGATTTCGACCCTCCTTCGGACATGATGGAGGATTTCGCAGAAGCATTGGCGTCTAACATCTCCCGGATGGCGGCCAAGTATGAGATCCCTTTCGTTGACAAGGATCCAGAGGCCTTCATCGGCCGTCTGTACTGCGAAGCATTGGAAGGTGTACTAAAAACGGACTTCAAGGAAATACGAGATGTTCTCAAGGCAGGATAGCAATTTGTCATGACTCACTGCTGACTAAACCCCTTACTTGATTTACAAGCCGATTGGAAAAACAAAATGATTCCTACGCTCTTCTTCTACTAATCTGATGCACTCTTTTCGTCTATGCGGCCACCGAACTCCTAGCAAGAGAATGGCATCATGACGCTTTGGGGGTTCGAGGTGTCCCAGATGGGTTTCCATTGTAGAGTCCCTGCCACATCTCATCCCAGTTCGAGGCGACCATGGTTGAGGAAGGAATCGCGCCGGTCGGATCCGGGAAGCCGTCATAGTCGGGATTGCCGAACTCGTTGAAGTGTTGTAGCTCGTACGAAATCTCGAAGATGATGATGCCGATGGAGTCTGTCTCCGCAATTACAGATCCCAGCAGACAGGTCAGGTTGCCTGCGGGCGCTTCGTGCTCTTTCAACCCCTCGTCCGCCTTCCCCAGCTCCTCCAGCAACTTGACCATCAGCACGCAACCGTCGACGCCAGTAGGCTCCTACGCTGTAACCGTCACTGGTGCATCGGGAAGACTGACTCACTTGACCCAGGTCACACTCGTTGTCAATCCCTCAGGAGCTGTGGGAGGAACGGTACTTGGAGTGGACAAGCTTGCCTTACTAGCTCCATACTTAGCCTATGCACTGTTGATTAGCGCAGTCTTCGTGATACCACTCGTCTACCAGAGGCGAAAGCATCGGTCATAGATGCAGGCTACAAACCAGATCAAGCAAGACCCGAATCTGACTGAGTAACGAGCGACGGCTCTAGAACCGCAGTCTAGATAGATTCTGTCTCTAGATACGACGACTTGACCTGCATGATTCCCTTCTCTCGCTTCAACTCGCCCTCAAGGCTTGCGATATCGTGCACCTTGCCTCGGACCAGCAACGCACAAAGACAGTGTGCGTCGTCGATGTGGGCGTGGAGGGAAGAGAGTATTGATTGTCTGTGATGATGAGACGTTTCTGTGATCGCCTCGTCGGTACCCTTTGTTTCATGGTTGTAGACCATGACGATGGATCCGACAACGTTCCCTCCCTTGACCCCCGCTTCGAAATCCGAGATAAAAGCCCGCATAGCAGCCTGCAGAGCCTTGGATCTGTCAACGTAACCGCTCTGGTGAGAAACCCTGTCAAAGGCCTCGAGAAGCCCAGGCGGCAGAGACATGCTGATTCTTGTCGTTAGGTCAGCCATTGCGAATCATCCCTCAACACAGTATTACTGTGGGTATCGAACCCTAAGAAAAGTATTACCAAGATGAAATTTTATATTATCCGAACCCGGGTCGTCAGCCGAAGCATTCTGCGAAGCTCATCAATGAGCCGACCAATTCGTAAACGGGGAGGTTTCGGGACTGACTGAACAGGCACTAGAAAGAGCCGGACTCGGTCTTTCAGCGGGCGAGAAGTTTTCGGTCGTCCTAATCTACACAGCGATAGCCATTGCTACGCTCATCGGGTTTGCAGCGTCGCTAGTCGTGGGCACATTTTTTGCTCGGCTGGCAGCTCTGGGAATTCTCGCGTACACTTTGGGGCTTCGCCACGGTGTCGATGCTGATCACATTGTCGCCATAGACAACACAACTCGGAAGCTTCTGCAAGATGGAGAACGCCCACTTACAGTTGGCACCTGGTTCTCCCTTGGTCATTCGACCGTTGTGGTCGGACTTGTAATTGCTTTGGTGGTCGCAACTCAATCTGTAACGAATCAGATACCTGGGCTTCAAAGCTCAGGGGCAATAATCGGGACCACCGTATCAGGAATCTTTCTCTTCCTGATAGGACTGATCAACGCGATCATCGTGATGGGCATCTACCAGACCTTCAAGACCATGAAGCAAGGGAAGCTAGACGAATCCGAGCTTGAGAGCCTCTTGCAAAATCGAGGCTTCCTAAACCGGTACTTCGGAGGCCTCTTCAAGATAGTCAGGAAACCCTGGCAGATTTATCCAATCGGCGTCTTGTTCGGGCTCGGCTTCGACACTGCCAGCGAGATCGCGCTGTTCGCAATAACCATTGTTTTCGCAGTCTCGTCCTCGATCCCACTCTGGATGATCCTGCTTCTTCCCTTCCTGTTCACGTGCGGAATGGTTCTCGCTGACACGACTGACGGTATTGCAATGCGTGCTGCCTATGGCTGGGCCTTTCTTAGGCCAGTTCGGAAGATCTACTACAATCTGACTGTAACCCTGATCTCTGTCGCGGTAGCGTTTGCGATTGGAGGAGTCGAACTCCTACAAGTTCTAGCTAGCGAGCTGAACTTGACTGGACCATATTGGAACTGGCTAGCCAAGCTTGATTTCGAAACCATGGGATTTGGGATAATAGGAATCTTCCTCATAGCGTGGCTTGTTTCCACAGCCTACTGGAAATTCAGACGATACGACGAACTGTATAGCTGAACATCCTGCACGGCTAGCGGGAAGCTCTGGGCGTTCTATCTAGGAGTTACTTGACCGAATTCGGCCACTCGTTTCCAAGACGGCACTCTACGTTCGATAAGATAGTCTAGCGAATATTTGCTCGTGCCTGACATGGCGTTGATGATCATCAGCGATAGGAAGACGAAACTGTATGCGATTCCAGTTCCAATGTCCGTCGAGCCTGGCCCGTAAGGTCCTCCAAAGCCTTCCGGGACCGCCCATATCAGGAGGCTCAGCAGTAGCCCGCTAGTGTATGCAAGCTTTCTGAGGACGCCTAGGATAAGGGCGACTCCGAGTGAAACCTCCAGTATCCCAATTCCATACACGAATGGTGCCGCATTTCCGACTGTGATGTTGTACCAGAAATTGAACCATGGTTGAAGCCAGGCAGGCTGACCAGATGACTTGATCAGGTCAGGGAAGGAGTCAACAAACCCTGGTTGAAACTTGAGGTAGCCATCGATAAGCCAGACAATACCGAAGACAATGCGAATGAGTGACTTTAGCCAGTAGACATTTCGAACGAGCCAGTTTCCACCCGCCTTGTCGACGATAGTCCGCACACCGCCTTCAGGATCAATCTTGGCACTCAAAGCTCGGATCCTCCAGGAGTTAGTTCAACGGTCTGTTTAAGCTGATTACTGAAAACCAAATGCTAGTACGGCCTATACGTGGTGCGTAATGAGTTGACAACGAGTCTTTGATAGCTAAGTCTAATTATGACGACGATCGTTTTGCCCCTATGAGCGACACCTCCCTCTTCCCTGTGACGGTAGTAGGAAGCTGGCCGCGGCCGCCTTGGCTGATAGGTGCACTGAGAAAACGTCAAGCCGGCGACCTCTCATTCGAAGAATTCAACGCTTCTGCAGATGATGCTGTTCTGGCTTCTGTAAAGTACCAGGAAGACGCTGGTGTAAACATTCTAAGCGACGGAGAACAGCGACGAGACAACTTCTACTCATTCGTCGTTGAGAAATTGGAAGGCGTCCAACTGATGACGGTCGCCCAGCTTCTCAATCATGTAAAGGATCGAGCGAGATTCGAAGAGACCCTGCGAGCGCTGGATGTGCCCGCGTTTGCAATGAAGAGTCCCGTTGCCACTGGCCCAGTTAGGGCGAAGAGCGGGCTGGCCACTGACGAGCTGCAGTTTCTGAAAGCTCACACCAAACGGGAGACGAAGATCCCGCTGCCTGGTCCCTATATGCTGACAAAATCCAGCTGGTTCCCAGGACTCTCCGACAACGTGTACCCGAATGTTGAGGATCTAGGGGTTGAAGTGAGTAAGATCCTACGCAGCGAGATCATTGCGTTGCGTGATGCTGGGGCTGATTTCATTCAGCTTGACGAGCCAATTCTGACTCAGATGGTGTATGGTGCCGAGGGTGCAGAGTCTTTCATGTGTGCCGCATTGGCTTCGCGAAAAGATCCCACGGAAGAATTGTCCTACGCATTGGAACTGATGAACCGCACCATCCAAGGAATCTCTGGAGTCAAAATCGGGGTTCATGTCTGCAGAGGAAACTGGAGCCGAAATGAGGACGTGCTACTCAAGGGCAACTATGGCCCTTTACTTCCATACCTCATTGAGATGAAGTTGGATCAGCTGGTGCTGGAATTCGCGACTCCACGAGCCGGAGAACTGGAAGTGTTCAAAGAGTACGGCGATGAGAAGGAGCTCGGTCTCGGGGTCGTCAACCCTAGAAGCTCAGAGATAGAACAGCCAGAAGTTATCGAGAAACGGGTCCGTGAAGCATTGAAGTTCTTCGATCCGTCGAAAATATTCCTTAATCCAGACTGCGGATTCGGAACCTTTGCAGAACGCCCAATGAACGATGCTCGTGTCGCGTTCGCAAAACTTCGATCAATTAGCGAGGCTGCGAAGAGGTTGCGAAGGATTGAGGTTGGTATTCCGGCTTGAATCCAGCTCAGCAACGCTAATATAACATACGTCATATGTTCGAGGGCTATGCAGAAGGTCGAAGAGAAGGACCTAAACGGTCTCACAGTTTCAAAGCTCGAAGCATTCGTCAACGAGATAAGAACGAAGCCCGAAGCTGCCCAGGCAGTAAATGGCCCATGGCGCACGCGGGTCGAATGGCAAGGCGGCCTAAGAGCAAAAGCGTACATGCGCAACCACGTGGCCAGCTTCGACGAGCCTGAAGGCCTCGGCGCAACAGACACCGCCGCCAGCGCTCATGAACACGTTCTCTCGGCCGTTGGAGCATGCATGATGACAGGATTCGTATTCCAAGCCACCCGGAGAGGAATCAAGATCCACAACGCCGAGATCGCGCTAGAGGGAGCATTCGGCGACATCAAGAACTGGGCAGGACTAAGCGATGAGAGCACGCCAGGCTATCCTGAGATCAAAGCGAAGATCTACGTCAAGGCCGACGCCGACAAAGCGACACTTGAACACCTCTGGAACGAAGCATGGAAACGCTCCGTCGTCGCCCAAACAGTCACCCGTGGTGCAAGGATTGTTCCCGAATTCGAAATCGTCTAACAACCATCGCTCGAAAAAATCGTCCAGCCTCCAAATAGACGATTTATGTCGGCTGTCTTGACTGACGTTAGAATTATTGGGACGAGAGAAAGATATTGGCCGAACTCGTAGATTTCTCATGGATTGATCGACACAAAGAAGACGCTGGCCTGGTCATCGTTGATTCTCGGCCCCCCATCAAATATCTCCAAGGGCATATTCCACAAGCCGTAAACCTTCCAACTTCGGAGGTCTTTGACAGGGGAACCCTAGAGCTCTTGCCTTTCGAGCGGCTCACCGGAATTTTTGGAGACGCTGGAATCGACGAGGATAGGACGGTCTTGGTCTGCGATGACCACGATGGTCAGAACGAGGCAATGCTTGCTTGGACCCTTGAGCTCCTCGGTCATCCTAGCGTGAAACTCCTCTCCACATTCATGGGCCGTTGGACCAAGGAAAACAGACCCATTTCGTATAGACCAACAACGCCTGAATCCAGATCAATGCGCGCTAAACCGAGAGGGGGCATCCGTGCTAGTTTCGAGGAGATTTCTAACGGAAGAATGAGACTTGTCGATTTGAGAAGTCGAGACGAATTTGAGGGAAAATCAGCAGACGGGCCACAGTCTGCACACCTGCCTGGGGCTGTAAGTCTCCCTTGGACGAATCTGCTTGGGGAAGAGGGTCAGCTTTTCCGTCCAAGGCCACAATTGGAGACGCTGCTCTCCGCGATAGGGCTTGACCGAGGTGATCAAATCATTACCTACTGCAGCTTCGGCCCACGTGCGGCAGTAGGATACGCTGCATTCGAGCAATTGGGCTTCAAGCATCTTAAGCTCTATGACAGGTCTTTTCAACACTGGGCGAAGCCAACAGGCCTATCATTGGACAACTGCCTCCCATCACTCTAGTCTATGGCTACAGGCTGCCAGCCGCTTCGTAGGCCTTTTTGAGTAAGACATTACAGATGGTAGCTTTCTCGGGTCGTCAATAACCCATCATGGATGGATGGGCTGGTCACTTCGTCTGGGTCTTACCCGCGGCCGCTATCGGACTACCTTGAACAGATGGTCCCACGTTTTCAGTGACATGCCAACCCTCGCCCAGAGGGGCACGAAGGCTTCGAGCCAGCCCGCGTTTTCGATGCCACCAATATCTATCGCCCCTTTCCAGCCGAACTCTTTCAGTATCTTCATGACTTGCTGCTTTGCGGCGGGATCGTTTCCGCAGATCATCATTTCGACATCTTTGAACTTTGGATCGACCATCTGCGAGTTGGGGACAGTGTTGAAACATTTGACGATCTTTGCGGATGGAAGCTTGCGTTGGACGCGTTGACCGAGAGAGTCTGTCGGTGAGTACAACATTCCCGGAGGCGGGCCTTTAGAGAAATCGAGTTGGTTAGTCACGTCGATGACGAGTTTTCCGTTGAAGTTGTGTGGCTTGGCGAGGTCTATGGCCGCTTCGATGGCCGAGCCATTGGTTGCTAGGATGATGATGTCTCCGAAGGCCGCTGAATCTGCAAAGGTTCCGGTTGATGCATTTCTTCCCACTTGGTTGACCCAAGTCATTAGCTTCTCACTGTTCGGAGTGCGCGAGGCGATCTTCACCTCGTGATGACGACTAACGAATCCTTTTCCTAAGGCTCTTCCCACATCGCCGCTACCGAGAATGCCAACTTTCATAGTTTCGACGTTCGTCCGAGCAGATTGTGTACTCGTACTATTAACGTCTAAGCGTTAGGCGAGACTTTGCTAACCAATCGTTATATTCTCTAAGGGTCTTGCTGGCTGAAGGATGAGAGAGCGAAGAAGGACAATTCCACCCAAACTGAAACTAGTCTCTGAGGCTATTGACAACGCGATCGAAGAGGCGAAGAGGATAAGGGAACTTTCAATTCAGGAAGAGGTGATTGTCGAATTGGACAAAGTGAACGCAGCCCTTGAGCAGGCCAAGGAACAGATCACGAAGATCATGAAGTAGTACGCCGAAGAATCGCTCTGATGCCTCGTATCCACGCGTGACTCGGTAGAGCCCATTCCCTCAGATTCCGCAAGCATCACTGGCCAAGTACTGGCTTGCCCAAGTGTTAGCATTAACTATTAATGAAGTGAGAGCCCAGCTGAACAGTGTTGGAAGAGAAACGTCCGCGCGCTCGCCACCGATTCGATTTCTCCGGAAAGACTAGAAACAAAGAAGCCCAGACAACTACAGATCAGATTCTCAGCAGCCTCAACCGTCAGGCACAGTCCACGCAGGACGTTGACAAAGATCAAGAGAATCTTGTGGAAGAATCTGCTCAGGTCGCCGAGTTGGATCAGCTAGACGGATATTCTGGGGGTAGAAGGCTTCGCCCTTGGCTATTCGTTGGAATGTTACTAGCTATCGCTGTTTTTCTTGGGGCATTTGGCCTGTTTCCCGGGGTCCTCTATGTTGACACTGTCGGCAGTATCGACAATCTGATCTCGATGATTCCCACTATTGACATTATGATTATCGTCGCAATTTGGATCGCCGCTCTGGTCATTGGTCTGTTGGGAAGACGAGCCCGTCACGTATCAAGAAAGCGCCTTAGCTGAAGTATCATTCAGGTTAGAAGTTCCTTGAGAGTGGTCTGACCTCGACCTTTCTGGGGAATTTCCTACTTACGTAGCTAGATAGGAGAGGACCTTGAAGAATTATGGACGTGAACGCGACTCCCAATACCATCGAGGTGATCACGTCCCGGGATGGAATCGTGGCCGGTAGTGAGGCTACGAGTGCGATGGATAGCGAACCTCTCATTCCGCCGAGCATTGCTACGTTCTTCCAGGCTCTAGGAATCGGTTCTCCATTGATCTTGGAGGTTCCGAGTAGTGGGTAGACGGATGAGAAGCGTGCGATTGTCACTGCGGTAAACGCAAGTCCGATCGGTAGGAGGTCTGCCTGAATTCGGGCTAGGTCGGTGCTGAGTCCGATGTAAAGAAAGGCTAGTGAGTTGGCGATGAAGGCCGTGATTCGCCAGAAGTTTCTGACGGTTCTAGTAGTTTGAGGAAGAACCCATGTCCTTACCGTTGAGTTTCCATAGTAGAGCCCGGCGATCGCGACAGCCACTATTCCTGAAAAGCCTAGAGCACTTGCTACGGTGTAGGAGCCGTATACCGTTGTGATCGTTATCATAGTCTCGGACATTGGATCAGTGACAAGTCTTGAGAGAAAGTGAGCTCCCAGCGCGACTAGCAGTCCTACTATTACTCCTCCTCCGAAGATCTCTGCGAAACTGATGGCCGCCTGGATGAGGGAGAGGCGGGAGACGTCTAGTGACGTTAGAAGTATGGTGAAGATGGTTATTCCCGTGGCGTCGTTGAACACGGCCTCCGTTTCCATAAGTGTCGAGAGTTTTCGGGGAAGCTTTGCTCGTCTGAAGACTTCAAGGACTGTCGCTGTGTCAGTCGGTGCGATTATGCTGGCGAACAGGAAGGATGGGAGGAGGGGGAGTTGAATTATCTGCCAGAGAAATAGTCCTCCGACAACCGTCGCTATTACAACTCCCACCGTGGCGAGTCGGAGAGCAGGCCTGGCAACGGCTCGAAACTCTTCGAATCGAATGTTCATCGTTGTCTCGAAGAGTAATGGTGGGAGGACAAGTCCGACGAAGAGGCCTCCCCCTAGCAAGCTGTCGTAGAGCAGGCTAACTCCGAGGATGGAGGAAAGGGACGAACCTGCTATTGCGACTCCGAAGAGGACGAGAATGATCGTGTAAGGAACTCGGGCTTTGCTTGAGATTATTGATGCAGTCAGCGAGATTGCGAGGAAGGCGGAGAGTATGATCTCAAGGGACGGCATCGCTCAGATGGTCATTCGATCGAAATGGTACATGTAGTTGCCGCTAATGATTCAACGAGTTCTGCTCGCGAATAGTTTAGTTAAGGCTGGCTCTGCGAAACCAATTTTGGCGAGTTCGACCTTAAGCAGGTGGCTGAGTAGGCGATTGTTTGAAATCGAAACAATCCGACATGTCATCAACCTGCGCGTCTCGCTGGTTGAGTGTGGGCAGACCGAATAGGGATTCGCAGAAACGGACAAGACTGACGTGGGAGTGTAGCCTCTTCGAAATGTAGCCGGATCTCGCGAACGGGCTGAGCACAAGACATCCGACTCGTGAGCCGTAACGGAATTGTGTCCCCTTGTAGGATGGCTGGGGCTCCGGCAGGTTCCAAACCTCTACATTCGGTGGGTTAACATGGTCATACCATCCTCCCCAATCATCCCAGGTAATGAAGATCGCAACTCTCGACCAGAGACCGCCCTTCACGATAGCGTCTACCTGGTTTACGGTCCACTGCATACCCGTCGTTACGTTGCCCATGGGACCCTTTCCGGGGTCGGGAGGATGTTCGTCAAACTGGCTCGAAGAGTAGAGCCACGACACATTCGGGAGTTTTCCTGTTGACGCATCCTTTGCGAACTGGTCAGAAGTGAACTTGTTCCTCCCCCCAACACCGCTGAGATATTGAAACGCGTATCCGCCGTAGTTGCCCCATGTCAGATTGCGGGCTTCAAGGCTTAGTGGAAGCGAAGAGGAGATTCTAGAAGGGTCTCCGGGCTTCGGGTTGTCTATGAAGGGAGAGTCGGCAGCGATGAGCATCAAATGGTTCGGCGTCGAAGGCCCAGCGACATCGGTGAAATATTGGTCGCAGAGTGTGAATTTTCTTGCATATGCAAAGTATGCTGGTATGTCAGCCTCGACGAACTGTTGACGGACAGAGGTGGTCTGGCGCGTCAGCCAGGCACTGTGGCGATGGTCCGGGTCCCGAGGCGGCGGATTGGGCGACCTCGGCATTATCATCCCGTTAGCTCCAGGGAAGGTGCCGAAGTAATTGTCGAAAGTATGGTTCTCCTTGAGGATGATTACCACGTGGTCAATTTTGCCGGAACCTGGCCCACTCATTGGTTGCTTCACCGAAACATGTGAGGATTAGTGAGCCACCCTAAGAGAATCTATTTTACGCTTGTTCTATTGGCATGAGCAAGCGTCGTACAATCAAAGCTGGGCATGTGACATGAACTTCACATACTAGGCCTGTCTTCCGTCTCACTGGATTTCGGGAGTCTCAAATTGAAAAGTTTCCTTTCAGTTGCCGACGCTTCTAGACTAGAGCTGGATAGAGTTCTCGCGAGAGCCAAGGCGATCAAGACCCTCATCAAACGAGGACGATCTCTCGCCACGCTAAGCGGGAAGATTACCGGACTGCTTTTCGAGAAACCGTCGACTCGGACCCGAGCGAGCTTCGAGGTTGCTGCCCGTAGACTTGGTGGAGACTCGATCTACCTTGCCGCCAACGAGCTTCAGCTCAGCAGAGGAGAGCCGGTGAAGGATACAGCAAGGATTCTCGGCGGGTATCTTGACGGGATTGTTGCAAGGGTCTACGCGCACGACACCGTGGTCCAGTTGGCCAAATATTCGCGGGTCCCCGTTGTCAATGCATTGAGCGACCTTGAGCATCCGACACAGGTCGTATCCGATCTTTTCACTATTCAAGAGGCGAAGGGGAAGCTGAAAGGATTGAAGCTCGCTTATGTCGGCGACGGGAACAACGTCTGCAACTCTCTACTTCTCGGCGGGGCACTGGAGGGAATGAACATTTCTGTGGCATGTCCTGCGGGCTACGAACCGAACGCGACAATTCTCAGCGAAGCGGAGAAAACCTCTCGAACCGCGGGCGGCAATATTGATGTGTCTCATGATCCCGTAGAAGCGGCTAAGGAAGCGGACTTGTTGTACACGGATGTCTGGGTCAGCATGGGCGACGAGGCCTCGAAGGAGAAGAGAATGAAGGATTTCAACGGCTACCAGATCAACGATGATCTTCTGAAGGTAGCCAAGAAAGATGCCAGTGTCATGCACTGTCTACCGGCTCACCGGGGGCTGGAGATCACTGATGATGTTATTGAGAGTAAACAGTCGATTGTCTGGCAACAGGGAGAGAACAAGCTCTACGGCGCCGCATCTGTGCTAGAGTGGCTCATGCGTCAAAAGTAGCCTTGGCGTGGCTTTCTTGGATTCCAGAGTCAGAGCAGAGTGGGACGCTCTACAAGATGTAGTGATTCACAGACCGGGAACAGAGATGTTCTTTGGGCTCATCGAGCCCTTCGCCTTCCTCTATGAACGAGCCTTCAACATGGATGAGGCGATCCATGAGCACAGAGAACTTGAGCACGCGCTCGATCTGACCGGGGTAAGAGTCCACCGGCTGAAACATCTCGCAATCAAACTAGCGAGGGAGGACCCTAAGTTAGTTGGGATGTTGACGAAGTATGCGAAAGGGATTGTGAAGTTCGAGGGTCCAGTTGCTGAAGTCAAGAGGGCACGACGCGAATTCGAGAGGAACTTACCAGAGCTCGGCGTCGAGACCATCTTCAGCGTCCTAGTTTTCAGGCCGAGTATCAGACTGGATCAGAAGAGAGGAATCAGGATGATGTACCCGCGAGTACAGCTCGACGTGCCCCTGGCGAACCTGTTCTTCATGCGAGACCAGCAAGTTGCCTCAGATCTCGGATTGATTGTTGGTAGAATGTCCAAGCCGCAACGTCGGATGGAACCAGACATCACCAGCACCATACTGGAAATGGCCGGTGCGAAATTAGTTAATCGCGTGAAGGCACCCGGAACATTCGAGGGAGGCGATTTCATACCCGCCGGTAAAATCGCGATGATCGGAATCGGCGACAGAACGAATCTGAATGGTGCGAGCCAGGTTCTCCGACGCGGGATCAACTTCGAAGAGGTTGCTATGATTCACCAACCAGCCCATCCGCTGATTCCAGGGGACGAGCCTGATCCAATGATCAACATGCACCTGGACACATACCTCAATTTCCCCGGAAAAAATATCGCCGTGGGATGCATTCCACTCTTGAAACGAGCCAAGGTAGAGGTTTACCAGAGATCATCCCTCGGACACTACAAGAGGATGAGCAAGACTCTCAACCTGTACGAGTACTTGATGGGACACAGATTCACGATTGTCCCGATAACGACGCTTGAACAGATGTGCTATGCGTCAAACTTCCTCTGCGTAAAAGACCACAGTATCCTCGCAATCGAGGTTGAGAAGGTGGTTAAGAAAGTCCTGAGAAACCTGGAGGCGAAGGCGCTGGCCGATCCGCACCGCTACCGTGCCCTATTGGAAGAAGCGAGAAAAGACTTGACGAGGCTCAAACAGTCAGACCAATTCTTCCCTCACAAACGTGAGTTCCAAGAACTTTCTATCGACGTGACGTCGCTCCAGCTACAGGAGATTACGGGAGGATACGGCGGCATCCGCTGCATGACCTGCGTCCTCGACCGAAAACCCTCGAACTAGGTCCAGCGCATGAAAGTGCTAGTGAGTCTCGGAGGCAACGCTATTCTCAAGCACGGCCAGAACGGAACCGCCGAAGAACAGGCCGTGAATGTGCAAAACACTGCGAAGCATCTTGCAGCCCTCCTCCGGAGAGGCGAGAGAATTGCCATCACACATGGCAACGGCCCACAGGTTGGGAATATTCTGCTACAGAACGAGATCGCGAAAGAGACGTTGCCCCCGATGCCGTTGGATGTCTGCGGAGCCGAGAGCCAGGGAATGATAGGCTACATGCTCCAGCGCGAACTCCGAGGCGAGCTGGAGTCAGGAGGACCAAACGTCCCGGTTACGACCGTAGTTTCCCAGACGCTTGTCGATTCTCACGATCCGGCGTTCAAGAATCCAACAAAGCCGGTAGGACCGTTCTATACTGCAAAAGAAGCGCAGCAACTGCGACAATCGAAAGGATGGCACATCATCAGCGACAGCGGACGAGGCTATCGGAGAGTAGTCCCATCTCCGACCCCTTTGGACATACTGGAGAAGGAGACGATCACTCGATTGTTCGATACCGGGACAGTGGTAATTAGTGTCGGTGGAGGTGGGGTGCCTGTGATTAGAGGCGAGGACGGTAGGATAAGGGGGGTCGAAGCGGTCCTAGACAAGGATCGGACAGCTGCCTTGCTTGCCAACATCCTTGGAGCGGAGACTCTCCTCATCCTAACAGACGTCGAGAAGGTGTTCATCAATTATGGTAAGCAGGATCAGCGGGCTCTCGACAGAATGACCGTGCAAGATTGCGGAAAATATCTCTCGGAAGGCCAGTTCCCCGCAGGCAGTATGGGTCCCAAGATCGAAAGTGCCATTAGTTTCCTGTCGGGCTCTTCAGAGAAAAAAGTAGTTATTGCTTCGCTGGAAAAGGCCGAAGAATCCCTCAAAGGAATCGCCGGAACGACAATTACGAACTAGAGTAACCATCAACTGCAGTGCTGGGGTTGGAGAAATAACGATTACCCGTGACTCTAGCTGAGGGTCCCTAGATTCTCGCGGCCCCAGACTTTTGGCCACTAGAGAGTCCCTGCCAGTCGGAACCTTCGAGCCTTTCCCCCTTGACGACCATTACCGACCGCTGACATTTGTGAACTACTCTTTCGGAGACGCTGCCGAGAACAAGGCTTCCGATATTCCCGAGTCCCCTACTTCCAACAAGGACAATGTCAGCATTAACCTCCTCCGCGCACTCGCAAATCTTGTCGACAACATTGCCCGAGAGAATCCGTGACTGGATCCTTACTCCCGAAGTACCATACTTGTAGGCACCACCGGTTCCGTTGTGTGGCTCGACCGAGAGACTGTTCTCGGGAAAATGTTTGAAGATCAATTCACGGTGAAGGCTTGCAAATCGATTCTGCTCCTCGACGATGTTGAACTGCTTCATCGGGTCCGAGTTGATTACACTAAGGACCACTAGGTCATTCCGTAGCAGGACCGCCAGTTCAGCCGCCCGGCTCATCACATCATGGGCATGGTGAGACTGGTCGACAGCAGCCAGAATCGTCCTCATTTTCGGCAACAGACTCTCCATCCAGCTTGAATTATCCTTGTCATAACTAGGAAACGCAGACTGCAGTGACAAGACATTGCTGAGAAGCCACACGCGCTGAGGGAAAACTGTGTCAAATTTTCAGCAGGAATGGTCCATTGGCTAGACATGGCCAGCATCCATTCGGAGAATCCAAACGGCCCTTTGCGGTCGACGAGAAAAACTAAATTACCGCGACTTACAGCCGTTTTCTAAGCGATTCCACCATTGAGAAGATGGCGATGTAAAGTGTTAAATCGACATAGAGTGTTGTTAAAACTTTGAACAAACATGACGAAAGAAGTCGCCTGCTCCGCCTGTGGGTTCCGAGTACGGGCCGATTCCGACGACGAACTTGTAGAGCACTTCAAGCAGCACACCCAAGCAGCTCATCACAACGAGCCGAGCCGGGAACAGATCCTGGCAATGGCCAAGACAGTCCAAGTAGCAACCGCCTAAGAGAAACAATATTGCTGGAGAAACGCCATGGCCCTACGGGACGGTATGTCGGTCTTAGACGCGTCGGGAGCTGCGAAATAGCAGCACCATATTGACAGCGAGGACCGCCTCAATCGCTTTGTCAGCGTAGGCAACTGCATCTAGACCAGTCCCTGTTTCCAACGCGACAGTTGCCCATACGGACCACAGAAATAGTGTGTAGGCGAAGACCGTGAGTTGCGAGAATCGGGGCTCGATGTTGGCAGCGATGACCATGGCCGCGAAGATGTAGATTCCTCCCATGACATACCAGAGATTCTCATAGAATCCAGCGAACGAGTTGCCGTAGTAGAGATCGATCATGCCTGTGACGAGTAGTAGCGCGACGGCGCTCCATCTAAGCATCTTCAAGTCGTTTAGAGCCTCCAAGTCGATGTTGATATTTCGGAAATTGGTCCGTTCATTCTCCTCGCCTGTTAACCGATTACCACCAAATATCCGGTCATCGTCGGCTGGTGTATCTCGCAGATGTAGCGGAATGTTCCGGCCCAGTTTGCGGTGAATGTGATTGTCGCGTTCTGGCCCTGTCCTATTATGACACCGGGGACATTGTGGAATGTTCCGGCAACACCGCCGCCGGGGGGAACGGTTACGTTCTTGTAAACGACTGCGTCAAGAGTGTAGGGCGGGTCCAGGTTGAAGGTGTGTCCCTCTGGAGTGCTCTCAATGTCCACGAAGTGGATTAGCACATGGTCTCCCTTGTTGACTGTGATCGTGTCCGGCACGAAAGTATCGTGGGGATACCCGAACACATTCTCGTCAAAGGGTAGAGATCTGTCAAATAGGAAGAATGTCCTCGTCGTAGGCGCGTCATAATGTATGACATATCCCACACCCAGACCCACCGATACACCGCTGACGATCGCAATGATCGCCGCAACCATCAGCAATCTCCCGGTCGAAAGCTTCCCGAATCCCGATCGAGTCATTAGAAGTCCTCAAGCGGTCGGGCTTTAAGATTGATTCTTAGAGCGGTCATGTTCGTCTCTACCTCACTGCTGAACATTTAGCGAACAGGTCCACAACATGTAGTGATTGTGCACTTTGAGATACACAAATCAACCGCGACTTCTTGATCTAGTTCTCTCGCCATTTGAATAGGCCTACAGCTAGCGCCAAAACCACGATGTCAGCCGCAAGAACTATGGCACCGTCGTACAGCATCCGAGATGTGTTAAAGCTCTTCGTCATACAAAGATGAGATTGGAAGAACACGTTCTAGGCGACGAGCGGGTGTTCATGTCTCCAGAGTCGGGCGATTCCCTCCGCCAGTCTTTCGTTGCCTTTCTCTTGAGAGATGTGTAATGGCCAGTGCGCTTCACAGTAGATTTCTCGGCAATACTGGCAAGCTCTGTTATGTGGAGAGTCAATCTTACACTCGTTGCATCTAGCCATCTCTCGTTGCCTCCTAACCTAGATTAGGTCTAGATCGAGAATATAGGCAGGACGTGCACAGTGAGTACGGAAACCGCGTTTTGTATTGTTTTGTCCAGCGGGAAGCATAATATCTCAGTGCAGGGTCGAGGACCAAAGCTGAGGAGCGCCATATGCCGCGTGAAGGCAAGACTGTAGCCAAGTCGTTCAGGGTCAATGAGAAGGCTCTGAGTGCTCTTCAAGAGGAAGCGGCACGGCAGAGCGTCAGCGTCAACACGCTCGTGAACCAGTTGCTCTTGGACTATTCCGAGTTCGGGAGATTTCTCCAGCGTGTCAACGCTATCAGGCTGAGTCGGAAAACCTTCGGCGAAATCCTGAATTCTGTCTCGGATGACAGCCTAATCAAGGCTGGCCAGGTCGCTGGAAAGAGTGCTCCCATGGCGTTGATTGCTTCAAAATGGGGGAAGATTACTGTGAATACCGTCATCGAGTACATTCACGACCTGTCAGCCTATGCCAATCTGTTCGAGTACTACGAGAAGAATGAGAACGAACGTTGGACGATCACCCTGATGCATGAGCTGGGTCCAAAATGGTCCACGTTTCTTACCCAGTACATAGGAGAGGCCTTCGCGGCGGCTGGAGTACAGCCCAAAACAAAGACTTCGGATCGAGCCGTGATATTCAACTTCTAGAACAGGCTTGCTTCCAGAAGAACGAGGCTGACATTACGTCGGACGCTAAAGAAAAAAAAGGGAAGTTTGAGAAGCTTAGACTTTGTTGAGGAGAGCCCTTACGACGTCTTCTGGGCCCTTGTAGTTGTTGTCAGTGAGAGACTTGGTGACGAATTCCTTGTCGATTGAAGGAACATCTGTCATGTTGTTGCATGCCGCTAGGACCTGTGTCTTGTTCGCGGGATACTTGATATGGTGCTTGATGTGTTCAAGTTCTATTTTCAGATTACTCATGGAGCCCACCGCTCTGTGAGGAGGATAAGAACCTTCTTTGTGAGACCCTCCTTTCCGCTGTCCACTATAATCAACAGAAAGAGAGGAGCTCGTTTACCTTAGGCATTTACGCCGTTCAGGAAATTCTCAAACGTAGCAATATGACGACACCGGAGGAAAGACCGTAAGCGTTTTCAGCACTCAAAGAAGGGAACTCTGATCATGACGAAGCCTGGAGCATCAGAAGGTTCGCATGCGTTGCCACAGCCGGTAGCGATACCACTCACCCGTGCCGCGATTTTTCTAGTCGTGACGATTAAGCCAAGCGCTGCCAATCGACGTGCAATTCGATCCTTCTGTGCAGACCTTGCTGCGCTCGTACGCTCAGTGGGTTTTCGCGAACTCGAGGGAAGCCTTTCATGCGTACTGGGGTTTGGATCCGAAGCATGGGACCAGCTCTTCGGGCAGCCAATGCCAGCAGAACTGCATAAGTTCCATGAGATCCATGCAGGGGAGCGTCACGCCGTCTCAACACCAGGTGACATGCTATTCCATATCCGCGCGCAGCGGATGGATCTGTGCTTCGAGCTGGCGACGCGAATTGTGGCTCGGCTTGGAGCCGCAATCTCTCCGGTAGACGAGGTGCATGGTTTCCGTTTCTTTGACAGCCGCGACCTTATCGGCTTCGTCGACGGGACAGAGAATCCTAAGGCTCAGGAGGCTATGGATGTCACCCTCATTGCGGATGAGGACCCGGCCTTCGCGGCGGGTAGCTATGTGATCGTGCAAAAGTACCTCCATGATTTAGCAGGCTGGAATAAGCTACCGACGGAAAAGCAGGAACAAATCGTGGGTCGCACGAAGCTGACCGACGTAGAGCTGGACGATTCCGTCAAGCCCACCTATGCGCATAACGCTCTAACCAAGATAGTGGAGGATGGAAAGGAGATCAAGATACTCCGGGACAACATGCCCTTCGGTCACGCTGGTCAAGGGGAGTTCGGCACCTATTTCATCGGCTACAGCCGTTCACCTCGCACCATCGAACAGATGCTCCAGAACATGTTCGTAGGTAAGCCCGCAGGAAACTATGACCGATTGCTTGATTTTAGCCGCGCGGTCACGGGGAACCTATTCTTCGTGCCTTCCGCGACATTTCTGGAGAACGTTCAGGCCGACAAACCATAAGGTCGCTTTTGTATCAAGGGTTCCCTTGGACAGTTGCGGGAAGAGGGGGAATTTTCTCTATAGTTTCTGTCGTACCGAAGTAGGCGCTGAGTAGCCACTCTGAAGTACACATTGTGGACTTCTCGCTTATCTTCTGCTCGCCACTTGAGCATGTTCTTGGGTTGAAGCGCCGATTGTCCGGTAGAATTGCTTGGCTCGACGTTCTCGTTGGAACTATTTGCATGAGTCTTGCGGCAATAATTCTCGTCCTGTTCTCAAAACCGTGGGAAGGGAAAATTGACTTCCCGGTCCGACAGGAAATCCATGGACGCATTAACTCTTGAATCGCGGCTTTCTCGGGCAAGAGGACAGAGGACCTTCGTCCACTGACCTATTCCGAGAATTTTTTCTCAACCGTCGGACCTGTAGATACGAGAGAGAGTGAACCGACGGCCAGTGCGAAAACCTTACGACCTGCCGACAGCTGAGTATTGGTGAGACGATTGGAAACAAAGACCTTGAAGTATATGGCTGAGCCTTCCCATGCAGCGTCGAAACAATTGTTCAAGAAGATTCTTGTGGCTCTGGACGGGTCTGAGAGTTCACAGAGAGCCGCCCAGGCCGCACTAGAACTTGCCGAGAAGCTCAAAGCAGAACTCATTGTTCTTCACGCGATCACTCCTCCCACGTCCTACTATCACTCTACAATCGCATCGCCAACCGGAATGAGCCTACCAGCTCCTTCACAGCATGAGATCGACGCTTACTACGCCTATGCAAGAAAAGTTGCGCTGAGCGTCGTGGGCGATACGAAGTCCAAGGCCGAGAAACATGGCATCGCGGTCAAGACAGAGATCCCGGAAGCAGTCTCTTCGATCGTCGAGACAATAATCAATCACGCTGTTAAAGAGAACGTTGACCTGATCACCGTTGGGACTAGGGGGCTCGGCGGATTCAAGAAGATGCTACTAGGAAGCGTGTCAAGCGGAATAGTCTCACACGCCCATTGCCCAGTACTAGTAGTTAGATAGAAGGAATTGAGGGAGTAAGAAAATGGCTGAACAAGAATTCGGGGAAATACCAGTACAGATCGTGGGTCTACAGAAGGATGACATCGAATCTCGAAAAGCAGAGCTAAAGTTTCAAAGATCATTACAGGCTTTTGGCCGCATTCACCGCGACATCATTGAAGCAAGAGCGATAGTGAAGACGTCCCTCCTCGAGAAAGAGAGAAGGCGGTATGAGGTTCAAGTACTCATCAAACTTCCCAAAGAACAGTTCGAGCTCGAAGAAGAAGGCTGGTCCATCGAAGAGGTCTTTGAGAAGATAGGCCAGAAGATAAAGAGACTCATGACCAAGCCCCGAGACAAAATGTCCCATAGAAGACACCCGTCGAGGATGCAAATGGAATCCTCAAGGTTCGCTGAATAATCACTGAAGAGACAGGCGCTCAGAGGACCCGTCGATCTATCTAGATTCTATCCGCCACGGCCTAGAGACTCCCGCAAAGGCGACTATGGGCGTGTAATCATCGCAGGAGGTAGTGACCAGTACGCTGGGTGCCTGGCCTTCAACGGGCTCGCAGCTCTCCGCGCAGGAGCAGACCTCTCAATCATCATCGCCCCGCGTCGAGCGGCCGACATTGTCGCTAGTTACTCACCCGACCTCATCACTGCGCCATGCTCCACGGCATTCCCAGACCCTAAAGTCGCCCGAGAATTCTTGTCACGAGCCGACTCCCTTATCATTGGATGTGGAGTTACGCGAACGCGGGCCTCTCACACCGCACTCCTCTCCATAATCAAGAACTGCAAAGTTCCAATTGTGGTCGATGCAGAAAGCCTTCATGCACTCGCCTCCAAGCCGAACGCTACGGATGGAAAACCGATACTGTTAACCCCGAACGCTGGAGAATTTCAAGTACTCACGGGAAAGGCCTGGCCCAGCTCTCGCACAGAAAGAACTACTGCAGCTAGGTCCCTAGCTAGACAGTACCGTGCGACGGTCGTTGTAAAGGGAGCTGAAGACTTCATCTCCGACGGGACAAGAACCATTATTGATCATGCTGGATCTCCCTACATGACCAAAGGTGGATACGGCGACCTACTAGCTGGAGTAGCAGGCGCTCTTCTCGCCAGAGGTCACACTCCATTTGAATCGGCCAAGGCTGCTGCTTTCATCGTCGGCCGAGCAGGCGAGATAGCTTCAAAGAAGCTTGGAGAAAGCATGCTAGCCTCTGACGTCCTGGAGATCCTGCCAGTCGTTATTCATCGTACGCAGCACTAGCTCTCCGGACTGGGAATTCCGGGTCTCATGTTCCATTGCTGCGTGCAAGTGAGGCTCTGATCTTGTCGAGACTGATAACTGATGGGTCGAACTCGATCGTAATCCGGTTCGAGAACACGTTGATCTCCGCCTCAATGACCCCCCGGGTCTTGCGCAATTTCTCCTCCAAGAGTAATGGTCGATCACCTAGTTTCGTCCCGGAAAGGTCAAGGATTCCTCGAGCCCGACGGCCGGTTTGGGCAGCCTCGCTTAGGGCTCCATTCCTTACGGTTCCAGATTGCACCATTGCTTTCGCAACCAACTGCTTCAAACTAGTAGGGAGTCTCTAGAGTACTTGAGGGGTAGGTTCACACTAGCGCTAGAAAGTACACATTGTATCCACTCGCCATGTATCTCAATGAAACACAATGGATGTTTTTCTGCACAAAGTGGACGCCCCGGCTAAATGTCATGTAGCATCATATCTCGTCGAGGAAAAATCATGAAATCAACTAATGGATACAGGAATGAACCGAAGGGTACGGAAACAAACGGAGATCAGATCTTTCGGCTCGCTAGCGAGAGAAGGCCAAGTACGGTCGTCGGGTTCAGACCCGATTCTTCACTTGCCCCTTGGAGCAGGTGGGCAAACCGGTTCATCGTTGCAGCTATAGTCCAAGGAGCCCTAGCTGTCGGAGTCTCAGCGTATCTTCTCTACGATGCCACCTATGATAGTCCTGGGGCAGCCAGAATCGTCGCTTCCGGAGGACCCGGGACATGGCTTACAGCAGGCTATCTCGGCTTCATCATGCTTGGACCTCTCGCGGCAGCAGTCACATCCATGTTCTACCAACATCTCGAGGCTCATCTGCGAGCACCATACAGCGGGCTGAGCAACATATTCGCATGGCTACACATCTTACTAATGAACGTCGGAGTCGTCGGAGCCACATTCATCATGATGAACGGCGGATGGAGAGGAGGCGCACTTGCACTCACATTAAGCCCAAGCAACCCGAGTGCCGCCTACGGCCAGGTCCACGAGCAGGTACTAGGCGCTCTTCCACCCTACATCGCAGCTTTCTCGGCAATAGCCATCATCGGAGCCATCGCGGGCGGACTTGGCTACATCATCGCCTGGAGAAGGTCCCCAAAGCAGTCGATGACCTAGAAGAGGCAGTGATTGGTGCGAGAAATGGATACTATGTTGGAAAAGTCGGAGCCGTGGGCGAAATCCTCTTTGTCGATTAGCTCAGGTCCCTCTCGGCTTCGCTACCATCCCACAAGTATCGATATCTCTCAGCAAACTTGGAGCACAAAAGTTTCCATTTTTTTCCGACCCTCAAAACGGGAATACAGTTGGGCTTCTTGATAGTTCAAACTGTTTCCATAGATTTCTAGGAAAGAAACGTAGGACCAGGGACAGTTCGCGAGATAGTTCGAGACGAACGATTATTTCATGCAGAGGCCATCTGCGATTACCGCGTTGAAGATCCCCATCGGTCGTGGATCCATCCCCTACGTCCTGCCCAGGAGACCCACATGATTGCAACTGTTGCGGTTGCGAGTATGAGCGCCACGAGGATCACGACGATCTTCTGAAAGAGACTGTAACCGCTAGTGTAGAAGCCTACATAGATGAGGGAGCCGACGAGAAAGGCAGTGAAGACAAGTATCGTGCCAACGATTCTCCAGACCATTCCACTGGCAGCCTTATCGACTTGTTCCATTCCTACCACTCTCTTCAACACAACTCTCCGGATAAATAGTTACGGTACTTCGAGAATCGCACTGTTCGAGGGGTCCTGCGCAATTCTTAAGCAACGGCTTACGTAGGACGGGATAGCGATGGCGTTCTGCGCGTTTTGTGGAAAGGAGATTCCGACCGGAGCGAGCTTCTGCCCTGCTTGTGGGAAATCGGTAGCGGCTAGTGCCGCATCATCGGGATCTGGTCAGCTTCCGCCCGTTCCGGCCGGCGCAGGGCCAAACCTCGCAACCGAAGGAGACAGAATAATAGCGGTCATCATAGACACAATTCTGATTTCCGTAGTCTCCCTCGTCATCTTCATCCCACTCTGGCTCTTGGGAGGATTTTTCGGCTTCTTTGGTTCCTTCGCCTTTGTTTTCTTGGGCCCCATAACACTCCTCTCATGGCTCTTGTGGCTACTCTACTTCACGTACTTCGAGTCGACCACTGGACAGACCTTGGGCAAACAGCTCATGAGCATTCGAGTAGTTGACGAGACGACGCTCCAACACTTGGATTTCGCACGATCACTTGTTAGGAACATTCTGCGAATCATCGACTGGCTCCCATTCTTCTACCTGATAGGATTCATACTGATTGCGACGAATCCGAAGAAGCAGAGAATAGGCGACATGGCGGCCCGTAGCATAGTCATCAAGGCTTAGCTCGTCTGTGTCTCAAAGTGTACGGTATCAATAAGTAGGAATCAGTTCCTTCGGTCCCTCATGCCATTATCAGCACCCCCGTCCTTGGAGAAGGAGCATGAAGAAATCTGGCAACTCCTAGTCGAGGTACAGCACCTCTCAGGAAAAACAGGGAGCATCGCAGAGAAGCTTGCCAAGGATCTCCAGGTCCATATCGACAAGGAAGAGAGCTTGGCCCTGCCGCTCTTGGGAATTCTGAGGGACATTGCCGATGGAAAACTCAAGAATGGGGTCGCCAAGCGAGCTTCCCTCCTCGGCTCACGGTTCGAGAAGGAATATCCAGGCATGCTTCACGGTCACAAAGAACTCCTCAAGTTCCTTGAACGACTGAAGAAGGTCGGAGCCGAAGAAGGGCATCTGACCGCGGTACGATTCGCGGAGGCGCTTGAGGCTCACTCAAAGCAGGAAGAAGAAGTTCTCTACCCCGCCGCAATAGTAGCGGGACAAATGGCGTCGAAACGAGCCAGGTTCAAGAGCTGATCCCACAGTTTCAAAATCGGAAAGTTCAAGAAGACTGCGGCAGAGAATTGATTTGTTTATCTACCGATACATGCTCCTCCAAACCATCGGCAAGACGATCTTTAGGTGAGACGAGTGGCTAGAAAGCAGAAAAAGCCAAGTCAGCGTCAAGTTGCTAGCAAGTCCTCTTTGCCCGGTTTGCCCGAGGCTCGGAGGCTCCTTGCGATAGTCGAAAAGTCTCAAGTGCCCTTCGGAGAGTCAGCCCCGATATTCGCGAGAATCAAGGCACAGATAGAATCTGGCAAGTCTCTAAGCGTCGAAGACCACGAACATCTATTGCGGCTAGTCAAGATCGCCAAGGACTGGAACAAAGCCGAGGAGAGCTCGGCCATGACCGAGCCCGACGAAACCCTGTCGGGATAGACAGCCTGAAAATGACACGCCGATAATCTGGTAAATCGCCACTCTCATGGAACGGGCACGGAACGAGCCCTGATCTGAAATCTGTCAGGGTTGCTCTGTTTTCCGGCGATTGCCTAGCTAGTAACTAGCACTTCCTGCAATGCCCGACCGGCGCGTTACAAGCCCTGAATAGTGAGACTCGCCCAGAAAACCCATTACCTAGAAAATTTCTCCGCCAAAAAAATGTCAAAAAAAATTGCGATCCGCGACACGAAACTCGGCTCCGAGTAGGAAATTAACGAAAAGTAATCTTTCCTCCGCCCCGGCTCTTCTAAGATAGGAATCACACAAATTGTTCCGCTCTAAACCTGAAAGGCGCAGAACAAGCCCTGATCCAGAATCTGGGCAGGCGTTTTTAGATCGCGACTTTTTCACGACGAGCTATACGCTCAATTCCCACTCTGGAATAACAGTCGACCGTTCTATTCTGCGCGTTGAAACGCGAGACTCGCCCAGAACGGTTTCAACTGGCGAGGGTCCTCCAGAAAAAAGGGGGGTAGGAATTTTTTTCTCGTGACACGAGAGCGGTGTTTGACCCGAGAGTTGCTTGGCTGTCCGGTCGGCTTTCCCTGATAGCTGTGTCCCGAAGGGGGCTTTAGAATGCGAGTTTTAGGCTGGGGGTTCTTGTCGGGTGCAGTCGATCCGCTAACACTCTCTCTTTGAGGAAGACGAATCTGTCCTCTATGGAATCCTCATAGTCGAAGTTCGCACTCAATGAGAACTCCTTGTAGAGCTCAACCATCGTCCGGTAGGCAATCACGCGCGCGCTCGTCCCCAACCTCTCATGAAGTATCTTTACAACATCCTCGAACCTGGCTGGGATATCGTCCCGCTTGATGCCTTTCTTGTCTAGAAAGTCATAGACCCAGTCACGGATAGGCCCGCCCATTCCCTGCAAGACAAGGTCGAACCAGTAATTGACTGAAATCTGGAACCCAGAAATCAGGTTCGTCCTCATGAATACGACTCCTACTTATCGTGATACTCGAGAGAACACCAAGATACGCATAGCGTCCCTACACTCGCGGTTTGACGGTAAATTCTCGTTCTTAGAAAACTCGGTCGGATAGAGAAAACCGGGTAGACGACTATGAAGCGAGAGACCGCAGACTCCTAGGGATCCTCTCACGCTCGCCCCAGAAATAGGCTATTATTCCTAGACCTAGGACCGGGAAGCCTATCTCCCAGTTTCCGACCGCGAAGAATATTACGGAAAAGGCGCCGATGAAGACTCCTATCTGAGTCAGTCTTTCTTCTCGGCTCAGATTGATTACCTCTTTCTCGATGTGCCTCCGACCCCTAGACAACAGCGTCGCGAGAATGATGAACGCGA
>Ga0209237_1000041_pt1 | contig 52893 bp, 52 predicted proteins | sample GraSoi013_1_40cm_2_FD_185820 | JGI IMG/M metagenome (GOLD analysis project Ga0209237, IMG submission 185820) | Grasslands soil microbial communities from the Angelo Coastal Reserve, California, USA - Sample 10_02_2013_1_40cm (SPAdes) (version 2) | ecosystem: Environmental > Terrestrial > Soil >...
ACTCCATGCCAAGATCCAGGAGCTAGCAGAGGAAAGCCAGAAGCATCACGAAGAGATCGTAATACTCTCAGAACGGTTCGAAGCACTCAAGATAAAACAGGAAGATGTCAGAAAATCCCTAAACCAGCTACGCGGAGAATACAAAGACACCGACGAAAAATACCAGGTAGTGAGGAAATCGATCGATCTGGCTGATAAGATGACCCAGCGCCAAAAAGAAGAAACCCACAAACAGAACCTCAAAGAAGCGGCGAAGAAGAAGCTCAGCCAGGGTGAGAAGCTCTCGCTCCACGAGCTCGGCGCGCTCTACGAGGAAGAAGGATGAAATCGCCCATCGCCATAATCGGCGGCTCAGGAGTCAAATCCATCATCAAAGGCGAAGAAAAGATCATAGGAACACCTTACGGTCCAACTCCAACCCTGACCATTGGACAAGTTAAGGGACGAGAAGCGATCTATCTACCACGACACGGCGAAGGACATACAGCTCCACCTCACAAGGTAAACTATCGAGCCAACATCTGGGGACTGAAAAGCCTGGGCGTCGAACGAATAATCGCAACCAATGCCGTCGGTGCCATAGACACCACCCTAGCACCGGGTGACATCGTCATACCCTCAGATCTAGTCGATTTTACTAAATCGCGAAGAGGAACTTTCTACGACGATTCGCCGGTAACCCACGTTGACGTATCCGAGCCATACTGTCCAACTCTAAGAAACGCGATAGCCAGCGCTGGCTCGGACAACAGGAAAAACCTTCGAAACGATGTTGTGATGGCCTGCACCGAAGGCCCTAGATACGAGACGCCAGCAGAGATCCGGATGCTCAAGACCCTCGGCGGGGGAATCGTAGGAATGACAGGCGCCCCCGAAGCCTTCCTCGCAAGAGAACTCGAAATCTGCTACGCATCCATCAGCTTCGTTTCAAACATGGCAGCAGGGCTCCAGAGAACGCTATCTGCAAAGGAGGTGGAAGAGAAGGGAAGAGAAACTGGTCAGATTCTGAACAAGATTCTCATAGAAGCTATAGGCAAGATACCTGACGGCAGAGAGGGCTGCTCCTGCGGAAGAGCGCTCGCCCAAGCCCAGCTGAACAAACCGGAGGTCAAAGAACAAACATGTTAGACAGCCTACTCAGAATTGCTGGAGTTTACACCGCCTATGAAAAATGGCTAACTCAACAGGTCAAGGGAAGGCCACTGCCCGAACATATCGGAATCATTCTAGACGGCAACAGGAGATGGGCGGAGGAAAACTCGCTCCGACCCAACGACGGGCATATCATCGGCGCCAAAGTAGGAGAAGAAGTACTGGACTGGTGTCTTGAATACGGGATCAAGACCCTCACCCTCTACACGTTCTCGACCGAGAACTTCGACCGGCCAGCCGAAGAGGTCAACGCGGTCCTCAAACTCGTTGAGGAAGAAGCACGAAAACTCGGCAGAGACAAGCGTCTCCACACCCAGAAAGTCAGAGTGAAAGCCCTAGGCAGGACAGACCTGCTCCCGGAGAGCCTTCAGGACGCGCTGAAGAAGCTGGAGGACGAGACAGACCAGTACTCGGGACACTTCTTAAACATCGCAATCGCATACACTGGACGAGCAGAGATCGTCGACGCTACAAAGAAGATCGTCGACGACGTCTACCAAGGACACCTGAGACCTCAAGATATCGACGAGGGAATATTCCACAAATACCTCTACACGGCACACCTTCCCAACCCGAACCCGGACCTAGTCATACGGACATCGGGCGAAGAACGGCTGAGCGGTTTCCTCCTGTGGCAATCTGCGTATAGCGAGCTTGTCTTCGTGGACGTCTACTGGCCCGAGTTTCGAAGAATCGATTTCTTAAGGGCCATCCGACTCTACCAGAGGCGCTACAGAAGATTCGGCCGATGAGAACACGCCACGATTCCGAGTGAGAGTCCAGGGCCCTAGCCTTGGTGTTCATCAAGAGAATCGACATCCGTGGATTCAAGACCTTCAACAAGAAGGTGTCCATCAACCTCGGAACCGGATTCACAGTCATAACCGGACCCAACGGATCCGGCAAATCCAACATACTAGACAGCCTCAAGTTCGCGCTCGGCGAACTAAGCCCTAGAGAACTCCGAGGCAGAAGCCTATCCGACCTAGTCCACAAGTCGCAGAGTGAGGGAGCCCGTTCCGCCTATGTGGCTGTGCAGTTCGACAACAGTGACCGAAAACTACCAGTAGACTCTGGCCTAGTAACAATATCCAGAGAGTTCTCGAAGGGCGGAGAGGGAATTTACCGCCTCAACGGACGACGCCTCTCCAGAAAACAAGTCCAGGACATTATGAGCTCAGCAGACATCCAAGTCACCGGATTCAACCTCATCTCACAACACGCCGTCACCCGGCTCGCAGAAATCAGCACTGAAGAACGAAGAAAGATTCTGGAAAGCCTAATCGGAATCGGAACCTTCGAGACCAAAAAAGCCGAAGCAAGAGTGCAATTGCAAGAAGCAGATCTCAACCTCAAAGTCGCATCTGCAAGAGTTGACGAGGTAAGACAAAGGATAGAACAGCTGGAAAGAGAGAGAAACGACCTCCTCCGATCCAACCTTCTCAAGACCGAAATAAATAGCCAACAAGCCCGCATCATCTCCGCCCAGATCCTAGCACTCGAAAACCGGCATCAGGAAATGATGCAGATCTTAGAGCAGGAACAGCTCAAGCTCGATCAAGTGAGACGTGAAAGAGAAGACCTGACACAGCAGAGAGCGAAGATCGAGGAGGAACGACGCCGCTTCGAAGAGAAGACAGTCACCCAAGGAAACCAAGAGCTCTTCGACCTTGAAAGACGCATCGCAGAAGCTAGCAAGGGCGTCGTGGAAGCAAAGTCCGCCGCAGAAACAGCGAAGAATCTAGTTACTACCCGCACAAGACAACGCGAAGCTATCACAAAACAAGCGGAAGAGATGGAAACCTCCATCAAACCATTAGCCAGCTCGATCAAAAGTCTCCAGTCACACAAGAAAATCCTCGAAGACAAGTTAGAAGATTCCACGTCCAAGGTCGGAAAAATAACCCAAAAACTCACAGCCGCTAGAGCGTCCCTCGACCAAGACACCAAGAAGCTGAGAGACGTCCAGGACGAGATCGACGGTCTGGGAAAAGAACTCGCAAACCTCGCCGCCCAAAGCAAAGGCAGTTCGACAAAGCTCGACCTAACGGCCAGCCACCTTCAAACCCTCGAAGCCCGCCAGAAAGAGTTCGCCCAGCTCTCAGAAGAACTGAAGAGCAGAATCCGCGAAATGGAGAAACTTCAGAAGGAAGAAGAAAAACGGCTTGAATCAATCGAGCAGAAAACCAAGGAGTATGGCGAACTCAAGGATCAGCGCAGAAAAGAGATCGACGAAGCCCTCGACATCGCAAAGAAAGCACGAGTCACCGTCGTCGAATTCAACACTCAAAAGACCCTCGCAGACAACATGGGGGCCGAAGACAAAGCCATCGAGAGGATCGAAGAGATGGCTGATGAAGGCGCTCTGAAAGGCGTCTACGGACGTCTAGAAGACTTGGTCAAGTTTCCCGAAGAATACCGTAAGGCCATTCAGGCGGCCAGCGCCGGCTGGATGAAAGCGCTAGTTGTGAAAAACCTAGAAGTAGCAATACGCTGCGTCGAAAGCCTGAAACGAACAAAACTCGGACGAGTCAAGATAGTTCCCCTAGAAGACCTTGAACTTTCAGATCAAGAGCTCGACATTGACACCGCATCCGGAATAATTGGTCCACTATCGAAAGTAATACGGTCCGACAAGTCCATTACTCCCGCTGTCCAATTCGTATTCGGCGATACCATACTCGCCACAACACAGAGAGCCGCCTTCCTGACAGCGTCCAAGGGACAAAGATGCGTCGTGACCAGCGGAGACCTCTACGAGCCGGGAGGAGGCCTCGAGAGCGGTTACTACAGAGCCCCCCTTGAGATCTCAAGCTTGGTTCCTCGATCTACCGCACTTGAGAGCCTTGAGAAAACAGTAAAGTCGCTAGAGACAGTTGTGCAGCGCTCACGGTCAGATGTCGACAGGATCGAGACAGAACTAGACGAGCTCTTGGAAGATCGAGTTTCCGCAAGCAAGACCCGAGAGGCCCTGGCAAGAGACGTGGAACAAGCCAAGAAAAGCTTCGAAAGAACAAGAGTCTTCCTGCAACAGACAACTCGACGAATCGACAGTCTTCAGAACTCCATGACGAAGGAACGAGTCCTGTTGGAAGAGACTGCCGAGAAACAAGCGGAGATGAAGAGGCGCCTCGCCGTCATAGAAGAGGAAAGGACGAGACTAAGGATTGATTCCAGAAGGTCAGCACTCTCTCAACTCGAAACAGAGCGAGACCAAGCTACCACCGAGAACCAGCTCATCCATAGAGAGAAGCTCGAACTAGAAACCCGTCTCTCCTCCCAGCATTCTACTCTTGAGACCCTGAGGCCCGGAATCGACCAAATCAGAATACAACTGCGCTCGCTTGACTCTGAGATTCATCGCGAAGAGGCACGAGCCAACGAAGCGCATGATCGACTCGAAATAATAGAGAAAGAGATGAAACAGTTCGACGACGAGAAGAAACGACTAGTTGGAAATTTAGACAGTGTGGGAGATGAGAGAAAGAAGTACGAAGAACAGTTTGTGGAAGTCGAAAAGGCAACTCGGAAACTTCTGCAAATGATGGACCCACTCAACGCAACCGTCACCGATCTAAAAGCGGGCCTTAGAGAAGTCGACGCTCAACTAACAATCTTCAAAGGACAACTACGAGGCCTCGGGTTCGAAAAACCACTCGAAACTCACCCGGACCTCATCAAGGAGGCAGAAGATATGAAACGCGTCCTCGAACAGGAAAGAGATGAGATAGGTGCTATCAACCAGCTAGCTGCCCAGCAATACGAATCACAGAAAGAAGGATACAAACATCTCTCCGTCAGGATTAGTGAACTCGAACGAGAGAAACTAGCGATTCTCGACTTCATGAACGAACTAGAGAGGAAGAAGCTTGACACCTTCATGGGCGCTTACAACAAGGTCAACGAGACATTCCGGAGCATTTTCCGCGAGATGACAGGTGAGGGAAACGGAAGAATGGTCCTGGACAATCCTGAAAACCCGTTCGAAGGCGGACTCGATGTCTTGCTTCAGTTCCCCGGAAAAACCGAGCTCACGATCGGGAGTGCGAGTGGAGGAGAGAAATCCGTCTCAACGGTCTGCTACCTCCTCGCACTCCAACAAATCCATCCAATGCCATTCTACGTCATGGATGAGATCGACGCACACTTGGACGTGCTCAACGCGAAACGGTTGGCGACCCTTCTGAGATCGAGGAGCAGTATGTCCCAGTTCATCGTAATCTCGCTGAAGGACTCAACCATATCGAGAGCAGAGAGAGTGTTCGGCGTCTTTATCGACAAAGGTAGCAGTCAGATCGTGTCCCTACCCTCAAGGGGTGAGAACAATTGACAGCTCAAGAAGAGGCGTACTGGCTCAAGGCACCTTATGCCGTCCTCTTCGACCTAATTCATCTTCACCGCGTCAAACCATGGGACGTAAACCTCGCAAATCTGCTGGACGAGCTTCTCCATGAGATGAGGGGTCGAGGATTCATCGACTTCTCCGTCTCCGGCACGGCCCTCCTCTCCTCAGCCATTCTACTTCGGATGAAATCAGAACTCATCCTCAAGATGGAAGAACCGCCGAAGCTCCCGCTCGAGAGGCCTACCGATTTCGTCCCGCCACCCCTAGCCTTTCCCCTGCGCTATGAATCGACAACCACATCTGTCGAAGAGGTCATCAAAGGATTACTGGAGGTGTTGACGGCAGAAAGAATGCTTCCAGCAGGCGCACAGATCGTTCTCAGAACGCCTGAGGTGTTCGAACAAGTTGACGATTTCCTTGTCAAGATTGAAGAGAATATCAAAGGCTTTCTCCAGAGATTACTCGCAGAAGCCGGCCCTAGCCAGAAGAAACTGTCCTTCCTGACCCTTCTCGGAAAAGGAGACCCTCTCGAAGCTGTGAGAATGTTCATCATGTTGCTGTTCTTAGCGGTAGAGGGAAGAGTTGGCCTAGCCCAGCCTTTCGAGTTCGGTGATATCGAAATCGAGCTGAAAAACGATGGAAGCCCAAGTTTCGACTAACACAGCTCAGCTGAAAACTGCTGATCTACAACAGCAGCTCTGCGAGGCCGCGCTATACGTCTCCGGAAGACCATTAGAACTGAAAATGATCGGATCTGTCATAGGGGCTAGATCAGAGGACAAAATACGCGGAATCGCAACAGCGGTTGCGGAACGCTACAGATTGGCCGGTAGCCCGATTCAAGTTGTAGAACTCCCCGACGGCCGCTTTGTCATGCAACTAAAAGCAGAGTTCGCCAAGCACGTTCGAAAACTGGCGAACAGGCCACTTCTTACAACTGGACCTCTTCGAACCCTATCTTTCATAGCCCTGAAGCAGCCTGTCACCCAGTCCTACGTGGTACGCGTCCGTGGAAAACTGGCCTACGTTCATGTGAAACAGCTGAAGGATATGGACCTGATTAATGACGAGAGGATCGGGAGGACGAGAATGCTAAGGACGACTGCTACGTTCGCAGACTACTTCAATCTTAACCATGACCCGTCACTCATGAAAAAGGAGCTGAAGAAAGTACTCCAGCTCGGGGAAGATGCTCCATTGTCCGTCGAAACAGCCAAGCCAGACAGCTAACTATCCTAGTCGTGCGCTGATCTTTGAAAGAACACTACGCGACAGGATATGTCTTCACTGCAGAAGTTGTAAGCGGAGCCAGTGTCGGGCCCGCTATCCCAATTGTCTCCAGCAGATGACGATAAGTGGGGATCGGGTTTCGTTGTCTGAACAGATATGAGAAGTGAATACCATTCGCTTCTCCGTGAAGAGCCTCGTAGGCCTCTGCCGCAACAGCGAGACTTCCTCCAACCGGATCGTCCAACAGTCTCTTCCTGACGTGGGCTGGGACAGGAATGTCGAACTTCTGGCTCACAAATAACACATTGTCCAGGCTGAGCGGAATCGAGACTTGAATGAAGAGTGGTACGTTTAACCCCGCTTCAAGCAATGAATCTCTATGGTCAAGTACACTCTCCGAGTCGAAGGCGACGTTCGTCACGATGAAATCTGCCCCGGCATCGACTCGCGATATCGTCCGGGAGATTTCGCTTTCCTTGTCCTTTACGTGCTGGTTGGTCACAGCCCCAATGCACGGATCGCTTCCACCGTTCAGCGAAGAGACCTCTCGAATTAGCTCGTTTGTTTTGGTGAACTCGTAAGTGCCAGAACGATGCTCAGGATAAGGATCTCCATACACGATCAATACGTTTCCAAGCCCCTCCTCCACTTGGCTCGAAATTGTTGACAGATCCGACCTGCGGCAATCGCGACATGTGAGCGAGGGAACGGCTGTGATCCCAGCCCTATTGATGATAGCGGCGGAAGCGAGGCTTCTACGTTGGGGAGTTACTTGGAAAGATTTTGGATAGCTCGGGTCGTTGTGCCCATTCCGCAGGGCAGGGACTGTGATGGCGTCTACTCTCCCTCTCAAGAGGGCCAAATCGCTCGGAACTACTCTGTCTGGAATAAGCTCAACAGTTACGAGGTTATGGTGCCTTGCCCGATCGCTCATTCTCATTCGTACGTCTCCCTGGCCAGTTCCGCTCCCTTCGTGATGCTTGCGAGTTTCGCAAAGGCTACGTCCCACGTTCTGGTTCGCAGTCCGCAGTCTGGGTTTGCCCAGATTTTTACTGGATCCCCGACGATCTTCGTGGCGAACAGAAGTCGATCCCGCACGAGCTCTGGAGACTCAATTATGTCTCGTCCTAGGGACTGTCCCGCCCCGGAAGATACGTTTCCTGTAAAGTCGTGGACGTGGGCGACGCCTAGCCCGAATTCCCCGCTGAAGCCAGCATCGACGAAATGTTTGAGGTCGCTGTAGCCTTCCCGTGAGTTCTCATCGACTCCGAGATGCGAAGTGTCTCGGTTGGCGAATTCTAACGCGAGGTGGTCGCACTTGTCTAGCTTCGGTGCGTACTCTGCGAGAACTTTGTATCCTATTTCGGACGGGTAGCAAGTGTGGTCACTGAACTTGCAATTGAACCCTTTGACCGTTTCATTCCACGCTTCGACGAAGAGCTCCATTTCCTGAGGTTCTGGATGGGTGGTCACCGCCGGCTCGTCTATCTGTATCCAAGATGCTCCCGCGTTAACTAGATCTCGGATTTCAGGTCGTATGATTTGCTCCACAATGTCGAGTAGGAATTCGCGCTTCGCTTCGATCTTCCGTGCCCTAGGTGAAGAGGTCTGTTGTTTCTGGATGTAGTATCCGCTGAAGGACCAGTCCACTAGTGTGTACGGACCGGTAATCGGAACCTTCACGGCTCGGTGGGCGTATTTCTTGACATCCAAGAATTCCGGCACATAGACGGGGTGTTTCCTGGAGATCTTCGATTGGGCGACTCCCTTGTTGAAGTACTTGTAGTCGAAGGAGTGGACGTGGCCAAGGAGGTTCATTCCCTGGACGCCTTTGATTACGTGCTCGTACATCTCAATTCGTTGCTGTTCTCCCCCTACACCGTCGTTGTCTATGCCAGCGGTTTCGAAGAGTCGCAGGCCGTACAAGGTGGAGAGTTCCAGAACCCCCTTTGCTCGTTCTCTGTCGTCGCTAGTCTTGAGAATGTTCTTGGCTCGGTCATGGAAGTCTTGAATGGCTAGCTTCTCAGCCCATTCTTCAGCGTCGGAGAGGTCTTGTGAAGAGAGTTGTTGTCGAAGCCCCTTCGTTCTCCATTTGGGTTTGGCGAGACTCCCGATCTCCTGAACCGGAAAGAGCTTCGACATCTATCGGCTCCCCTCGAACAGTTCAGATGCCTTCGACAATGCTTCCAACTTCTGATTGGCAATTTCTTGTGGTAGGAACTTCAGGTCTGAATTGGAGGCAAAAACTAGGTCTTGAACATCCACTTGCTCGCAGAATTTCCTTGCTGCGTCAGCAATCCAGCGCGGGTCCTCAACGTAGGATTCCCGTGAGTCGACAACACCCAAAACGAGCGCTTTCGACGTTTGGTCTCGAAGTACGGAAATTTCAGTTTCGAGGAGGTCAATTCCAATACCGTAGATCGGCAGGTCCAGAAGCTTGGGGAGTACTGGAGCAACGTCGCCAAAGTAGGTCTGGACCACAAACTCTCCGGGATTATCTTCGACCACGGAGCGAATTGCTCTCAGCGCGAGCTCAACTTCCGACCGGTCCCTAAAGATCTCTCTATAAGGTTGATAGACCAAGCAGGGCTCTGATAGTTGGAAGAGCGAAACGCCCTCATTCCGGAGCCTCTTGATAATCTCGCGCTCAGCAACTGCAATGTCGAAGAGCAGGTCAGGATAATTTTCGTAGTACTTGTTTTCCGAGAGCTGAGAGAACGTGTATGGCCCAGGGAGAGTGATTTTTCGATTCCTTTCTCCTGTCAAGAGTTCTGTTCGGAGAAACTTCTCGGGGTCGATCTCGCCGGCTGAAATTTTGCCTGTGACGATCGGCTTTTGGTAGAATGTGTTGGTGTCAAACCATCTTGAGTATCTGGTGCCCGACTCCACTCGTTTGAGGGATCGCGCGATGGGTCTTAGTTGGTCTTGCCAGCCTAGGGCTCCGTCGGAGATATGTTTGAAGCCGAGGCTCTCTTGAAGTTTGATGAGTTCTCTTGTCTCCTGCTCAAGTTGAGCTTCCACTTGGTTCCAGCTGGTTTTTGCTCGCTCGTACGAGCGGGTAAGTTCAATTAGCTTTTCTGAGCGCGGATGAATCCCCGCAAGCTGGATTTCTGGGGACATGTTTTCGTCGTCGTTTCAGTTATTCTAATTATATAAGTTCTGTTGTACCCATATTCCGTTAGGAATACTGCTTTCTGTATTCCGATAGGAATAAGAGTATCGTAACCCTTCCCGGAGGCATGCTTCCATCCTTAGGGGAGATTCCGAAGAAACGGAAAGAGCTCGGATTGACACAATCAAGACTCGCCGTATCGGCTGGAGTAAGCCAGTCCATAATCGCGAAGATAGAGGCCGGTTCAGTGGACCCGTCTTATTCGGTTGTGCAAAGACTGTTCAGCGCTTTAGAAAGAGCAGGGGTTGAGAGCCCAGCGCGTCGCGTGGATGAGCTCATCAGTCGTCCTGTTGTCTCTGTGGCTAGAACGCAACTTGTTCGAGACGCTGTTGACTTGATGAGGCGTAGGGGCTACTCGCAGCTCCCTGTTTTCGAGGGCGGACGATCCGTTGGAAGCATTTCGGAGAAGACTATACTCGATCGGGCCGCTCGGGGTGAGTCGTTGGAGTCGGTCCTTGTCCTAAAGGTTCGCGAGATCATGGATTCGCCGTTGCCGGTGGTCAACAATGACACTCCACTTGATCTCGTTCTGGGATTGTTGCAGAGCAACTATGGCGTCCTCGTCTCTAAAGGCGAGAACATCGTCGGTATTCTGACGAAGTCGGATATTTTGAAGACAAAAAGGTAGCTCTAGTAAGGGACGGATTGCAGCATCCAGCATTGAACGAACGGTCCAGGTTGTTTCCAGTGACTATTCACCAGGGTAACATCATTCCTATCCAAGAATAGTTCATGCTGTGTTCTCCTGTTCGAGATACTAATAGGACAAGTATCCTTGGATGAGCTTGAATGATCACTAGGTACGGGTTGAATGAATGCTAGTCCAACTTACCAGTCTTGATCCCATCTGGTCCCTCTTCACTATCATAGGAATACTCACCCTATTCGGGAAAAGGAAAAAAGACGAGAAAGATCACGAAGAGACCGGAGAATCGTCGACACCCATGCCCACTTCGGCGCCCAACTCTCCAGCGGCACCACTCCAAGCTCCTCCTGTTCCCGCAAGTGCTCCTTCTTCTCCTTCGCTCCCAACTTCACCAATGAACGCCAACGTCTCCTATCAACCGCCGAGAAGCTGGCAGGGTCCTCCGCAGGGAGACGAGGACAGTTCTCTGAGTAGACTGCTACAGTCTCTGCTCAGAGATTTGCCCTCTGACGCGAACTCGATGGGTGGCGATCAGACAGGAGCGTTTTCGTTGCAGAGCACTGCTGAATGGGTCCCGCCGAGGGCGACGCCCACAAGTCGGCCGATGATGATAGGTCCAGGCGGAAAGAAAGGCCCGGAGCCAGACAAACCAATCGCGGCACCACAGCCGCCCGCTGCCAGCGCGCCTCCTCCACCCTCAGCACCTCCAGTCCGTTCCGTGAAACCCTCCGCGCCTATGGAGCAGCCTGCGAAGGACGCGCTGCAGCCCAAGTTCTATCCGCCGCCCTCACCGGACAAGCCGGAGAAACCTGTCCGGGAAGAGGCTTCCAAGCGTCCCAGTCCTTCCAAAGTCTCGCAGGGTTTCGACCATATTTTCGAGCTTACGCAGGGGAATCTTGAATCTCCGGGTCTCGTGGTTGTGAATGGCAGTCAGGGATCCGGAAAGACAACCCTTTGCTCAGGACTTGCGAGCAGTTTTCTGAAGCTGGGAAACCCGTGCATGTTCGTTACTTATGATAAAGCGCCTGGTGCGCTTAGGGAGCAGATGAAGAAGATAGGTGCTGATCCGTCGGAGGCCGAGTCCCAGTATAGGTTCTTGCTGGTTGACGGGTTTTCGTCCCAGTCTGATTCGTTCAGTTTTGAGCCGTACTATGTTGAGAAGCCGTTTGACTTTGATTCGATACAGGACGCGCTTGTCAAGAACAGTTCCATGTTTATCGGCGAGAAGACGAAGATTCTATTTGATTCGATCGATCAGGTGGTCGCTAAGATTGGGTCCAAGGATTTTGTCAAGCGATTAAGCGAGACCTTGGACAAGCTGAGAGACTCGAACGTGACACTCGTCTTGACGGTGGATCTCTCGAAAGCTCCAAAGGATGTGGTCAAGTGGCTGGAAGATACTGCGTCGTGTGTTATCGATCTGGACAAGGACGAGTCGGATCCTAACGGGCGAGAGCTGAAGGTCAGGAAGCTCAACGGGTCAGCGTCCAAGATTGACACGGAGATCTTCGAGATAGACTCCAGCAAAGGACTCGTATTCGTAAAGTAGTCTTATTCCTTGCATGCAGAGGAATGGACAAGAATAGCTACTCGTCGTCCTTCGAATCGTCCGCTTGCAGTGGAGGCTGGAAGGCTTCGAGGGGCACCCATCTGCTCTTCTGGGTTCCTTTGACCCAGGCGCCTCCTCCATCGATCCATTCGACAACTCCCTCGATTGTTTCGCCGCTCATCAACGTCACCTTGACGTTGTCGCCGGGCTTGGGAAGAGACATGACGTGCGTGGACCGGGGCTGGGTAATGTATGATAAAACCCTGCCCTGGACAAGCAGAACAAACTAGTCATGCGTCGTTAGAGCGCGATACTTTCACATGGGTCCGCAGGGACCACTCACGCGACGCGAGGGTCGGTCGCTAAGACCCCCTATTTTCCAGAAACCATTTCCTGTCTGGCGTGGATAATGGGCGAGACAGGCTGATCAGGGCACAATCCAGGCTGGGATGGCCTGGCGGAGATAGCGACATTTCCGAACGAATTTCGGGAGAGTTGAAGGGGGCGCGCCAGATTCGAGATCGGGGCTGATAATGGGCGAGTTTCTGAACCACGCGAGAAAAGTCTAAAGGGGCTCTACGTAGCCGAAGCCTTCACGAATGATCTTGCGCACCATCTCAGCTCTCTCCTCGGTGTTCTTGTCCAGGTAAATCTTGACGATGTGGCCCTTCTCGGTCTCGAAGCGCAAACCTTCTTTGCGAAACTTTTCTAGGGCATCGTTCAGGGTGAAATGGTTTCCAAAAGTCGCAACGATAACCGCGCGGTTCTTCTTCTTACCACCGAGCCTTATTGCGGTCTTCCTAAAACCCTCAGCTAAACCGTAAGCCATCGTAAATCCAGCTGCGTTCCAGAATGAGCGAACCTGCTATATGACTATCGGGTAAACAGTTGAGGTTCTGTTCTCTAGGCTTTTACGCTGCCAGTTCGATAGGCCGCATCTTCTCGGACGGCCGTTTGCCCAAGACTTTTCCAAGCTCCACCGTGACAACTTTTCGATTGGACCTCTGACCGCCATACCACCTGTTCACCTGACCATCACCATACTTCCCTCGAAAGAGGCCGAAAACATGGTCAAGCTTCTCCTGAGCAAGGCTTCCGCTTCCCTCGAAAATTATCTCTCCAACTTCAACTTCCACCCGGGGAGTCTTCTCCAAGTTTTTCCACCAATCAGAGTCCTCATGAGCCAAAAAGAACAACTTTCCATCTTCGAAGGCGAACCAGAGCTCGACAGATCGAGAAATGCCGGTGCGTCGGCCCTTGGTGGTCAGGTTGAGGTAAGGCGTTTCTTCGAGAACAATCTCACTAGTAGCCAACCCAATTCACAACGTACCACCAGTTTGTCCGACCCTGTGTTATAACCCTGAGGGGCTTCTGAGGAGCCGTTACTCGAACGACTCGCTCGCTTCGTCGCTGCCAGCAGGCTCGTTCTTGGCAGGCTGCGAAACCGGGGTACGCTCGGGTAGGAGAGAGTATCTGCCGTCAGAGGTCCGATAGATAGCCACCCGATGAACAGTTTCCCAGCCAGCACTTCCCTGACGCCGGATCTGGATGGTCAACACCTCGGCATTGGGGTCGCTCTTACCGGGCCAGACTGTAAGGCCGAGAAAGTCTCCATTTGGCAACTTGCTCGTAAACCTTGCCTTGTACTTCTGCCTCTCTGCCATCATACACATTTAGAACGTGCCCGCGGCGTATTAAGCTGAATCCTTCATCGACAGAGCATCCCTCTCAGAGGGCTCATCTTATTACTTGAAGAAATCAGAATATTGATTGACAGACTTGCTCTCGGGAATGCTTGTTGTTCTCCGAGCGCTGGAACGTGAAGATCTAACAGCGATGCACAAGTGGCAGAACGACGAAGAGATCATGCGTTTGGCCCGCTCCTTCCCAGACCATGTGATCTCGAAGGAAGCGCTGGAGGCAGAATTCGCGAGAGAGCTGAAGGGAGAAGACACAGGAAGGAGAGCCTACATTATCGAAGAGAAATCCACACGCAAGCCAGTCGGCTGGGCGACGATTCGAATTCACCAGTTCCAGCGAAAGATGACGGCTGCTGATGTCGGTTTGGCACTGGGGGAGAAGACTGCCTGGAACAAGGGCTACGGAACAGAGACTGCTAGACTACTTCTGAATGAGGTGTTTAGACAATTGAACCTGCACCGAGCAGAATGGTGGACTTACGCTGAGAACAATGTCAGCGTCCAGCTGGCCAAGAAACTAGGCTTCAAAGAAGAAGCCCGTCTGCGGGATGGGGTCTTCTTCGACAACCGGTATCATGACTTGGTTGTACTTGGTCTCCTGAAACAGGAATTTGAATCAATTAGAGCGACGCCCGAGACATCCGGGGGCTAAACGACCGTCAGCTATTTACAGAGCCCGTAGGAGGAGGAAATCGGCGATCAACGATGAGCACCCTTGAGCTGAAGGCCCAGAAAGGAGACACCGTATCCGTACATTATCTCGGACGATATCCTGGCGGAAAAGTCTTCGACACTTCCATGGAGAAAGAAGCGAAATCCGCAGGCCTCTACAACCCTGCTCGAGACTACAAGCCCCTGCAGGTAATTCTCGGAGCTGGGAAAGTGATTCAAGGGTTTGACGAAGCCTTGATCGGTATGAAGATCAACGAGGAGAAGGAAGTTGTGATTCCTCCTGAGAAGGCTTACGGAAAAACAGGGGGTCATCCTATGGCGGGCAAGACTCTGCAGTTCAAACTGAGAGTGACCAACATCAAACGCCAATAACGGTAACTTGCTGGAACTCCTCACACCGTCTACAACGCGACCCCTTTACGATAACTCACGTCCAATGCTGGACATGGCATATCGAAGAGGAGGGGTGCTAATGTCTCAAGGATGATACGTGGCGATGGCGCTGAGGTCCTACAAGTCAACCCGAATAATATCCTCGATCTTAGTCGACGGAGAGCCTGAGAAAGGAGAAAGAGTCAAGGCTCAGATACCCCATGCAACCTACACAAACTGCGATGGGACCGTCGAAAGATTGGAAGACTTGGTCAGGCAGACCGCTCAAAAGGCCCGACAGGCTCCGTTAGGCGAAAGCTACGCAGGAGTGCCTCTCGCCAAGAAGCTCGGAATCAGACCGGGATACACTGTTTCCCTAGTTGGTGCACCCGAGGGGTTCCGAGAGACCATGGGCGAATTACCGGAAAATGTGGTGCTGCGAGACGGTGTCAGAACCCAGTCTGACCTAACGCTATGGTTTGCAAAGTCTCGAAGAGAGTTGGAAGAGAGACTACAACACATGAGGCCATTGTCGAAGAAGGCCGGATTATGGATTCTCTGGCCAAAGCAAACCTCTAAGCTTCAAACGGACCTGGGACAGCCATTAGTCCGGGAAGCAGGGCTCGCAGCTGGGATGGTTGATTTCAAGATCTGCTCGATCGACAAAAACTGGTCCGGCCTCAGATTCACTCTAAGAGAAAAGTAACCGTCGTGTGCCATGGATTCCGTGCCGGTTCAAGTCAAACAGTTCTCGATCCTGAGATTAAGCATCGATCACTTTTACCCGCGCCGAGTCTTCACTGGTAACATAACGTCCGTACGGTCGTCCGCCTGACGTACAGCTACGACTTTGGGTTTGCCTTTCTTGAAATCGTCCACGACTAACAAGCAAGAACGATGGAATGACTGGAGGATTGACGGGTGAGTTTGGTGGACCTTTTGATCTCGATAGGAAGTGCGGGGCTTGCGATCTTTAGTGTGCCTACGGTTCTGAACAAGGGTTCTCAAGTTCCGAGGAAGACAGCGAGCATTCCTTCGGCGTCCATCTTGACATATTTCGTCCCGTTGTTTGCGATTAGCGGATTGGACCTCACGGCGATAACCATCGCAGGACAGGCCATCGTATGGTGGCTAATTGTTGCATTCAGACCTGTAAGAAAGCTTGGCTAACTTGACGACTCGTGAAAGAACGCTAACCGGGATCATGGTGCGGCCGCCGGGATTTGAAGTCCCGAGCCGTTGTTTAGACGGCTTCCCGGGTCGTTGGGTTGGAAGCCCATTGGACGCTCTAGGAGCTATGTCCTAGACCAGGCTAGACTACGGCCGCTGACCTTGGCGTTTAGTCCATGGTCTTTTCTGCCTTACGATTGGTCAAGAACACTCAGTAGACGAGGTCGCGTCTGTTGCATGACCTAGCAAGCGATCAAGTTCGAGACAAGTCTCAACTAGTCTTAAGAATCTGACAATGCCTGCTGCAATGTTTTGAAAGTCATCCCAATTGAACACGAACCGGCTCGAGCCCGTGACTATCTTAACGACAAGAGTTTGCAGATAGGCCATATTCTTCCCGTCGGTGACAGTCTACTAGGAGAATACTTTGCAACCGGCAGTAGCTTCGTTCTGCTGAAGGGAAGGGCTGTTGACGCACTATTCTCCTACAATGCGGGGAGAGATAAGCAGGCTCCCACAGGGAGATTCCGTGTTGTAACAGATACTGTTGTAGGGCTAAGAGAGGCGACTAGGCTTGTTGAAGAAACCGCTGTCGCGGGCGAGAAGATGGTTCTTCGAACTAATGTTTTCGGATACGACAAGAAGCGGCTCCTAGCCCTGAAAACCTTGGGCTACAACGTTGGCGCTACTCTTCCAGGGGTCGTCTCACTTGATGGGAGGAGATTTGACTATCACCTTCTCTACAAGGATCTAAGTTCGAGGTACAAGTCTGGCGTCCGAAGAAGTTATGCCAAGCCCGGCATGTACAAGGCAGTAGAAGTTGAAAAGGCAAAGACGCCAAAACTGAAGGTCAGAGGATACAAATATGATGATAGGCCGATTCTTGACAAGTTCGTAACTCACCAGAATGTGATTCGCGGAATCGGCTCGGGGGTCTTTGAGGGCCTATACCCATGGCCACCGGGCGATTATCAACGGAGGGTTGAAGCAAAGCAGATCTTTCCGATCGTGTGTGAGGACGAGCTCATTAGGGAACCTGTGGGGATAGTCGACCTCTTCGGATCTTCCGCACAAGTCATGCAGCATTCGATGGGTACTGGAATCTACGTTAGAGCTGACTACCAAGGGCTTGGCGTTGGGACGATGTTGATGGAGGCTTCGAAGACTCTTGCAATGAGGTTGCACCTAGGCAGGGTCTGGTTGAGCGTTTTCGAGGGAAACAGCCCAGCCTTGGCGCTGTATCGAAAAACCGGGTTTGAAGAATCCGGAAAGGTGCCTGGCTGGTTGCAAGAGGGATATGTCGATGAGATATTCATGACTCTGAAACTGGACTAGGGAGACTCTCACTACGATCCAAAGGGGCTCACCCATTCTTGAGCAACCACTCTTTTCTAGCAAGACCGCGTTCGGTTAAAGCGTATTCGAACCTTTTTGATCGGCGAGTCCGGCTCAACAGGCCCTGTCTCCAGTAGCGCAAAAGCGCCATCTCGACAGCCTTGTCCGTCAACTTGAGCGTCGTATCTGTGGCAAGGAGCTGTCGAATTTTGAGACTGTCGAACCCCTGTGTGGGTTCGAAGAGGCCAAGTATGCGGATCTTGAGCTCGTTGTAGTTCATTCTTGCGAGGCGTGGATGGTCGAACAAATAAATCTATTGCGGGAGATGCGATTGTGAGAATTCTCTTAGCATGTTCTTGAGAGGGCTGAGAGTAACACCTTGTATGCGTTCCCGAGCGCGTTGTTTCGGCGAAACACTTTCACTTTCACTCCCGATTTCCAGAGTAACACCTTGTCGAACTGTGCTCGGGACCGAAAATCGTTATATATCTACAACAGAGAACACTCGGGCTGAGCATTATTGTCCGACCTGGAAGCGGTTCAGAGTTCAGTTCAGCCCGGCCAACCAAGCGGGACTATAGAAGTGACCGTTAGACACAATGGGGCAGAGACCAAAGTCATTGGGAACCCTGAGAATGTTGTTCGCGAACTTGTCATCTTCTTCTCGAAAGCGTACCCTTCTCTTGAACTAGCCTCGAAGCTCGTACTCTCTGTCGACGGCGTGGAGTTCCTGCAAAACTGTGCGGGCGTCCTCGCCTTCTCTCCCGAGGGTCTTGTGATTTTGAAAGATACGACGACGCTGAAGGATAGGGAGCTCATGATGCTTTACGTCGCCGGAGCACGCATGTTCTACTTGATGGGAAAGAAAGACAACGATTCAATCTCACTAGAGGAACTCGCAAAGGTCACAGGCCGGGTCACTGGGACCATTGCAGGCCGGCTCAGCGAACTAGTCAGAGAACAACTAATCGAAAGAGTCGGAAAAGGCTCCTACCGGCTCACCACAATGGGACAGCGCATCGTCATCCAAACACTGATGCCGAAAGCTGTGCAGTTGCCTGAGAGGTAGAGAGCGATGACTGAGCGTCCGAAGATCAAGGTTCAGATCGAATGGGGAGACATCAAACACACCGTCGAAGGCGACCTGGAGACCGTGGTCCAGGAGGTTATGCGGTTCGCAGCACAGGTCCTACCCAACTATTCACTTGCATCGAAGTTGACGTTCTCGCCAGACTACTCGTCGATGGTGGACGATCTCTCTGAGACAGTCAAACTGACACCCGAGGGCGAGGCTGTCTTTTTGAAGCCTGAGATGTCAGCGGAACAATCGATCGCGCTCGTTTTGCTCGCCACGCGGGTTGCGCATGCAGTTGGCACTCGACCTAGTGTCGATATGAGCCCTGAGAATATCAGCAAGGCTATCGGAAAATCTGTCAAGACAGTCCGCAACACCCTGGCGATGATGGGGAAGACCGGTATTGTCGAGCGCACCAACGAGGGAAACTACAAACTCTCAATGCAAGGAATCCGCAAATCGCACGAGATCGCGAGAGGCGTGACCGCCCGGGCCGCCGCGTCCCAGCCTGAAACAAAGGTGACCGCGCCAGGATGATACTAGACAGGGTGCGGGGACAGGCGGGAGAGGGGGATCTCCCGCCCAATACTGGGGGAATCTAACCTTGCTCCACCGCACCCAGGAACTAACTGAACCTCTAGCACAATTAAAAAGCATACCGGAAGAGCTTCAGCATCCAATACCGGAAGCGCTTCTTCAGCTCTCGACGAAGTCGATGCAGTCGCTGCGGGGGTCGACACTCAACCCGCGCACCGTGTCCCTAGTGGACATGGGCCTCGATGATGGAGATTCTGACGAGCAGCTCGAAATCGGCGCATCGTCAATTGCCATGGATTTGAAACGCAGTCCAATCAACCCGTTGAGAGATGCAGTTCCGATAGCGGCATGCGATGCGTCCAGCGTCAAGATCGGCGAGACAGAGACCGGGATGATCTTCGCAATCCGCGCCGTCGCTGTCTGGAGACAACCCGACAGGATCGCCTTCACACGTTGGGGACCATTGCTGTTCCATATCCCGAACTCCGATGGGCAGGCTGAGAAGTATATGGACGACGAGTCCCGGGCATTCGGTGGACTTTCGGTCAAGACTCTACGAGTTCTGACGAAACTGAGGAATCATGTGGAACGCTGGGTCCAGGAAGAGCTAGCCCTCTCTGTCAAGGATGGTGTTGTTCTGTTCGACGGTTCATTGACAGCGGGGACGCCGGACAATCCCTCGAGTAGAGTCCAGAGAATCCTCTCCACAGCAAGGAGCAACAATAGTATTGTTATCGCTCTCTCGAAATCTACTCAACTTACAGTTGGTGGGAAGAATATTCTCGGCTTCTTCGACGCCGAAAAGATTCCTCACATCATCGACATAACATCAGTTGTCGAGAATGAGTATCCGGCATATCCGATCAGATTCCTCGGACGCGTTTGCGTCTCGAAGCTTTCGCCAGATGGCTTCCTGTTCCGAACCGATATTGACAGGGATGCTGACGAGCAAGGATCGCTCGTCGCACTTGGCCGAGTTGCCGGGACCGATGTCATCTTCCATGGCTATCCTGAGACATTGAGGATCGCACATATTTTCAGCACGTTTACGGCTAACGAGATCCTCGCGGTTCAACGATTTGTTGCCTGCAACCATCACGTCAGTCTTCAGGCTCGGCCGAACCTCCGACGATCATTGTTCGGACCCTTTGGAACAAGCAGGTACGTGGTCTAGATGCGGATATACCGTAAGGAAGCGGACGAGGTCCAGCTCATAGCTTTCCCCGATGAGCACGTTCAGAAGGGAGATTATTTCGTAATCGAGGACCCTGCCCAGTCAAGAGGGCTGCTTGTCCAGGCGATTGATCTCCAATACGCCAACGTTCCAGGGGTCTTGGAAGACATTCTCAGAGACGTGATGACCGATGGGGAGCTTTCAGGGGAGGATGTGGACCCGTTGAACATTTCGAGCCAAGTGGACGCGTTGAAGGATACGAGGCTGGCGGTCTGCAAGATCCGCGGAACGATCGCCCAGGACGGAAGCTTGTCCCCTAGCACCTCATGGCTGCCATCCCGTACTTCATCGAAGATTCGGCCTTACGCGATCAACCGGTTGATAATGAACGGTGGAAAAATGCCGGTCAAACTCGGACACAACGATGGCGAGGCGATCAGTGTTGACGCGAGCGGACTCGATGGCGGTCTAAACATAATCACTGGAAGGAAGGGTTCAGGTAAGTCTCACTTGGCGAAGCTATTGCTCTTGTCCATGGCGGGATGGGGTGCACCTTGCATTGTTCTGGACGTTAACGGAGAATACGTCAACCTCCACAAGTCCAGGGATGGAAGACAATCAACCGCAAGACTGACTGTCCTTGCGCCTAGGAGTGGCCTAAACTTCTCTATGGCCAAACTTGGGCTGAGAACCATGGCAGGAGTTCTGAGCCACGCACTTGATCTACCCGCAACCTCATCCAAGGTCTTCACCATAATCTGGAAAGATCTGGAAGCAAGGGGAGATCTGACTCTGCCAACGGTGATCCAAGCGGTCCAGTCTTGGAGCTGCCATGACAGCGTTCGGGAGGCCTTGACCTCTAGGTTGCAGGTCCTGATGGAATCGGGACTGTTTGACGAGGCGAACCCGTTGACCGAAGAGCGGATTCTCCACACTATCGAGCGAGGTGGGATACTGGTGGTTAATCTGAAGAATCAGAGCCAGATCGTCCGACGGATACTCGTCGAGGTCTTTCTCGGGGAACTAACCAAAATTCTCTCCTCAAACTGGCTCAAGGCCGCGTTTCTATTCGCAGAGGAAGCCCACCTTTACTTGCGGGACACGTACTGGGACGATATTGTTACAAGGATGAGGCATATCGGATTGTTCACGACGTTCATCACGAACCAGCCGGACACCGTTCAGGAGGCTATCTACAGGCAAGCGGACAATGTGTTCATCTTCAACTTCACCAACGAGCATGATATCGAGGCTATTGGTAAGGTGGCGAAGGCGGACAGCGACACGATACGCTACCTTGTCAGAGGAATACCCACCAGACGCTGCTTGCTGCTCGGCAATGTTGTCAAGGACCTGCCACTGATGGTCGACGTGGAACAGTTGGATGTCAGAACTATGGGCGAGACGCGACTCTTCTTCTCTTAGCATAAGCAAGGGCGCGCTAGTCTTTCGTTGGAACTCGATCTAACAAGTCCCGCGTTCCCGCTCGAGATTTCTTTCTGGCAAGACCTCGCCTGAGCCCTACGCTGAGGCCCGCGCCGGCCCGCAGCGTAGTCTACTCTCTGGCCATCTGCACTAGGTCGGACGGCTGCTTCTTACTGTTCTCGGAGAGGCTCATTATTCCTCCAGTGAGACTTTGACCCTGTATTCCTTTGGCGGCAAAGATCTGCGCAACGCGCAAAGACGTGCCTCCAGCCATGCACACCAGCAGAACCTTTCGATTGTCCTTGGGGAGAACATTCATGATATTATCAGGTATCTTCTCGGTCGAGATCAATGTTTGGACATCTGAGGCTCTTGCGACTTTGATCTTGCTCTCATCGCATCCAAGGGACGATGCGACGAGTTTGATGCCATCCTCCTTCGGGACGAACATGCCATGGGTCCAAAGAACCTCGCCATAATCGGCTACGCTAGAGCTGGCCTGTGGAAGAGTCACTTCGAGAGGAGGGGGCGCCTGCGCGACTGTTCCAAGAGTGCTCCGATACTTGTCGATGCCATCCGCGAGCATGACGACAAACTTGTCGCCCACACCATAGTTGAGCATTTGTAAGCAAGCATAGAGCGCTAGCGCGCTGCTCTCGCCGATGTCGTAGCCTCTTCCTACGAAGAAGCGAAGGACTCGCCTGGCCGGTTCGAAGTCCACCTCGTGTTGTCCCGCGTATAGGGCTGGATCGTAGAATCTGAGGCCCAAGGCCTTGTCCTTGGTCCGTATTCCCGCGACGTCTTGGTTGCGAAGCGGGAAGACTATATGGACAGATTTCTTGCCATGTTTTGTCTGGAGGTATTTGCTGATGCCGGCCGACGTGCCTCCTGTTCCAAACGCGGAGATTATTTTGAAGTCAGCTAGTGAGAGACCAATGTCTCCTAGCTGCTGGTCTATCTCCGGCGCTGTTACCCTCTCGTGTGACTTGACGTTCAGCTCGTTATCATATTGTTCGGGGCAGAAGCCTCTGTAAACCTTGGCCAGCACCTTTGCCAGGTTGATCACATCTTGTCTCGCGAGGAGACCTTCGATCTCGGCTCTCGACTTGTCGAACTGCGCTGCGTCCAGCCCGAGATCCGCTAGCTGTTCCCGGACATTACTCGCTGTTGCCTTGGCAATAACTAAGTTCTGATCAAGAGCCAATCCTGGTGCGGGACAAATGTCGATGTCCAGATTCACCGTCTTGACCGAGTTCCTGTTGAGTTCATCTAGGACCCCGCTCTGAAGCTTCCTTGAAACTAGGAAAATGACATTGATTCCGATCTTTTCCAGCATTCCGAGGGCGATACCGAAATTACCGGAGGTTGCCTCGAAGACTGTTTGACCAGTCCTTAGTCTGCCGGAAGCAATCGCATCCTCGATTATTTCGACTGCGGGGCGAACTTTGACCGAGCCACCTATGATCTTCGAGTCGAACTTTCCGAGGACTTTGCTCTTAAAAGGCATATCGAGGCCATATTCGACACGAGCGCACTCGATGAGGGGAGCCGTCAGATCCTCCAAGGGAGTTGGATTGACGAAAGTCTTGTTTCCGTCGCTCTCGACAAGATGGGGGACTTTGCTTCCTATTTCGCTCTGGAATCGCTTGAGAAGTGCTTCGTCAACCTGAGGCTTGGCTGTGGGCTCTTGCATTCCTTATCTAACTGATGGGGGATACGGCTTTATATAACGTATGTCATAAACGTGCGGTATGACCCAGACTTACAAGGCTCCAAACGTTCCAAGCGATAGAATCACGCCCGAATTCGTAAGGGACGAGCTACTGAGCTGTTTCGAGAGCGCCAATAGAGAATTCGCCACGCTGCTAAACCAACCAGTTACCGACGAACAGCTGAAACAGCAAGTGAAACAGTTCGTAGAATCAGTCTTCGTCAACTGCGGCGCCAGCTACACAGACCCGACCAAACAGGGAATCTTGACGGCCATGAACCAATGCAGGACCAACGCTGAGAAGATGATGGGCCCCCAAGGCGCCGGGATCATACAACACCACTACGATGAAATGATGAAACTGGTCGACAGACTACAAGAACGGCCAGTCTACGTCGCAACATCTCGTCTTGTCTGATTCCAACAAAGACGAGGTCAGCAGGTCGGAAAAACTCCTCCTCTCGTAAGTCATTAGTACGCCTCCCTCCGCACAACCCCCAGAATTGGAGTCCGTAACCCAACAGCTTCACACTCCCAGAGTCGTTCGACTCGACCGTATGGTCGACGAGACGCCTTCAATCCGTTCTTTCTGGTTCAGCGACTCTACTCTGCACAACGCCAAGCCGGGCCAGTTTGCGATGGTTTGGGTCCCAGGGATCGATGAGGTTCCCATGAGCGTGCTAGCATTTCACGGGAGAACAGAGGCGGGGGTAGTGATCAAGAAGGGCGGGCCAGTTAGCACTGCGCTTTGGGAGAAGAAAGTTGGCGACAAGTTCTGGGTCCGAGGCCCGTACGGCCACCCGTTCAGCGTGGGACACCACCACAAACTACTGGTCGTCGGTGGAGGAACAGGGCTTGTGCCGCTCATCTCTTTCCTAGTCCATCTGAGGGGACGAGATGTCACATTGATCACTGGTGCTAGGACGTCGAGCGAGCTCTTGTTCAAGGACTGGCTGCTTAACGAGAGCAAGGACCATCACTTCAAGCTCGTCTTCGCCACCGACGATGGAACATACGGAGAAAAGAATCAGGTCCCGAAGGTCGTCGAGCACGTATTGAAGGAAGGAAGCTTCGATGCAATCTATACCTGCGGACCAGAACCTATGATGAAACTAGTTTACGACCTAGCGATGCAGAAGAGATGCCACATACAAGTCAGCCTCGAAAGAGTGTTCAAGTGCGGAATCGGAATATGCGCCGCCTGCGTAATCGGTCCGTACTTGGTCTGTCACGACGGGCCAGTATTTTCGGAAAGAGAACTCAGCGGGATGCCAGAGTTCGGAAAAACCCGACGAGACCTCTCAGGCAAGAAGGTCCCTCTAGGGGCAGGGCACTGAGTATTTCTTTCAGTGCAGTAGATACCCTGGGCAAGGAACGATTAAATATCTCACAGCCCTCACGAACCCTCAGAAGGACCAAGCAATACCAACTCACGGCTCGCTAACAAAGGCAGGAAAAGTCAGACAGCAGACCCCTAAGATTCAAGCATTGGACAAGCCAGGCCTCTCACCAAGAGAGAGGGTCCGTCGGAATTCTGAAAAGAGGTTCGTCCTCGGCAGAAAACCGGGACAGAACTATATCAGAACCTAAACGCCCGCCGGACAGTTCTATTCGCTTATGACCTAAGAATTGTGCCCAAGTCTTCTTTTTGTGTTTACCTTATTAGCTGCAGTCAACCGTAGTTTTCGCTGATTTCAGATGGAAAAAGTCAGTCAGATGCAGCGCGGACTCATGGCTCGCGTAATATTGTCAATAATCACGCTAGCGGCCTTTTTGGCCGGCTCTCTCATCTTTGTGGGCTTCTACACTTCGGGCTACGATCTGTTCCAGAAAATCGTGGTGATCTTGGTTGCTATGATAATCGCATTTGCAGCTCTGGCAATAGTATGGGTCACTTGGGCCGGTCGTCGAGGCATGATGGGCTGGTGGAGAGACTAGCCTAATAACGGTTGAACTGCCAAGCTCTTATCTAGAACGCTTCCTCCCAAGCCTCGGCCAACTAGCTTCGGGACATGGGCATTGTCTCTGTTAATTGATACTCTACTTATCGTTCAATCGACCCTAGTGTTCCTTCTGGCCGGATACGAATATCTTACCCTGATGCATTTCCCAGCCTTACCCGAAAATACCATGGCCCCGTCGAACAGTTCTATGGTTTCGATCATTCTTCCTGTTCGAAATCAGGCAAATACAGTATCCGAATGCGTGGCCTCACTGGTTGGCTTGGATTATCCCGCAAAAGAGGTCATCGTCGTAGATGGCAATTCGACGGACAGAACCCAGAATATTCTCAAGAACTTTGATGGTAAGATCAAACTCGTCGAGGAAGAGCCTCTTCCTCCGGGCTGGGTGGGAAAGAACTGGGCCTGCCACCTAGGTTACAAGCGAGCCACGGGCGATCTACTCCTGTTCACGGACGGTGACTCTATTCATTCGCGCGACAGTCTGACAAAGACCGTGAACTTTCTGCAAGGCAGCAAGGCGGACCTCGCTACCCTCGCACCCGCCGCTATTCTTCGAACTTTCTGGGAGAAACTTCTCCAGCCCCCCATCTTCTGGCTTATCATGATGTTCGTCGGCGGCAAATGGGTCAACGACGACAACAAACCACGTTGGGCCCTTGGGAATGGCCAGTACATGCTCTTTCGCCGAGAGGCTTACGACAAAGTGGGCGGACACTACGCAGTTCGCGACAGGATAACCGAGGACTACTCCCTTGGCAGATTGATCAAAGCCCAGGGGCTTAGGCTCAGAATGGTCACGGCCTCTGGCTCACTGGGTGTTCGAATGTACTCTAGTCTCCCAGAGATCTGGAGGGGATGGAGGAAGAACTTTTACTCCGTCTCAGGAAACCATCCTCTCTTTCGAGCCGTATACCGACTCGTACTCCTCTTCGCATTTCTCGTTCTCCCCTTCATCGTGCTCGGATACGGCATCTACCTTGCACCAGGCATGCCCATGAACATCTACCTCCTCACTGGCGCTTTCATGGCCGCGTTCCTCTGGCTCGGGCTCATCGTCCTCGACCGATCGATACGTGTAAACCCACTCTACGCGCTTCTACTACCCTTCGCCATCATGGTCTACATGGGAATAGGCATCGACTCGACTGTCAGAGGAGCACTAGGTCTAGGCTTCTCATGGAAGGGGCGAGTATACGGAAAACCCATAACTGGCCCGCTCGAAACCGGAGTTCCCTGAGATAGCAAACACGAGTGGGGATGAGTGGATTGAGCCAGACAACCGAACAAGTCTCTACCGAAATTGTAGAGCGTCTGCTCAGTCTTGACCGTCCCTCTCGCGAGGACATTAACCGAATCAAGATCGAAGTCTGCAGGCTACACAGGTCACCTACTGTTCCTCCTAACTCCGATCTTCTTCAGCGGATCCCTGGTTCGGAGCTCACCCGCTTCAAGCCGCTCCTCGTTGGTAAACAGGTTCGTAGCGCTAGCGGAGTAACTACTGTCGCCGTGATGCCCAAGCCATACGCTTGTCCCCACGGAAAGTGCACATACTGCCCGGGTGGGCCCGAAGTCGGAGTCCCAAGAGCTTACACTGGAAAAGAGCCAGCTGTCATGCGAGCTCTGGAGAATGAATACGACCCCTTCCTCCAGGTTCAGAGTAGAGTCGCTCAGCTTCAGGCAATGGGACACTCGGTCGACAAAGTAGAGCTGATCCTTGTCGGTGGCACCTTTCCATTCCTACCAAGAACCTACCAGGAAGACTTCGTCAAACGATGCCTCGATGCGTTGAATGGCGTCGACTCACCTTCCCTGGAAGAAGCGAAGAATCTCGCTGAATCAGCAAGTGTCAAGAACGTCGGGATTACCGTCGAAACAAGGCCTGACTGGGCACGGAAGGGCCATGTGGATCACATGCTTTCGATGGGGGTAACACGCGTCGAGATAGGGGTCCAGACCTTGTACGACGATGTCTATGAGAGAAGTCATAGAGACCATACTGTCGCTGATGTTGTTCAGGCAACACAGACCCTAAAGGATTCAGGAATCAAGGTCGGGTATCACATGATGCTAGGACTCCCGGGCTGCGACGCTTCGCGGGATTTAGACGCGTTCCGGAAAATCTTCGAAGACCCCGACTTCAAGCCTGACATGTTGAAGATCTATCCATGTCTGGTCACACCTGGAACACAGCTCTACGAGGAATGGAAGAGAGGAGAGTACAACCCCTACTCCACCGAGGAATCAGCCCATCTCATCGCAGAGATCAAACAGTTCGTTCCACGCTGGGTAAGGATCATGAGGATCCAGAGAGAGATACCCGTGGATGGGATCGCGGACGGCGTGAAGCACGGGAATCTCCGACAGCTCGTCCAGGAAGAGCTGACGCGTCGTGACATGAAATGTGAGTGCATCAGATGCAGAGAAGTCGGCATCCACTTCCTCAATAGAGGAGAAAGTCCTGACTTGGAACAAGTCCGACTTCAAAGGATCGACTATGAAGGTTCCGGGGGAACCGACATTTTCCTATCTTTCGAGGATCCCGAAAGTGACATACTCGTTGGGTATGTTCGACTTCGGATACCAACTGAGAAGGCTCACAGACCCGAGATAGCAGGACAGGATGCCGCAATTATCAGGGAACTGCACGTTTTCGGGCAGACAGTTCCCGTGGGAGGTCGGATAGCGGGTGCGTTTCAGCACAAGGGCTACGGGTCCAAGCTTCTCGCGGAAGCAGAACGAATATCTTGGGAAGAATACGATCGCACAAAAATGCTGGTGATTAGTGCCCTTGGTACCAAGGGGTATTATTCTCGCTTCGGCTACACACACGACGGACCTTACACGTCCAAGAACATAGCGTAAGAATCCTTAACCGGATATGTACCTCACAGATTCACCTCGAAGACGTGTTGCATGAATGACCGTCCGAGAGTTAGAAGGATACCAGGGGCAAGTCCTTCAACGGCTACGGAAATCCAAGGCCAAGATCGGTAGCGTCATCCGCCTCACTTCGAAATCGGGCGAAGCGTTCGAAGGGACTTTGATTCCTCGGTCAGAGTATTCCGATCACACTCACATCGTCTTGAAGATGAAAAACGGTTACAACATAGGTATTTCTCTCGACAGAACAAAAACGCTGGAAGTCATCGGGGAAGGTGAGAAACCCCACTTCACCAAGCCTTCCCCACCGGCGAATCATGTTGGGTTACCGAAGGTTGCCATCATCAGCACTGGTGGGACTATCGCCAGCAGGGTCGATTATCGCACTGGCGCTGTGCAGCCTGCACTCACAGCGGCCGACCTTGCAAGCGTCGTCCCCGAACTTTCGTCAATCGCCGAAATTGATGCTCACATACTCTTCAGCGAGTACAGCGAGAACATTGGCCCAAACCATTGGAAGGGGATGGCCGAGGAAGTCGCCAAAAGAATAGCCAACGATGCAGAGGGGGTCGTAATAAGTCATGGAACAGACACCTTGCACTATACGGCGGCAGCTTTGAGTTTCGCGCTCGCAAACCTGTCTGTTCCGGTTCTACTTGTCGGGGCTCAGCGATCTTCTGACCGTCCCAGCTCAGACGCGGCCTCCAACCTCACGGGAGCAGTCGCCCTCGCCGCACGAGCCGACATGGCCCTTGTCGGTGTTGCTATGCACCAAGACCTCTCCGACCACATCGTCCTTGCTCATCGAGGCACCAGGGTTCGAAAATGTCACACGAGTCGTCGAGATGCGTTCAAGTCCGTCAACTCCGTTCCTATAGCAAGTTACGATCTGAAGACCGGCCAGATCGAAATGACGAACGGAGTCCCGAAGAGAGACAAGTCCCGGAAGCTGGCCTTGAAATCTCGTTTTGACCAACATGCATACTTGATCAAATTCTACCCCGGGTTCAACACTGGCATGATTGACTCAGCCGTTTCTGCAGGGGTACGCGGGATAGTTCTTGAGGGAACAGGGCTAGGTCATGTTTCCAGACACTTATTTGATTCTGTGAAGAAAGCGTTGAAGAGGGAGGTCCCAGTCTTCATGACATCCCAGACTATATGGGGACGAGTAGACATGAACGTCTACAACACCGGGCGCGACCTACTCAATCTCGGAGTCACTCCTCTTGAGGATATGATTGCTGAAACGGCAATTGTCAAGCTGATGTGGGTTGCAGCCCAGACCAAGTCAGCCGGCAAGATTCGAGAAATGATGCTTCGGTCGGTTGCAGGCGAAATGACTTCGAGGACTTTGGTGGAGGCTTCCTAGTCGTCCGTAGATTATCGAGCCGTCGGCCTCAAGGTCGGCGTCGAGATACACCGACAGCTCGACACCGAGCACAAGTTCTTCTGCGACTGTCCAACGATTCTATCAACAAAGCCGCCCACAGTGACCTTCGAACGAAGACTTCGGCCCACACAAAGTGAGCTAGGCCAAATTGATCCCGCCGCCCTCTTCGAGTTCCACAAGGGCAAGATCATCACTTACGAGGCGGACCCGGAAACCACCTGCCTCGTGGAACTGGACGAGGAACCTCCCCACCCCTTGAACCCAGAAGCATTGGATGTCGCCCTTACCATGAGCATGCTCCTACACGCAAAACCGATGGACGAGATTCACGTTATGCGAAAGGTGGTCATTGACGGGTCCAACACAACCGGATTCCAACGAACAGCAGTCATCGCACTCAACGGGTCCATAACAGTAGACGGAGTAGAAGTGCCAATAGAACAAGTAACGCTTGAAGAAGATGCGGGACGAAAAACAGGCGACACAAAGACCTCAGTAGTCTTCCGCCTCGATCGGCTCGGGGTTCCACTGATAGAAGTCTCAACTGGACCAATAATCCACGACCCAGAACAAGCTGGAAAAGTTGCCTTCGCAATAGGCCGCATCCTCCGCGCAACCAAGAAAGTAAAACGAGGTCTAGGAAGCATTCGACAGGACCTTAACATATCGGTCAAGAACGGCGCCCTCATCGAGGTGAAAGGGGTCCAGGAGCTCGAACTCGTTTCCAAGGCTGTAAGCTACGAGGTTCAGAGACAGCTCGGGCTTATCGAGGTCAGAGATGAACTCCGGCAAAGGAACGTCAAGGCTTCGGATATCAAAGAGGAATTCGTTGACGTCACCAACATCCTCTCAGGCTCACAATCAAAAGTCGTACAATCCGCCCTCAATCAAGGAGGAGTAGCACTCGCAGTCAAACTCCCCAGTTTCAAGGGACTTCTGAAACGCGAACTCATCCCCAATATCCGGCTAGGAACAGAGATGGCAAAACGCGCCATCTTCTGGGGTAGGGTCGGAGGAATTTTTCATTCAGACGAGCTTCCTGCGTATGGAATCGATTCAAGTCATGTAGAAGAGGTCGCGAAGAGCCTCGGATGTGGAGAACTTGATGGGTTCGTTATCGTAGCAGACAATCTCGACAATGCGAAAGACGGTTTGAGGGCAGTTGTAGAACGTGCTCAGGAGGCCGTGGAACGAGTTCCCGAAGAAACACGGGCGGCAAACCCTGACGGGACCACTGCCTATCTACGCCCAAGGCCTGGAGCTGCGAGAATGTATCCAGAGACCGATGTCCCACCGGTTCAAATCGGCCAGGATCGACTTGAACGACTCTGGGAGAACCTTCCCCGAATGCCGGAAGAGCTAGCGAAAGAGCTGGAGACAAAGCATAGTCTCAGCCCCAAGCTAGCAACTCAGCTCGTGGATTCCGATTATCTTCCCGCTTTCGAGGAAATCGTCGCTAGAGCAAAAAGCGTCGCACCCAGCTTCATCGCAACAATGCTTACGGAATCTCTGAGAAGCCTGCAAAGGGAACAAGTGCCCGTGGAAAACGTGGGGGAAGACCAGCTCAAACAAGCGTTCGACCTAGTTTCCAAGGGTGAAACCGCGAAAGAGTCTGTTCTGGACGTTCTCAGATGGCTTGCATTCCATCCAGATGGAGCCGCCGAGGAAGCGGTGGAAATGCTGAACCTCCAAATGCTGACCAAGTCGGACCTAGAGAATATCATCAGCAAAGTTGTTGAATCGAATCAAACCCTGGTTCAAGAAAACGGCACTAAGGCTCTCGGACGAATGATGAACCTAGTAATGGCCGAGGTGAGGGGACGAGCCGACCCCCGACAGGTCACTGAGCTGCTTAGGACCCGTTTGGAACAGGTCAAAGCATGACAAGCACGAAAGACGAGTCAAAGGTCGATGATATTGTCCTTGACGATCTCGACAAGAGGATTCTTCACTGGTATCTCATCGACGCTCGCCTCTCCTACAGGGAGTTAGCGCACAAGCTAGGCGTCTCGACAACCACAGTCCAATCGAGAACCGCAAAACTGGAGAAGGCAGGGATCATACGCGGCTACTCCGCAATGTTCGACCATGACAAGATCGGCTTCCAGCTTACCGCGATCACAGAGGTGAGCGTCGCAAAAGGCAAACTCCTCGAGCTCGAGAAGGAGGTCGCCAAGATGCCTCAGGTACTAGCCGTATACGACGTTACAGGACTCACCGATGCGATGGTCATTGCGAAGTTCAAGAGCCGAGACGACCTGAGCAAGTTCACTAAAGCACTACTAGCCATGCCCTTCGTAGAACGAACGAACACCCACATCGTCCTCACGACAGTCAAAGAAGACTTCAGACTACTCTAAGCAAACGTCTAGGGAGAATCACGAGTGGAATTTGACCTTCTTCTAAGAAAACGCAGGAATGTCTACGGGTTTCAAGACAAGGCAGTACCAGATGCCATCCTCCACAAGATTCTCGAAAACGCACGACACGTCCCCAGCGCAGGTTTCACTCAAGACTTCGACCTCGTTGTGGTCAGAGACCCTGCGATAAAGAGAAAACTCGCCGAAGCGGGCCGAGAGCAAGAATATGCAGGTTATGCGGGGATCGTTCGGGGCTTCATTGAAAAGGCTCCTGTCGTCGTGGTCCCGTGCGGTAACAAGCCCCGATTCGAATCCAAATATGGAAGTCCAGCGGAGAAGAACTCAAGAATTCCATGGTGGCTGACCGACAGCGCCTTCTCCTCAATCATTCTCATCCTTTCTGCCTTCCAGGAAGGAATGGCCGCGTCATTCATCGGAGCGATTGAAGAGAAAATGGTTGCCGAAAGCCTCAACCTTCCGGCAGACGGCTCGATAATTCCCCTCGCAATCATCCCAATCGGCTACAAACACAAAGAGGAACGACGCTTCGATCCAGAAATGAGGAAGAAACTGAAAACTCTCAGGCAATCCACGAACCAAATACACTGGGAGAGGTGGTCTGAGTAGCCACCTTCAACCTCGGGGTGAAGCCAAGTCTCTGAGATAACCCGTGACTTGCTCTCAGCATTGAGACAGCTATCTCAGGATTTCTTGGTTGCGGCTTTCAGTTTCGTTATGGCATCCCTCAGATAGTCAGCAGCCTCGTCTGGATTTTCGATATACTGTGATACGATGTTAACCAGTGCGCTCCCGACTATTGCTCCATCAGCTCCCGACTTGATGATGGCCGATACGTGTTCAGGCCGGGAGATGCCGAACCCCGCGGAGATGGGAATCTTTCCCTTTGCCAGCGACTTGACTGAGCTGACAGCTTCTAGTGCGTGGGGGCTTAGGGTGTCCCTAGGACCCGTAACACCGTAGAGAGAGACGAGATAGAGAAAACCTCTCGTCCTATCGAGGATAGTTCGCAGTCTCAGCTTAGATGTGTTTGGTGCTGCTAGGTAGATGTTATCGATATTGTGTTTCAGGGCAAGGTTTCTGAATTCGTCGCTCTCTTCAACCGGCAAATCCGGGACGACGATTCCATCAACACCGCTTTCACGGGCTTTTCTTAGGAAGCGGTTCAAGCCCATCGCGAGAATCGGATTATAGTAACTCAAGACGACAAGCGGGACCGGAGACTGCGATGAGAGTTCTCGGATCAAACCCAGGATTCCTTTAGGGGTGGCTCCTTGGGACAAGGCCCGCATGCTAGAGGCCTGGATCACTGGTCCATCGGCTATTGGATCTGAGAATGGGATCCCGACTTCAACAATGTCCGCTCCACCCTCTATCAACGCCGTAGAATTAGCCAAGAATGCTTCCGGGTCCGGGTCGCCGCCTGTCAGGTAAGCGACCAACGCTCCCTCTCCGTGGGTCTGAAGTTCTCGGAACTTCGCCTCGATCTTATCCTCATTGTGGGATGTGCTTGGCAACTATCTCCACATCCTTGTCGCCTCTGCCTGAAAGGTTGACGATGATCGAATCCTTCGTCCCGAGACTCTTCGCCAACTTCATCGCGTAATTGATAGCGTGGGCCGATTCCAAAGCAGGCATGATCCCCTCTAGTTGTGAAAGAGTCTTGAAAGCGTCCAGAGCTTCCTCATCGGACACTGTAACATACTTGGCTCGCCCCGCGTTCATCAGGAAGGCATGTTCCGGCCCGACCCCGGGATAGTCAAGCCCGGCTGAAATACTCCGGGTCGTCTGAACTTGTCCCACTTCGTCCTGCAGAACATACGTCATCATGCCATGCAGAACCCCTTCGCGTCCGGCAACCAACGGTGCCGCGTTTTGCCCCGGCAACGAACCTTCGCCGCCAGCCTCGACTCCGTAAAGGTCGACATCCAGATCGTGCACGAACGAATGGAAGATTCCGATCGAATTGCTTCCCCCACCGACGCATGCAACAACAGCTTTCGGGAGCTTACCGTTTGTTTGTAGGATCTGCTTCCGCGCCTCTTTCCCGATCACGCTCTGAAAGTCCCGAACCATCGTCGGATAAGGATGTGGTCCCACAACCGATCCCAGAAGATAGTACGTGTTCTGAACGTTTGTGACCCAGTCCCTCAAAGCTTCATTGATCGCGTCCTTCAAGGTCTTGGACCCGGACTCGACAGGATGCACCTTGGCGCCTAGCATCTTCATCCTGTACACGTTCAATTTCTGTCGGTCCATGTCCTCACTTCCCATGTAGACCTCAGCGGTCAACCCTAGAGCTGCGCAAGCCATGGCAGTAGCAACCCCATGTTGTCCCGCCCCTGTTTCAGCAATGATCCTCCGCTTCTCCATTTTCTTAGCAAGGAGAGCTTGGCCGAGAGTATTGTTGATCTTGTGCGCGCCACCATGCAAGAGATCCTCTCTCTTCAGGTAGATTCTAGCCCCTCCAACGTGGCGAGTCAGATTGGCAGCAAGGTACAGTGGCGTAGGTCTGCCGGCGAAACTGTCCAGCCAGCCCGCCAACTCCTTCTTGAAGGAGGGGTCGTGGGAGAACCTGTTGTATGCCTCCTCAAGTGCTCTCAGTGGCTCCATCAAGGTCTCAGGGACATACTGCCCGCCGTATTTTCCGAACTTGCCCGGCCTCGAACCTGTTCTAGGTTCTGCGTGTTTCTTCAAGCGTTAACCAGTTCCCTGACCTTGCCCTCGATGTCGAACGATCTCATTATCGAAGTTCCCACAAGAAAAGCTTCCGCGCCCGCGGCCTTGAGCCGTCTAATATCTCGCGGAGATTCTATCCCGCTTTCAGAAACAACCGGCCTGTCAACATCAACGCTCTCTGCAAGGATCTTCTCGGTAGTCGAGAGGTCCAACTGGAAAGTAGACAGATTGCGGTTGTTGATACCGTAGAGGTTAGGTCTGAATCTCCGGAGGCTGTCAAACTCGCTAGCGCTGTTCGCTTCAACCAACACCTCCAGTCCAAGCCGATTAGCTTCAAGAATCATATTATCAAGCCCAACATTGGACAATTTCCTGCTGAAGATTTCGGAAATCAAGACCACCGCACTGGCTCCTGACCTCCGTCCAGCCTGGAGTTGTTTCGGCGACACTACGATGTCTTTCATTATCGTCGGCACCTGTACTTCCTCAGTGATTGTGACCAGAGTGTCTAAATTGCCGTCAAAGTTTTCGGGGTCCGTAAGAACCGAGATCGCACAAGCTCCGCCGCTCAACATTGCCTTCGCAATTTGAAGTGGGTTTCCAGATTCTCTGATCTTTCCGGCGGAAGGAGAAGCATATTTTATCTCCGTGATCACCGGCGTCTTTCTACTTTCTTGGATCGTCTTGACTAAGCTTCTTCGAAACGCGTTTGCGTTTCCACTGCTGTCGTAGTAGCCTCGTTTGACTCTAGCTCTGGCCTTTGCAGTGAGCTCGGGCAGGTGGTCGACCAAGAATGTCAAGCCAGGGTCTTGAGCCGGTGAGTGTCTCCGCCCGAGAACTCAACAAGCTGACACAGCGTTTGGAACGGCTTTCCATCGCTCACAACTTTGGAAGCTATCTCGATTCCCTCTCTAAAGTTCTCAGCTTTTTCGCACAATACAAGTCCTGCGGCCGCGTTCGCCAAGACCATTTGAACGCGGGGATCATTCTGTCCCAGATGTCCTGATAGGATTTTGGCCGTCAGGCGTGCGTTCTCTTCCGGGTCCGATCCGGCAATCTCCTCGGCTGTGCTTCTCTTCAAGCCGAGATCCTCTGGCTCCACTTCGTCCCTGAATATTCGTTCGTTTTGACGCCTTACAATGATCGTTTTACCCGCGATGGAAATCTCATCGACTCCGTCGAGCCCATAGACTGTCATGACAGATTTCGCTCCCAAGTTGTGCGCTGCGAGACACATCGGCTCCAGAAGCTCACTGTCGTAGACTCCGATCAGCTGAGCATTCGCGCCTGCAGGGTTCGTTAGGGGTCCAAGGATGTTGAATACGGTGCGTACTCCTATCTCGCGCCTCACTGAGGCTACGTTTTTCATTGCTGGATGGAAGTTGGGTGCGAACATGAATCCGATTCCGATCTCTTCGATCGCTCGCTCGACCAACTCTGCTTCCATGTTCAGGTTTAGACCCAATTGTTCGAGAACGTCTGCGCTTCCGCATTTGCTTGTGAATGATCGATTGCCATGTTTTGCGACCGGAACGCCGGCTGCGGCGATTACGAAAGCCGCGGTGGTGCTGACGTTGAACGTTTTCGTTCTATCCCCGCCGGTCCCGCAAGTATCCAGCAGGTAGCCGTTTATTTTCGGGTGGATTCTATGGCTAAATTCCCTCATTACTTGAGCTAGGGCAGTGACTTCGTCAGCTGTCTCCCGCTTCTTTTTCAATCCTATTAGGAAGGCTGCGACCTGCGACGACGTCGCCTCTCCAGACATGATTTCTTTCATGGTAGCTTTTGCTTGGTCGGACGTCAACTCGTGGTTCTCGAGGAGAAGCGGGATGCATTCCTTGATCATCCCTTTCAATTCTCCAGGAAGTTCTCGATGATCCGGTGCCCCGGCACCGTAAGGATAGACTCTGGATGGAACTGTACTCCTTCAATCGGAAGTTCTCGATGTCGAACACCCATTATCTCATTGTCATCGAGGGACTGGGCGGTCACTTCGAGCGTTTTCGGCAGGCTCTTTCTTTCCGCGACAAGTGAATGATATCTCGTAGCCTCGAAAGGACTCTTTACTCCACGGAGAACCCCTTTTCCATCGTGTCTAATTGGGCTGGTCTTGCCGTGGCGGAGTCTCCTTGCTCGAACTATTCTGCCGCCGAACGCGTGAACAATCCCTTGATGTCCCAAACAGACGCCTAGAGTCGGGGTTTCGTTGCTCACTTCTCGGAGGATAGCCGCGCACGTCCCAAAGTACCGGGTATTGCTGGGAGTGCCGGGGCCGGGGGAGATTATGATCCTGTCAGGTGAGAGTTCCTTGACACCTGCGACATCAATCTCATCGTTCCGTTTCACAACAACCTTGTCTGCAACCTCACCAACGTACTGGGCCAGATTGTAGACGAAGCTGTCATAGTTGTCGAGGATCAGAACCTTCACCGGTCTCCTCCTGGGCTTGATCCATACCCGTGAACAATGCAGCCGTCTTCCTCTCCGACTCGATCCATTCCCGGTCAGGAACCGAATCCGCAACTATCCCGGCTCCGGACTGGAGATAGCAATACCCGTCTTGGGCGCAAAGGGTCCTGATTGTTATCGCAAAATCAGCGCTTCCATTCGCAGAGAAATAGCCGACGGCTCCAGCGTAAGGACCCCTCGCAGTGGTTTCCAGCTCCTCGATGATCTCCATCGCCCGAACTTTCGGGGCTCCTGAAACCGTGCCAGCAGGAAAGACGGCCCTGAACAAGTCGAAGCTAGTTGCGTTCTTTCTCAGATGTCCCGTAACTCTGGAAACAATGTGTTGGACATGGCTGTAGCCCTGAACTCTCATAAACTCGGGAACTTTGACAGTCCCGTAATCGCAGACTCTACCAAGATCATTCCGGGCCAAGTCGACGAGCATCACGTGTTCCGCTCGTTCTTTTTCGTCCTGAAGCAATTCGGCCGCTAGTGCTTTGTTTCGCGCAGAATCCCCAGTGAACGGCCGCGTTCCAGCGATAGGGAAGCTCTCCGCATTGCGACCGATCTTACGGGCTAGCATTTCTGGGCTGGATCCGACGATTTCCCTGTCGCCAAACTTGAGGTAGTACATGTACGGAGACGGGTTGATCCTCCTCAGCGACCTGTAGAACCGGAGGAGCGAACCCTTGAACGGAATCTTGTATCTCTTCGACAGAACAACCTGGAAAACGTCGCCTGATTCAATGAACTCCTTGGCCTCTTCGACTCGTTCGCAGAAATCATCCTGGCTCACATTCGACTTCGGCTTCCCAAAGCTAACCAGATCGTTGCCGGCAGAATCGTTCAGTAGCTCCTCCGCTTTTTCTATTCTGTTTTCCTCTCGGTAGAAGTAGTGTGTTTTGCCAGTGATGTGGTCGAAGACGATACCGTCTTCAAAGAGTCCGAATTCTACATCGGGGAACCCGTTGCCTTTGCTTCCCACTCTAAGGATTCTTTCAAAGGAGCGTACGAGGTCATAGGATGCATATCCGACTAAGCCCCCAGCGTATCTATCGGCTGGTTTTCGCTCTTTGACCGGGCTGCTGAGATTGGCTAGCAGAGCTAGAGGGTCTTGACATTTCTCGATCCGTCTTTCCGCTCTCTGTCGATCGAGGATCTCAGCCTGATTCTTAGAAGCTCGAATGATCTTCTGCGGGTCAAATCCTAGAAACGTGTACCTGGTTAGGCGTCGCGGTCCCTCAACCGACTCGAGAATGAAGCATGTGTCGAACTTGTTTCTGATGGATGCGAAAACGTCGATTGGCTGCTTTCTAGTTTCTAGAGGAAGATAATTCAGCCTGGTGGGGCGCGCTGTCAGCTGCTGTCCAAAGACTATACCCCATGGAGGTCGCCTTTACCTCCCTGCCCGTATGTCACTTTTATAGCTTGCGTGACCACTTTTGTACATTAGATACAAGTCTCTTCTTCACCCCGCTCGCCTGCTTCGATCGAATCTGGGCAAGATTGGTCGCAAGTTCAAGAAATTTCTGTCTGACGGGAGGGAGAAACGGGTTCAACTTTTGAATTCCCACAATCATGTCCCAGCCGTCGAGCATCCTGACAATCCTGCCTTCAGTCTCTCGGAGAGACTGAGTTCTAGGTTCTCCACCCATCCCATCGAGGCCCAGCCCGAGAGAGATCAGCGCAAAATGATGGAGGCCTTGAACGTAGGCCATGGCGCGGTCATGCTGTGCCGCTGACATTGTCTGGATCTTCGATCCACCACCCTGGAGCGCACGAGCTAACCTGGACCATTTCTGGCCAGGACGGTAAGGCACCGCAACAATGACTTGATCGTGAAGATGATCTATGCCGGGTCCAAAAAGCGGATGCAAGCTCACATACTCCAGTCCTTTCGAGATTTTTTCTGCAACCCTGTCCGATATCCCAGTCTTGACCGACGAAAGATCAGCAAGGAGGCAGCCGGTCGTCATAAGCGACGCCGTTTCAGTCGCGACCCTGACCGTTTCCTCCATCGGCACGGCCAAGATCACAATGTCCGAAGAGGTTGCGTCTAGGATTGTTCCCGGTTCGACCTCCATCTCCTTGGCAGCTGTCCGAGTCTTGTTGATCTCTCGACCCGCTATCTTGACTTTCGCACCTTGTTGGCTGGCGAACCGCGCGAAGAAACGTCCCATCGCGCCAGTTCCGCCCACGATCAGGATTCTCGTCTGGTCAAGTTTCTTCGGGTCTTGTTGAGGATGGTCTCGCTGGGCCTCCACACTCAGGGCAAAAATCTGGTCGAATACTGGCCGTATGAGGTTCGGATCTAGGTCCAGTGATGTGGCTGCGCGTTCTATCTTTCTGAGGATGATTTTCTCTCGCTCGGGATCGCGATAATCGAGGCCTCTATGCTTCTTGATGCGGCCGAGCAGCCGTGCGTTCTCGTATCTGTTCTTGAGAAGCCTAACTATCTCTTGGTCTAGCTCGTCTATCCTGTCCCGAATCCTAGTAACGTCGTCCATTGAGAGTTAGCTCTTCAGGACCCGAGGAATCATTCCGCCGCGGATCATCAAATCCGCCAGTCCAATCGCCACCATACCTTGGACGACGGGGACGGCCTTGGGGACTACGCATGGGTCATGTCGTCCTTTGACTCCGAGCTTAGCCTCTTCCATTTGGGATATGTTTACGGTCTTTTGCTCCTTCGCTATCGAGGATGGTGGCTTGAACGCAACTCTGAGTAGCAGGGGCATTCCCGTCGACATTCCCCCCAGCACTCCTCCAGAATTATTGGTTAGTGTGACAAATTTTCCCTCTTTGATCACGTACTGGTCGTTGTTTTCGGACCCTTTAAGACGGGTTGCCTGGAACCCAGCTCCAAATTCGACCCCCTTGACCGCGGGGATCCCGAAAAGTATCTTGGCGAGCTCCGAGTCGATGGCGTCGAAAAGCGGCTCCCCAACGCCCACGGGAAGGTTTAGCGCCGTACACTCGACGACTCCTCCGACGCTGTCGCCATCGGCCTTTGCGTTTATCACTGCTTGTCGCATTTTCTCTGCGATAACCGGATCTGGACATCTCATCGAGTTCTCGTACGTGACTTTCTTGACGGCTTCATTACTGGGAGGGTTATCCAATTGAACTCCGTCGATAGCCTGGGCGTAGGCGAGGACCTCCACTCCGAACGTGGAGAGAAGTTTCTGGGCGATCGCTCCGGCGGCAACGAATGCTGCGGTCATTCGTCCTGAAAGTCTTCCTCCCCCTCGGTAGTCATTGAAACCACCATACTTCACCTTCGCCGGATAGTCCGCGTGTCCAGGCCGAACGACGTCTTTCACAGGCTCATAATCAGAGGATTTCACGTCCTTGTTTCTGATATGCAAAGTCACCGGCGCCCCCGTCGTATGGTCCTGGAATACCCCAGAGAATAGCTCTACAGCATCAGGCTCCCGTCGCGCGGAAACGACCTCTTTCTCTTGCGGGATTCGCAAGTCCAACGTCCGCTGAATATCATCGAGCGTCAACGAGAGTCCGGCCGGGCAACCGTCTACAGTGACGCCTACCACGGGACCGTGGCTTTCTCCGAAACAGGTAACGACGAACGCTTTGCCGATCGAATTACTCCACACTTAGTAGTACCCCCAATTTTGCGAGGTCGTGAAAGAATTCCGGGTAAGATTTCGAAACTGCTTCCGAGTTTTGAATTATTGACTCTCCCTTCGCACCAAGAGAAGCGGCTGCGCACGCCATCGCAACACGATGGTCGCTGTGTGAATCGAACGCACTTCCGATCAACTCTCTGGTTCCCTCAATCTTGATCATGTCGTCTTCTGCATGAATCTTGGCCCCCATCTTCACCAACTCGGTCGGAAGAGTTTGCAACCTGTTGGACTCCTTGTAAGCTAGCCTCTTTACGCCTCGGATTTCTGATGAGCCGTCTGCGAAACATCCAAGTGTCTCAAGCGGCGGGACCAGATCCGGGTTATTACTCGCGTCAAAATCGAATCCATCTAGTTCTCCCTTCCCAATCGTCAGCCCATCTCCATTCTGTTGGATTTCGAGTCCGATTTCGCGGGCGATTTTCAATATTGCAGAATCAGGCTCAAGCTCGTAGGATCCAAGGCCGGAAATTGTGATATCATCTCCCGCGGTTCCCGCCGCGGCAATGAGGAAGGCTGCAGACGAAAAATCTCCTGGAACATGATGAGACGCTGGTGCGAAGCTTTGCGGTGCCGGAATCTTGAACTTCTCATCGGATTCCTCGATCGAGATTCCATGCTTTCTCAACACATCAATGGACATGTTCACGTATGGGCGCGATTCAAGTGCACCTTCCACATTGATCGTGACGTCTCTTATCGCCAGGGGGGCTGCGAATAGGAGTCCGGAGATGAACTGGGAGCTGATGTCGCCTGGAACCGTGACTTCCCCGCCTCTGAGAGGTCCCCTAACCAGTACTTCGAATCCATGCGTGTCGGAAATGGCTCGGGCGGAGGCACCTAGAGTGTTGATAGCCTTCACAAGCGGGTCCAATGGTCTGTTGGCTAGTCTCGGGCTGCCCCTTAGCCTAACTGTCTTTAGGGAAGTGGAAGAGATCGCGGTGAGGAACCTCAGGGTGGCTCCCGAGTCACCGCATTCAATCGGACGGTTGGATGTTGTCGGTCTCTTGATTCCATTAGAAATTGTTCGGGTTTTCTTAACAAGAACCTTCGCTCCCAATCTTTGAATCCCTTCAAGGGTTCGCTGGGTATCATCACAATGCAAAGCTCCTTCAATGACAGATTTCCCGGGCGACAAGAGAGAGGCAAGGAGTGCCCTGTGGGTGTATGCCTTTGAGCCGGGAGCCTTCACTTTTCCGTGCAGCGCCTGCGGACCCCTGAGCCTGACTCTCAAGTCTCGATCATCGCTTTCGTGAAGTTCGGATTCGCCTCGATTATTCGTCCATCGAATCTCTCGAACACCTGCCGCACCGGCTTCAATCTATTCTCGTCAACTACTGCCGCTACGGCTGGTCCCTTCCCGGATAGTCCAGCTCCAAATGCTCCCGCCTCAATCGCTGAAAGTGCTGGACGAGGGTCTTCGCCAAGGATTGATGAGAGCGCGAGCCCGTTAAGCGTAAGCGCATCCCAGACGTGGCCGTTGCTTGCTTCGCTGTATGCTATTTCTGAAATCCTTCGGATAGGCGCAAATTTTGTCCGGTCCAGCTGTCCAGTTCGAGTTTTTCGCGATGGAACAAGTATGAGGACTTTGAAATCTCTGGGGATCTTGAGAATTTTTTTCACCTTTCTATGATCGTTATCGGTTAGAACAGCGCCGCCGTGATAGGACGCGAAGGAATCATCGTAAGCTCCAGTGAGACTTACCCCGGACTCGATGGATGCCTCTACTCCAATTGCAACTAGCGTGTCATCATCTCGCTCCTCTTCCAATGCGGATACAGTGGCTAAGGCCACAGCGTTGGCTGCCGCGCTGCTGCTCTTCAAACCCACAGCTGTTGGAATGTTGGAGGAAGTGATCACCTCTCCCTGCAGCTTCCGCTCATACCCGTAATGTTCCAGGACCTTCTGGACCACTGTGACCGCGAGCTTGTTCGATTCCTCGGGGTCAGAGGATATGAATCCGGAAATCCGGCCCGGTCCCTCTCGTAAGCTAACCTTCGCTCGGGTCCAAAGATCTACTCCGAGAGCGCCTCCCTTGCCTGTTGGAAACGCGTTCAGGATGCTAATAGCCCCGTGGGAAAGGGCCTGGCCGCCGCCCTTCATTTCCAATCCTTCCCCAGATAATCTACGACGGAGGAACGCATGAGAGCGAAGGGAGCGGGCTCGTTGAGCCAGATTTCATAGGACAACGCTGCCTGGTGGACAAGCATCTCTAGCGGGCTTATCGTTCCGCGTCCTGCGGGAATCGGTTCGCTGGGCTTGTCGTATGCGAGGTCGAAGACCCAAGCAGTATCATTCACTCTGTTGAGCGGGATTTTGAGCTGGGATAGGAGAGTCGAGATCCGTATCGGAGTCGCGTTGACAAATAGGTCCGTATCCTGGAGGCTTTTCTCCAAGCCATTCTTGGTGAGTTCTTCATACGAAATTCTGCCGGGACCGGATGCGTTATCCGCTAGCGCTCTCGCCTTTGCCAAAGTCCTGTTAAGGATCTTGATCGTGTTGTTTTCTGTCGAAAAACGATGAACTAGTGCTTGGGCCGCTCCTCCCGCCCCGAGCACTACTATCCGCTTATTGCCGGGTTCGAAACCGTAGGATCTCAGAGCTCTGACAGCTCCCTCTCCGTCAGTGTTGTATCCTACTAGTCCGGTCTTGGTTCGGACAACTGTATTGACTGATCCGCTTTTCTTCGCGTTCTCGTCAAGCCCGTCCAACATATCCAAGATGGTGGTCTTGTGGGGCATTGTGACGTTGAAGCCGTCAAACTCGAGCGTGCGGGCTGCTTCTACTGCCCGTTTCAGGTTATCCCTCCTGACCTCGAAGGGTACATAGGTTCTGTTTAGTGATAGTTTCTCGAAGGTCGCGTTGAAGATCACGGGGCTGAGGCTGTGGGCTACCGGCGATCCGTAGATGGAGTGGACTCTGGTATCCCCTTTGATCATATGCTGTTACTCCACGCCTAGCATCTCGTAGATTCGGCGAAGTTCGGCAATAGTCGACTGCCCGGGAGCGGTTTCCAGTCCTCTCTCCAGCGAGGCGTAGGTGAAGTGGGCTCCGTAGAACGGTGCTAGTAGCCTGGACCAGACTCCCGCCTGTCCCATGGCAAAACTGACCAGCGGCGAGTTCTGATGGTTCGCTTTCAACAAGCTGAGGACGGTGAGATTGTCTTCAGGAATCTGCGCTGTTGTGACGATCTTGCAGACATCGGGCTTGAACTTCTGAAGCTGGACCAGGGTTGAGGCGAGTTTCGCGGGATCAGGCGTTCTGAAGTGATCGTGGTGGGACAGTATGATCTTGGCACCTTTCTCCCTAAACGTCTTGATGACGCGGTCCAGCTTGGTTGTGGTGAGTTCTAGGTCTACGTACTGGAATCCTCCCTCTACAGCCTCCATCAGGATCTTCAGGCGCTCGGCTTCGGATCTGTCGAAGGATCCCTTTTCCGACAGGGGCCGGTTGGTTCCGATGATTGGTCGTTCAACCGCGCGGGCTATCTTTGTCAGTCCGTGGTAGCTCCGGAGCCGATCCAAACGAACCTCTACAAGATCCGCGGAGAGTCTCTCGGCTCTCTGCGCTCTTCCCAATAGCTCGGGAGTGTCGGTTGAGGAGATAGAGACACAGACTTTGGGGGTCACCTTTCGATGACCATCTCGTCTGCTACTTTTGTTCCAAAGTGTCGTCCGCCCTCTTCGAACCGGACCAATACCTCGTCGCCGGGCGTGATTTCTGAAACCGGTTTGGACCCGTCTCTTGTGACCAGCCGGACGGTCTCAGCATTCTGAACTATCGTTGTTAGCTTTCGGCTTCCAATGCTCGCCTCGACGAGGATCATAGGCCGGCGCTCTATCTTGACCCTCGCGACATCAACGCTTCTGGTTCGCCCTCTCCTGTCAATCAGGAGAACGGTTTCTCCGGCAGATAGCTCGGAGAGATACCGTGTTTTTCCATTCGCGGCCAGAATGTATGATGAGACTGGGCCAGCGTTCACTCTGAACGGTCGCGAGTTCACGTGAGGGTTGGCGTGGACTTCTCCTTCCACTAGGAACAGAGCTTCGGAGGAGGAGCCGGTCAAAAGTCCCTCGCCTTCTTCGAGAATCTCGGTTGTGTCTACGCAGACTCGGGCTCCTGTTCCAATGGGCTTGACGCTTGTGACTTGAGCCGTTGAGAGCGAGATGTCCTCGGATTCTCCAAGTATCAAGTCTCGGGTCTTGAGAATCTCGTTTGTGTCATGGGAAGCGAGTGCTATTCCGTCTGCTCCCAGCTCTAGAGTTGAGAGGGCTGCTCTGCTTTCGTCAAAGCTTGTGGTTCTGGCGAGAAGTTTCGAACGTCCTTTCGCTTCTGCTATCAGGTTTTCGAGCGGTATGATTTTCCAGTTGGGACAGTTGATCAGGAGATAATCAGGACGCAGATCCAGCGCCTGCGATATTCTTTCCAGATCCTTCTGGTCAGCGATCGTAACCTCAAGCGCTACTGGCGTCTTGTTTCTCTTGGCACTCGACACGTGGTCAACCCTTGACGTGACGAGAATGTCCATTCCTTCCAGTCGCGAGGCGATTTTCGCGTTGACTCCAGGAAGCTTGACGTCGGTGAGGACGGTGTGTGGTTTGGCTTCGTCGACCATCTTGCGGATGGTTTCCGCGGATAGTTCGGGGTTAGGCTCGAGCCAGAATTCTTTCACTTCTTTCACCCAGGATGGAGAGTGCTTGCGTGGGGCTGCTCCCGTTGTGGACTATTTCGACGAGTGCTCTAGTCATCAAGGCCGGGTTGCGATGCTGGAACACGTTTCGCCCAATCGATACTCCAGCAGCCCCTGCTTTGATAGAGTCCGAGACGAGCTGGAGAGCTTCGGATTCACTGCCTGCTTTGGGCCCACCGGCTACGACCACTGATGCGTTGACGCTCTTGACGACGTTTCGGAAGCTCTCAACATCTCCTGTATAGTTCGTCTTGACGACGTCTGCTCCCAGCTCGTACCCGAGCCGTGCTGCGTGGCTGACCACTTCGTAAGCGTGCTCGTTCTGGATTCCGGGTCCTCTCGGATACATCATCGCGAGGACTGGTAAACCGGCATCGTCGCTTTCGTCTAGTATTCGCGAGAACTGGTCGAGCATGTCTTGCTCGTGCTCGGATCCCACGTTGATGTGAACAGACACCGCGTCCGCGCCCAGACGAACGGCTAGTTTTACAGTGGATAGTTGCGTTTTCCAGTTCGGCTCACGGGTTAGTCGTGTGGCGCCGGAGAGGTGGAGTATGAGACCCATTCCCTGGTTGTCCACTGTCTTGGCTATGCCAGCATGGACGAGTACAGCGTCCGCTCCGCCCTTAGCTACGTTGTCTATCGTCGTTTCCATGTCTGTGAGTCCTTCGATTGGTCCGACGGATACTCCATGGTCCATCGGTATGATGACAGTCTTGCCATCTTGTTTGAATATCCGTCTGAGTCTGCGGGTTTTTCCTGTTTCCATTTTTCTTAGATCACTTGATGAGCTTCTTTGCGAGGAAGAGTTCGGCGTTGAGGATGGAGCATCCGGCTCCACCGCGGACTAGGTTGTGGCCTAGGGCCATGTACTTGACACCGGCCAACGCTGGGTCTCGCCTGACCCGTCCAACCGTCACCGTCATTCCGTTTCCCTCATCGACATCGAGCCGTGTCTGAGGACGATCCTCTTCGTCCCGGACGACAATCGGGTGCTCGGGGGCTGAAGGAAGCTTCAGCTGTTGAGGAGTTCCTTTGAACTCTCTCATCACCTTCACAATTTCGCTGGGTGTTGCGGCGGATCGTGTTTTGGCAAAGACTGCTTCCATGTGTCCGTGGAGTGTTGGGACCCTGTTGCAGCTCGCGGAGACAGTGATCCCGGCGGGTTTTGTTATTGTCCCAAGAATCTTGTTGGTTTCGTGTTCGACCTTTTCCTCTTCGTTTCGGATGAAGGGGATGACGTTCTGCATAATGTCTAGCGATGCGACTCCAGGGTAGCCTGCACCCGACACAGCTTGCATTGATGACACGACGACGGTTTCGAGGCCAAACCTGTCTTGGAGTGGTTTGAGAGAGAGGGTTAGAATGGCGGTCGTGCAGTTGGGATTGGCAACTATGAAACCGTCTGTCTTCATCCGCCGCTTCTGTTCTCCTACCATCTCAGCATGTTCAGGGTTTACTTCTGGGTTCAGGAGTGGGACGAATTGATCCATTCTGTGCGATGATGCGTTCGAGAACACTGGCATCCCGGCTCTAGCAAACTCCTCCTCCACTGGTCCTGCGACTTCAGCAGGAAGGGCCGAAAATGCAAGGTCTGGATCGTCCAGGGCCTGCGGCTTAGGTTCTGTAAGTACGAGTTTTCCTAGCTCATCGGGAAGGTTTGCGTCTTTTCTCGATCCGATAGAGGTGGCATATTCTTTACCTACGTTCTTGTCGGACGCGGCGACTGCGCTTACCTGGAACCATGGGTGATGGGCGAGCAGCTGGACGAATTTCTGACCCATCATTCCGGTGGCGCCGAGGACGGCTACCTTTCTCTTGTTCGCCATTCTAGTTGTTCTCCAGCGAGGTTCTGATCAGCTTACCCGCCTGTTTCCTGACCTTCCAGTCGACAAGGACGAGGACGGATGATGTTATGGTGAGGACGCCGAATATGTTGATGTTACTCAAGCGCAACGCATCGCTTACTCTTGCAACAACTCCAGGCGTTTCCTCCAAGCCAACTCCTTTGACTGTGATGAGGGCCATTCCCATCCTGGCGGCAAGTGCAAGACCGTGAGGGTCTTTTGCGACTACGTCGTGGAGTCTAGATATTTGTCGTCGTAAGCTTGGTGTCTGGCTGAGGTAAAGTATCGCGCTATCGCTGTCTTGCGATATAGCAACCAGATTCGTTCTGATGATCTTCGTGACTTTCCGGATAAGTTCTGGGTTCTGGGGCAGGTCTCTTCCTACCAGGGTTATGGAGGCGACCGGGTCGGGATTGTGGATTTTCACTTCAAGTTCGGGCAGTGGTCCGCCTGTGATCTGTGTTCCGTGTGCGTCGAGTCTCCCTACTGCGCTGGGTATGACTCGGATGTTGATTGCTGGGTCTTTGTATCGTAGCGCCTTTCGATGGATGAATTTTGTTCCGCTATCGGCGATTCCTATCAACGCTTTCATGTCGATGGTTCTGAGAACATGCGCGTTACTGATCAGGCTGGGGTCGCCTGTGAGGATTCCTGGTGCGCTGGTTACCAGGACGACCTCGTCTGCCCCGAGTGCGGTGGCGATGAGGAGGGCGGTGGTGTCGCTTCCTCCACGTCCGAGCGTGCTGATTCGTCCATCTCTGGTCCGGCCTATGAAGCCACCGATGACCGGGATAATTCCGTCTTCAACCACGGGTTTTACATATTTTCGTATTCGTTGAATGCTCGCTGTTCTCAACGGGTTCGCGTTTGAAAAGTCATGATCCGTTATGATTGGCCAGTCTCGGTCTGATGGGTCGAAGTAACGCGCTTGTATCCCGCGTGATTTCAATGATGCTGCGAAGATCCTGGCGCTGGTTCTCTCGCCCATTGCGAGAATATCATCTCTATCCGTGTCTACTATTCCAGCGCCGTGGTTCGTGAGTTCGAGAAGCTCCTCAGTTGTTCTGCCGACCGCGCTGACTACTGCAACTAGTCTGTTTCCTTTAGAGTATTCTATAGCGACTGATTCTGCCGCTAGGTTGATTTTCTTTCCATTGGATAGGCTGGAACCGCCAAATTTGGCGATGATCAGGCGGCGGCGTTGACGCCTTCGCATGGCCTGGTTTGGTCGGTATCCTATCTCAGTTGTTGTGAAAGTTAGAGTCTGATTCTGGTGCTTAGCCTTTGATGAGGGTCTCGGGAGCGGGCTTATGCCAGTAAAGATGACCACCCATCCCCGTTCACACCAGAGATAAGTTCCAATTACGCTCCCCGCTTATTTAGCGTTATGGAAACGCCAACTCTCGGGACCTCCCTCTTCTTGGAAGAAATGATCCCCAATGAGCACACCCGGGCACCTCCCCTGATTGAAATTTCGCGCAGCTATCATCATTTCAACGCGACCGCGCTGCTATGTGTAGCCTCAGTCGAGGCCGCATCAGCCGGAGTATATGTTTTCGAGAGGTAGACCGTAAGTATCTCGTTAGCATTAATTATGTACGGTGACAAGAATGGATTTGGCATATCTATTGGGCTTAGGCACCAACCTTCTTTTGCTTGAGTACGTTCTGATTCAGAGGAAACGAATGATGGCCTTCACCTTGAAGACCCTTAAAGTTCGAGGTACCACTGTCGAGGTACCTCTCTCGGCTCCAGGTTGTCTCTAGGGCGGCAAATCGCCTGGTTTTGTAACCCGTTTTTTTCATGAGTCTGATGAATGCCGGCTAGCGAGCTGGACTACTCGTCCACTGTTTGCGGAACCTCGAGAATTCTTCGTCACGAGTTGGAGTTGGTCGCCCGATCGCCACCATTCTATCAATTATGCTCGGAGTGTAGAAGAAGTGTTCGATGAAGCCTCGGTGTTTGACTCTTTCAACATCCTCAAGATGCATTCCATCGATCCTCTCTAGCGCTTGAAGAAACGCTTCCTTTCCCACGAGAGCAGCGGTCTGTTGATCCGCTTTCAATCTGATCTTTCTCCATCTACCAACAGACCTAATTCTGTTCAACACAAATACTACACCGAAGTAGGTTGGAATCCCGACCACCACTCCGGTGGACAAGGGAAAATTGAAGAGTACCACTGGGAGAAAACTGAGAACGAAGAACACGGGAAGAAGTAGCAGGCCGAGTAAATAGAACTTGACTATTTCAAAAGCGGACCTGCGTAGACGTTTGTCCCTTGCCATCCGCCGGAAGATTAGAGCAGATGCTATGAGTGGTTTCCACTCTGATGGTACAAGCTTGCCGACCAGAGTCGTTGGAAGAACCAACCCATCGGGAAAAACAAGTGGTTGGTCTGAAGGGATCGCACGCGTTGGGTTGACCAGTCGGACGGTTGATGGATTGTAGCCTTCAACTCCAAGCTCGTAACACAGATCTCGTAACATGCTGAGAAATTCGGCGTTTCCCTTCAGCATCTCTCCGGAATGAACATACGAGGGAAAGGACATGGCAAGGCCTCTGTAGGAGTGGAGTGACCCATGCAGAGGAATACTGAGAACTTGTATTTCTAGATAGCTGAGCGGCTAGATGCTTGCTCCGATTATCATCAGGATTAGGGCGATTCCCAGCAAGGCTACTCCCAAGCGTCCAGCTATGCCCATTCGCTTCTGGAGACCTGCCATTTGGGCTGCCATCGGATTTTGAGCCGCTGGTTCCGCTAGTGGCTTCGGGGCTTGCTTTGTCAGTGATATGAATTTTCGGCCTGCTGGAACTAGGATTCCTAGCGCGATTATCAGAACGACGAGCCCGAGTATGGCACCTGCTTGAATGTAAACGAGTCCTGAAGTGCTGGGGGCGAGCGAAGTTGCTGTCTGGGTTGTGTATCCGTATAGGATGAGTCCGGCTATTATTGCTAGGATTGAGCTTCCGGTGATGAACTTGAGGTATCTTGGGAGAGCGGACTGGATGAATTCGGCTCTGGAAGAGGGAGACATTTTGGAAAGTGAAGGAATAATGACTGAGACGAATAGTGCAGCGCCTCCCATCCAAGCTACTATCGCGCCAATGTGGAGCACTAGCAGGATGAGGAACGTCGCGTCGGCAGCCATATGCTGGAACCGGAAATGGGTTGGAGCATCCGGTTATTATGATGTATCATTCGCTGTCTACTGTACCTTTTTCTGTAGAAAACATAGAATGGGAGAACAACGCTAAGTCGAAAAAATGGAATCAACAACAGGAAATCAGGTCCTGAAACTGCTTTTTGAAACGCATTATTGAAACACACGTTGAAACTGGTTCCTGAAAACGGTTGCTGGAATCACCTCCTGAAACAGGCAACCGTGAATTTTCGGGCCCCCCGGGGCCTACTCAAGTCTCGCGTTGCCCCTCATGTTCCGTTCAAGAACTCTTAATGCTAACACCGTCGACTACTCATCTCGTCCTTGTGTGGCATATTCGGCTGCGTTCTCCACGACGGTAGAGAGGCCGCTCCACTCATCCACGCGGCCCTCAAACGACTAGAATACCGAGGGTACGACTCGGTCGGCGAGGTAACGATCTCCAATGGAACTCTTACCGTAAAGAAGGATAGTGGACGACTTGATGAGGTCCACGCCAAATACAACCTCGACGATCTCCTCGGACCCGTAGGCGTCGGGCATACCCGCTGGGCAACACATGGCCGACCGGTCAAGGAGAACTCTCACCCGTTGGTCGACTGCAAATCCCGAATCGCCGTCGTCCACAACGGGATAATAGAAAACTATCTCGACCTCAAACGTGAACTCGAAACCAAAGGGCACCGGTTTGCCTCAAGAACGGACACGGAAGTTGTCCCACATATGGTTGAGGAATATCTCAGCCACGGGCTCAGTCTTGAAGAGGCATTCCGGAAAACTATCAATCGGCTGGAAGGAGCCTACTCCATCGTCCTGACCAGTCTGGAGAAGCCGAAGACTATTCTCTGTGCCCGCCAGGAAAGCCCCTTGGTCCTCGGACTGGGAGATGGAGAATACTACTGCGCCAGCGACATAGCAGCTTTCCTACCCCTGACTCGAAAAGCGTTGATTCTGGAGGAAGGGGAAATGGCCATTCTCGACCCAGACGGGATTAGGATCCTGAAAGCGAAGAATGGGGTTGCGGTAAAGAGAGACGCTATCACGGTAACTTGGGATCCGGAGTCTGCTAAGAAACAGGGTTACAGGCACTTCATGCTCAAGGAGATCCACGAGCAAGTCCATACAATAAGAGACGCGATGAGGACCCATGAGATCTACTATGATCTTCTCGCCAGCAAGCTGATGCAGTCCGAGAAAGTGTTCATCGTCGCTTGCGGAACCTCCTATCACGCTGGGCTAGTAGGAGGACAGGCTCTCATGAAACTGGCGGGAATGAACGTCAGGGTCGTGGTAGCATCCGAGTTCTCAGACGAAGCTCTCGACCTCGTCGACTCCAAGACAGCAATCCTCGCAGTAAGCCAATCCGGCGAGACGATGGATACTCTTAACGCGGTTAGAGACGCGAAGGCCAAGGGAGCCTCGATCGTCAGCGTGACAAACGTCTTGGGTTCCACGTTGATGCGCTTGTCCGATGTCTATATCGGACAGAACTCGGGACCAGAGATCGGCGTCGCGGCGACAAAGACGTTCACCTCACAGGTCACTGTTCTCCTCAGACTCGCGATTGCGATCGGTAGAAAGAAGGGTGAAGTCTCATCTAAAGAGATTAGCGAACTGGAAGAGGCTCTGCACCGAACTCCTGCCTTGATCCAGAATCTGCTGAATACGAGGGTGGAGGACGTGAAGAAGATTGCCGAGAGCTGCAGCGGTGCGTCGAGCATCTGTTTCCTTGGGAGAGGAGTCAGCGTGCCAACATCCTTGGAAGGACGATTGAAACTCCTAGAGCTAAGCTACATCCCCGCGATCGCGTATCCTGCGGGCGAGAGCAAGCACGGTTTCATCGCACTCATCGAAGAAGGATTCCCAACGGTGTTCGTGGCACCGAGGGACGAGACTCACAAGAAAATAATCGGTAACATTATGGAGATGAAGGCCCGCGGAGCGAGAATAATCTCGATCATAGAAGAGGGAGACGAAGAGGTCAGAAACCTATCCGACGATGTGATAGAAATACCAGAATCCCTCCCATCGCTCGCAACCCCAGTCGTCTACGTCGTTCCCCTGCAACTCCTAGCCTACTACATGTCTGTAATTCTAGGCCACGACCCTGACTATCCGAGAAATCTGGCCAAGAGCGTTACGGTAGAATAGTTACCGTCGGGATCGCCTTGATGGATGTTGCTGAAGAACAGCGAATGCTGGAGGAGAAAGTGGGCAAGGCCTTGGAAGAGGCGAGGGCCAAGCTTGACGTGGCTCTAGACTATCTCTCCAGAGGCGGATCAGATTCCGAGAAGAAAGTCTGGTGGGCTGAAGAAGCAGCCGAATACAGTAGTCTGCTCTACTCTCTCACCTATGGTCTTGAGGATGAGGACCCACCCGTCCCGGTGAGGAAGAGGAACGCCGAGCCCATTCCGCTGGTCAAGGAATCAGACGAATCCCTACGGCGCGCGACAGAGCTTCGTGGCAAATCACCCTTGGAAGGGTACCGATATCTCAGGACCACAGTCTACAAGCTTAGAGAAGCCCACCGCATTCTTGAGA
>Ga0209237_1000042_pt1 | contig 52724 bp, 39 predicted proteins | sample GraSoi013_1_40cm_2_FD_185820 | JGI IMG/M metagenome (GOLD analysis project Ga0209237, IMG submission 185820) | Grasslands soil microbial communities from the Angelo Coastal Reserve, California, USA - Sample 10_02_2013_1_40cm (SPAdes) (version 2) | ecosystem: Environmental > Terrestrial > Soil >...
CATCTGGGTGAGCGGCAAGGCTGCGAAAGCGCAGCACGCGCTCGACAAGGTGGTGGGCGCGGGCGACACGCTGCACGGCGCGCTCTCGCAGGTGCACGATCTGGCGCCGAGCCTCGCGGACGTCCTCGGGGACAACGCGGCCGGCCACTTCGTCACCCAGGTCGGCGACTGGGCGGGGGGGAGCGACGAAAAGCTGGAGAAGGCGCTCGGGTATGGGCACACCGCGTCGAGCACGCTGTCGAGGTACCGCGGCTACCTGGACAAGGGCCTCGGTTTCGCCGGCGTCAAGGACCCGGCCCAGGCGTACGAGAAGATGACGGCGCGCAGGGAACTTCGCGCCGGCAAGAAGGGCGCGCTCGAGCACGTCGCGCAGCTCAAGCTCGAAGACCACCGCCGCAAGCATCCGGAGCTGCACCTCGCCGAAGCGACGCGCGAGCGCCGGCATCCGCGCCCCGAGCGGAGCGGACTGGAGAAGGCCATCGCGCGCGGCAGGCGGCTGGCGCGAAAGGGCCGCCGGGTGGCGCAAGGCGTCCACGACGGGCTCGGCAAGGTGCACGACGTGGTCGAGAAAGGACTCGCCGGCGCCGACAACGTGCAGTCGGGACTGGAGCTGGCCGCCGCGCTCGCACGGCGGGGCGCCGGCATTGCCGGAGACGACAGCGAGCTCGGCCAGTACCTGACCCACGTGGCCGCTCGAGGCGAGCACATCCACGGCTATCTCCAGACCGGAATCGGCTTCGCGCACGAATTCAGCGACAAGGTCGGCGCGACGCACGACCTGATGGAGAGGATCCCGGGCGTTCGAAAAGACCGCGAGCACGAGATCCCTGCGCACCTCCAGGGCAGCCACCGGCACGTGAAGAAGTCGCCGCACGATGTGCCGATGGAGCCTCACGAAGAGCGGCATGTGGCCGTCAGGGCGAAACCGCACGCCGCCGGGCGGACGCCGGCGGCGGCGCCGCACAAACGGGATCCGACGAAGTCCATCCAGCACGGCCTGCAGGCGATCGAGAAGTACAAGAAGAAGGCCATCAGGACTGGCAGGCGGATCGATTCGGGCCTCACGAAGGTCGAGACGGCGCTGAACAAGGGCGTCGCGGTGGGCAGGAGGGTGGACTCGGGTCTGGAGAAGATCGCCGCAGTTGCCGGCCAGATGGGCGACATGCTCGGCGACGACTCGGCGCTCGGACACGTCGCGCATCAGATCGGCGAGGGGGCCGGAAAGGGTCACGAGAAGCTCCACCAGGCGCTGCACGTCGCGCAGACCGGAGAGAAGTTCCTGCACAAGGGACACCAGATCTTCCACCAGGGACTGCAAGCGGCCCAAGGCCATCACGCCAAGGAGATCGAGAAGCAAGTCGGGAACGTCGGCCACGACGCCGGCAAGGTCTGGAAGGACGGGAAGAAGTCCGTCCACGACGTGGAAACGACCGTAGGGCACGGCAGGCGCGCCGTCCATGACGCGCAGAGCCTGCGCGAGCATCTCGGGGCGCACGACTGGAAAGGCGCGTGGCGCGCCGGAAAGCGGCTCTTCAGCGACGGCAGGGATCTGCTGGCCGACGGCGGAAGGGTCGTCGCCGACGCCAAGGAGCTCTGGAGCGAAGGAAAGCACGTCTACGGAGAAGGAAAGCACCTCGTCCATGGCGGCTGGGAGCTGGTGAAGGGACTCTTCGGCGGCCATCAGGGCGGAGCGCCTGCGGAGGCAAGCCCCGAGCAGACGGTCCGCAACGCGCTAAAGTGGGTGACTGCGTTCGGCAAGCAGGTCGGCGCGGCGGTCAAGCAGATCGAGCGGCTGATGCACGCCGGGCGCACGAAGGAAGCGGGTGACCGGGTGCAGGCGCTGCGCGCCATGAGCGAGCAGACCCGCGCCGAGGTGACGCGGGCCGTGCAGGCCGCCGCGCACGATCCGCAGCTGGCGAAGCAGGCGGCGACCGCGCGCAAGCACTACCAGGAGATCCGCGCGCACCTGCTCCAGTTCATCCGGGGGCTGCATGGCCTCCATCTCGACGCCAAGGGCGCCGGCGAGGTCGGGGCAAAGGGCGATCGCGCGCACGCAGACGGAACCCGCTCGCGCAGCCGCAAGCACCACGACCCGGTCGGCGATCTGATCGACGACATCCTCGGCGGCGAGGACGGACGGATCCACGTCGACCGCGGCGCGGCCCGCGGCGACGTCCCCGTCGTCGACTTCCAGGACGTCGACGCGGCCGCCTTGGACACGTGGATCGGCTCCGGCGAGGGGGTGAAGCTCTTTTCCGAGGTGTTCGGGGCTTTCCTTCCCGCGGAGGGCGCAACCGTCGTCCACCACCGGCGGCACCGCGGCGGTGGACACGCGCGCGGTCCCGACGAGCAGCACGGATCGCGCCCGAAGAGGGGAGGATTCTTCGCCAAGGTATTCGATCGGCTGGAGGGATTCGCCGACCGGATCGCCGGCTGGGCGAAGAAGGGTTCGACCCTGCTCGGCAAGGGCATGCACTACGCCGAGCTCGGGATGCACCGGCTCTCTCAGATCGAGGGTGCGGCCGGAAGGGTGCAAAGCATCGCGGGGAAGACCGGGTCCTTCCTGGAAGCGATGGGACTCCACACCCTCGCCGGATATGCCGGCAGGATCGGCGGCGCCGCCGGCCGGGTCGACGAGGAGGCGAGGACCGTCCACGGCGGGTTGAAGAAGGCCGATCGCTGGATGGGCGAAGGAAAACACGTCGCAGACGAGGTGGAGCACGGCGCCCACTCCGCGGCCGGCATCTTCGACAAGCTCGGGCACGGACGCTTCGGCGCGCTGGTGAGCCTCTTCAAGTCCTCGAAAGACGGGACGGACGGCAAGCTCTCGCCGGAGAAGGTCAGGCTCGGCTCGGTCTTCGACGACCCGCGCCGCCTCGATGTCGCCACGCTCTCGAAGATGCAGTCCTTCCTCGGTGCGGACTTCTCCGGCGTGCGCATCCATACCGGCCTTGGCGCCGCCGAGGTGACGCGGCGGTTCAACGCAGAGGCAGTCACGGTGAAGGACCACATCTTCTTCGCGCCGGGCCGCTTCAATCCGGCGTCGGTGGAAGGGCAGAAGCTGATCGCGCACGAGCTGACGCACGTGCTGCAGAAGGGCCGCGCGAACCTCGACGTGCGCACGGCCGAGGGCGAGGCGCTCCAGTCCGAGCACGGCTATGGCCACGGCCCGCCGATGGAGACGCTGAACCTGCGCCGTCCCGAGCCGGGTTTCCGCCTTGCTCCAGAGGGCGAAGGGATGGGCGCCTCGTCGGGCATCCACACCGCGAGGCGCACGCGCAGCCGCGGGCACGAGGCCGGCGGCAAGGACGAGTTGCCCGACGGCGAGGAATTCCTCGAGCAGATCTCCGGACGCGTCTACGAGCTCCTGATGGAGGACCTCGAGCACTCGTTCGAGTCACGCTGACGTTTTCTTGCGCCGCCGGGACCCCGGTGTAGCGTCGCCGCGAGATGCTGGAAGGCCTCTCGCCGCGAAAGAAGCTGGTGCTCGGCGCTCTCGCCGCATCGCTGTGCGTCAGCGCGATGTCGCTCGCGGGCTCGAAGGGGCTCCGCCGCCTGGAGCGGCTGCGGGCGGACATCGAACGGCAGGAGCAGAAGAACCGCGAGCTGCGCGAGGAGAACGCGCGCCTCGCCAGGACCGTGCGCGAGCTGTCTCCGCCGCTCCAGGACGCGGCGCTGGAGAAGGCGGCGCGCGAGCAGCTCGGGTTCGTGCGACAGGACGAACTCCTCTTCAAGTTCGAGTGATCGATGCCGCCGCGGACGGGCAGAGCACGGAGCTGGGCGGCCCTCGCGGCGCTCCCCAGCGCGGCCGGCGCCGTGTGCGTCCTGCTGCTCTGCGGTGCGTTCTCGAGCGCGCATCCCGCACCCTGGGCATTGCTGGCCGCAGCCGTGCTGGGGGCGGTCGCGCGCTGGGGGCTCTCGAAGCAGCGCAGGCCCTGGTACGCGCTCGAGGAGGGATTCGTCTGCGCGCTCGCCGTGCTGGCGCTGACGCAGCTCGCGCAGCCGCTGCAGCCGCTCATGTATCTGCTCGCGGCGGCGTACGTGCTCGCCCTCCCCTTGCGCTGCGCCATTCCCTTGCTCGCGGCGCTGATCGCGCTCGACGCCGCGCTGACGGTCCCCTGGCCGCAGATGGCCGCGCACGCCTCGTTCGCCGTGCTCTTCGCGGCGCTGTACCACGCGCTGCTCGGCGCGCGGCTGGCGGCGGCGCGCCGCGCGGAGGGGCTTGCGGTGCGCAAGCGCATCGCGGATGCCGAGGCGCGGGCCCGGGAGCTGCGGCTGGTCGCCGTCTCGTCGGAGGGCCCGGACGACGCAGAGCGCCACCTGCTCGGCGGTGTCTCCGAGGTGGAAGAGGTCCTTCGCGGGGCGCTCGCCGTGGCGGAAGCGGCGCTGCGGCCGCACACGGTCGCCGTGTTCCTGCTCTCGCCTGATGGGGAGAGCGTGCGCCTGCGGGAGTGCGCCTCGTTGAGCGAGAGGTTGTTTCGCGGCCCGCTCTCGTCGCGCGAAGGGGCGCTCGGCGCCGTTCTCTGCGCGCAGCGCTCCGTGCGGCTCGACGACGGCGCGGCGCAGATCACGTACTACGAGGAGCGCTCGCCGGTCGCGGCCTTCTGCGGCGTCCCTCTCGAAGAGCGTGGAGGCGGGCTCCTGGGTGCGCTGGTCGCAGACCGGGCGGCGGCGTTCTCGGCGGAGGAGCAGCGCGTCCTCGAGGCGCTCGCGAGCGAGGTCACGCGCGCGGTGGAGGCGGAGCGGCTGCTCGGCGCCGTCCGCCGGGAGAAGGAGGAGAAGGCACGCTTCTTCCGGGCGCTGGAGGAGCTCAACAAGACCACCACGCCGCAGCAGGCGGCGCAGACGGCCATCGCGCAGGCGCGGCAGATGTGCGGCGCGCTCGATCTCTGCGCGATCACGCTGGTCGAGGATCGCCGCCATCGCGTGGTGGCGGTGGAGGGAGAGGCCGCGTCGCCGCTGCGCGACCTCTCCTTCGGAGAGAATGCCGGCCTGGTCAGCAACGTCGTCAAGCTCGGCGCGCCGCTCCCTGGCCGCGCGCTCGGCGCGATGGATCGGGTCCTGATCTTCGACGCGGGGACGGTCGTGCGCGGTCTTGCGGCGCTGAAGATCTTTCCGCTCAAGTCGGGCGAGAGCGTGGTCGGGACGCTGGTGTGCGGCTCGCGCAGTCCGGACGCGCTTCCGGAAGCGGCGCAGAAAGAGCTGGCGATGCTGGCGCTGCAGGCCGCCGAGGCGCTGGTGCGCACGCGTCTGTACGCGCAGGCCGAGCGGCTCGCCACCACCGACGGGCTCACCGGGCTGCTCAACCGGAGGACCTTCAATGCGCAGCTTCATGGCCGGCTGCGAGAGGCCGAGCGCTACCAGCGGCCGCTCTCGCTGGTGCTGATCGACATCGATCACTTCAAGCAGGTGAACGACGGCTACGGCCATCCGGCGGGCGACGCCGTGCTGCGCAGCGTGGCGGATCTGCTGACGAGGCAGGCGCGCGAGACGGACATCGTCGCCCGGTATGGCGGCGAGGAGATGACGCTCATCCTTCCCGAGACCGACGCGCGCGGAGCCCTCGCCATCGCCGAGCGCATCCGCAAGTCGGTGGGCGAGGCGCACCATCGAACCGAGCAGGGAAATCTGCGGGTGACGATCAGCGCCGGCCTCTCCACCTGGCCCGGCGGAGGGGAGAGCGGCGAGGAGTTGCTCGAGGCCGCCGACAAGGCGCTCTATCGCGCGAAACAGGCTGGACGAAACCGTGTTTTCGCCGCAAATCCCGCTTCCCCCGGGGTCCATGGCGATCTACGCTCCGTCCTTCCCGGGAGCCCAGGTTGAGAAAGAACTACGTCCTCGACACCAACGTCCTGCTCCACGACCCGCGCGCTCTCTTCCAGTTCAAAGACAACAACGTCATCATCCCCATCTACGTCGTCGAGGAGATCGACAAGTTCAAGCGCGATCTCTCCGAGCTCGGCCGCAACGCGCGGCAGGTGTCGCGCGATCTGGACGCCTTCCGGGAGGAGAACGGCAGCCTGACCGAGGGCGTGCCGCTGGAGAGCGGCGGGACGTTGCGGGTCCTGTTCACGGAGCGCGAGCTGCCCCGCGAGCTGATGAACCAGCACATCGCCGACAACCGCATCCTCGCCCTCGCCATGGACGTGAAAGAGCGCGAGCCGAACCTGCGCTGCGTGTTCGTGACGAAGGACATCAACCTGCGCATCCGCGCAGACGCGCTCGGGCTGGTGACGGAGGACTACGAGAACGACAAGATCGAGAACCCCGAGGTCTACATGGGGGTGCGCGAGCTCGAGGTCGGCAAGGGCGACATCGACGACTTCTACGCGCGCGGCGAGCTCGCCCCGCCCGATGGGGTCAACGGCGTGTACCCGAACGAGTTCGCGCTGCTCAAGGACCGCAACGCCCCCAACCACACCGCGCTGAGCAAGTACAGCGCGCAGAAAGGCCGATTCGTCCCGCTCCTCAAGTCGCTGAAGGAGGGGGCCTGGGGACTGCGGCCGCGCAACAAGGAGCAGAGCTTCGCGCTCGACTTGCTGCTCAACGACGAGATCAAGCTGGTCACCATCGTGGGCAAGGCCGGGACGGGAAAGACGCTGCTCGCGATCGCCGCCGGGCTGCAGAAGACGATGGAGGAGCAGGTCTACCAGAAGATGCTGGTCAGCCGGCCGGTGTTTCCGCTCGGCAAGGACATCGGCTTCTTGCCCGGGACCGTCGAAGAGAAGCTGAACCCGTGGATGCAGCCGATCTACGACAACGTCGAGTTCCTCATGGGCCTCTCGCGCGCCGACAAGAAGGCCGGCCGCAGCTACAAGGAGTTGATCGATCTCGGGCTGGTCGCGATCGAACCGCTCACGTACATCCGCGGCCGCAGCATTCCCAACCAGTACATCGTGGTCGACGAGGCGCAGAACCTCACGCCACACGAGGTGAAGACCATCATCACGAGGGTGGGCGACAACACCAAGATCGTGCTCACGGGCGACCCCTACCAGATCGACAATCCCTACGTGGATTCGACCAGCAATGGCCTCGTTCACGTGGTCAACAAGTTCAAGCACGAGCGCCTGGCGGGGCACATCACCCTCACCAAAGGTGAGCGTTCCGCGCTTGCGGAGCTCGCTTCTAACGTATTGTGAGATGGCCAGTTTTCTGGCCCGAAGCCCGGGATCTGGCCTCGGGCAGCTTTGCGTTGCTCCTGTAAGCTGGCGGAAGAGCGAGCCCGATCCGCGGCATGCCGCTTGAAGGTCATCGATCCGATGCCGCCCACGAACTTCGTCTTCCCGGTGCGCTACGTGTCGGAAGGGGTCGCGGTGCAGACCACCTCTCGCGAGCTGAGCGCCTTGGGGATCGCGGTGCGCTCCCTCGCTCCTCCGCAGGTCGGGGCGCGCGTCTCGATGGCGCTCTACCTGCCAAACACGGCCGTACCGGAGGTGGCGATCGCCCGCGTCGCGCGCGCCAAGGCCGGCGCGCCGAGAGAGGCGGGGTTCTGGGCAGACTTCATCGTGGTCGATCCGCAGGCGCGCATGCGCATCTCGCACCTGCTCTCCGATCGCGATCAGGCCGACGGCGGGAACCACCGCGGCTTTCCGCGCCACACGGTGACGCTCGGAGTGCGGTTCCGCAGCGCACGGGACTTCGTCCTGGAACATGCGACCAACATCAGCCGCGGCGGCATCTTCATCCAGACGGACGATCCTCCGCCGCTGGACACCGCCGTGCAGGTGGAGATCCAGCTTCCCGACGAGGTCGCGCCGGTGACGACGAACGGCGTCGTGGTGCACCGGCAGCTCGCAGTCGGAGGGAAGCAGCCCGGCGTCGGCGTGCAGTTCGTCGATTCAGGCGACGACTTCCGGGATCGGATCGACCGCTACATGGGGACGTTGGTCAAGGACTAGAGAGCCGAACCGCTGACCACCCCTCGCGAGGGCGCTGAGCCCTCTCTAGGCAGCTTCCGGCGCCCGGGGCTGCGAGGCGCGGAAGTCGAGCAGCTCCAGCGGGCGCTCGGCCATCTCGAATACCACTTCGCGGCGGTACCCCTCCGCGTCGCCTCCCACCTGGAGCGGCATGTCCCGGTCGAAGCGGATGGAGACCTTGTCGCAGTGGAAATCGAGAATGCCCGACGGTGGCGGACCGCCCCGCCAGAGAGTGCGCAGGTTGGAGAGGATCTTCGGCACGCCGATGGCCGTGAGGCGGAGCTGGAACCTGCCGGGGGCGCGCAGCGCATACGGGAAGACGCGAAAGCCGAACCCGTAGTACGGGACCGTGCCCGCCGCCGCGATCTTGCAGGGGCCGCGGTAGATGACCTCGCCGGCGCCGATGTCCCGGCCGATCGGCTTGCCATCGGCGCCGATCTGCTGCGCGGGACCTCCGAGGTTCATCACCTCCACCTCGGGAACGCCCCGCTGGAGCATGTAGGAGGGAAGCGTCTTCGCGACCACCGAACAGAAGTATCCCAGCCCGCCCGGCCCGATGCGGTCCCTGATGGTGACGTAGTCGTTCAGCACCTTGGCGTCGATCCCCAGGCCCGCGAACGGCGCCCGCTTGCCTTCGTGCAGGAGCAGGTGCAGCGGGCGCGCCATCGAGACTTCGCCGGACCGGGCGCGCAGGATGTCCTCCACCACGCCGAGGCGGCGCCCGCTCGCGCCGGCGAACTCGGCGACTGCGTTTCCGGTTCCGAGCCGGAGCACGCCGAAGCGCGGCATGAGGATCTCGTTGGCAGGCACCGGCATGAGCTTGAGCGCACCATGCGAGGCCGACGCGCGTGGTTGCTGCGCCTGCTCGAAAAGACAGTTCACGTAACCGACGAAGGTGCCGTCGCCGCCGCCCGTGAGGACCGTGCGATATCCCTTCTCGAGGACCTGGCGCGCGATCGAGCGGGCGTCATCGAAGCAGCGCGAGTAATACAAGTCCTCGGGAGGAACGAAGTTTTCCAGCTCCCGTTTCAGCGACTCGGAAACGCTGCGCGCGTTGGCGTTGAGGAGGACTGCGACCCGCTCGGCGCTGCGGACTGGAAGACGCTCGACGTTGCCCATCGCACCCTGCTTGATAGCAAACACGGGGCCGTGAACCGCTGCGCCGCGTTACGACACTAAGCTGAAACAATCCCGGCACTTGGATTTGTCGCAGGTGGGATTTACACACACATCTCGCCGCGTACCAGGGGTGGCGGTGCGAAGATGGCTACGCAGGTCACGTTTGCTCTTGGCGGGCCGCGCGGCACGGCGTACACAGTGCGCTCCCATCTGGAGGGTGCATGAAGGTCTTCCTCACGGGCGGCAGCGGGTACATCGGTTCTGCAGTCGCGCTCGCGCTCAAAAAGGCCGGGCACGACGTGCTCGCGCTCGTCCGCTCGGAAGCGAAGGGAGAGCCCCTCAAGCAAGCTGGTGTGAAGCTCGTGACCGGCGATCTAGGCAATCCCGCCGGCTATGCAGGCGCCGCCTGGGGACGGGCGGCGTTCGTGCACGTGGCCCAGGAATGGTCGGCGCAAGGGCCGGAGTTCGATCGCAAGACGATCGCCAGCGCGCGCGATCTGCTGCGAGGGCAGGTCGGCGCGACGTTCATCTATACGAGCGGCTGCTGGGTACAGGGCTTGACCAACGACGTCGCCGACGAGAGCACGCCGCTCAAGCCGGTCCGAGCGGCTTCCTGGCGCCCGGCGCACGAGCAGGCGGCGCTGGAGATGGCGAAGGACGGAATCCGGTCCGTCGTGGTGCGGCCCGGGATCGTCTACGGCGGACAGCGCGGCGGGATCCCGGCGATGTTCTTCGGCACCGCGCTGAAGCACGGCGCGGCGCAAACCGTTGGTCCGGGCGAAAACCACTGGCCGCTGGTGCACATCGACGATCTGGCCGAGCTGTACGTGCGGCTGGTGGAACGGGCGCCGGCCGGATCCGTGTACTACGCGGTCGACGCTTCCCGGCTCACGCAGCGCGAGATCGCGGAGGCCGCCTCGCGAGCCGCGGGGAAGGACGGCAAGGTGCAGCCGCAAAAGCCGGACGGGACGCCGTACCACGAGGCGCTGATGCTCGATCAGCAGATCTCCAGCGAGAAGGCGCGCAACGATCTCGACTGGCGCCCGCGCCATGAGAGCTTCGTCGAGGAGGCGGATCCGCTTTTTACGCTCTGGCATTCGGCGCGGTAGCGACCACGGCCGCGTCGCCGTCGCCGTGGCCGGGAAGCCACCGGACGGCGTTCTCAGGACTTCTGCTGCTCGGGGGCTGGAGCGATGGAGTCGAGCAGCGCGCGGTCGCCCTGAAGGGCGACCCGCTGCGAGTAGAGCTGCAGGCCGCGCAGACCCCCGAGCTCCTCGCCGCCTCCGGCGTGGCCGGGGCCCCCGTGGAGCAGCTGCGGCAGCACGGTGCCGGGTCCCATGGTCTGTCCGGCCACCTTCTCGCTGCCGATGTAGATTCGGCCGTGATAGGGCGCGATCGCGAGCACGCACTGGCGCAGGAAATCGCGATCGTCGCTGTAGACCGAGCAGACCAGGCCGCCGCCGCCGCGGCGGACGAGATCCGCGGCTGAGCGGGATGCGGCGAGCGTGGCGACCGGACCGAACACCTCGTCCTTGTGCATCACCCTGGCGCCGGCGGGATCACGGGAGAGCAGGAGAACCGGAGAAACGAAGTAGCCCTTGCCCTCCGGGGCGAGCGCCTTCACGCTGCCGTCGCCGCCGAACACCGGCTGGGACTCCGAGGCGAGCTTCGCGATCCCCGCGCGCACGTCGCGCAGCTGATCGGCGGTGCTCACCGGACCCATGGTCACTTCCGGGCGCGCGGGATCGCCGACGCGCACCTGCCCGAGCCGCTCGACCAGCGCCTCCTGGGCGGAGGCGAGCTGATCGCCGCCGACGAAGACACGGCGGATCGCGGTGCATTTCTGGCCCGTCTTCTGCGTCATGTCGCGCACGACGTCCTGGACGAACAAGTCCCAGGTAGCGCTGCCGGTCTGCACGTCGGGCCCGAGCACCGCCGCGTTCAGGGAGTCCGCTTCCACGTTGAGGCGTGCCCCCCGGCGGGCGAGCTGTTCGCGCAGCCTTCCCGCGGTCTGGGAAGATCCGGTGAACGCGACCACGTCCTGCGGTCCGAGCTGGTCGAGCAGATCTCCGGGCGACCCGCAGATGAACTGGAAAGCGCCGCCCGGAAGGAGGCCGGCGCCGATCTCCGCGGCGCGCCAGGCGGCGAGCGCCGTGCTGGTGGCCGGCTTGCTCAGGATCGGCATCCCCGCCAGCAGGGCGCACGCCGCTTTCTCGCAGGTGCCCCAGGCCGGGAAGTTGAACGCGTTGATGTGCACCGCCACGCCGTCCCGCGCGACCCAGAGGTGGAGACCTGCGTACCGCGCGGTGCGGCCGAGCTGGACCGCATCTCCGTCGCGCAGCGCGCGCAGCGACCCGAGCTGCCCGCCGAGCTCCGCGTAGTGCGCGAGCGTGGCGATGGCGCCGTCGATGTCGAACTTGGCGTCGCCGCGCGTGTTGCCGCCGTTCTCCATGGAGAGGGCGATGAGCTCGTCGCGGCTGGCGTGCAGCGCCTTGCTCCAGGACCCGAGCAGCGCTCCGCGCTGAGCGAAGGTCAGCTCGCGCAGGGCCGGACCGCCCTGCGAGCGGCCGAACTCGACGGCGGCGCCGAAATCGATGCCGGCGCTGGAGGTGCGGGCGAGCGGCTCCTCCGTCGCCGGATTGACCAGCGTCGCGAACGGCTCTCTCCCCTCGACCCATCTGCCTCCGACGAAGCTTCGCAGCGTCTTCATGGCGGCGCCTCCTGCACACTCTCTGAAACACATCTCCTGACCGGTACAGCCTGAAACGTAGCCGCAAACCCTTCCGGCGATCGGGAGCGGCTAATGCGCCGCGGGACGCGTCACCTCCTGCTTGTCGTGCGAAGGCTTCGGAGCCGGACGCGGCAGGGTGCCGGGCATCTCGGCCAGGGCATAAGCGACCACCGCGATGGCGGCGGCGTTCCGGGCGAGATTTCCCGGGTCGATCTTGTCGAACGTATCCGCGGCGCTGTGGTGGATGTCGAAATAGTGCGTGACGTCGGGATGCACGGCGAAGAGCGGCACGCCGGACGGATCCAGCGGGCTCAAGTCCGCTCCGCTCGCGTCTCCCTCGCCGAGCTCGATGCCGAGCGATGCGAGCGGAGCAAGCCACGGAGCCAGCATCGAGGAGCCGCCGTCGCCGGAACGCAGACGAACGGCGAGAGGCGGTCCGGCGCCGCTATCCGCCTCGAGCGCCGCGACGTGCCGCCCCAACTCGCCCTGGTGAGCGGCGGCATATCCCTTCCCGCCGGCGAGGCCGTTCTCCTCGTTCATGAAGAGCACCACGCGCACCGTCCGGCGAGGATGCTGCGGTAGCGCGGCGATCACCCGGCCGGCTTCCATCACCATCGCGACGCCGGCGCCGTCGTCGTTCGCGCCCTGCGCGAGGTCCCAGGAGTCGAGGTGCGCGCCGATCAGGACCACCTCCTCCGGTTTCTCCCGTCCGCGCACGTCGGCGACCACGTTGGCGGAATCGGCGTCGGGGAGCATGCGGCATCCGAGCGAGAGCCGCACGCGCACCGGGCCGCGCCGCAGCAGGCGATGCAGCAGATCCGCGTCCTCGGTGCTGATCGCCGCACCCGGAATACGCGGAGCATCCGGGTCGTAGCTGGTCATCCCCGTGTGCGGTGAGCGGAGCGAGCCAGTCGCGAGCGAACGCATGAGCATCGCCACCGCTCCCACCCGCGCCGCCGCGGAGGGCCCGCGCGTGCGCATCTCGATGAACTTCCCGTAGTCCGCCGGAGCCGACATCGTGTGGTTGAGGAAGGCGATCTTCCCACGTGCGGCCGCCCCTAGCGACGCCACTTCCGCGAGCGAGCGCGCCTCGACCACTTCCGCGCTGGCAGATCCGCCGACGCTGTTGCCCAGCGCCGTCAAGGCGAGGCGGTATCCGGCGACCCCCGGTGAGGGCAGGACTTCGCCGCTCTCCTCCCCGCGCAGCCAGTGCGGGACTTTCACCGGCTCGAGGTGCGCTGCGAGACCGTCCTGCTGCAGCTTCTTCAGCGCCCATTGCACCGCTGCTTCCGCGCCCGCCGACCCGGACAGCCGAGGACCGATGGTATCGGTGAGCTCCTCGAGCCGCGCATAGGCGATCCCGCTGGTGAGGGCCTCACCGACGAGCTTCTGGACGACGTCGGGAGGAAAGTTTCCTGTGACGAACAGCAGCGCGAGCAGCAAATGAACGCCTCCTCAGCGAACGCGAACCTTATCGCATGAATCGCGCGACGGGAGTGCAAGTGCGCACGCCGCCGCGCGCACAATGTCGCGTGGCCTCGCCTGAGCGCTTCGTGGTCTGTGACAGAGGGTCTCAAAAGGAGCAGACCATGAAACGAATCCTCGTCATCGCCGCCGTGGCTGCCGCTTGCGGCGGCTCGTCCGGCACCGCAGTCGATCACAACCGCGCCGGGTCGGGATCGTCGACGTTGCTCGTCACCGGCACCGTGACCGTCACCGTCTCGGCCACCGCCCCGCTCACCAGCTTCTCCGTCACCGTGAAGGACGGGCTCGGCGCGAACGTGAGCGGCGCGACCGTCACCGTCCACAACTCCGCCTATGGCGACGTCGCGCTGACAGAGGCCCAGACCGGCTCCGGCGTGTACACCGGCTCGCAGACGTCCTATCCCTCGGGCGACCTGAGCCTGAGCGTCGTGAACGGCGCCGACAAGGTGCAGGGCGTCGTAGTCGGCTACCCCGGAACGCACGCCATCAATGCGCCAGCAAGCGGCGCGACGGTGGCGGCGAATGCGCCGCTCCACGTGAGCTGGACGACCCCGACGGTGTCGAAGGCCGCGACGATCAGTTTGAGCAGCGGCGGCTTCTCGGCCCAGGTCCCCGACACGGGAGCGTATGACGTTCCCGCGGCGAGCAATCCGGCGAGGACGGGCCAGCGCGTCACCATCGTTCGATCGAACGAGGTGGACATCGGCGGCGGCCTCCCGGGTTCGTCGATGAAGGTGACGGTGAGCCTGCGGGGCGACACGTTCACGGCGCAGTAGCGTCGGGCTCCAGCGCTGCGCGGATGCGGAGCGCGACGAGCGAAGGTCCGGACACGTCGAGCCACTGCTTCAGCACCGAGCGGCGGCCGTCGAGGGCGAGATTGCCGCCCGCCAGCAGGGTCCGGAAGGGCGAGGCGTCCTTCGGTCCGCTGAACCACTGCTCGACGCGGAGCAGTGAATCGGAGCCGCCCGCGAAGTCGCGCCACCACGGGTCTTCGCGGCGCGGCAGCACGTCGGGATCGGGCGCGGCGCCGGGATCGGCGACGCCGAACCAGCGCTGCCGCAGGCCATGGGCCGAACCGACGTCCACGCCCTGTAGCTCCAGCGCGGGATCGGGCGGCCCGTCGCCGGCGCGCACGCGTAGCGCGCCCTCGCAGACGCGCCGCTTCGTCAGGCGCTGGAGCTGCAGCGGGCCTTGCAGCAGCGGCGCCTGCTCCAGGCGCCTGTCGATCCGCCGCAGCGTCTGCGCCTCGCGCAGCTCGTCCGGGACGTCCAGCGCGATGAGCTTCCAACCCTCGCCGAGAAGGTGCAGCCGGACCCCGGCGCCGCGCAACGCCGTCAGGTCAGGAGCGGCCCTCCGGAGCGTGCCCTCCAGCTGTCTTCGCAAGAGCTCCAGCACGATCTGGAGCAGGGCCTCGCCGACCGGAGGGTGGCGAGCGGCTTCCGCATCGCGCAGCGCCCCGCCGCTCGCGATCAGGGCGCGCCACCGTCGCGCCGTCGTGCGGTAGGCCTCGCGCAAGGCAGATGGCGCGTCGCGATCGGCCGCGGCGAATGCGGCCGCGTCGATCAATCGCTCACCGCCGAGCAGGTAGCTGGTGGAAGACCCCCGGATGAACGGTGCCGGGCGGCCGGGAGCGTGCGGAACGCGCACCGTGATCTGCAGCGTCAGGCCGCCGAAGTCCACGTAGGCGTCGATGGGATGGCGCTCGTCGCGCGTGTGCGCGCGCGCCGCCCGGGCGGCGGCCGGATCCGCCACCAGCCGGTGCGAGGCCTGCTCCCACGCTGCGGCGAGCCCGCGGCACAGCTGCACCCCTGCCTGTTCGAACACGGCGCTGAAGGGTTGCGCCGCGCTGGTATCGAATGCGCACTCCGGGAAGGTGAGGATCGCTTCCGCGGAGGTGAGCCGCGGCCTGCGCAAAGTCCAGCGGCCGCCCTCGGGAGCGACGAGCGGCGTGGCGTGGGCTGCGGCCAGCGTCCGGCCGATCTGATACGCGAACGTGTACAGAAGCCGGCGGCTCACTTCCGCGCGGTCCGCGAAGGCGGCAGGCACCTGCGCGAGCCAGTCGGAGAGCAAGAGCAGCTCGGGCGACTTGAATCGATCGATGAACAGCGGCCCGGAGTCGTCCTCGAGACCGGGCGCTTGCGGCAGCCAGACCTGGTCGGCCGCATCCGGCGAGCCGCGCAGCAGCTCGGTCAGGGCGCTAGCGGTGGGCGTCGCCAATGCAGTCGGAAGCTGCCCCCCCGGCGCGAGGACGTGCTCGGCGCATCCGACCCGATGCGCCGTGGCGGCGTCTCCGGCGAGCCTGCGGAAACCCGACGGCGTCGGACGAAGCGATCCATGGGCGAGAAGCTTTGCGCCCACGCTGCCAGCGGCGGCGCTGTCCTCCTCCACGACCACCGTCGAGGTGCTGCCGACGTCCACCGCAAGGCGCAGCGTCCCCGGTGAGGGCGAGACCGAGGACGCGACCTCCGCCTCGGGCGCCGGACCGATGCAGGCGCGCCAGAGCGCTGGAAGCTCCCAGAGCGCCTGGGGCTCACGTCCTTCGCGGACCCGCAGCACGGCCCATCTCGGCCAGCCGCTGGGCCATGCGGGAGCGAGCGCCTCCAGCCCGCGAGGCATCGCCCAGGTCACCGCGGTCTCTCCGCTCATTCCCGGCGGCGTCCCCTCGGGCGACGCGGGAGCACCCAGCCAGAGGCGCACCGGAACGCGCGAGTTGTCCAGGCGCTGGGCTCCCGCCCGAAGGCATAGGCTTCCCTGCCAGCCGGGGGAGAGAAACGGCGGCGAGATCGCGAGGTGGATGCGGAGCGCGGCGGCGCCGGATCCGTAGCGGCCCGCGAAGACGACGGGAAAGCATTCCAGGGCGCTCAGCTCGGCCTCGCGCACCACCGCGAGCCAGGCGTGCTGCACCACGCGAGGGCCATCGAGCGCGGGTGGACCGTCCAGCCGCAGGACACACGCGTCGACGAGCGAGGCGCACCAGGAAGGCATCGGGATGGGGATGAGGTGCTTCTCGCCTGCAGATCCGAGCGCGTTCGCGGGCAGGAGCAGCGGGTCGGCGCAGCCCACTGCGTCGCGCCAGTCGGCGAGCGCCGGCCGGAGCAGCTCGTTGGCGGCGGATTCGGCGAGGCCGAAACGGGCCCGCATCGCCGCCAGCAGGGCGCCCATGGCGAGCGACGGCTTGAGCGGCTCGTTCCGCGCTGCGGCCGTGAGCCGGTGCGGCGGAGCTCCCTTGATCCTGAGCGAGCGCAGCGCCGAACCCGCGGCGCGCTGGATCGGAATGGGGTCCAAGGGCGCCATCAGTCGTCACCGTAAGTGGGCGCGCGTCGGCGCCGGATCGGGGTGGGGAAGAACGGGCTCCTCGTCGAGCTGTTCCTCGGCGAGGCGTCGCTGCCGCAGCAGCAGCCGAAGGACACCGGCGCTGATCGCGAACAGCCCGACGAAGCCGAGCGCGAGGCGCGTGTCACCGAGCGCGATGCCCGCGTCGAGCAGCTCGGGAGGACCGTAGAGCGCCAGGGCGCTGGGGATGAGCAGGGTCAGGCCGGCCGCGCCGATCAGCGCCAGCGTCCAGGGCCTGCGCTCCAGAAGAGCGAGTCGTCGTGCCGTCCGGTTCATCGGTCTCCGCCTTGGATCGTCCACTCGCGGGTAGGGACGCCAAGCGCGCGCGCGAGCCCGAGGTCCACCAGTGGACTGTGCGAGACCAGGATGGCCGCATTCCGGCCCGCCGGCTCGCGCACCCAGCGCAAGAGCGCGTCCATCAAACGTATGTGAGCGGCGGGATCCGCGGCTCCGAATGGCTCGTCGAGAAGGAGCAGGCGGGTCCGGCCCCGCGTGCGGTCCAGGCGGAGGACTTCGCCGGCGAGCAGGATGCGCTGGCGCTCGCCTTCCGAGAGCGTCCCGACCGGCCGGGCGACCAGATCGTCATCGAGCGGGTTTCCGAACCAGCCCTGTGCCAGCGCCCGCCGGGTCCGCGCCGGACCTTCGCCGAGAACTTCGCGGACCGGCATCTCAGCGGGAAAGGCGCGCGCGCCGTCCTGCATCACGTAGCCCACCTCGACGGGAGCGGGCGGCCGCGCAGCGATCGCGCGCAGGAGAGTGGACTTGCCGCATCCCGACGGACCGGAAAGGACGATCAGCTCGCCTCCGCGCACGCGAGCGTCCGCGGAGACGGCGTGAGGTCGGCCGCCGATGGTCACTCGCGCGCGCAGGACGCGGATCGCATCGGACCCGCCCGCAGGGACAGGCGCGTCCCTGGCACCGGCCGCCGCGCCGAGCAGTGAATCCGCGGCTGCCAGGTACTGCCGGAGGCCGCGGGCCTCCGCCCCTTCCCAGCGCCGGTCGGGCGTGCGGCGGACCGACGCCGCGACGGCGTGGCGATCTTCCAGCCACAGCACGTGATCCGCCACGGCCTGGGGACCACGGTCGCCGAGAAGGGCGTTGATCGGTTCCGGATCGTGCGAGGTGAGGGCGACCGCCCCGCTGCCGGTGAACCTCGCCGGCAGCAGATCGCGCACGCAGTCGAGCAGCGCGCCGGTGCGCCCGGTGTCCTGCGCCGAGGTGGGCTCGTCGAGGAGCAAGGTGCAGGCCGGATCGGCGCGAGCGCGAGAGAGGGCGAGCGCGAGGAGCAGGCGCTGCCGTTCGCCTCGGGAAAGCCGCGAGACCGGGGTGAACGGGTCGAAGAGGCGCCGCCGCAGGGGATCGTCGCCGAGCCGCCCGAGAAGGTCCCAGACGACGCGGTCGGTAGGGAGGGGCGCGGAGCGGGCCAGCGCCGCCACGTCGGTGGCGGAGAACGTGCCCGGGAGCGCATCGTCCGGGTCCTGTGGAACGAGAATGGCTTGCGGCAGCTGCGCGGCCCAGGCCCGCAGGAGGGTACTCTTGCCCGATCCCGAGGGGCCGAGCACCCACTGCAGCGAGGGGCGAGGCGGAAGTCCGTGCGCGCTCGGGATCCCGCGCGCGAGCACGGTGTGGCCCACGCGGAGCAAGCCGGTATCGAGAACGTTCAGGCCAGGGCGCCGCGGCAGCACTTGCGCGACGAGAAGCAGGAGCGAGGCCGCGACCACGGCGAGGTGCGCGGTGGCCCATGCCGCAGGCAGCGCTGCCGGTCCAAAGCTTTCGGCGGCGCCGCGGAGGAACAGCGCCGCACCGAGCGAAGGATAGGGCGGAAATCCGGGCGGCCGGAAGCTGTCGATGAGCGTGTTCGACAGGACGTCGATCAGGACCGCTCCGGCCATGCCCGCGAGGAGCAGCGCCCCAACCTCGCGACGCCGGCGGAGCCACAAACCCTGCCTCAGCAGGATGGACCAGCGGCGCTGCCCGCGCACCGTGGCCGCGAGGAACGAATCGCTGCTCTCTTCGGCGGCCCGGACCTCTTCCAGCCAGCTCCAGAGCCCCCGGCTGATCCCGAGCCCGAGGCCGACCGACGCCGCGAGCAGGCCGGGCGCCGCGCCGAGCAGTGATCGGTACGCGAGCTGCTCGTCGGGACGCAGCGCGAGCCATTGTCCGGCGGCGCGGAACGCGACCGGGCCGCAAAGCAGGGCGCGAATCACCAGCGCGAAAGCGACGTAGGGCACCGCGCCCGCGAAGGAGAGAGCGGCTCCCATCAGGCGCGACTGGAGCTCGAGGCGCCGGGCGTAGAGGAGCAGCCAGAGAGCGCCAGTCAACGTGGCCGTCGCTGCCGCTCCGAGCGCGATCAGGCAGGTGCCTGCGAGCATCATCGGCAGCGCAGGTTCCGCGAGGCGATCGAAGGGCAGCGCGCCGGGCCAGGCGAGCGCCATGCGCAGCGGGAAGAAGATGCCGGTGACCCGCCAGGCCTCCAGCGTCGCAGCGGCGATGATGCCGAGCGCGAGCAGCGCCATCGGATCGGAAGGAGACCGCTGCGCGCCAGGATCAGGGGCGGCGCCTCCGCGGACGTTCGCGCGGACGAACGCAGCGAGAATGACGCCGGCGGTTGCGAGGAGCGCGGCCATCAGCGCCGCCGCGACCGGATACGGCTCGTCGCGCCCGATCAGCGCGATGCCCTGCGCGATCCCGACCGCGAGCAGAACGCCGGCGAGCGCGGAGGGGGCGCGGAATCCGGACGGCAAGAGGATCTCGAGGAGGCCGCCTGCTCTCATCCCGCGGTCCCCCTGGTGCCGAGCGAGGCGCGCATCTCCAGGACGAATCGGTGCCCGAGATACCAGAGCACGACGAGCGCGCCGCCGGCCAGGGCTGCCGAAGAGAGCCGATCGGCGGCGGAGACTTCTCCCATGGCCGCGCGGATCAAAGCGCCGAGTCCGCTGGCCTCGCCATGCAGCGATGGGTCCTGGTCGGCCTTCGCGCAGGCGAAGACGGCGGCGACCGCGAGCGCGGGGACCAGCGGGACGAGCCAGCGCGTCGCCTCCAGGGCCGAGAGGCGCGCCGCGGAAAGCAGCGCGGGCCGGCCGCCCAGGGCTGTGAGGAACTCAGCCTGCGATGGGGGAGCGAAGAGGGATCGCGCCGCGGCCCCGGACATCGCGCCGGCGAATCCGGCGACGAACAAGAGCGCGGCCGCCCCGGTTCCGGTGGACCGGGTGCGATCGTAGAACAACGCGGGATCGAGCATTCCCGAAAGGGGCAGGAGCACGAGGACGGCTGCCGCCGCGGCGAGGGCCGTGCGCCGCGCCGCCGCTGGGGTCGTGCCTGCGGCGCGGACGCGCTCGGCGATGGCTCCGCCCAGGGCAGCCGCCGCGAGAGCGAGGCAGAGGCCGCCGAGAAGCAGTCCGAGGGCGTCGTACGCACCGCGGGCGGCGCTGCGGAAGCGGCTCTTGTCGGCGACCGAAGCAGCCCAGGCGTCGCGCATAGAGACCAGGTGCGCTTCCTCCGCGGCGACGTCGGGAAGCCGCCAGGGCGGGCGGCGATCCCAGAGCGCCCGCGGGCGCGCATCCGGGACGCTGGGGTCGAAGCTGCGCTGCGCGATCGCGCGCAGGACCGCCAGATCGAAGTCCAGATACGCCGAAGCCGACGGCAGCGCGGGATCGGGCGCGCGGGTGCGATCCACTTCCGCCAGCGCGACGGCAACCGCGAGGAGCGCAGCAAAAGCGAGCGCGCAGGCGGCGAGCCAGCGCAGGGCGGAGGCGGCGACCCGGGACGCCCGCGCGGAGGGGGCCAGCGCATCGAGGCCATCGGTCGGGCAGGAGACGGACGGCGCGCTCATCGGGAATCCTCGTTCACGCCTGCGCCGATGCATCGCCCTTCCTGCGCGAGAGCGCATCCGAGCGTCTGCTCGAGCGCCGCGCGCAGGACGTCCAGCTCCTGGCAGTGCCCTGACCAGGCCCCGGCATCGACGGTCCAGCCGATCCGGTCCAGGGATCGGCGCGGACCGACGATCTGCTCTTCCCACTGATCGAAGCGATCGAGCACCGGCGATCGGGCGCGGCCCTCACCGCAGCACGGCGCGATGGCGGTCAGCGGCGCAGGGGAGGCCGCCGCAACCGGCTGTGGCGGCAGCTCGGCGCGCGGCTCCTCGCCGAGGAGGAGGGATTCATCGAGCGGATGCGCGCGATCGAAGGCGCGACTCCAGCGGCGCTCGCCGAATCGGAACGGCTGCGGCCACCGGTCACGCTGCGCGACGAGGGGAAACGATGCCCGCGCGAGGTCCGGCTCGCCGTCCGCACGGACCGGCAGGAGCCACCACTCGCAGGCGCTGGGCGCGCCCAGCTCCACCGCGGGCCAGGCGCGTTCCGCGCCCCAGCAGACGAGACCGATCCGGAGGGCGGCGCGATCGGGAGTCGCCGCGACCAGCTGCAGTCCTTTCCTCCGCTGCGGCGCGCGCGGCCAGCCCGCGACGGAGTAACGGACGCCGAAGCGGTCCAGCAAGGCCACGGAAGGCGGCGTGCGCGCCAGGCGGATCGCGGCCAGCTCCACCGGCGAGCGGAGGGAGAAGAACGCCGCGGCGCGCACCGCGCAATCGGGGTCCGCCTTCGAGCGCAAGAGCTTGACGCGATCGGCCGCAGGCGACCGCTGCAGCGCGTACTCGGCGATCGCGCGGCTCTGTGCGCCGGGGAGCACCTCGCACACGTCGTCGGGCTCGCCCTGGCAGTCGGAGCAACCGCGCAGCGTCGCGGGCTTCGCCGTGTACTGCCAGGCCCGGAACCAGTCCGGCGCTTCGCTTCCGGCAGCCAACAGCGCGGCCGTTGCCAGCGCGCCGATCATTGCGGCGTGCTCCAGGCCTGCAGGAGGCGGGAGAAGTACCAAGGGCTGCGCGCCGCCTCGGCCTGGGATTCGGGGATCGTCAGCGTGGCGGGACGCAGGAAAGCGAGCGGGTAGATGGGCGCGGGACCCTGCCGCGCGACGTCCTCTTCCAAGAGGCGCAGGCTCTCGGAGCGTGTCGGGGGCGGCGCGGCAGGGCCTCCGAGCCACGCGGGCGGGGGATAGACGATCGAAGACTCGTAGCTGGCGAGCAGCGTCCGTCCGGGAATCTCGCTGACCGCCTGGCCGCCGCTCAGGTTCTGGTTGCCGGCCGGATGCAGCAGCGGCACCAGCGTCGGGTACTTGCGATTGTAGTAGTTGCTCGCCACCGTCAAGAGGACGTCCCAGCTCCCCAGCGAGCCGCGATGCACCTCGCTCGCCTTGACGCCGGAAACGGAGACCGCCACTCCGCGCGCCGTGGCGACGGCGGCGATGCGCGCCGCCGCGGAGGCCCAGGGCTCTTCCTGGACGTAGACCAGGCTGACCGGGCGACATCCGTCTCCGGCGACCTCCCCGAACGGCTTTGCGGCTGCGCGATCCGCGCAGGCGGCGTGACCGTCCTCCTCGCCGCGGGGGACCAGACCTGCCAGACCGCGGGCGCGCCCATCGCAGGGCGCCCGGTTCTCTCCCGCCGCGACGGGCTCGCGCAGATCCCGCTGCAGCTCGAGCAGCCGATCTTCGCCGGCGGAGGCGAGCGCGTTGAAGAGACGCCGCACGCAGCGCGTGTTGCCGTCGCGCCGCCCGAAGAGCGCGACCAGCGACTCGAATCCGTCCTCGCCGGCGTCGGCGGCCCGGGCCGGCGGATCCAGGCTCCAGAGCGCGCGAAAGAGGCAGATGCCGGGCTGCTGCAGACATTGCAGGCGTTTCTCGGCGACGGACTCGGGCCAGAGCGGTTGGTACCGGACCATCAGCCGCGCGTGCGCGCCCTTCGCTTTCGGCACTTCCGCCGAGCTCTCCAGTGTCACGTGCAGCGCGTCGGAATCGGCGAGATGGAACGGGCCGGAGGCCCCGATGTGGAAGGGGACCTCGTCCGCCGCCAGGTTCGTCAGCGGCGTCTGCAGCTTGCCGACGGAGGCGCGCAGCTGTGACGCCACCCGTTCGCGCTTCAACCGGCACGCTTTCTCCGCTCCGGGCTCGCAGCGGCCGAGCAGCGCGCCCATCGCCTCGTCGTCGAACGCCGCCCGCTGCAGGCTGCGGAGCAGAGGCGTGGCGCGCGAGGGCAGCCGCGGATCGAACGGTGCGAAGACCGGAAATGCAAGGGTCTGCGCCGCCATCTCCGCCTCACGCGCCCGCTCCACGTCGATGCCGCGCATGAACAGGCAGATCCCGCGCGGGTGCCGATCGAAGAACGCGCGCAGGTCGGCCGCAGTCTCCGCGCTCGCGGGGGCGCCGAGCGTGGGAGCGTTCCACGGCTGCGTCTCGATGAACTTCGCCGCGCTGGTGGCAGTGACCGCCTCGGAGACGAGCGTGCTCAGGTGCACGCTCATCGGCACGGGGCCGCACGCGGCCGGCGCCACCGTGGACGGAGCCGTCGCCTGCGCCAGCGCCTGGTAGTAGTAGAGGCTCGTCGCGACGTCGTCGGGAGCGATGTCCGTGCCGCTACCCTGGAAGCAGGCGCCCTCGGCGCAGGTGCGCACGACGCCGCAGTAGAGGAGCGCGCTCGCCGCCTTGCTCAGCGCGCAGTTCGCGCCACCGGCGGCGCAGGGCTCCAGGCGTCCCGGCCGCAACACCGATCCCGGCGCGCCGTCCTCGCTCCGCCGCGACAGCTGCAGCGCCGGCAGGAACAACGCGTCGTGGAGCTGCTGCTGGCTGAGCGTCGCGAATTGGCCGGGGCAGAGCGGCGATACGCGCCCGCTCACCTCGTAGACGAGCACGTCGCCGACCTCGTCGGCGGCTTGCGCCTCGCACTGCGCGGCGGCGCCGGCGGTGGCAAATCGCAGATACTGCTCGGGCACATCCGCGCGCAGCGGGCACTTGAGCAGCACCGGGCCGGTCGCCTCGCGCACTTTGAGCACGGCGTGCGGCCCGCGCAGCGACAAGGTGGCCTGCTTGCGCACCGCCGGCGGCAGCGCGCGGTCGATGCGCAGCGCTTCCATCCGCTCGGCCAGCGACCATGGCGAGGCCGGCCGCACGGGCGCGTTGCTGCGCACGTACGCGGTGCCGGAAGCGGCGACCCCGGCGAAGGCCATGATCATGGAGAGCAGCGTGCGCAGCGATCCCTCCTCAGTAATCGCGCCTGCGTAGGCTGAAGAAGTAGAAGACCTGGTTCGCCACCGTGGGCGTCAGCGCCACCTCGAAGACGGAATCGGCGCGGCGCGAGACGTCGTCGGGATCGGTGAGATCGGCGACGCGCTCGTAGATGCGGCCGAGCTGGGGGTGCCGTCCCTCGCGCGTCACGTTCTCGCTGCCGTAGCGGAACGGGTGCGAGCTGGCGATGGCGACGAGCGTCCCGGCCTCGCGCAGGCGGCGCAGCGTCAGGCGTACTCCCGCGTGGGCATCGCAGCTCGAGAGCGTGATGCTGCTCGGCGACTCCGGGCTGGCGAGCATCACCTCCTGTGGACGCTCGACGCCGGGCTCGCGCGGCGGACAGACCGGGCCGTCGAACTGGCCGAAGGGAGCCTCGCTGCGCAGGTTCGACAGCGCCTCGCACGCTTCCTGCGCGCAGCGGTCCAGCTTCTGCACCCACCCGTCGCTGAATCCGAAGGGAGGGGGAAAATCCAGCCTGCGGCTGTCGGAAGGCGCCGGCGCCGCGAGCTCCGGACGGCGCAGCCCGAAGAGCTTGCGCACCGAGGCGGCGACTTCATCGGGGCACTTGCCGGCGCGCACCGGGCAGAGGCGGTCCTTCACGGCATGCTTGTCGAGCGCGTCGCGATATGCCGCCCGCAGGCGCCTGCGGACCTCGCGCGCGGTCAACAGATGATTCCCGCAGACCAGCGGCTGCGGAACCAGATCGAGGATGCGCGTCCCGCCCTCGACGAAGACCTTGTACCCGACGACCGAGGCGACGCGCTGTTGGACGTTCTCGGCATCGAACACCTTGCAGAGCAGCTGCGAGGTGCGCGCGAGGATCGCGCGCGCCACCTCGTCGTGGTCGCGGCGAAGGTCCGCGGCCGTGAGCACCTCCTCGAGCCGCTCCGCGATCGGTCCGAGCTCCTTCTCCTCCAGACCCTGGAACAAGGCCGCGACGTCGGGCTGCGGCGGCTCGCAGAGCAGCTCGGTGGAATGCCGCAGGGCCTCGCGGGCCGTGGTGACGTCGGCCGCGCGGGCGACGCGCAGCCGCCGCTCGTCGATCCCGAGCAGCCTGGCTACGGCCGATGCGTCCTCCGCCGGGTCGCGCACGGGCGCCGCTCCTCCGGGACCGATGCAGCGTTTGCCGCGAATGGGCGGCGACCAGTCGCGGATGCGCAGCGACGAACGGCGTGAGAGTCCCGGAATGGGCAAGGCCGAGCCGGCGCGCGGATTCACCCACTCCAGGCGGGCTTGCGCGTCGCCCAGGTCGCGGATCGGCGGCAGCGCAGAGAGCCGCTGCCCGAGCGCGGTGGGATCCGGCGCGAACGCGACAGCGATCCATCTCGCCGCGATGCGCCTGTCGTCCGGGGGCAGCGCCGCCGCCTGGCCGGCGGCATCGAGATGCAGCGCGGCCGAGCGCAGCCTGCCGGCGGAGCCCACGCGCAGCGAAGAAGGCCACCCGGCCGCTTGCGCCGAGGCCGCGACGGCGTCTTTCAGGGTGGCGCCGGCCGCTTCCCAAGTGCGAAGCACCCCCGCGGCGTCGGGCACGTCCGGCTCTGCGCCGTAGAGGAGGGCGCGCGCGCCGTCGAGCTGCGCCAGCGCCGTCTGGACCGAGCGGAGCGATTCATCGAGCGCGACGCCGCAGCGCCTGGCCTCGGCGGACATAGACTCGGCGAGATCGCGCAGCGCCGCTCCCGGCCGGGTTGCGGGTTCGCGCGCCTGCGAGGTGTACGCGCCGTCGATCGCGGCCGCCTCCTGCATCGCGCGCGCGAAGAAGGCGTCCAGCGCTTCGCGCGCGCCGAACAGCCCGGTCAGCTCGACGTCGAGGCGGCAGGCCTTGCAATCGCGCCGCGGCCATCCGTCCCGCGCGTGCGGGGGCCGCGAGAGCACGATGGTGATCGAGCGCTGTCCCGCGCCGGGCGACACGTCGAGCACCTTGTCGAACTCCGGGTTCCGATCCGCCGACAGCTCCAGCGACGCCGCAAATCGCGGACGGCGCACCAGGATGCGCAGTTTGCCGAGCACGGGCGGGACGTCGTCGATCGTCATCCGCAGGTCGCCCAGCTCGCCCTCCGGCGGCACCTGCACCTCCTGCGAGATGAGGACGCTCTCGCAGCGCAGGCCCTGCGCCGGACGGGGCGCGGCCGTCGAGCTGCGCAGCGACTGCAGCGGCGCCGAGGAGCATCCGCCGAGCGCGAAGAGCAGGAGCAGGAGGAGCGCGGCGATCACCGCGGCGAGCGGCGCCGGCCGGCGCAGGCGCCAGCGGGCGCTCCAGGGGTGCGCCTCGGGGTCCAGCGCCAACCGCCAGATGGTCAGCGGCCAGGAGACGCGGACGAGACCATCGTCGGGCGCGGGAAGCGCGGTCGCGACCACGATGCGGCCGCTTTCCGCGGGCGGCGTTCCGGCGGTTGCGCCGAGCGCGCTCATGGGCTTCCGAGAAGCTCCGAGGCTTCGAAGATGCGCTGCAGATCGGAGGGCAAGAGCGGTGCGACGCTGCTCGCGCGGCCGGCGAATTCCGGCGTGCAGGGGCGGACCGGTTCGGGAAAGCCTCGCGCGGAGAGCCGCGCCTCGGTGGTGCGGCCGGAGAACTGGGTCCGCTCGCCGTGCTCGCGGCGCCGGTTGTGCGCCCGCTCGACCGCCGAGTACACCGCGAGCGGGTGCGCCAGCGGGTGCAGCGAAGAGAGCGCGTCCAGGTCCAGGGCCAGCACGCCTTCCTCGTCGCGGCGGCCGACCAGGTCGTCGAGCACCGCGGCCTCCGCGACCGCGAGCTGCTGATCGAACAGCCGCGTCTGGCTCGGATCGATCGCCGCGCGGAAGGCGGCGCGCTCGCGGGGATCCGCCAGCTGCGCGAGCGCCAAGAGAAAGCCGGCGTCGAACTCGCGCACGGCCCACAGCTCGCTTCCTTTCGCCAGCAGCGGGATGCGCAGCCGCGAGAGGGCGTCGAGGTACTCGGCGCGGCGCTCCGGCCTGGTCCGGCCGGCGGGCGCGAGGATGAGGATGGGACGCGGCGCTTCCCGCCACCCGTGCGGCATGGCTTCGAGGGCCTGCGGCGTGAGCTCGATGAAGATGTCTTCCGCGAGGGGCCTCGCCAGTAGCACGTGTCGGACCAGCAGCAGCGGCTCCGCATGCCCGAGCAGCCACGGTTCGAGGACTTGGCGCTCGGCGCGGCTGAGGCCGTCGAAGTCGATCAGACCGAGCCACGGGCCCGGGAGCCATTCCAACGCCGGCCGGCCGCGGACGCGCGTTCCCGGACCGGGCGCGCCGGCGGCCGCGCATGCCCCGGCAGTCACGGAGAGCATCCGCGTCCAGGTCGCTGCGACGTTCAGGGGGACCATGGGGACCTCGTGCGATGCCGTACGTTTCACGAAGCAAAAAAATCGTGAGGCCAAGGGTCAGAGCGCGGAGAGCAGTTGTTGAAATCCTCCTATGTGCCGGTACTTCCTCACGTTCCTGAACAGCGCCCCCAGCTCCTCCGGGCTTGCCGGCGCCGCGGGGGAATCCGCCAGCAGCGCGAGCCCGCCGGGGTGCGCCCGGGCGGAAGCGACGATGCGGGCGCAGAGGGCGGAGGCATCCGCGAGGCCGACCCGCGCACGGCCCGCGGCGGCCACGAAGGCCGCAAGCTGTCCGGGCTCGAGGCCCCAATGGGAGGGAAGGGACGAGCACAGGCGCTGCAGATCGCCGCGCAGATCGTCGGGCCTTGCGAGGAAGAGCCGGAGGGCGGCGTGACGGCAGGTGGCCGGATTGCGCGCCCACTCCGGGCTGAGCATGTGCAGCACGAGCGTGATCGCCACCTGGGAAGTGAGCGCCGGCTGGGGGCGCGCGCTCGCGCGCAGCAGAGCGAACCAGTCCGATTCCGGCACTCGCGCGAGCTCGCCGGACGCCGGAAGCCGGGGCCGCAGGCGCGCGTCCACGCAGTGGAACGCGAGCGCGAAGGCTGCGTCGGAGAGCAGCGTCTCCAGCTCGCCGACGGCCTGCTCTGGCGAAGCGGCAACCGGCTCCGCCGCGATGGTGGAGAAATCCGGGTCCACTTCGTGCGCGCCGTCGTCTTCGAGCGTGACCGCGATCGCCGAGACGGCGAAGCCGGGCAACGCCTCGAAATCGGCCAGCCAGTGCGCGAGCTCCTGCCAGAGCGTCTGCTCGATCTCGAAGCCTGGGGCTCCGCTCTCTTGTAGCCGCAGCCGGTGCCGGCCGAGCATCTGATCGACCCAAGGCCGCAGCCGCGGGGCCTTGTCGAGAAGCGCTTCCCACCGGTGCACCAGCTCGGCTCCGCTCGGGCTGGCTCCGGGCTCCGGCCACATCGACTCGGGGCGCATGCGGCGCACGTCAGGTCCTCTCCAGCAGCTCGCGGCCGTTCTCTTCCAGCCAGCGCGCCAGGTCCGGGAGGCGCGCGCGAGCGCGTTCGAGCATCCGAGAGGTGTCGCTCTCGCCGAGCTCGATGCCCAGACGCCGGAGCACGGATGCCCCTTCGCGCGCGGGCATTCCGGACAGGGTTCCACGGATCAGGGTCGAGATCGCCTCCAGCATCTCGCCTCGCGGAAGCCCGGAAGCCGTGCTCGCGCCCAGCAGCCGGATGGCCAGATCGTCGGTGCGATCCGGAAGCCACTCCGAAGAGCCGAATCCTGCCTCGCCGAGGGGAGGGGAGAGGCCGCCCGCCGGTCCGCCGCGGTTGCGCCGCTCGCTCGCGGCGTGCGCGAGGAGCGCGAAGAAGCAGAGTCCGGCCATCTCCGGGGTGAGTACCTCTTCGCCTTGGGGGAGCAGACGTCCCGATGCGTCGATCCACGGCCAGGCGTGAGCGCCTGCTCCGGAAGCGAACCGCGCGAGCAGGGCGCGCGCGTGATCCTTCGTCCGCCGCTCCGTGGCGTTGCGCTTGAGGCGCTTGCGCGCGTTCGCGGCGGCGGCCTGGAGCAGGCTCGGCAGATACGCGCCCCGGACCTGCGTCCCGGAGCGGCCCGAGCGTCCGGTCGGGTAGGGCAGCCACAGGCGGTCCTGCACCAGCGCCCAAGCCGGGTCGTGCGGAAGGCCCGCGTGCCGGAACGCCGCGTACGCGGCCTGGGCGATCTTCAGCACACGGATCACGAACGCCGCGAAGGGCTCGGCACGCAACGTGCGCTGCGCCACCCCGTGCAGTACCTGACGCAGCGTCGAGCGCGGCGTGCGCGATCCGAGCAGCCGTTGGGCGGCGGACTCCAGCTCGGAGATCGCCCGCAGCATCGCCCAGGCCAACTCGAATCCCTCGGATCTGCCCAAGGCAACCGCTGCTTCCGCCAGCCATTCCCTCGTCGCCACCGGGATGGTCGCCCGCGGGGATGCGGAGGAGCGCCACGATCCCGGGTCCATCGCCAGCGCGATGGCGGCGCCCGCGGCGGGGCCGAGGCCTGCCCGCAGCTCGGGCGGGAAGAGCAAGGCCGCGTCCAGCTCGCCGCGGCGCCTTCCGCGCGTAGGCGCCCGGACGAACCAGGACGCGAGCGAAATCCCCGAGGGATGCCGCGGATCCCGCGCTTCGAACGCGAGGCGGAGGCAGGATTCGAGCTGCGGAAGTGGCTGCATCGCCCGGTTGTCCCCGCGTTCGGGTGTTCACGTGACCGCGCCCAGCCGTTTGCGGTCACCGGAAAGGACCGCTAGGAGATACGAACCAGACCGCGGGAGAATTCAACGGTGCGGATCGACGGCGCAGCGGGGCCCTTGGGGCCATCGGCAGATCCGGCGCTGCGCTGCGGAGGCTTCTTCGTCATCTGGCTGGACGATCGGCCCTCCGTGCGGCTCGTCTCCGGCGAGCGGCGGCTCGCGGCCGGCATTCCGGACGCCATCGTGGAAGCGCTCGCCGATGCCCCGAGGCTGCTGCGCGAGGCCCTTCGGGTATGCGCTCCCCGGCGGCCCTGGGATCGCGTCGAAGTGACCGTCACGCCGGGGGCGCGCACCGGGGGCGAGGCGCTCTCGCTGGGGTCGGGATGCATCCGGCTGTCGATCGGCGAGGAGACTCCCCCGGCGGACGCCGCCGCCATCGCGCGCCACGAAGCGCTGCATCTGCTGCTGGCGGCGGTGCTGCGCGGAGGCGAAAAGTGGTGCGATCCGGAGCTCGCCTTCGCCGACTGGATCGTGCGCGGAATCGAAGGCGGACCCGCATCCGGCGCGCCCCGGCTCCGGGCGCCGGCGGGTCTGCTCGATCCACTGCCGGCTTCGCGCCTCGACGTGCAGCGACGCCTGCAGGCGCTCGGGGCCGATCCCGCGGCCGCGCGTCGTTCGTTTGGCGAGGCGCTCCTTGCGGCGCTTCAGGGCATGGCGGAAGCCGGTCCGGCCGATACGGTGGAACAGAAACAGCTCTGGCTCACGGAGGCGGCGCTCGGGGCGCACTTCCTCGAGGCAGCCGGGAGGCTGTGGACGCAGGATGCCGACGCGCTGCGGCCCATCCTGCTCGACGACTGGTTGATCGACTACGAGCAGTACGCGCGCGGCGTGGCGAACCCGCCTCGCGGCGCCGGCCATCTCTGGCGCATCGCGGATGGGGGCTGGAGCCGCGACGCCATCGTGCGCCTTTCCGTCGCGGCGCAGGCTCTGCAGCGCGACGATCATTGCGTGTTCGCCGAGGTCGCGCCGCCGCACGATGCCGTGGTGTGGAAGAACCGCGGCCGGGTGCGCCTGCCCCTGGTCTCGACCGATGCAGGCGCGCGCCCGCCATCGCTCCATGGCTTCCGGGCCGTCCTGCGGGCGTTGGACGCCGGGGCGCGTGCGAGCGCGCTCGTCGAGGAGGCCGCGCGGGGAGCAGAGGCCCTCGAGGCGCGCGCGCTGTGGCCCCGCATCCTCGCCCGCCTGCTCGCTTCCGGCCTGCCGTGGCCCGAGGTCGCACCCGCGGCCGTGCCCTCGGTGCAGGTGATCGACAGCGCAGCATTCGCGCAGTGGTCCGATGCGGCCGAAGCGTTGCGATCGGTCGTCGGCGACCGCGGTTCATGGCTGCCGCGGGTGCTGCCGCCGCAGCCCGTGGCGACGCTGGCCCGCGCTCCGGCGCCCGCAGCGTCCATCCTCCTCGTGCACGCCGGCTCTCCGTCCGCCGATTCGTTGCTCGCGGCCCGGCAGCTCGCGGCGAGCATTCCCGTCCGCGGCGCGGTCTTCTACGGAGACCTGGGTGGCGGCGCGGCTTACGAGCAGCTTCCGGATCTCGACGCTCCGCTCGACCCGCGATACCGGGAGGAGATCTGGGTTGCGGGACGGGCGCCAGCGCGGCTCGAGGACCTCCCCTGCCTGGCGGACGAGGCGACGGCAAGCGGGCGTCTTTCCACGCCGCTCTCGCACTTGCTCTCGATCACGGCGATCGGGCTCGAGGAGTGCCATTATCCGCGCGCGCCCGCTCCCGCGCCTCGCGCAGCGCCAGCTTGAACCGCAAGGCGTAGGAAGCGGTGGAGGCGGGGATTGCCACCAGCCGCAGATCCGCCGCCTGCGCGAAGGCGCGCGGGGCCTTGCCCCAGTTGTACGCCAGCGCGGCGAAGGTCTCGCGGTCGAGCGGGCCGCGCCAGCCCGCGGCGCGCAGCGCACGATTCCTTCCCGCCCGTGAGAACCGCGCCTCCCAGCGCCGCCAGGCGGCCTTGTAGATCCGCGCCGCCGCGATGGCGTTGATCCGGGGGTCCCAGAGGAGCAGGGGAGAGTCGAGCCGGAAGATCCCCGCCCACCACGGCATCACCTGGAAGGGACCCAACTCGCAGGACCTTCCCAGCGCGGGCTGCAGCGTGGTCTCCGTCATCCCCAGCGCCTCGAGCGCGTACGGGTCGACGCCCTCTTCGCGCGCGACCTGGTGGACGAGAGCGCGCAGCCACTCCCGCAGCTCCGGGTCGTCGGGCCCCTGCGCCCCGCTCGCTTTGGCACAGGGCTCGGAAACGGCCGCGGCGCCGGCCCGCGAGGCGAGGGCCAGCGCCGTGGCGAAGAGAACGGCGCGGGTCACCGGTATGGATCGGAGGCCGGCGTGACGCTGCGGCGGGCGACGGACACGACCGGCGCGACCGGCGACGGCAACGAGCGCGGTGCTCCCTGGCCGTCCTGCTGCGTCGCCACCTCGGTCGCGAGGCGAGCCGCGGCGCGCTGGGTGACCGCCGCCATCACCCGGGCGCGCAGGGCGAGCAGGCCGGCCTTGCGCCGCAGCGCGTACAGGCTGAGACCGCCGTCGGGGCCTCCGGCCTCGAGCGTGCCTTTCACCAATGCGGAGATCTCGTCCTGCAGCGCCTTGTCGGCGGGATCGCCCTGCTGGCAGGTCTCCGGCGAGAGGAAGCAGGCGGAGTTCGTCAACCGTTCGTCGCGGTCGGCGGCGCGGATCTGCTCCTCCGCCTCGCGCGCCAGGCCTCCGGCCACCGTTCCGTCGCCGCCGCTGGAGCCTTCGGCTCCATCCGCATCCATCGAGTCCACGTCGCGGAGCACGCCTTCGTAGATCCCCCGCGCCTGGTCGAGGTCCTTCTTGTAAGCGGCGAGGAACTTCGCGTGCGCCGCCTGGACGGCGCGGCCGTGCGTCCCGCCCTGGGCGACCTCGTTCTTCCACGCCTGGTAGAGACGCCGCGTCCCTTCGCTGCGCTCGACGCCGGCGGCCTGGCCGAGCTTGACCCAGGCGCGGCTGACGCGCAGAGCGGGGCTGTCTTCGGTTTCCGCCCACTTGCCGTCCGCGGCCTGGACCGGCGGCAGAGGGATGGGCGGCAGGGGATAGGTGACGGATTCGGTGGCTTTGATCGGCTTGAACTCGTCAGCGGCGCGGGCGGGAACGGCGGCCGCGAGCGCGAGGAGGAGAAGGGCGCGGTTCATGTGCGGCTCCAGTCGGGTGGACATCGGTCAGGGGCTGCCGCCGTTGCCGGCGCGCAGCACGGGGGCGAGCGTCTGGAGGATCTGCTCCTGGTCGGAGGGCGGCGGAGGCTTCTGCGCCGTCTGCATGGCGGCGATCTGCGCGCGCGCCGCGCCGAGCTGCTTCTGCAGATCGTCGATCTGCTTGCGGTAGGCGGCGGCCTGCGCCTGGGCCGACTTCGTGCGGGCGAGCTCGCGATCGAACTCGGCGCGCGCGACCATCGCGACGTTCTTCGCGGCCGCGACCGCGCTGCCGAGAATGTTCGGGCTCTCGGGCGCTTTCGCGGCGGCGGGAACGGGCTTCGCTGCCTCCGCGGGAGCAGCCGGCTTCACCTCCGCGATGGCCGCCACGGCGGCGGCGGGACGCACTGCCGCCGGGGCGGGGGCGCGCCGCGCGACCCAGATCAAGCCGACGACCAGCGCCGCGCCGGCCAGCGCCCAGATCCAGATGTGCCGTGAAGGAGCGCTCTCGATGGGCGGGAATTCGGGGCGTTCGGACATGGGGATCTCCTTTCAGGGGTTGTGCGCGACCGGCCGGACGGCCTGCACGCCGCGCAGGAAAGCGTCGTTGATCGCGTCGGCGGTGTCGGGCGCCGTCTCTCCGGCCAGGAAGGTGACCGGGGGCGCATCGTTGGCGTGCAGCACCCAGACGATGAGGAAGCCGCGCGAGCCGGGGTCGACCGGAGTGCGCAGCGGCGCGGTCATCTTCGGGCAGCGGTCGCGCAGCGAGCGCACGGCGTCGGCGGCGGCGCGGCCGGCCTCCTGCGACTTCTCCGCGGAGAGCAGCGCATACGCGTCGCGCAGCTTCTGCTTGCCTTCGCCGCAGGCGTCCGAGGAGCCCTGCCGGGCGGCGGTGAGGGCGCCGCAGCCCTGCAGGACGGCGTCCACGTTTCCGCTCGTGCGCAGCGCGGAATGCGTGACGCGCTTCGCGGAGGTGCAGGCGCGCTCGATCAGCCGCGGTGAGCCGAGGTACACGCCGGCGCGGAAGAGCGGCAGCGCCATCGCCGAGGCGAGGACCTGGCTGGAGGCGGCGATGATCTCGTCCAACCCGGCGGCGGTCATCCGGCTGCCGAGATCGCGTTCCTGCTCGCGGCGGCGGATGTAGTTGTACGCGCTCTGATCGCTGTCGATGGGGCCGAGCGGCGCGATCTGCGGGCCGCGGTTCCCGTCGAGCCCCTTCTCCCAATCGCGCTCCGCGGAGGGCTGCGCCGCTTCCTCGTGCGCGCAGGCGAGGAGCGCGGCGAGCGAGAGGGTCAGGATGGTCTTGTGCATCGGGGGTCCTCCTGGTTCGCGAAAGCAAAAAAACCGGGTCGCGTCATCGAAGGGGCAGCTCCGGCAGGGGCGTTCCCGCGACGGCGTCGAGCAGCGGCCCGCCGTGTTCCGGCCCATAGACGGGCCAGGCGATCTCGAGCACCGAGCCGACGCTGCACCGCCAGGCTTCCTCCAGCTCTGTGAAGAACCGTCCGGCGCGGGCGAGGGCATCGTCGTCGCGCGTTGGCGCGAGCGCAGCCCGATGAGTGGTTTCGAGGCGGAGCGGCGCCCGCAGCCAGCCGCCCGGGAGCCGCAGGGCAGGGACGCCCTGCAGGCGCGCGCGGGCCAGCGAGTAAGGCGCCAGAGCCGGTGGGCTCAGCGAGGTGAGCGGCCGATCGTACTCCGCGCAGATCGCGACCACGGGCGCGCGGCCGCGCGCGAGAAGGGCGCCGTCCTCCGCCCGCAAGGAGGCGTTGCCGACCAGCAGCGTGAGGGTGAACAGCTCGGGTGACCAGCCCAGAGCGCAGGCGCGGGCGGGCTTGATCCGGAGGGGAAGAGAAAGCGCGGGAGCGGTGCGCTCGCCGGCCCCGGCCCGGCGCTGATCGTGCAGGAGCGCGAGCATCTCGTCGGCGCTCACGCGGCAGCCCCGCGCTGGAGGGTCTCGGCGAGCAGCGCATGCATGCGTGCGGCGTCAGCTTGCGCGCGGCGGGCTTGCGCCTCGGTCACCGCGAGGAGCGACTTCAGCGTGTGCAGGAGGACTTCCTCGGGGTCGCCGCCGCGCGCATCGCTGCCTTCCTCGTCGAGCCGCCGCGCGGTGAGGACGATCACCGGGCCGAGCAGCATGGGGAACGTCCCGCCGACCATCAGGAAGTACGCGTAGCTGATCTCGCGGTATGCGCGCGCCATCGTCTGGGCCAGCACCTCGGCGCCGGCCTGCGTTCCCATCGCGTCACCGAGGGCGCCCATGCCGAGGGCGCCGACCAGCGTGCTCATCCCCAGGCCGAGCCCCGGCCCGAGCAGCATCATGGTCATCGCCACCGGGCGGACCTGCTTCTGCCAGATCTCGGCCCGCCTCGCGGCGCGGATGCGGCGCGCCTCGGACGAGATCCCCGGCGCGACCCGCTCGGCCTGCGCGCGCAGCGCCTGCGAAACGACCCAACCGAGGATCGCGATCTGCACCAGATTGATCAGGAGCAACAGCGGCGCCCCGCCGTACGTGTCGATCGAGTAGCGCCAGAACCGGGCGTAGAGCCCCATCACCGCCTCCTTCCCGCCCGACAAGCAAAAAATCAGGGACACCATGCCCAACTCCTCATGCCAACTCGTTTGGCACGGCGAATTGCGTAGGGTGTCCCCGGCTTTTTTGCTGTTGCGGCATGCGCATCGCGGTGCTGGCCGCCGTGCTGATGCTCGCCGCGCCCGCGGATCCGGCAGTGCGGCGCGCGCCGTGGCTCCTCTTTCCCATCGACGTCCGCCGCTTCGATCGCATCTCTTCGCCGTTCGGCGTACGCCGGTTGGGCGGACATCGGCAGCTGCACCGCGGGGTCGACCTGGTCGCGCCAGCGGGCTCGTTGGTGGTGGCCGCTCGCGAAGGAACGGTGACGGATGCGGGCCGCGCCCGAGCCTGCGGCTGGTACGTCACCATGGAGCACGAGAACGGCTGGCGCACCGTGTACTGCCACTTGCGATCGGACCCGCGGCGCCTGGGAATCTCCGAAGGACTTCGGGTTCCCGCGATGGGCGTCGTCGGGGAAGTCGGGAGCACCGGCCACTCGACGGGCCCGCATCTGCATTTCTCGCTCCTCGATCATCGGGGAGAGGCGCGGGACCCGCTCCTGGCGCTCTACACGCCGGCGGAAACCCTGCGCCTGCTCAAGCGGATGGGGCTGGCGAAATGATCGCGCTCGCCCCAACGGTCCGGGCAGCCCTCGCCCGCCTCCCCCGGCGCGGGGTCGTGGCCGGCGGCGTCGGCGCGCTCGTGGCCTCGGTCGCCATCGTGCTCGTCTCGCCGCTCTCGCTGGCCGGTGGAGAGCGGGCCCAGCAGGGGGCGGCGATCTTCGCCGCCGATCTGGCGGCTTATCGCGCAGCGCCGCCCGACCTGCGGTCGGCTTCTCTGGTGGCGGCGGCGACGGCGGGATACGAGGACCGCGCCTTCTTCCGGCGGCCGCGGTGGGTCCCCCCGCTCAGCCCCTCGGGATTGATCCGCGCCGTCGTGCAAAACCTGCGCGGAATTCCGCAGGGCGGCTCGACCATCCCTCAGCAGCTCGCGAAGCTCTATCTACGCACCGGGCGGCGCGCCGGCGTTCTCGACAAGGTCGAGGAAGCGATGTTCGCCACCTGGCTCGTTCGCCAGGCCGCGCCAGAAGAGGTCGCGGGGCTCTATCTCAACCTGAGCGCCGGCACGTCGATGGGAACGGTGCGGCGGCCGGCGGACGGCCTTTACCGGCTCTCGCTCGCCCTCTTCGGGCTGCCGCTGCGCAGACTCTCACGCGAGGACCAGCTCGTGCTCGGCGCTTCGCCCCGCGGCGTGCAGTGGCTGCGCGTGCATCCGGCGATTTCGGCGCGCCGGATCGCCGCCACGCGCGAGTGGTTGATCTCGCAGGACCTCTGGGATGCGTCGGTGCGGTCGTACCTCGACGACTTCGACGTCGACTCCTCGGCCGCGTTCCGGTTCGTGGAGGGTTGGACGGAGCGTGTGGCGAGCGGGGAGGCCGCCACCGCCGATCTGGACCTGGTCGCCGCCATCGATCGGTTCCGGGACGGGCTCTCGGAGACGCTGCAGGCGCAATTTCCCGGGACGGCGGTGCGCGCCGCGTTCGCGGCCCTCGGGTCGGACGGATCCGTCCTGGCGCGATCGGGCGCGGAATCCGCGCTGATGGCGGTCAATTACGGGTCCGTCGCGAAGCTGGAGGCGCTGGATCTCGCGGTCGAGGCGTTCGGACCCGCGGCGGTGCGCGACCTGATGCTGCCTCCCGGCGGCTGCGTGCGCTGGATCTGGTCGACCAAGGATCTGCGCCGGTCGCACCCGTCGCGGTACTGCCCGACCGACGTCGCCCCGGCGACGCGCCCGATGGCGCTGGACGAGGCCGTCGCCCGTTCGATCAACTCGCTCACCGCACGCCACGCGATGCTGCTCCCGGCGCTCCTGGCCCAGCGGAGGCCCGATCTGCTGCGACAGATGGTGGCGGAGGTCTCCGCCCGGGAGCGCGCCTCACTCGACTCACCCGCGGACCGGGCGCTCGCAGGCGATCTGCTGGCCCAGCTCGGCGGCGCGTTGCCTCCGGAAGCGATCGCGCCGGAGCTGTCCTACAGCGCCGCGGGCGTGGCGCTCTTCCGCTATCTGCGCGATCGACGGGAGCTCGCGGGACTGCCCGCCGACCGGTTGCCGGAAGACCCGACGTCGCTGCTCGGCAACTCCTCGCGCGCGACCGCGGAGCAGATCGGCGCCTACCTGCATCGCAAGCTGTTCGCGAACGACGGCACCTGCGCGCTGAGCGACACCGGAGCGCTGCTCGCGCTGCGTCGCCGGGAAGGCACGCTGCGCTGGCTGGCCCAGCGTTGGCCCAAGCTGGTCTTCAGCGGCAAGACCGGCTCGTCGCCTCACGACGACTCCGCAGTCGCCGCCGTCGGCCTCTGCCTGGACGCACGGCCCGTGGTCCTCGTCTCGGTGCTGCGGCCGTTGCAAGCGCCTCTGCCGGACGGGCTGCAGGGCTCGCTGCTGCTGCGCGGGATCGATGGCTACCTGCGCGAGCTGGCGAGGCTCGATCGCAAGCCGGCTTCGGCGCTCTTGCCCACCTGGGCTGAGCAGGACGCGCAGCTCGCGGTGGAGGCGAGACCATGATGTCGCGATCGGGCCGGCCCGGCGGATTCGACGAGATGGAGGCGCTGATCTATCGCCTCTTCGCCGAGAAGCAGTTTGCCCTGGCGCTGCTCGCGCTGGTGATGGTTGCGCAGCTTCTCTCGGCCCAGTTCCTCCTGCTCCGGCTGACGCCGCCCTCGCAGCAGGCTCGGGCGGCGCCGGCCGCCTCGCAGCGCCTCGACGTGAAATGCGACGCCGGAGCGGCGCGAACGCTGGCCGGAGAGGCGATGAGCCGCGAGGCTGCCCGGGGCAAGGTCGTGGTCATGCACCTCGCGGCGTCGGAGGAGGCCTGCCTGGCCCAGGTCACCTCCTCCGGTGCTGCCGAGCTGGTGGTGGGGATGAGCGCCGATGCACAGCCTGCCGGCCATTGAGGGTGCGGCGCCGCCGCGCCTCGTCCGCGCGGTATGCCTGCAGATGCTGGCGCTCGCGGGGGCGGCGCTGATCGCGGCGCTGCCATGGCCGCACTCGCAGGTGACCGATGCTCTGCGTCCCGCGGAGCCGAAGAAGGCGGAGAGAAGGATCCGCATCGTGCAGCTGCCCCGGCCGCGGGTCGATCGCCCGCAGCCGCTACCGGCCGCGGCGAAGCCGGCGGCGCCGCCTCCGCCGTCTCCCGCAGCGCGCCCGCAGCCCTCGCCGGCCCCTCCGCTCGCTCGCATCGCCGCCGACTCCGAAGCGATGCACGGGGTGCGCATGCGCGTGTTGGTGCCGCGCAGCCCCGGGGAATTGGCCTCCCACCTGCGCAATTCCGGCGGGTGCCTCGTCGTCTCGCGGCTCGCAGGTGGAAGCGCCGAGGTGCTCTCCGTGCTCGCGCTCGATGGAGAGCGCGTGGTGGAGATGGCCGGGCCGCCCTGCGCCGGAGTGCCGCGGCTGCTGCGCGACGCGAACCTGAACGCGGCGCTGGGCGACCCCCTCGGCCGCGCCCGCGCTGCGTCGCCGGGGGACGAGGTGGTCCTGCAGATCATCCTCAGCCCCGGCCTGCACGAGACCGCCCGATCCGCACTGCTCGCTCGCTTTGGCGCCATCTCCGACGAGGAGATGGGCCGCCGCGCGGCGGAAAGCGGATACGAGCTGACCTGCTTCGCCGAGCCCGCGGGGGCGCTGCGATGCCAATGACCGTTTCGCCCGGGAGGTGCCGTATGAAGCCGCTCGTTCCATCGTTCGTCGCCGCCGGCATCGCGCTCGGCGCCGCAGGCGCGCAGGGCGTCGAGACCATCGCAGTGCTGGAGTTGCGCTCGCGCGCCAATCCCGTCGTAGCGGCGGAGCTCTCGGACCGCGTCCGGGAAGCCGTCCGGCGCGCGCTCCCGCAAGCTCGAGTCGTCGACAGCGAGGAGAATGCCGACTTCGTCATCGGCGGAAGGATCTCGCGCGGCGGCCTCGGCTACCGCGCCTGGCTGGAGCTCCGCGACCGGAGCGGCGACGTCCTGCAGCGGGCGTCCGCTACGGCGAGCAGCCGGAGCGAGCTGGCGGAAGCGATCGACGGCGCCGCCGTCGACCTCGTCCGGTCCCGCCAGGAAGCCGGAGGGCCCATCACCATCGCCCCGTTGCCCGCGGTGCCGGCCCCCGCCGAGCCGCCGGAAGACGCGCTCAATCTCGAGGCGGACGCGGGTGTCCTCGTGGCCTGGGACCGGGCGCGCCGGATCGAGGCGCACGGAAAGGAGAGCCCGCAGGAGGCGGCGGCGGCGTGGCGCCGGGTGGCGGACATGCGCGGGCAGAACCCGTTCCGGGAGATCGCGCTCACCCGCGCCGCCGAGTGGGAAGCGTATGCGGCAGGGCGTCGCGCGCTCGACGCGCAGTTGGCGAGCGATACGGCACGCTTGCGGCGGGTGCTTCCGCTCGCGTCGGTGATGGATTCCGCGAAGATCGACCTGCTCGTGCGGTTCGCGGCCGCGCACGGTTTCGACAAGGTCTCGCCGCTGGTGGCGCTGCTGCCTTCGGCCGAGTTGCGGGCGCGGGCCGAGCTCTCGCTCGACTGCGAGGTGAAAGAGGCGCACGCGTGCGTCCAGCTCGCGCGCGCGGCGGACGAGGCCAAGGACGCGAAGGCGGCGCTGGACTATCTCGACCGGGCCTGCGCGGCGGGAGCGCCGACCGCCTGTGCCGAGAGCGGCGACCGCTGGCTTCAGGGGGACCTGCGGGACCCGGCGCGCGCCATCGCCGCCCTGCAGCGCGGCTGCGATGCCGCGAATGCCGCCGCCTGCGTGCGGCTGGCGCGCGTCTACGAAGAAGGCGACGGCGCCCCGCCGAACGCGAAGACGGCTGTGGACTTGCGCGAGAAGGCCTGCGCCGCGGGAGACGGCAAGAGCTGCCGCCGGCTGGCGGGCATGAGCGAGGAGCCGGCCCGCGTGGCTGACCTTCTCCGGAAAGGATGCGACGGTGGGGACGCCCTCTCCTGCGCGCTGTCGACGAAAGAACCCGCCATCGTCCAGCGGCAGCTCCAGGAGGCGGCGGCCGGCGCGGCGAAGCCGGCGCCGATCGCGCGGCCGGCATCTACAACGGAGAAGCCGGCTGCGAAGCCTCCGCCGCCGCCTTCGCCGCGCACGGAGGTCGAGCCTTCACACGATCGCGCCGCGGCGGGCATGGCGATGGTGGCGTTCGGGGCGCTCGCCGCCACCGCGGCGGTGATGATGAACTCGGACGATGCGCAGCCCCGGCGGGCCTTCCGGTCGGCACTCGTCGCCGGCTCGCAGCCGCAATCGGGTTCGAACCGCACGTTGACGCTGGTCTTCGGCGGTGCCGCGGCGCTGTCGGCGGGTGCGGGCCTGGTGCTGCTCTTCACCAAGCCGGACAAACCGGAGGCGCCCAAGGTCGGCGTGGGAGTGTCGCCGGCCGGCGTCGTCGTTTCGGGCAATTTCCGCTGACCGAAATCGGAGGTCCGCCCACGGTCACGTCGCCGTGCCGTCAACGTCGACGTCAACCTGTCCGTTGCGAAGTGCGCAAGTAGCACGCCGCTTGCACGATTTCGGACAGGTGGCCACCGTTCCGGTGGCGCTGCGTAATATCCATGACCAATCGTCCGCCGTGGCGTACATGGTAAATTACAGTGTCGATCTGGAGACGATTCCTGATCAAGCGCGGCAGGAAATCCGCCGGACGATGCAGCAGATCTCCGAGGCGGTGACGACGGTCCCGGCGGCGAGCCCGTTCTGGAGTTCGATGAAGGAATCGCTGCTTCAGATCGACGTCGAAGGACGGCGGGTGGTCTATCGGATCGACGTCGCGCGCCAACAGATCGCCGTGATCGAGCTGCACCAGCTCCGCAAGTGAGTCCGGGGCCCGCCGTGCGCGTGCTCAGCGCGGTGAGGCCGCGTCCACCGGGCGGGTCGCCGCAAGCAGCGCCTCATGGAGTGCGAGCAAGACCATCGCCACGGCTGCTACGGCGGCTCCGATCGCGCGCAGATCCGTGGCGGCGGCGAGGAGGCCGAACAGCGAGGGGACGGCCGCCGATCCGAGCGTGGCGGCGCCGACCTGGAACCCGACGGCATGCGGCGCGAGGTGGTGCCCGACTCGATCCGGCGTGCGCGACATGAGGGTCGGAAACATCGGCGCCAGACTTGCGCCGAGCAGGACGAGGCCGAGCCGCCCGAGCGCACCACCACTCGAGGCGAACAGCACGGCGCCCGCCAGTGCGGTCAGCGTGGCGCCGCGCAACAGGCGGTCCGGCCCGAGGCGATCCACGACGAACCCGAGGACGACGCGGCCGCCGAGGATGCTGCCCCAGTATGCGGCAGTCCATGCACCCGCGGCCTCGATGTCGAGGCCGCGCGCCTCGCGCAGCACGGTGAAGCACCATTGACCGGTGCCCGCCTCCAGGCCGGTGTAGACGAAGAAGAGGATGATCTGCAGCCATACCCTGCCGGTCCGGAGCGCCTCCTCCGCGCTCGCGTGCACTGCGCCGGCGCCGGCGGCGGCGCCGTCGTCTTCCCAGGCGCGACGAGTGACCGCGAACGCGAGGGCCATCGCGCCGAGGGCACACGCGAGCAGGAGGTATCCGACCTGGTAGGAGACGCCGTGTGCAAGCACCGCCGTCATCATCGCCGGCCCCGCGGTGGCGCCGACGCTCCAGCAAGCGTGGAGCCAGTTCACGTGGCGCACCGGGATGTGCCGGGCGGCCCAGCCGTTCAGCGAGGCATCGATGGCGCCAGACCCGAGCCCGATCACGGTGGCCATCGGCACGAACTGCGCCCAGCGCGACGCGGAGGCGTAGCCGCAGAGCCCGACCGCGACGAACCCGCTGCTCACGGCGAGGAGGCGGCCGACGCCGAGCCGCACGACGATGCGCCCGGCGAGGACGCTCGATACCGCGTATCCGACGACACCCACGGTCAGCACCGCGCCGAGGCCCGCCTGGGAGAGACCGAAGCGATCGCGAATCGACGGCCAGGCGACGCCGATGACGGTGTCCGGAAGCCCGAGCGAGATGAACGCGAGGTACGAGAGCGCGAGCAGCGGCAGGGGCGGGGCTTTCAAGCGGATCCTTGGGCCGCAGCAGGATACAGCGGCGGATCGCCGGCGGCTCGCCAAGATTTTGACGCCGCGACTTTGACGCTCCACAAGCCAGTGCTCCCCGTGGATCTCGTCATGAAGGTGGAGAGCGCGCTGCGGGCCGCGGGCGTCGAGAGCTCACTGAGTCGGCAGGCGCAAGGAGAGCTGGAGGCGCTGCGGGAAGCGTACACCGCCGAGCTGCCGCAGCAGCTCGCCGGGATCGCCTTGGCCGTCCACCAGCTCCGCGTCGCTCCTTCCAGCGCGGCGCTCCGCGGCGTCGTGCGGCGTTGCGCGCACAGGGTCGCTGGGACCGCGGGCTCCTTCGGGTACGACGACATCGGCGATGCCTGTGCGCGGATCGAGCAAGGCGTCCTCTCGTTGGCGCACGATGAGGGTTCCGGGTGGCGCGAGATCGAGGAAGCCGCCTCGAGGATTGCGGCGTTCACGTCGTCGGGCCGCGCGGCGGCGGTTTGACCGATCTCCGACGAATGGGGGTATGGAAATCTCCCCGCCCGGGCTCGGTTCTGCTTATCTCCGCCGCAACGAGAGGGGGGGACAAGACCCTGAGGGATGGCTCGCCGAGCGCGCAAGACCGCATACTTTTTGAACCGTACCCTGAACCGGCTCGCCCTCATCGCGTTCGGGGTGCGCTTTCCGGCCACGGACGGCCTCTGGGTGATGGTTGCCGACGCCGTGCGCTCCCCCTGGGAAACGACCGAGCTCCTGGCGCTCAGCTACCCGGAATGGATGAAGGACAACCCCACCTTCGTCGCCTTGTTGACCGATTTCGACGTCGACGAATTCGAACGGGACGTTCAGCGGCGCTGAACCTCGCTTTCCCGCGCGGCCGCGATGAGCGCGCGCGTGACGTCGTGGCGAGGCGCGCGCACCAGCGACGCGGCTTCCGCCAACTCGACGATCGCGCCGCGGGAGAGGACCGCGATGCGGTCGCAGAGAACCGCCGTGAACCGCAGATCGTGGGAGATGAAGAGGCACGCCAGCGAGGCCGAATGCCGCAGCTTGCCGAACAGATTCGCCATCTGCGCCTGAATCGAGACGTCCACCGCGCTGAGCGCTTCGTCGGCGACGAGCAAAGCCGGGGACGGCGCCAACGCCCGCGCCAGCGCCACGCGCTGGGCCTGGCCGCCGGACAGCTCGTGCGGATGCCGGTGGAGGACCTCCGGCCCCAGGTCCACCTCGCGCAGCAGCGCAAGGATCCGCTCCTCGAGGGCGTGACTGCGCTCGAGGCGGTGGACCACGAGCGGCTCGGCCAGGATGGAGAAGACGGTCATCCGCGGGTCGAGCGAGGTGGCGGGATCCTGGAAGACGATCTGCATCTCGCGCCTTGCCGCGCGTAGCTCGCGCCCGGAGAGCGCCAGAAAGTCGCGCCCACGCCACCGGACGCGTCCGTCCGCCGGCTCGAGAAGCCGGAGCACGGCACGCGCCAACGTCGATTTGCCAGAGCCGCTCGCGCCGACGATGCCCAGCGTCTCTCCTGCGCCCAGCGCGAACGAGACGCGGTCGAGGACGCGAACGCCTCCGCGATGAACGCACAGATCCTCCACCTGGAGCAGCGGCGCGTTCACGGCGCATCCACCGGATGGAAACAGGCCAGTCCCCTGCCGTCGATCTCGATCAGCTCGGGCTCGCGCTTCGCGCAGTCGTCTTGCGCGCGCGGGCAACGGTTGCGGAAGCGGCAGCCGCCGGGTCGCTCCCACGGAGGCGGTGCGGAGCCGGCGATGGGCTGGAGGCGGACGGGTCCGGAGCTGCCCAGCGGCGGAGGAAGGCTGCGCAAGAGGCCGAGGGTGTACGGGTGCCGCGGACTCGCGAGCAGCTCGGTCGTTCGCGCGCTCTCCACGATCCTCCCCGCGTACAAGACGGCGATCCTCGTGCAGAGGCGGGCCGCGGTGCCCAGGTCGTGGGTCGCGAGCAGGATGGATACGCCGCGCTCCTCCCGGAGGCCGCGGAGCAGATCGAGGATGCCGGCCTGCACGATCGCATCCAGTGCGCTGGTCGGTTCGTCCGCGACGAGGATCTCCGGCCGGCAGGCGACGGACATGGCGATGAGCGCGCGCTGGCGCATCCCGCCCGAGAGCTCGTGGGCGTAGCGATCCGCGTCGTTCGCCGTGAGCCCCACGGCCCGGAGCAACTCCAATGTCATCGTGCGCGCGCCGCGGCGATCGACGGACTGGTGGGCGCGCACGGCTTCGCTGATCTGCGTGCCGATGCGCAAGACGGGATTGAGAGCGGCGAGCGGATCGTGGAATACCATCGCGATGCGGCGGCCGCGGATCCGGTTGAGCGCGTCCGGGCCCAAGCCGAGCAAGTCCTCTCCCGACAGCTCCACGCGGCCCGAGACCTGCGCGCCGGACGGCAGCAGACGCAAGAGCGAGAGTGCGACGGTGGTCTTGCCGCTGCCGGATTCGCCGATGAGGCCGAGCGCCTCCCCGTGTCCGAGATCGAACGAAATGCGGTCGACGGCGGAGAACGAGGCCTCTCCCGTTTGAAAGCGCACGGTCAGATCTCGCACTCGCAGCATCGCGGCTGGTTTACCGGTCCGGAGGTGGGTGTCAAAGTGCAGCGGCCATGTGGAGTCGACCCGAATGCACGGACAATCCCTGACCGCCGACCTGCTGCCGACGCCTCGTGCCATGGAAGTGCCGCAGCTGGTGGGCGGGCGGTACCGGGTACTTGCTCCTCGCGGTTCGGGGGCCGAAGGTTCCGTCTATCTCGCGGTCGATCTCTTCACGGGTGAGGAAGTCGCCCTCAAGTGCGGGCCCGCCGGGCCGCTCGCCGCGGAATACCGCCGAAGCGCGACGCTGCAACATCCGCACCTGGCGCGCGCGCTCACCCTATGGCGTGGCGGCGGCACCTGCTCCCTGGCATTCGAGTACGGCGAGGAGGATCTCACCGCCCTGCGCGGTCTCTCCGAATCGGTGGTGGTGCGGTACGTCGCGGAGGTCGCGCGCGCGCTCGGTCACCTGCACCGGCGGGGCATCGTTCACGGCGATGTGAAACCGCAGAACGCGGTGCTTGCCGGTCCACCCCAGGCGCGCCGGGCACTCCTGGTCGATGTCGGCCTCGCAGGCGCCGAGCCGGCGTCGCGAGGGAGCCTGGAGTACGCGGCTCCCGAAGTGCTCGAGGGCGCGCCGCCCGATGCGGCAGCAGATCTTTATTCGCTCGGTGTGACGCTGCACGAGCTGCTCTCCGGCGTGAATCCATTCGCGGCCCCTACTCCCGCAGAAGTGGTCCGCGCCCACTTCAACGGCGTGGCACCGGCGCGAGCCAGCGCCAGCGTGCAGGCCGTGGTGGACAAGCTCCTGGCCCGCGAACCGCGCTCTCGCTACGCGCAAGCGGACGAAGTGATCGAGGCGCTCGCCGCCGCCACGCGCCTCCCTCTGGAGAGCGAGGGCGAGGGGCTGGCGCGCGATCGTATCGGACTCGGTCTGCTCCAGGGCCGGGAAGCCGAGCTCGCCCGCATCGAGGCAGCGGCCCAGCGCGTCGCCGGCGGCCGCGGCGCGCACATGCTGCTGGTCGGTCCACCGGGGTCGGGCCGCTCGCGCCTGTTGCGCGAGTGCGGAGTCGTCGCGGAGCTTGCCGGCGTGCGCACGCTCCACCTGGAACAGGGCACGACTCTCACGACCTTGTGCCGCTGGCTCGGCATCCTTGTCGGGGTTGGAACCCCGCTGGAGCCGTCGGTCGGCGCAGCGCGAGAGCGGCTGATCGCCGCCTGCGCGCAACATCCCCTTGCGCTCCTGGTGGATGACGCGGATCGCGCAAAAGATTGGTTGTGCGCATTGGTCCTCGCGCTGGCTCGCGATCCGGCCTGGAAGCAGAGGCCGCTCCTCGTGGTCGCCGTGGCCTCGCACCAGATCGATCCCTCCCTCGAGCGCGTGGAGCTGCGGCCCCTCGCGCCGGCGCAGGCGAAGGCCAAGGTGGTGGAGGTGGTCGGCGCGCGAAGCTGGGCGGGCGCCCTCGCCGATCGGCTGATCGGTGAAACGTCGAGCTACCCGCGCGAGCTGGAGAGTGCGATCCGCGATCTCGCCGACCGCAAGCTGCTGGCGAGGCGCCGCGGGCGCTGGGAGCTCGATCTCCTCCTCGCCGGCCCCGATCTCGCCGGCTGCGTGCCCCGGGAGGCGACGCGGAGGGCGCGGGCAGCCAGGCTGGAAGTACCAGCGGAGCAATGGCCCGATCTGGGGCTGACGGCGGTGCTCTGGCCGGAGATCGACGGCAGCGCCCTCGCTCGCGATGGTGATGATCTGATCGCTCGCGGCCTGCAGATCGCGGAGCGCTCCGGGCTGCGCTTTTCCAGCCTGGCCGCGCTGCGGGCGGCGGAAGGGGCGCTTTCGGGTGCGCAACGGCGGCTCGCGCACTTCCGCGCCGCCGGCCTCACGCGCGATGCCGCAGCGCGTGCGCGCCATCTCTTCCGCGCGAGCGCGGGCGGATGCGTGCGCGCGGCCCTGGCAGCAGCGCGTGAGCGGCTCCGTTCCGGGGCCCCGATCGAGGCGGCGCGGCTCTATCAGGTGGCGCGGGCAGGCCTGCGGCATCCCCTCTCGAGCTCGCGCGCGGCCCTGCTCTGCGAGCGCGCTGCGGACTGTCTCGCGCTGGTCGGGCATCCGGCCGCCGCCCGGCGGGAGTATGCACGGGCGCTCGGGCGGGGCGGCGATCCCGGACGCATCTGGCAGAAGATCGCCAAGGCGCGCTGGCAGGAAGGCCGCTTCGAACAGGTCCTCGAAGCGCTCGCGCGCGCGAAGTCCGCCGGAGCGGATCCGCTCGCGGTCACCACGGTCGAGGCGCGCGCGGAGGCGATGCGGGGCGACTATGCGCGCGCGGAGCAGCTGGCGGAGGCGGCCCTGCCGCTCGCGCGCGAGAAGCGCGATGAGGAGGCGGCGACGCGGCTGCACCACTTGCTCGGCACTTGCGCCTGGCACAGAGGGGAAGCGCGGCGCGCAATCGCCGAGGAACGCGCGGCGGTGCTCATCGCGCGGCGGCGGGGCGACCGCCGCGCCGAGGCCGACGCTCTCGCGGGCCTGGGCACCGCGTTCCGGCTGCGGGGAAACCATGAGCGCTCCGCCCGGGCGTCGGCGGGCGCGGTGGAGCTCTACAGCGCCCTGGGCGACGATCGCCAGGAGGCCATCGCCTGGAACAATCTCGGCATCTCCTACTACCTCGCGGGTGAGTGGGATCGCGCGCTCGAGGCCTGGGAAAAACTGAGCGGCAAGAAGGAACAGACCCTCGAGGAAGAGCTGCTCAACCTGAACAACCTCGGGTTCCTCTACCGCGAGCGCGGCGACTGGCCGCGCGCGAGGGAGCTGTTCAACCGCGCGCTGGCGAGGATCCGGCATGCGGGCGGTCACGCGCGGATCGAGGCCGTGGTGTGCGGCAACCTCGGCGAGATCGCGGCCCGGGAGGGGGATCCCGCGGCCGCGGAGGCGCTGTACCGGCAGACCGTGGAGATCGCGCGCCGGATCGGAGCCCGCGACGAGCTGCTCGAGACCGAGCGGCGGCTGGCCGAGCTCGACCTGCTGCTGCGGAATCCGGTCGCGGCGAGCGAGCGCGCTTCGGAAGCGCTCAAGCTTGCCGCGGAGCTCGGCAACACGGTCGAGCAAGGCAACCTCTGGCGCATCCTGGCCATCGCTGCCAGGGCGCGGGGTGACGCGGCCGCCGCTGCCGCCGCCCTGCGGACGGCGTGCGAGTCGCTGGAGCGCGCGGGTGCCAGGCTGGAGCTGGCCCGCGCCGATTGCGTGGCATGCCTGCTCGAGCTCGATCGGGGCGACCCGGTGCAGGCCGCGGCCGCCCTTCGCCGGGCGCGCACCCTGTTCGAGAGGCTCGGCGCGACGCCCGACTTGCGCGAGATCGAGAGGCTGGACAAGGACGTCGAGGCGCTGGAGCGCAGGTCGTTCTCGCACGTGGAGGCCCTCACGCAAGCGGCGCAGCGACTGGCGGCGCAAAGCAACCCGGAGGCGTTGCTCGAAGATGCTCTCGACGAAGCCCTGCTTCTCACCGGCGCCGAGCGGGGATTCATCCTCCTGCACGACGGAGAGGGCGAGCCGCGCGTCGCGGCGGTGCGCGGCGCCGCGGCGAATTCGACGTTGCGCATCTCCCGGACCGTCGCCAATCGCGTGCTGCGCACCGGGGAGATGGTCGCGGTGGCGGACATCGTCGGGCGCGAGGAACTGAGCGCGTGCCGGAGCATCCTCGACCTGGGGCTGCGCTCGGTGCTCTGCACGCCCATCCGCTCCGGTGGCCGGCAGCTGGGCATCCTCTACGTCGATTCGAGGCGGGTGGGATCGCTGCTCTCGGAGAAGGACCTCGGACTGCTCAGCGCGTTCGCCGCCCTGGCAGGGTCGGCGCTGCAGAACGCGCGCCTGATCGACGACCTGCGCCACAAGAGCGAGCTGCTCGCCCACATGGCCCACGAGTTCCGCTCGCCTCTGCAGGCGATTGCGCTGCGGGCCGGGATCGGGAAGGTGCGCCCCGCGACCGGGGAGGACCTGGAGGCCATCGCCTCGCAGTCGGCGCGGCTTTCGAAGATCGTCGAGCGCACGCTCGAGCTGTCGCGGATGGAGGCCGGCGCCTTGAACCTCGAGCGAACGAAGGTGGACCTGGCCGAAGTCGCGCGCACCGCGATCGCCGGCCTCGAGCCCATCGCCCGGATGAAGTCGATCGACCTGGCCGTCTCGATAGACGAGAACCTGCCGCCTGTGATCGGAGACTTCGAGCGCCTGGTCCAGGTGATCACGAACCTGGTGGGAAATGCCATCAAGTTCTCCGGCGAGGGAAGCCGCGTCTGGGTACGGCTGGCCGCCGGCGACCCGGTTCTTCCGTCGAAGCCGCAGCCCCGCCTCGAGGTCGAGGGCGTTCCGCCGGCCGCCGCGTCCCAGCCGGCGCGGCCCAGCGCGCAGGTCATCGTCATCGACCGAGGGCCGGGCATCTCCTCCGACGAGATCGGAAAGATCTTCACGCCGTTCTTCCGCGCCGGGAAGGGAGACGGCAGCGGCCTCGGGCTGGTGATCAGCCGCCAGATCACCCGCGAGCACGGAGGAGAGATCCGCGTGAACAGCAAGCTGGGCGAAGGCACCACCTTCACGGTCGCGCTTCCCGGGGCCCCATGATGCGCGTTCCCCAGCGTGAGCGGGCGCGGATCCTCATCGTGGAGGACGATCCGGTCCAGGCGGAGGCGCTCTCGGCGGTGCTGGCGGCCGGAGAGCGGGAAATCCTCGTCGCCGCCGACGGCGAAACCGGACTTTCGCTGGCGCGCGCCGGAGTCGAGTTGATCGTCGCAGACTACATGCTCCCCGGCATGAACGGCGTGCAGATGGTGCGGCGGCTTCGGGAGGAGAAGCTAGCGACTCCTGTGCTGATCGTCTCCGGCGAGGCCACGGTGGCCGTCGCGGTGGAGGCGATGAAGGCCGGCGTCCTGGACTTCGTACAGAAACCGTTCGACGTGGATTTCTTCCGGGTGCGGGTCGCGCAGGCGCTGGAGCTGGGACGCACGGCGCAGGAGCTCGAGGTCCTCAGGCGCAAGCTGCAACGGCGGGGCAAGCCGGAGCTGATCGTCGGCGTCTCACCCGCCATCGCGCAGGTGAGATACCTGATCGAGTCCGTCGCACGCACCGACGTGGACGTCGCCCTCTACGGCGAGACCGGGACGGGCAAGGAGCTCGCGGCGCGCGAGGTCCACGAATACAGCCAGCGCGCCGGGGGCTCTTTCGTGGTGGTGGACTGCGCGGCGATTCCCGAGCTCCTGCTGGAAAACGAGCTGTTCGGGCACGAGGCCGGGGCCTATACCGGCGCCGATCGGAAGGCGGCCGGTCTGCTCGCGGAGGCTGACGGCGGCACCGTTTTCATCGACGAGATCGGCGACATGCCGCTGCCGCTCCAATCCAAGCTGCTGCGCTTCCTGCAGACGAAGGAATTTCGCCGGGTGGGTGGATCGCGGCAGACGCGGGTCGACGTCCGCGTGGTGGCCGCGACCAACCGCGAGCTCGAGACGGAGGTGGCGAGAGGCCGGTTCCGGCAGGATCTCTTCTACCGGATCAACGTATTCCCGATCCGCCTTCCTCCCCTGCGCGATCGGCGCGAGGACGTGCCGCTGCTCGCGCACCATTTCCTGCGCGGGGTGGCCTCCGGTAAGGACGTCGGCCGGCCGATCGAAGGGTTCACGCCCGAGGCGCTGGCCGCTCTCGCCGCGCACGACTGGCCGGGCAACGTGCGTCAGCTGGAGAACGTCGTTCGGCGCCTGGTGGTCATGACTGAAGGTCCGCGCATCGGAGTGAGTGAGTGCCATGCGGTGCTGGGCGAACCGACGGCCACCGTCTCGCCTGCCGGCACCATCGAGCCGTTCCACCAGGCCAGGGCCGAAGTGCTGGCGCGTTTCGAAAGGGCGTACCTGGGAAGCTTGCTGCAGGCCACTGGAGACAACGTGGCCGAGGCGGCGCGCCGCGCGGGCCTCGATCGCAAGAACCTCTGGCTCAAGCTGAAGCGGCACGGGATCGCCCGGGCGCGGCTGTAGCGGCGCCGCCCCACCCGGGGCGGAAGCACCACACTCTCAAGTGCTTGATCTCACTCAGCCGCGTGGCGCGGCCGCCCCACGTTGTCCGCTGGTGAAATTCGTAAGTAGCTGAATGCACTGATTCGGTCATTGGCCAACGGTTTGCTGTCTACTTTGCGCCATGCCCCCCCTCCGCAAAAGTGCCGTATCCGCCGCTGTCTTGGTCCTCGTGACCCTGACGCGCGGGGCCACTGCCGTCCCCCACGTCACGCAGGTGATCGACGGGTTGCCACAAGTGATCGCGCCTCAGCAGATGATCGTGAGCTGCGATCCGGCGGTGCTGCCCGACTTGTGCGCGGCGGCCCTGAACACGGTAGGAGCGATCGTCGCCGTGGTCGGGCAGGCTGCGTTCAACCTCGCCATCCTGCCCGACGGTGTCGATCTGCAGGGCGCGTTGGATACGCTGCGCGGCTTGCCGGGGATCTCGTCGGCGGAGCCGAATCGGATCCTCATCGGCAGCAGCGCATACCCGCAGACTTGGAATTTCCCCGCCATGGACGCGCCCGGCGATGCGACCCTTCTGCCTGCGAGCACGAGTGCCTCTGCGAGCACGAGTGCCTCTGCGAGCGCGAGTGCCTCTGCGAGCGCGAGTGCCTCTGCGAGCGCGAGTGCCTCTGCGAGCACGAGTGCCTCTGCGAGCGCGAATGCTCCTGTCGTGGCGGTGCTCGACACCGGAATCGCCTACCGGGCGGATTGGTCGGGCATGTACGCGCGCGCGCCCGCGTTCGACGCGACGCAGTTCGCGCCTGGATGGGACTTCGTCAACGGCGACGCATATCCCGACGACGACAACGGCCACGGCACGGCGATGGCGACCATCATCGCGGGCTCTGCGAGCTTCTCCTCCGCCGCCATTCCCTACGTCGGTCCGGCCGCGGGGGCGATTCTCATGCCGGTCAAGGTGCTGGACGCCGACAACCAGGGCACCGAGTTCTGGCTCGAGGAGGGTATCCGTTACGCGGTCGGGGCCGGCGCCAACGTCATCAACCTCTCGCTCGATTTCGCGCGCAACTATGTTCCGGGAGCAGGGCTACGGGATGCCCTGGCGGCCGCGCGCGATGCCAACGTCGTGATCGTCGCGGCCAGCGGCAATACCGGCGGGCGCGTGCTCTATCCGGCGGCGTTTCCCGACGTCATCTCCGTGGGCGCGTTCACTCTGAACTACGCGACGGGGTATTCGGTGACCTGGTACTCGAACACGGGCGAGGCGCTCGACCTGGTCGCTCCGGGTGGAATGCCGGGTCAGGATGTCAACCAGGACGGGTTGTGGGACGGCGTGTTGGCGCAGTCGTTCCCCCCCGGTCAGCCCTCGCAAATCAGCTGGTGGCTGTTTGCCGGCACCTCGCCCGCCACCGCCCATGCCAGCGCTGCAGCGGCCGCGCTGATCGGCAACGGCGTCAATCCGGGCACGGTGCGGCCTCTCCTCCAGGCGACTGCCGGCGACATGCGCACGAATGGATGGGACCGGAAGTCGGGCTCCGGCAGGGTGCAGGCGTCGACCGCCATTGCGTCGGCGAGCGCGTTCGTTTCTCCGGCGCCGCTGTACGCCGATGCCGTTGCCGCCCTGCAATCGGACGGGAGGGCAGCCGCCGCGGTGATGATCGCCACGGCTGACGGCACCGGCGTGAGCGATGCCGAGGTCCACGTGCGCTGGCGCGGCGCGGCCCCCGGGGCGCAGACCGCGGTGACCGACGCGCAAGGGATCGCGCGATTCGTCTCGCCCTGGCCTTCTTCCTCCCGGAACCTGTTCGTGATCGAGGTGCCGCGCGTCATCTATGGTGGGGCTGCGCAGCGGCCGCGCGCCTTCGCCCGCTCGAGCGGGGGCTTCAACACCCTGTTGCTATCGGTATCGCTCGATCCGAGCCTGTCGCTGTCGAGCCTGTCGCTGTCGAGCCTGTCGCTGTCGAGCCTGTCGCTGTCGGGTCTCCTCGGCAGCTCGACCAGCTCCATCAACGGCATGACCATCTGGGGTTATGGCGACTCCCAGGGAGTGGGCCTGGCCTCGGGCACCACCGGGTCCGGGCTCGCCTCGGGCACCACCGGTTCGGACGGCCAGGGGCAGAACGGCCAGGGGCAGAACCAGGATTC
>Ga0209237_1000044_pt1 | contig 51705 bp, 52 predicted proteins | sample GraSoi013_1_40cm_2_FD_185820 | JGI IMG/M metagenome (GOLD analysis project Ga0209237, IMG submission 185820) | Grasslands soil microbial communities from the Angelo Coastal Reserve, California, USA - Sample 10_02_2013_1_40cm (SPAdes) (version 2) | ecosystem: Environmental > Terrestrial > Soil >...
ATACCCGAACCATGCGGAAACCAATACCAAGGACCAAAGAAACAGGGAACCCGCTACTAAGATTGACCTGGCCCCAGGCCCGAACTTGGCTTTTTGCGACGGTGCGTGCCTGATGCGAGTTAGGATGAGAAGAGAATGCGAACAGAGGAAGATGGAGAAGAATACAGCATAGAAGACTATCTGACCAGGTCCTGACAGGAAAATTGACATGGGGTACCGTCTCCACGCGACAATTCAAAAGACTTGGGATAAGACCTAAACGAACGCGGGAAAGCATGAGCTCGTACTTGGGCATGTTCGCATTCTTCTCTTTCATCTTCGACACGATCTTCTACATCGCTCTTGCTATAGCCGGGAATGAATTCTACAGATGGGACCAAAAGGACAGAATGCTGTTCAGAAGTTACCCACAGACTCGCCGAAATGATCCGGTAAAAGGACCAGATTTTCGCGGGCGATGACTTGGCGCTCGAACAGGGTGTTCATAGGTTGATGCGGGATGTTTACATCGGTCGAATCGAGCAGCAGAGACCGAGCTACGAGCGGATTGGGCCAGCCCCGTTCGTCTCGACTATCGTGAAGAAGAGAGCGGAGGACCAAGATGTCGGCAAGGCCTCAATCGACCCGGACCCGGAGAAGTAGGTGGCCTGAGAGTCCCCTGCGAAACGCCCTAGAATCCGCTTAGAATCGAAAACCTGTCCATCGTCATGCTAATCTTCTCAACTCGATAATGACGATCCAGCCGTCTACCCTAACATCTTCTAGTAAAATCTCGCCAAGTCTAGAATTCTAGGATATTTTTGAAATCGATCGATCCTCGCGTGACAGATCCGGCTTTCCAGAAGGGTTAGAGTTTCATGACCTGGACGTGTGGGACCCCGGCTATGGTTATGACCGCGTCCGGATGAACCAGTCCATTCGCGATGGCCGCGTCCACAATCCTCCTGCCGACAAGATTCAGCATTTCGGCACCGTTCATCATGACCAACGCCTGTGACACGCCGACGACCGCGCTACCGTAGAACTTCGACTCAGGCGCCAGCTTCAACCGTCCCTCCCGGAACGTCCGGCCCATGCAATCCTCGTCACAGCACGCCACCAGCAAGCCCTTCTCCGTCTTGTAAGACGTGGCGTAGACGAGGTCCAATAGACACTCCTTATGTCGTCAATATTGACGATCGCGCGCCACACGCTTCGCAGACGAGGAAGGACAAGCGTCCCTCACGGACAACCCGAGTATCAGGACGGTGACAGACAGGACAGATAACGAACCTGTTCGAGTAGACACTGATCAGTCGGTTAATCGTCTCACGCGAAAACCTGCCCTGGAAGTAGCCACGACCACCCTCATAGGACCCTGCTGTAGCCATCTCCTTCGCCAAATACTTCAACACATGATGCGGATCACGGTTCAACCGATCAACAACATCAGAGAAATTTACAACAATCGTCCTTTGCCCGATTATCTGTACCATAGCGATTGGCAGCTCGAAGCGCTCGCCTGTGCCAGTGGACTGTGTAATCTTCGATAAAGCCCGATCCAGCAACCCATCATAGTCGTTCATCGATACAGACATGACTAGTAATAGTCCGGTTGGCCTATTTCAACGATATTCCAGCCCGCAAACGCTTATCCAAAACCCAGAGAATTGGACCGGTATCGGAGGATGACAGTCGACTGGGAAGATGGGTAGTCTGCAGCGCCTGGCCCTACGTCAACGACAGACCCCATCTAGGAACCTTCACACACCTACTCTCCGCAGACGTCTACGCCCGATACCTACGCCTCAAGGGCGAAGATGTAGTGATGGTATCTGGCAGCGACGAACACGGTGCACCGATCGAAGTTGAAGCAATAAAACGCAAGATTACCCCGCGCCAGCTAACCAACCAGTATCATCGAGTCTTCACCCGCAGCATCAAACAGTTCAACATCCAATTCGACAACTACACTCGCACAGAGAGTCCTGTTCACAAGAGGTTCGTCCAGGAATTCTACCGGACCCTAGACAAGAACGGATACGTCTTCAAACAAAACATCATCCTGCCCTATTGTGAAAATGACAAGCGCTTCCTGCCAGACAGGTTCGTAGAGGGCGAATGCCCATACTGCCACTACATCCCCGCCCGCGGAGACCAGTGTGACAACTGCGGCCGAGTACTAGACCCGAAAGACTTGATCAATCCGCACTGCGTACTCGACCACAGCACCCCCGTAATGAAAGAAACGCCCTCTTGGTTTTTCGACCTGCCCAAACTATCAGATCAGTTGAAGAAGTATGTTGAGGAGAACCCGAACCTCCCCGAGAACGCCCGGAACTTCAGCCTGAGCTGGATAAGAGACGGACTGAAACCCCGCTCGCTAACACGAGACCTAGCCTGGGGCATACTCGCACCCTTCAAAGGCGCCCAAGACAAGACCATCTACGTCTGGATGGAAGCAGTCCTCGGCTACATCAGCGCCGTCAAAGAATGGGCAGAGAGGAACAAGAAACCCAGCCAGTGGAAAAAGTACTGGCTCGACCCCGCCAGCCGCAACATCCACTTCATAGGCAAAGACAACATTCCCTTCCACGTCATCGTCTTCCCAGGCCTACTACTCGCCAGCCACGAAGGATACAACCTACCATGGGAAGTAGCCTCCACAGAATACATCCAATTCGAAGGACAACGATTCTCCAAGAGCCGAAAAATCGGCGTCTGGATAGACGAAGCACTCGAACTCGAAGACTCGGAATACTGGCGCTACGCCCTCATCAGCCTCCGCCCCGAACAGAAAGACACGAACTTCACCTGGGAAGAATTCGAACGGAAAATCAACACAGAACTCAACGATGTCCTAGGCAACTTCATCCATCGAACCATCACTTTCATCAGCACCAGATTCAAAAACAAGATCCCGAAGTTCAGCACCGAAAAAGAAAAAGATCGAGATATCTTCAAGATCCTTCTCGAGTCACCTAAACGTCTCGACGAGAAGCTTGAACGTTTCAGACTGAAAGAAGCGCTCGAACAAGTCGTCCAATTGGCAAGGGAGGGCAACCGATATCTGAACGAGAACGCGCCGTGGCACTCGTTCAAGACAGACCCGGCAGAGGCCGGTCAGACGCTTGGTGTAGCCACGCAGATTGTAGGCACGATCGCGATCCAGCTCCAACCATTCCTCCCAATAACAGCAACACGAATCCATCGAAGCCTCTTCCTCGGAAAGAAGCCAAGATGGAAACTCGCAGGCGCGATCAGTGCGAAACCTAGCGCTAGGATCAAGCCAATGCAACCACTTTTCCACAAAGTGTCAGCTCAGAAACTCCGAACCCAGCTTGAAGAAATACGGAGCAGGACAGCCGCTGAAGCTGAAGCTTGACTTTCACGTCCACACAAACGCTTCATCAGACGCACATACTCGACCCGACGAACTCGTCCCAAAGTGCAAGGAGAGAGGCCTCGACGGTCTCGCGATAACAGATCACAATGTCCTGGCGAGAGACGTCCCACAAGGATTACTACTCATTCCCGGAATCGAAATATCAAGCCGTGACGGACACATCATCGGCCTTGGCACATCAGACACGGTCGCTAGAGGATTGTCTGCGGACGAAACAATCCAACAAATCAAGCGGCTAGGAGGCGTCTCGATCGTAGCACACCCCTATGACTTTCTTCGATCAGCGTTAAACCCCGAAATTCTAACTACGATGCCAGACGCTATCGAAGTGATCAACTCAGCCAGCATGCTCCACTGGATCCCTTGGAAACGAGCCAGGACCTTCGCAGAGAAGAAGAACCTGGCACAAACCGCGGGCAGCGATTCTCACATCCCCGAAACCATCGGAAAAGCGTTCACGATAGTAGACGTCGAATCGAGAGACGTCGCATCAGTTCTAGACGCGATAAGAAACGGTCAAGTAGCCCCTGAAGGACGGCCTTATCATTTCAGTGATAGAGTCAGAAAACTTTTCAGATGAGAGTCCGGTCTAACCCAGCTCCATCTCATACAGTGGCATTCGCACTGCAAGTCTAGTCGGCCCTGATTCGAGTCCATATTCCATATCGTACAAGTCTTCGATCAGATCGTCGACTGTTCCCAGTGCCATGTCGTAGGTGTATCCTGAGAGAAATATCGACAAGCTCGATTTCGCTTGACACTTCGTGCTTACATGAACAAAGTCAACGTCATGACCCACTAGGGACGCAATTGCTTCGTAGGCGTGCGCTGCTTGACCATTGTTGAGCGGTTCGATTCCTCGGAAAAGAAGAACGGCTCCTTTAGCTCTCGTCAGTGGAAGGCTAGCGGATGGGGTCGTCAGAGCATCAACTACCGCTGACTGGACCCTATCTCTCGACTCAACTGGACCGATGCAGACTGTCGCAACTGCCCCCAAGGAAAGAATATTCAGGATCTGTTGACTTATCATCTGGCTGCCTGAAACGACAACCTCTGAAAGTCCTCGCACGGCGAGAGCAGCTGTCTCGTCTGCAACTCTCTCCGAATCTAGTAGAGCCGGTTTCTGAACTGAGTTATCGACAATGACTGTGCAATCACAGGCTTCAACCATCTTCTTCAGCCCACGTAGAGCCACGAAACGTCTCTCGCGCTCATGAATGAAAGGTAAGGCCACCACTGAAACCACGGGCCTAACCTGGTTCCGGTGCCATTGAGCGATGAGAGGTGCGGCCTTTGTCCCGGTCGCGCCTCCGAGACCCGTCAAGAGAATTGTGAAATCGGATTCCTGAGTGAAAGGTGCAACTCTGTAAGCCAACAGTTGACCTTGTGAACCTCGCTGCCTTGACAGTTGAGAATTAGTCCCCGAGGAATCTGCCAGGAGGACCTTGTTCTGAGCCCTCGACTCCGACAGCTGGCTTCGATCGGTGTTAACAGCCACGCAGTTTCGCGGACTGATTCCCCCATCGATTGCCTGGCTCAGAAGGTTGTTACCTGCTCCACCTACTCCAACAATAGATACTTGTGGGCCGTGAGATGACAGTGGTTGATGAGAGACCATTTCCTCAGTAGACAAGGTAAGGGTAGTGAAACTACTCGTTCTGATATATACGAATCCCAAGCAGAGGTAATACGATTCGAATACGAAATGGCTCGCAAACTCGTATCTATATATAAAATAGTGGGGTCCTGCGAAGCACGCGCGTGTCCAAAGCGCAGACTCGCGCATTCATCATCTACTAGGTGGAGTTGTCAATCCTGACTTTGATTCTTCGGAAGACATCTCTTCGTTCGAGACTTCGCGATTCTTCGATACCGATGGATTGTTCCAATGCAATGTTAGAGTCTTCGGATGCGATGCCTTCACATCATCTATCCGCCTAACAGACGCATAGTGCGGAGCGTCTTTCACCAATTCTGGACTAGTCTGAGCCTCACGAAAGACTTCGAGAAGGGCATCAACTAGTTGATCCAGATCAGCAAGACTCTCGGTCTCCGCAACTTCCACCATCAGAGCCTCGTCCACAATCTGCGGAAAATATGTCGTCGGAGCGTGGACCCCTTTGTCCAGCATTCGCTTAGCAAGGTCCATCGCCCTGACCCCTGTTGAATCGTAGAGCTTCTTTGCACTGAGAACAAACTCATGCTTCCTAGCTCGGGCGAAAGGAAGATCGTACGTGCCGCTTGCTAGAATCCGAGACAGGATGTAATTGGTGTTCAGAACGGCAGTCTCGGCAACTGTCTTGAGTCCCTCGGCACCCAGGCTCATAATGTAGGCGTAGGCGCGGACGAGAATTCCAATGTTGCCGTGGAAAGCCCTGATCTTTCCGACCGTATCTGGAACATTGTAATCGTAGAAATACTTCTTTCCATCAAATCCTATCAGAGGCACAGGCAAGTAGCGTTCTAGCTCTTTCGTCACACCCACAGGACCAGCGCCCGGGCCCCCACCCCCGTGAGGAGTCGCGAAAGTCTTGTGAAGATTCAGGTGAACAATGTCGAAGCCCATGTCGCCGGGTCTGACCTTTCCGAGCAACGGATTGAAGTTTGCTCCGTCGTAATAGAGCAATCCACCGGCCTGGTGTACGATCTTTGCGACGTCGAGTATGTTTTTCTCGAAGATTCCCAGGGTGTTAGGATTCGTAATCATCAGTCCGGCTGTGTTCGGTCCCGCTATCTCCATCAGTTCGTCGAGGTCAACCATTCCTTCAGAGTTCGATGGAACGACCATTACCTTGAACCCGGCCATCGCTGCACTAGCAGGGTTCGTGCCGTGAGACGAGTCTGGCACAATCATTTCGGTTCTCTTTTCCAGTTCCTGCCTTGACCGGTGATGTGACCGGATGATGAGGCAGCCCAAGTATTCCCCGTGAGCGCCTGCAGCTGGCTGCAGGGACATGCGGCTCATCCCTGTAATCTCCGCCAAGATTCTGTCCAATCGATAGAGTAGGGCTAGCATTCCTTGGACGGTCGACTCGTCTTGTTCAGGATGAAGCTTCTCGAGCTTGTGGGTCTGGACTGCCAACTCTGCCGATTTTGGATTATACTTCATCGTACAACTACCCAACGGGTAGATTCCCAGATCTGGAGAGTAGTTCTCTTGAGAGAGTCTAACAAAGTGGCGAATAACTTCAGGCTCTGAGACTTCAGGGAGGGGCGGGAGACCGTTTCGTCGGAGAGCGCTTGGTACAGCGTCCCTAAGATCTCCAGCAATCCTTCTCTCAAAATCGTTGGGTCCCGCCGGGCTGTGTCCTCTCTTACCTGCTTGGGATTTCTCGATTATGAGCGGCTCATCCCAACTAGCTTGATGATACATTATTTCGAACTCCTCAGAAGCTTCGTCATCAGACCCGAGAATCGATCAATGGCTTCCCCGGTGTGGACTTCTGTCACGCAGAGAAGAGAGCTTTCACCAAGCTCGGGAAAATCCTTGACGAGGCTCTTACCCCCATGCATGCCGGCTAGAAGCAGTTTGCGGTTAATTCTAGAAGTGATGCCTCGAGCCCGTTTGAATGTAACGACAAACTCTTGGTAATGCTGAGCTTCAAACCTTGGAACCGAGGCTTTTGGTATTTCCTGGAGCCTCTTGATAGCGTACCTCGTCTTTACCAGGATCGACTCGAACAGTTCGTGTAGTCCTCTAGGTCCGAGTAAGGAAAGGTAGGCGGCTGCTCCAATCCCAAGGAGGGCCTCGTTGGTGCAAATGTTGGAGGTCGCTCTCTCACGACGAATGTGCTGCTCTCTCGTCTGAAGAACCATACTGAACGCCTTGTCCGTACCATCTATAGTGGTCGTCATTCCAATCAGTCGACCTGGAATCTGACGCAGAAGATTCTCTCCCCTGCAACCAATTATTCCAAGTCCCGGACCTCCAAAATTCATCTCGGACGAGATAGACTGACCTTCCGCCACGACAATGTCTGCCCCGTACTCCCCTGGTGGTTTTAGCCCGCCGAGTGAAATTGGATCGAATCCGATGATCGAGAGAGCTCCCTTCTCATGGCATATCGAAGGTACTCTGACAACTTCAGCGTCCAATGTTCCAAAAAACGAAGGCACTTCACAATACACCGCTGCAGTTTCATGATCAAGCTTCGACTGAAGATCGTTGATGTCCGGACCCCCGGTTTCTTTGTCGTACCCGAACGCTTCAATTCGGATACCAACAGGATTCGTGTAGTTCCGCAGCACCGATAGCTTGTCTGGATGTAGACTTCTTGGGACGATAATCTTGTATTTTCCTGTCGCGCGAACGGCCATTCTAGCGGCCTCTCCTAGAGCGGTCGACCCGTCGTAGAGGGACGAGTTTACCGCGTCTACCGCAGTCAGGTCGCGGATCATAGATTCGAATTCAAAGAGTGATTGTAGAAGACCCTGGGAGATTTCCGCCTGGTAGGGTGTGTATGAGGTCTGAAACTCTGTCCTAGAAACTATCGCTTTGACCGCTGCTGGAATGTAATGGTTGTAGATTCCCGCACCGAGGAAAGAGGTGTAGTCTGAGCCAGATTTGTTCTCATTGAGGAGTTGCTCAACGTTTGAGCGGACTTCCTGTTCAGAATGGAATCCATCCACCTTCAACGGTCGGTTCAAGCGGACTTCTCTTGGGATATCTGAGTAGAGTTCATCGAGCGAGCTGACTCCGATCGTCTTCAACATGTTCGTTCGAAGCTCATCGCTCGAGTTAGGAATGAACGGGTGGCCGGTTTGAGCCAAGACTACCTCCGATGCGCCGGTTCAAAACCACAGATAACCCTTCCTTCAGCACAATGTTACTTTATACTCCACAACCCCGCTGGGTCCCGACATGGCATCGCTTGGGGCGAACACGATTGCGATCCTAATCGCCCTAGGCTCATTCCCCGTATCTCTGGCTCTCACTAGATTCTTCATGTACTGGAACTCAGCGCACGAAATAATCGGAATCGATGTCCACAAGCTGGACCGACCAAAGGTCCCCGAGATGGTCGGAGTAGCTGTTCCGATCACCCTCGTCTTGTTCGCTGCAATTTACGCCATTACTGAAGGAGCAAGCGCGATACCACTTCTTGCATACTCCCTCGTTGTTGGGCTCGCGGCGCTTGTAGGTGCCGTCGATGATCGCCTCAAGCTGGGAGGAATCTTCAAGCCACTCCTCACCCTTCTTTGCGGTTTGCCCATTTTGATAATAGGCCTAATGTTTCCGGGCCAGATCTATAACTCAACCCTGCACGTGCCCTTATTTGGAGGATACCACCTCCCAGTAATCTATCCACTCACAATACTCGTTGCAGTTTCTGTGACATCGAATACGGTCAACATGCTGGACCCTCTCAATGGCTCGATGGCTGGCGGGATATCGATAGTTGCAGGAGGGCTCCTCGTCGGATCCCTGCTCATCGGTGCTGGTTCGATGCCTATCTTCCTCTATGCCAGCTTATTGTTCTCATTGTTGGGATTCCTCTACTACAACCGTTTTCCGGCACGGGCGTTTGCTGGGAACGTCGGTCAATTATCGATCGGCGCATCTATAGGAGCACTGGCTATTCTCGGAAAAACCGAGATCGCAAGCATAGTTGCAATCTTCCCCAACATCCAGAACTCCTTCTTCTTCCTCTCCAGGATTCGACGTTTCACAGAACATCGCGAATTGACCTCTAAACCAACAAAGCTCCTCCCAGACGGGAAGCTCGCTGATTCCGAAGATCCGCGCGCACCATTAACCTTGGTTAGGACGCTGCTCATTGGTCGTCCCGCCACCGAGAATGAAATCGTATCCACGATATGGATGCTCTTCCTAACCTCGACAAGCCTAGCAGTAATCACCCTCTTACTCACGGGAGTTATCCTATGAACAAGCGGGCAGTCGGCTACGAACTAGTTGTCTTTGTGACGCAGTGGGGTTTGATGCTCATCGGGTTTGGCATCCTCACGAAATTCGTAGCTCCTCTGAACTTTCTGAACCCCAACTTGTCGCTCGGCCTATATTTCGATGCAGCAGCAAAGGGGCTCATCGCCCTCATCCTATCGGTGACTTGGCTTTTCATTTGGGACCGTCAGGTTCGGATCTACTTCCACAGACGAGGAAAATAGAATCCTCTCGTCAGAAAACTTCTGCTGCTTTCCAATGATTCCCTCGAACCATTGTAAATCCCATATCCGTATTCTTTGTGAACCACAAATCATCCGGCAACGCGTTGGTTTTGGAGCAGTCCGGTATCTCTTCCTCCAGTGCTAATCTGGCTGCGAGCCACGGGAAATTCCATTCAGGGCGCCCAAGTCTTATCGAAGCCAGGGCGAGGTAGTGGACGTTCGTTGTGAATCGACAGTTGATCTCAGTCGGACAAGGAACACCTTCTGGACTCTCTTTGAGATCAACGCAGAAAATCCCGTGAGGCTTCTTTGAGACGGCTCTTATCGCCTCCAAAGCTTTGTTGTTGATTATTTCAGAGTGAACGACTCGGTTAAGCTTAGATGTGCCCCCGGCGCCCACTATCCGGTTGCCTACCCAGCTCAGCCTCTCGCGAACCATCGAAGTAACCAAACCGCCGCTATTCCAGAGGGACATGAAGCAGTAGTCTCTTCCTGGAAGATATTCTTCCGCAACGAAGCCCACTTTGATTCCTTGATCCCAGTGGAATCGGACCCAGTGTTCCGCGATGCTCGGGCTGGTCGCTTTACAGCTGAGTAAACCGCCCGCGCCTTCCCGTGCACGAATCCAACATGGATAGTCGAGTTGACGGATCTTCCGGATGTTTGAAGGATCATTATGTGAGATCGGCACGGGCTCTTTTCGGAGTCCAGCTCGGTGCCACTGGGACAGCGCGGCGAATTTGTCGAGACATGTAGAAACCGTCTGGGTGTCGGGCAGAAATACTCGCGCCCGGATTCTTGCACGCTCTGCTGAGACTCGCTCGACTTCCGGGTCCGGTTGTGGCATGACCAGCTCAACCTTCTCGCTTTCAATGACTCTGTTCAGGGCGGGAACGTAGCTCCGATCATGAGCGACGGGAAGATGGAAGTAGTGATCCAACCACATGTTGAGTTCAAGACTCGTCCTGTCTACATCGGAGCCTGTGAGTACTAGCGATCGTCCGTCTTTGCTGACTCTGAGACTCCAGCACACGTTGTGGCCTGCACTTCCCCCGGCTCCAGTGACCAGTATGCTTTTCATTCGCAGACCCCGAGCGGGCGTTCAACTATCGGAGCAACTAATAAGTAGGGAAGTCAAGCCTCGAACCACAAATTCGAACTCGGCTAATGGTCTCAACCGATGAGAGTGCTTTTCGCTGTATTTCTGTTGCTCGCTATAACCGTAGTTTTTCTGCCTCACCCTGCGACGGCAGCTACAACTGACTGCCAAAAAACGACCTGCTCCGCATCGTTCCAAAGGACTATCTCAACTAACCCTTGGGGTGTCACTTCCGTCAATGACTACGTGAACCTAACAAGCACTGTTCCGGTTACCCATCTCACGATCGGCATCCCCGCCAGTGTGAGTGATGACCTTCGGCTCGCCCTAGCGACGGCCCAGGGTGTCAACCTCCAAATCTCAAAGCAAAACCCAACACCGGGGCAAAACTACACTACTCTCAATATTCAATTTCCAACAAGTGAGACCAAGTTCGTCTTTAACGTGACCACAGTATTTGCCGGCCTACTCTCATATGGCTCATCGAACGGCTTCACATTCGAAGCCAACCCGTTCCCGCGCATCGACGGCACCTACAACGTTACTAGCGCCAAGGTGACCCTCCAGACAGGCGACTGGCAGTCTCCGAGGATTCCACTCCCTTTCAACCAGACGATTACCGGCGGAACCTTCACCTGCACATTACCTAGCACGGGCTCCGATAACTGTCCCAACTCTGCTCCGCTCAATTTTTTCAATACAACCGTATGGCGCGTGACTTTCGCCTCTTCGCCAACTCAGAATGTGCTTACAGTATCTGCGAGTAGACTGATTCAGATCTTCCCGTCAGGCTCCTTGCAAGTGACTGACAGTTACAACGTAACAAACCTCGGTCCAACTCTTTCCTCGGTCGCGTTCAGAGTGCCAAAAGGAGTATCGGGCATCGCTGAAAACTATGTTCTCGGACCCGAAATTGATCAACCTGAAACGACTTCCACGCCTACGGTGAATTCGGACGGCACAAGCACGATTATGTTTGCGCCTAGCTTCGGCTCTGTACCCTTCAACCAGTCGTTCAGGGCTAAGATATCATACGCGTTGTCTCCGAGCACTTACATTTCTTCTAGTTCCCTTGGAATTTTCACAGTGAATTTTGCTTTATTCAACAATGTACAGTTTTATGCCCCGTCTCTCAAGACAACAATTGTCACCCCGTCAGGTTTCAGATTGAACTCGCTTACGGGACAGGTGCCTCAGATTTCTGGAAACCAGATCTCCCTTCTAGCCTCACCGGTCACCCCGGTCAGTAGCCTAGGTTTCTCTATGACGTACCAACTGGACCCCTTCTGGGCGAGTATAGGCCCACTTAGCTGGGTCGGCCTTGTAGAAGCTGCCTTGGCTGCCGGCGTCTTGGCAGTCTTGAGTAGACCCGGCTCTGAAGGAGCAATAACGGGGGCCCCATCCCTGCTCATCACCAAGTTCGTGGAGTTGTATGACGAGAAATCGTCCATGAGGCTTGAATCCGACAAGATGGAAGAGGACCTTGCTAGGGGCGCGTTGAATAGGTATGATTACAAGCAGCGGAGGCGGATGTTGGATCGTCGGATGACTGAGATCGACCGGGCACTCGCGCCGGTCGAAGACCAATTGTCCGCGGCACAAGGCCGCTATCAAGACATGATAAAGCGGATTGAACGGGCTGAAGTGGAACTTACAGTAATCAAAACGACATCCGCCGATCTCAGAAACCAGAATCGTAGCGGTAAGATCTCGAGGGACCTCTACGAGTCTCTGAATGCTGATCTCGTACGCCGCAAACAGAAGGCGGAGCAGACTATAGACACGATAATCATTAACCTACGCGAGGAGATACGGTAGGCTCCTCCGGTTAACTAGAATTGAGACTGACGATCGAAGAGTACGGGCCATGGATTTCTGAAGAACTAGATAACCAATTACGTTCCACCAGGTCCAAAGCCGCCAAACTGGTAGACGAGGCGAAGAGGGCTGTTAGCGAGGCGGAGAACTTCTATGAGGATTTGGCCAGGAAGGGAGACAGGGACATGGCCACGAAGAAGGACGCTACGTCTTACCGAGCGGCACGGCTCATCGGGCATGGCGCACACGAGGCTGCGGCTAGAGTGAAGGAAGCAGTGATTCCTAACGATACGAACTGGGAATCTCTCAAGATAGTCAAGGACAGTCTTTCCGTCGCGAGCCGGTCGATTCGGGACCTTCGAGACTCAACCGCCAGAGAACTCTCAGGATTCTACATTCTTGACATGCGCTCGTTCGGCGGATCCCTAGATCGGATAGCGAAGAGCGGCGAACGCCTCGCCTCATTCCTAGACGGTGAGGGCTCGAAACTCCAGAGGGCAAGAACGATGACCGGAATTGTCGAAAGCATCAAGACGACTAGGGGAGAAATGGACGAAAAGGTAGGAGAGCTGGCCACAGTAAAGAATGACCTAGAGCGACTAGGTCGTTCAGAATCAGAACTGACCTCGAAGGTCGACCAATTAGAGGCCAATCATGACCTTCGAGAAGTCTTGGAGATCGAGAGAGAGCTGCGTAAAGAGAGTCGCGCGTTTCGCGCCGAGACCCTCGCGCACCTTCAGAGACCGCTGCGAAGGCTTGCAGATCTGTCCCAGCGCGGTGAGTACCCGTTGGGCTCGGATGAGCGGGAAGCCTTGTCTGCGTTTGTCAAATCACCCTACAAGAGCTTCCTTTCCAAGTCGACAGGGGAGTACTTGACAAGGATATTGGAAAGCATGAAGAAGGCGATTGACTCTGGCAAGATGGAATTCAAGCCGAAAAAAACCGGCCGAGTCTCAGTCCAGTTGAACCAGTTGATCGGGACAAGCCATCTGAAGGAGAAGCAGGAGAAAGGCAGACGGCTGCTGTCGCGGAGGCGCGAGCTTCTGCTCAACGCGGATTGCAAAGACACGTACGAGCGACGGAAGGGGCTGCTGTCGAAGATTGAAGAGACAAAGAAAGAGGAATTAGAGGTTCAAGAGAGAATGAAGTCTGCTGCCTCGATGACAGAGGTGGTGAACAAACGCCTGGTAGAGCTTTTGAAACTGGCAGAGACGAAGACTCGAGAATATGTCGGACAAGAAGTAGAACTAGAAGGAGTGTCACTCTAATCGTTTGAAGAGGCTCTGCATGAATCTTATTGGTACGGGCTTGCCGCTCATGCTTGCCTCATAGTACGTCTTGCAGACATCGCACTGCCAGACCTCCATGTCACGAATCTGCGCAGGTGCTCCGGCTTCAAAATCCTCTCGTACAATATATCGACCCACGAAGTCAAGTTGCAGATCGCATTTTGTGCACTTCAAGAGGTTACAACGACTCTAACTCTTGTAGTGCTCCTCAAGGAACCGGTCCGCATCAATAGCGGCCTTGCACCCATCGGCGGCAGCAGTGACCGCTTGTCGGTACTTGTGGTCTCGGACATCGCCCGCCGCGAAAACTCCCGGAACATTAGTCTCAGTGTCCCGTCTGGTCACAACGTATCCCTGAGTGTCCAGTTCGACCTTGCCCTTGAGAAACCCAGTGTTCGGTTCGTAGCCAATTGCTACGAACACTCCTTCAGCCTTAACATGACTATCTTTTCCACTCTTCAGATTGTGCAGTTGAACACCCGTGACCTTGTCGTCACCAGTGATTTCCTTGACGGCTGAATCCCACACGAAATGGATCTTTGGATTCGCTGAAGCTCTCTCTTGCATTATCTTGCTAGCTCGCAACGCGTCCCTCCTGTGGACAACCGTTACGCTGTGCGTGATGTTCGCTAGGAAGGTCGCTTCCTCCATCGCGGTATCCCCGCCCCCTACTGTCACAACATCCTTTCCCTTGAAAAAGAATCCGTCACAGGTCGCGCAGCTGGAGACTCCCCTTCCTCTGAACTTTGTCTCCGACGGTAGTCCAAGCCACTTGGCGTTTGCACCAGTGGCGATGATTACGCTCTTCCCTTCGTATGATTTGCCACCGGCCACGACTTTGAACGGTTTAGATGAAAAGTCTACGAAAGACACGTCATCGTAAATGATCTCGGGTCCGAATTTCTCCGCCTGTCGTCTCAGTTTCTCCATCAGTTCCGGTCCCAGCACTCCCTCGGGAAAGCCAGGGAAATTCTCAACGTCTGAGGTAATCATCAGTTGGCCGCCTGGAATCGAACCGGCGAGGATCAGCGTCTTTCGTCCAGCTCTGCAAGCGTAGATGGCTGCAGTATAACTCGCGGAGCCCGAACCGATGATGATTACGTCATGCATGGACGACTACTAGTTTAGCGGACTCGGAGTGATTTATGCGTATTCTTGAATAGATGCAAGCCCAACCATTCTTGCAAGACTTAATTATTGAGAACCTAGGATCGAAGAGATCGCATTACCTTGTACGAATATCGCGGCCTAAAGATAAGCTGGCTCGGACACGACTCTTTCCGGATCAAGAACGGGAAGACCGTAATCATCGACCCCTTCAAACTCCGCCCAACGTCTGAAAAGGCCGATATTCTACTCATTACTCATGAACACTACGATCATCTCTCAATCGATGACATCAGAAAGGTCGTAAACGAGAATACGACCGTCGTGACCATCCCAGCGGTAAAGAAAGAACTGTCCAGCCTCAAAGTCAAAGATGTGAAGGTGGTGAAGCCGGGCGACAAGCTCAAACTGGGAGCCGTTTCAATTGACGTCGTGCCAGCTTACAACCTGAACAAGTTCCGAGAGCCCGGAAAGGTCTTTCACCCCAAAGAGGATGGAAAAGCAGGCTACATCATCGGAATCAAAGGCGTCAGAATATACCATGCAGGTGACACTGACGCAATCCCAGAAATGAAAGGTCTGAAGCCAGACGTAGCGCTACTCCCAGTAAGCGGGACGTATGTCATGACCCCGGAGGAAGCAGCCCAAGCGGTGAAAATGGTAGAGCCTAAACTGGCAATACCAATGCACTACGGAGTAATAGTAGGATCAGAGCAGGATGCACAGAAGTTCAAACAGCTCGTGACAGTGGAAGTCCAAATCCTCAAGCCTGAATAATCGAGGACCAGCGAAGACACTGAAAGTCAGCGTCACTGCAGACTGGCTAAACAGTCACCTACACTCGAAAAGCCTAGCAATCTTGGACGCAAGATCAAGAAACTCTTACGTCAGATCCCACATTCCAAGTGCTATACATGCAGACCTATTCCACTACTTCGTCCCCGGAACCGACCGGAAAGGCCTTCAGAAATTCCATGAAGATCTCGCTCAGCGAATCGGAAACATGGGACTAACAGGCAGCGAGACTGTTGTTGTCTATGAATCTGGTTTCGGAATGCGAGCTGCAAGAATCGGGTGGATGCTCGAATATGCAGGTGTCCGCAAGGTCCTCCTTCTGGAAGGAGGATTCCAAGCCTGGCGCAAGTCTCACTTGCCGAATGAAAATAGGCTCGTAAAACCTGATCACCAGACATTCAGAATCAAGCCTGTCTCAAGACTACTCGCAACGGCCAATACGATTCGCTCGGATCGTTCGGCGCTAGTTTTGGACGTGCGTAGCGAAGGAGAGTTCACAGGTAAGGAGGGACGTGAATGTGACGAACGCAGAGGACGAGTACCTCTCGCGCGATGGTTTGAGTGGACAAACTTCCTAAAGGATGGAAAGAGATTCAAGACAAGATCCGAAATTGCAACTACTCTGAAGGAGAAAGGACTGAGCAAGAATCGAGTCGTGGTTACTTACTGTCATCGGGGAGCCCGAGCCGCGGCCGCATTCTATGCCCTCCGATCACTTGGTTATGGGAATGTCAAGAACTACATCGGATCATGGCACGAATGGTCTGCTCGAAAGAATTTGCCGGTGGAGAATTGAGATTGTGGTCTTTAGGAAAAGGGATCTAGCGTCTTCGAAGCTCAGACATTAGATCGTCTAGGCTGTTGAATTTCCCCTCAGGTAGCTTTTCTAGAATAGCGGAGATCCTCCTCACTTCGCCGGTATCTTGAAAGACCTTCCATCCATGATCCTTCAATAGACCGGACTTGGTGTTCGGAAATCGTGCATCTTCGCTCAGCACTTCTCGGATCGAGTCGGCTCCCGTGCCGCTTGTTATCTTTGGAAAGTAACCTTTCTCGATGAACGATTTGACTCGTCCCGCGTCCCGGTACATCCGGACTCCGTGAAAGGCGAGGATGCTCTTCTCGAACTTGGGTGCGGAGGCCTTCTTGGCAATCTCCTTCAGCTCCTCGTCGTCAAACTCGTAGATGTTCTGCTCGCCCTTTCCAAAAAGCCGACTGTACAACACTCTCCCCTCATAATGAGGCTCGCTATTCGAGAGATCGACAGAGTGAATCGCCCCTGACTCTTTCATGGTATCTAAAACCTCGTCCGAGAGTCTCATCCCTCTGAATTCGACTGCCACAGGAGTCGCGCCAGAACTGAATGTTCCAAGAAAGTCTCTAATGCAAGTCGCAAGTTCGCTTTCTTTGATCGGCGAATTGGCACTAATCAGAACCGTCATAACCTCCGCTTCAAGCTGTTTACAAACCTCCTCGAGTCTCTCTAGGAGCGAACGAGCTCCAGGGAGAAGTTTTAGGCCATAATGATCAACAACGATCCGGGGACACCTTACCGAGAAACGGAATTCATCGGGGACTCTCTTTCGCCATTCAGAAGCTGTGGAAACGGCCGGCAGTTCGTAGTAGCTGCTGTTCAGTTCGACGAAGTCGAAGGCTTGCGAATACGCTTCGAGGCTATCTGTTTCGGGGACCTGGAAGTAGGCCCAGCCTCCCGCTCCGACCAATAGCTGAGACATATCTTCAAGAATCCACTTCGATCCCAGTTACTAAGGATAGAGGTTGCCGAACACGAGCCGATTCCTCCTAGGGACCTCCGGCTGGTCATACGCTGAATGGGTCGCCGTGTTCTACCCCACCTCAACCGAGAGCAAGCTAGGATTCTACAGCAAAATATTTCCGACAGTAGAGATCGATTCCACGTTCTATGCTTTTCCGAAAGAGGGCATGGTGATAGGATGGGACAGATACTCGCCCCGAAACTTCGTATTCAATGCCAAACTGCCACAGACCATCACCCATGAGAGATTGGAAGCACTCGGAAAGCCGATCGAAGAAGAACTGGACAAATTCGCGAATCTGATGCTTCCATTGAACAACAGTGGCAAGCTAGGCTGCTTGCTGATCCAGCTTCCTCCTAGATACAAGTTTGATCCTGACCATCTCGAACAATTCCTTTCGCTTCTCCCTCATGGTTTCAAGTACGCCATAGAATTCCGCCACAAATCCTGGCTACAAGACGAGACGTGGAGAACCCTCTCCAAATACAACGTCGCCTACACAATCGTAGACGAACCACTCTTGCCGCCCGAGGTGCACGTGACAGCCGACTTTGCCTACATTCGCTGGCATGGCCGCGGCCAGAGACCATGGTATGATTATCACTACACTGAGCAAGAATTGACCGAGTGGATTCCCAAGGTAAAAGAAGTCGAGAGCTCCGTCAAAACCACTTACGGCTACTTCAACAACCACTTTCACGGATACGCAGTAGAGAACGCGCTCAGTATCCTGAAGATGCTGGACAAACTTACGCCAGCGCAGGATGAAGCGCTCAAGCGCGCGAGAACCCACCTGAAACAGGCGAAGGAGAAGCCGGTCGGGCTGGGCGAATTCACCAGGGGAGGCGAAGACAGGGCAAAGCTCGTAGACTTGTTAGGGGCAGTTATGGGTGAGACTCGTCTGGCTAGATCCTCTACGATTCCCGATGATGATGTGAAGATCAAGGTGGCCAACCTGAAAATCGTCAATGCGAAGATCAGAGACTACAACCTCGAGATGGACAAGGCTTTGAAGACGATCCTTCACGACTGTGGCGATTGGGAACGCGCTATCGAGACCAGACAGTTGTGCAAGCATATCGGAAAGGTTCTGCTAACGATTCCGGAACAGGTAGCACTGGCGTGGGTTTCGGCTATTCATGAGAATCCTGACGCGTGGAAATTCCAACAACCCAAGAAATAGCGGGTCCAAGCCTGTCCTCCGCGAGTCTACTACTCAAAGTCCGAAACCAGGTCGTCGGCTGTCACCGATGCCCACGCTTGGTTGAGTATCGCGAAGACGTCGCTCGGAATAAGAGAAAGGAATTCTTAGACTGGGAGTATTGGGGTAGGCCTGTTCCTGGGTTCGGCGACCCGAACGCTTCTTTGTTGATTGTGGGTCTGGCGCCTGCGGCGCATGGTGGGAACCGGACAGGCCGCGTCTTCACCGGAGATCGAAGCGGGGATTTTCTCTACAAAGCTCTCTACAAGGCAGGTTTTGCGAATCAGCCCACTTCACAGAACTCAGAAGATGGGCTGAAACTAAAGGGCGCGTATGTGACAGCCGCTGTCAAGTGCGCCCCACCCGACAACAAGCCATCTGTGGACGAGACGTCGAACTGCTCCGCGTACCTGGCCAGCGAAATAGACTCGCTAAAAGATCTGACAGCAATTCTCTGCCTGGGACACTTCGCCTTCAACGCTGCAATGAGAACGATTCGGAACAAGTACAATCTCCCGCAATCCTCCTCGAAATTCCGCCACGGAAAAGTGTTGAGGCTTCGTGAAGGAATCCCTGTCATCATTTGCTCCTATCATCCTAGTCCTCGGAACACTCAGACAGGTAAGCTGACTGAGAAGATGTTCCTCTCCGTTCTGCGAAAGACCCTTCGCGAAGGAAGAATCGCCCAGAACAAGCCCTGATCGGCGATCGGGGGTGGGGGGCTCTATATGATGCCCAGTTCACGCGTCCATCATCCCAGCAGTACGCTATTCGAAAAACACCGATTCGGCTGTTCTACGCGAGAAACCGGTAGTCTCGCCAGGAAAGGCTTCAGCCAGCGAATCGCCCCCTCCTAGAATCTACAAAAAAGTCTTTCCCGCGACACAAAACTCTCAGTTGGGAGGGAATTAGCAACTAGTAATCTTTCCTCCACCCGGCTCTTTTGGAGAAAGGAATCCGCAGACTGTCACGTTTGAAACCGGGCAATCGCAGAATAAGTCCTGATTCGGAATCTGGGCAGGCAATTTCAGATCGCGAGATTTTCGCGATGAGCTATGCGCCTAGTTTCCACTCTGGAAAAACGGTCGACCGTTCTATTCTGCGCCGTGAACTAGAGGAATCGCCTAGATCAGTTTCAACTGGCGAGAGGCCTCCGAGAAAAAGGGGGGCCGAAATTTTTTTCCCGCGACGCGAGAGCGCTGTTTGGAAGGTAGCTTGGCTATGACTTTGCGCGCGTCAACCGTTTCAATCCTCGGGTCTTGTCACTCATCATCCGGCGTTTATCTAGACGCTCATCTATACGCAGACTGGACGAGATCCGTTTCGCTCCCATCGAACGCAATGCTCGATGCGAAACCTCAACCGCGTCCAGTATCGTTCCGATATTTTCGGCCTCGAGAACAGATGACATCGGCGTCACATCAAAAGTCAGTCCGCGAATCCCCGACATTGAGCGAACTGCCGCCTTAACGTATCGCCCGACACTCGTCCCCGTTCCTATAGGGTGGATGCTGAACTCGGCAATTACAACAATCCGTCTTTTTGCCTTCGGCTGCACGGACAATCGATAGGCAAAGGAAGAGTGGAGAGTTTAGTCTTTACGGACTAGCTGACTAGCCGGTTCTCTCTCACGCCCGGCTTCTGGCGCAGACCATGAGACTCTTCGTACTTCGAGGTCTTGTCGATGTCAAGCTCCATAAGCTGCACCGTCGCCTTCTTGATAATGCCGAAGATCTCCTCTAGCTCCCGCTGCTCAAAATCCTTCAACGACAGATTCCCAATCCACTGCATCCATCCTTGCATGCTCTTCGCGAGAGTAGAGCAGCAGAGACCTATACCATACACGATGTCTAACCTGTCTCTAGGATCCAGATCGGAGATTCGTTTCACTCTATTCCGGGCTTCTTCAACCCACGACTTCGGTTCGTCCGACAATTCCATTTTTGTTTCACACTCTATTTTTCGAGTCGCGATCCACTGCCCACCGGCCCTAAGGACGCCTAAAACCGACCTGCAATCGATCGCGTTAAGAATCCACTCAAGTGTCAATATTAACGTTTGGTGAAACCTTCGGCTCAAAGAGCCCAGAACAAGAACAGTGCAGTTGCTGCGACAATCACAGAGATAGATCGAGGCCTAGCTAGCTCGGTAGCTCCCGCAAAATGCCATCCACCGAACGGATCGACAAAGAGTAGCTGATCCGTGCAAAGATCAAGCCCAGCATTCCTCCCAGGAAAAATGATAATTGTAGAGAAAAAGGCAACAAGAGAAAAACTCTTGCGAGCAACAATAGAACAAGTGGTAGAGACATCAACAGCATCATTACGACTCCGAGAAATGCGCCAATGATCGAGCCGATTATCGTCACAAAGCGTGGCCGGGGACCGTCTGAAAAATCTGGGTAGCGACTGCCGATCGCAACGCCGAGACTCGCTTCTGCCAACACGAGCGTAATGCCTACGGCAATGAAAGTCAGCGCGTCTAGAATTGAGACTTGAAAGAAGAATACTGTAAGCCCGAGCCCGAGAACCAGCCCGATCGTCGAGATCAGGGATGTGAAGAGAATCTTGCTCGTCACAATCGTCCCAGCTTCTAAAGGCAACGAGCTCAAGTTCCACAGCCTCTTCCCTTCTTGACCTATCGAGGTCATTCCGAGAAAGAGCGTCCCGAGTCCTACGCCAAAGAGAAGTGGAACTGCTAAGAATAATGGACTGATCAGGCCCGACGCCGCGCTCGTGGTTGGCGCGGGAGAGAAGATCGCCGGGAACGAGATCATCACTGGGAGAATTATCGGAATAGCCATCAACCGGACCACCTCCTTTCTCCGGGTGGCGGAACGAATCTCACGCCTCACAAGCGCCAGGGAAATAACGCTGACTCCGATCTTCCTAAGTCGACTGACGCCAGATATCGTTCCTGCGTTTGAGAAATGAAAAGATGGAGGAGTGGCGACCCAGAACCTGGACCGAAGGGCGAGCGCTATGGAAGCAAGGGCTGCAAGAAATCCTAAGCTGAGCGTTAAGAAGTACGCCGAACTCAACGCGTCCGACCTCAGAATGCTTGTAATGCTTAGGGTCGGCCAGATTAATGGCACGAGAATGGTTGCAGCGTTCGCGGCTGCGACGGAGTTAATGATTCGTATTATGAGGAAGCCGCTGAACAGGGTTTGAGTGAACAGTAGGATCAGTATTACTCCGAGGATTCGTAGGAGGATCATCGAGCGTCCGCCGACCTTGTTGAAAGCTGTACTGGCACGAGCAAGCAGGGATCTTAGAATTTCTAACGTAACCGAGCCGATGAATGCTGCAACGACGCTAGCCACAACCAGTACGAAGAATGCTGACGTGTTGCCGGTCAAGATCCCTATGGGCAGACTGAAGCCGACAGTGACTAGTACCAAAGGTGAGTAGGTGTAGCTGGTCGAGAGTGTAGAAGCTAGAACGTACTCCGATGGCGAGATTGGCAACCAGTTTATCGAATCGGCTGACTCGGACTCCGAGGAGGCGTTTAGCTCCCAGAGGAGACCCATCGTGAAGAAGAAGCCTATCAAAAAGATTGGGATTCCGCCGAATATCGTCTCGACAATCTGGCCAATGTCCGCAGGACTCGCACCTGCTCCTCTCAGGAAGGAGACCGTGGCAGTTCCGAACCCAACCCCGGCGGCGAACATTGCCGAGCCGATCAGCGCGATGAGAATCGGCCTGTTGGTAATGCTGTTCGATAGAAAGCTCCGTCGGGTATTGCGGAGCCGCGAGAGCATTAGAATATTGGCAAACTTGAGCAGTACACGGATTCTCATATCCGGAAGGCCTCAACAATATCTTCGACTCCCTTGGTCCCTGTCAGTTTGAGAAAGACGTCCTCAAGCCCGGAATGGGAAAGCCCGGCCTTTTCTCGCAACTCTTGCGCGGTGCCCTCTGCGAGGACGTGGCCGTTCTGGAGTATTGTGAGACGATCACAGATCGCCTCAGCAATCTCAAGCACATGAGTACTGAAGATCGTCGTAACCCCATCTCGCGCAAGACTATGGATAAGCTCCTTGACCACCCGCGCAGATTTCGGATCAAGCCCGTTCAGAGGCTCGTCCATCAACAGTATTTTCGGATGGTGAAGAATAGCTCCCATTATGGCAACTTTCTGCTTCATGCCTTGCGAGTAGCCAGTCATAGTCTCGCCTTGCTTTCCTTCTAAGTCGAGCGCTTCGATGAGGCGAGTGATTCGCTCCTTCTTCTCTTCGTAAACAACGCCTCGAACATCGGCGACAAAATCTAGATACTCTGTCGCAGTCAGGAACTCGTATAGCCTCGGCGATTCCGGGACATACCCGACCAGCCGTCGGATTTCCATGGGAGCCTTCTGCACGTCAACGCCGAGCACTCTCACCCACCCTGACGAAGGACGGATCAAGCCAAGTAGAGTCTTCAGCAGACTCGACTTACCGGACCCATTCTGTCCCAAGAGTCCTCGCACTTCTCCCATACGCACGCTTAGCGAGAGATCGTTGAGACCAAGAACTTGTCCGTAGAACTTGCTAAGATGCTCCGCTTCTATTGCCGGGTTGGCAGAATGCATGTTCCCATGCTTCGGAGTCGTCGCGAGGAAGTTTAGCCTGTTGTCTCCGGACCGAATGAAAAAAGGGAAAAGAAAACCGAGGGGACAGTTGCCTATTGTGTCGAGCCTGGCGGACCCGCGACTGGGCCGGGTGGCTGGTTTGGTGCTGGACCGGTCGTTCCCGTCATAGCCATGGTTCCAGTGCGTCTGCGTCTGAAGAGGAAAGCGAAGACTCCTCCGATGCCTGCGGCGACTGCGACTGCGATGAATATAGCTGTCAGGAATCCGACGTTGCTAGCGGGCTGGTAGTACGCGGTGTATTCGGGGTCGTTGACGATCTTGTATCCGCTCCAAGTCGGGTAGGATATTATGTAGAGATAGCTTGCGACTTGGAAGTTTGCCATGCCTGTTCTGGCCGCTTTGAAGAGGGTTGGGTCGACGTGATAAACGAAGACTGGCAGGAAGCTCATGAAAACGTTCTGGACCCCCGCGTAGACCGGGTTGCCTCCCCAGGCAGGTCTGTTGGCAGTTCTTGCGGTAACGTTGTAGTTTGTCTGGGTTCCACTCGTGTAGTTGTACAGCTGGTAGCTCGGTTTCGCGCCGAAGTCGGTTCTGAACACTCTTTCATTGTCGCTGGCAACTGTGTTGACGCCAGTATGAGTAACGTCGGATTCACTGTTGTTGTCCACGCTTGACCCGCTATCTGTGTTGTCACTCGTTGTGGTGCTGGCGAGAACAGCCATGTGGGATTGAACAATTGACAGCTTGTATCCACTCTGTGCTAGGTACTGGTAGACTGTCTGCGTCCCGCGTGATTGTCCATTGAGATTGTAGGTTCCTGTTGCGTTCAAGTGCAAGACCTGGGGGGTAGCAGTCAACAGATAGAGGTCTGTCATCTTTCCTACAGTGTAACTCGTGGTGAGAGTCGCAGTCTTCGCGGAGGGATCAAGTGCCAGAGCGTAGCTGAATGACAGCTGTGAGTACTGGGCAAATGCTCTGGGAGTCGAAGAGTCCCAGAGCGGGAGCAGGGGATCAGGATAGATTCTCCACCAGATAGCGTTGAGATTAGTATAGTTGAGGCCCCAAGTCCAGTGGTTGCTGGACGTCGAGGTCAAGGGAATAATCTGGCTATTGGCAACGTATGTTGGAACCGGATGAGTCCCAAAGGCAGAGAGAGTATATCCGAGGCTGAACGAAGCGTAGACTGAATCGCCTCGGTCTGGAGTGTTGGGGTAGACGTCGGTCGTCCCGTTCTCTGTGAAAGCTACTAGCGAGAGGAAGGATGATGCTGTTATCGCATCCTGGCCTTGTGGTGTCTTGAAGTGTTCGAAGACTGTCTGGATTGGGATAGTGACGTTCATGTTGTTGTGGGTTGCGTTGAGGAGACCCGCGTAGAATAGCTGGAAGCCACCCACATTGATGTAGTTGGTATAAATGTACGCGTGCTGATTCTGGATCAGAATATCACTAACGTTGTTCGTAGCTGCGTATTGGCGTACATAATCATAATAGTCGACCACTTTCGAGAAGCTTTGGGCTTGAAAATCAGTTCCCTGGAGGCCGACGGCGGCGTAGGTGTTCTTGGGAACGACCGTAGCGAGCATCAAAGCTCCTAGGACGAGGAGAGAGAGTGCTCTGAATCTTCGAAGATGGAATCTGGTCATTTTTCATCCTGTATATCCGCTCCAATCAACAAGCCGGACATAGAACTCGCGTAACCTAGCATGTTACATGCTGGAAACATGACTCGGCCTGGAAACCGATGCAACGTTCGAGATTTGCTTGTCTAGACGCACATTATGCGAGCGTTAGTTGTCCTCGCCGCCACCGTCATCCCCGCCACCCCACTCGTCATCCTCTCCCCACTCGTCTTCCCCGCCCCAGTCTTCGTCTTCACCCCATTCCTCGCTCGCAGTAATGGGCCAGAGAATATTGGTCATGTGAAAACTGGGTTCGCGCGAAAGGGTGGCTACTTAAAAGCCTTCCCAGAAGCTAGCTCTTCACTCGAGTCCCTGACATTTTCTCCGCTGATGCATCAGCTGTTCTTGCAGCCCAGCAAAGATGACGAGTGTTGTGAGCGACACCGTAGCGACCGTTCCGATCCAGAGTTAGTAATCCTGTTCCTAGCCCAAGAGTCTTAGTGGCGTGACGGATAGTCATTGTTGCTGCAGAAAGAGCGTTGCCACGTCTCATCAGATCGCACGCCGCCTTCGATATAACTAACCTCATGGCTTGCTCACCTATACCGGTACTGTCGCTGCCCCCGATTTGTTGTCCGCGTAGAGACCTGCGCCGAGTATCGCACTGTCGCCAATTCTTCCCGGAAGCTTGAGAGACTCCGCCCGTGGAACACGCCGCGGCCAAGTTTCCATCACGATCGAGACCAAGGGCACCAACCGTATCAGAGGGTTTAGCAAGAAAATGCTCGATGATCTCGGCACTCGTTCCCGATAAGTACGGAAATCTGTTGCCTCTCAGATTACGGATTCCTTTCCTCCACGCTTTCACTCTCTTGCGGACTCGCAAGTCCGCCTTCACTAGTCCGTTTGCTAATGCTATGTCCCTAGCTGCTACACCTGCGATGAGAACGTGGTTAGTCCTGTCGAAGACGATTCTTGCCGCCTTGATAGGATTCTTGATGTCTCTTAGTAGAGCGATGCCAGCTCCTTGGAGAGTCTTTCCATCCATGAGGGCTGCGTCAGTCTCAATGTCGCCAACAAGGTTGAGTGATGAGCCTCTCCCGGCATTGAACACGGTGTTGTCTTCCATCGCGACAACCGCGACTTGAACCGCGTCGAGGGCAGAATCACCTCGGGATAAGGTCCGGAAGCCACGATCAGCGGCGACCCTTACTCCGTTCAAGCCTCGCTTGTGGAGTTCTGACGGCCAGTCACCTGCTCCTCCATGAACGATGATGACTGGTTTGGCGGGTCGCATACTCGGGCGGAGACCGTTGATGTATCGGCTATAAGCGTCCCTCGCTAGGAATCGACCCGCTGATGACTAGGCTCGTTGGAATGAGCATTGATGATATCAAGGAAGCTGCGAAACTCGTTCTAGCAGGAGGGCTCGTCGCCTATCCAACCGATACGGTGTACGGTCTAGGCTGCAACCCATTCGACACTGATGCGGTGGAACGACTAGTCAAGGCGAAAGAGCGCATCAAGGGCTCACTACCAATTCTCGTAGGCTCTCTCAAAGATGCGGAGAGACTCGGAGAGATGAATGAAGTGGCGGCAGTACTGGCGAACAAGTTCTGGCCAGGCCCCCTAACGTTGGTCCTCGGGGCACGCAGAAGTTTTCCACTAAAAGTCACCGGCGATTCCGGATTGGTCGGCCTGCGAATTCCCAACCAGGAAACGGCAGGGAGACTGATTCAGGAATCCGGTGGGGCACTTATCGGTACGAGTGCAAACATCTCGGGTCACACCTCACTAAGAACGGCGGAGAATGTGGTCAGAGAGTTGGAAGGTCGGGTTGATCTTGTAATAGATGGGGGTCCTTCTCCGCTTGGCAGAGAATCGACAGTTGTGAGGGTCTTCGGAGACGAAATCACCGTGCTTAGGGATGGGGCGATTTCTCGGGACGATATTCTTAAGGCACTACCCACCAGGCGGGCGTGTTAGGCTCTCGGGACGCGACACTTGATTCACGACTTTAACCTTCTCCTATCGAGTGCCAGGGGCAATGAGAGAGAGGCGAACCATGAGATTCGATACTTGCTTAGGGAGCTTGGAGATGCGTCTCCCCAGACAGACTTTGCGCTTGTCAGCGGGCTTACCGTTGCGAAAACTTCCCTAGATCCGGTGATGGTAGTGTCGAAGCTCTGGCCAGTTCTCAAATATCGGCCTTGGCAGTTCAGATACATTCTCAAGGTGAAACCTGTGGAGGAGGTAGTTCCGTGTGACATTCCCAGCATTGGCGCAGCGGTTGTCAACCGCGCGAGACAGGTGGGTGTTGATGAGACGTTCAGGGTCTCGCTGGAGAAACGTCGGAGCCGGGTATCTTCGAAAGAGATCATAGACGCGGTTGCCTCGAAGGTTCCCCGAAAGGTTGAGCTGCGGAATCCGGACAAGATAGTCTTGATTGAAGTGATCGGGGATGTCGCAGGAGTATCGGTCATCTCGCCGCGTGGAATTTTGGGTATTGAGAAGGAGAAGAGGCGTCTCTAGTCTGGAATCTCCAGCAGCGCTGAACGTTCAGCTATCAATCGTTTCAGAACTGAAGAATCGGTCTCTTCTTCAAACTTGGCCGCTTCCATCGCCCTATTTGTGATGCCGTATGAGTGCTGCAGTTTCGCCGCTCTCCGTTTTGATTGGATCTCGATTAGATCGTCATCTGGTTCGCCGCTGACGATCGATTGTGCTTCGCGAGCTAGCTCTTCTAGAGCCGCTTTTGACTCGGACAATGCGACAATAGCGATTCGGGAATCCTTTGAATCGACTCCCAAGAATTTGATCGCTTTCGCGATCTGACGTTGGCAGCTAATGTAAAGTAAGAGTTCCATTGCCAGGCTCTTCGATCTTCGCCGTTTTCCTTTGAACGAGTAGATTGCATTGCGAGCGGCGAAATGGAGGTGCTCTGGTCCCGCGACTAGGTCAGCTTTCAAGAGCTGGACTTCAGCTTGGCTGTTAACGGCTCGTAACAATTTGAGCGCATGTTCCGGATCTGGGATACTAGCCTTAGTGAAGCCTAAGCAGAGAAGGTGGTGGTCCTCAATCTCGTCTATCAAGAGCATCGATTCTCAAGAGTTGTCTGACGAGTCGAGCACTCATTCCACTATCTTTGAGCACCCGGATTGTGGATGAGACTTTTGTCCGGTTGTCTTTGAATCGTTTCGAGATGAGATGAATCGCCTCTAGCCGTTCCCATGGAAAGATGATCCACTTCCGAGTCGTGCGCGAGTAATAGTCTGGCCGGTAGATGGTCTGCGGCTTCATGTAGATCGTGCAGACCCTGAGTTCTTTGACGGGTTTTCGACGCAGGTGATTTGCTACGACCCTGAGGCTGTGGCCGGTGTCTGAAACATCGTCGACGACGAGGACTCGTTTTCCCGTAACTTCCATTGCTACAGGTTGGGTGATGCGCGGCTTCTCGTTGCGAACTCCAATGTCTTTGTAAAATTCAACTTTCATATTTGCAAGGTTCGGATTCTTGAGCAGATCGCTCATGACCCTGGCCGGCGGCCAGCCTCCGCGTGAGACCCCGACGATAACTTCCGGCTTGTACCCATCTTTCTTGATCTGCTGCGCTAGGGCAAGAAGCATCTGGTAGAGATCATCCCAGCCAGGAGCCTCATACTTGGGATTCGACGTTTCGAGGACCTAGCTTCGCGACCATAGTCGATATCTCATTAAGGCTTTTGAGAACAGATGTATCCGGCGAGCTGTAGGACCAGTGATTTGAAGGGTCAAGCCAATATAATGGAATCCTTATGTTTTTGGATGGCGTTCCAAAAGCCTCGGGCTGGTTGAACGCCTATGATGTGGACTGACCTGCACAGAGGGCCACCTCGCCCAGATGAAGAAATGCATCTCCACTGACAATTCGACCAGCTTGGCCGCCGATCTCACAGGATCGGATGATTCCTAATCTTGTAATCAACGGAGTATCCTGTGATATCCACAGAAAGGATATGAGTAATGAGAGGTAATAGAGTATTGCTGGTTGACTATTCTTTTATGCGGTCGGATGTTCGGTTCGTATGGATATGTTTTGGAAGGGAGTAGGAGAAGTGTCTCCCGACCTCGTCCACTGCCGTTACGGACCGCAAGGGACTCGATGTTCGAAGCAATCCTGAAGCACAGGATTCTGCTGCTCTGGCTGCGCTAGGAAACGAACGTTTCTCCGGCCGAACGAACCGGAGTGTCGCGCTGCTTTTCCCGAGGGTGACCAGATCATCGGAGATTTCGGTAGTTTTAGGCAAACTACTTCTAAGTTGGGTAGGAACCGGAGACAGAGAGCGGCTCCGCGCAATCCGATAAGCCCGACTGGGTTCTAGTGAGACCAGTGGGACATTGAGATTACGGGAATAATGGTCGACGTGTCCTCTATTCCCGAAATGCCTTCGATGCGCGATAGGAGGAACCAGTAGATGTTATGTGAGTCAGGTTCCAAGAACTTCCGCTCGACTTCAGCTACGGCTAGGATGTCATACTTTCCTGGGACAATGTGAACCTCCTTGATCTCGGGAATTCTCCAGAGATCTTCTGCGACTGATTTTTCTTTGCCGAGTTTTGTTGCTAAATAGATGAAGGCTCGTACGTATCTCTTCATCTCATCTTTCGGGTGATAGTGTTCCATCGTGATCAGCTTCGAATTAGTGTGCGGTTGATTCACTTTGTTATAAGCTCATTAGACTTGTGGTAGTCGATTGCAAGTAACGACGCCTGCAAGATTACGGTATCGCTCTTGTCATTAGTTCTAGTGTGACGCTGAACTCTGCGTCGATCATCAAGATTAGGTGAATGAGCTGGCTATTTCCCCGACAGAAAGACATTCACGATTTCATCTACCAAGTTCGCTTCAATTACTTCTCGCTCCTGGGATCCGCGGGCATACGCTGCTCTTCATGGGCGTTTTGAGTTTCCTGTTCGGAGCCTCGTATATCGGCCGAGCTCTCGGAATCGCGAGCACATGGACTGTCGTGTTCGTTATCGGAGCAAGTGCTTCAGCGACTTATCTGGTTCTTGCGCCGTTAGCGCTTTCGGAAAAATTCAGAAACACTATCCTCTTCACGAATATGAAACGCCGCGTTGTCATTCTTGCGACAGTGTTTGGTCCGGTAGTCGCGGGAATCTCGTACTGGATTTACCAAGAGGGATCTGTAGAGGCTTTACCCGTTTTCCCATATTTCATAGCGATATTCTACGCATGGATTCTCTCGCAAGCATACTTCATCGCGAATCCTGTTACGCATGCGATGCTCAAGTTCGAAGAGGGTGTGGTCGGAAAGGGCTTCGTCAAGAGGATGATGCGGACTCTCGGAATGACGGTTCTCTTTCTACCGATCGCGCCGTTGACTTTCGGTGTCTGGGAGATTTCGAGCTGGGCGAACCAGAACTACACGAATGTTAGAGGAGCAGGCACTGACATTCTCTTGTGGACGATGGTCGTGACTCTCATGATAGTGGCCACGTATTTCTTGACGGTCATGTGGGGATGGAAGAACATCAAGAACGGTAGGCCCCAAGCGGCCATCTTCGCAGGCGGGACATTCCTAGCGGTGTGGGGTTATCTTCTCTATCGAGCGACGACGCTGCTCATGGGTCTTGTCTCGCAGAATGAGCCGTCGAACGCGATCATTGACGCAGGACTGATGGTTGTCTCGATCTTCGGCGCTATGCAGACTTTTGCTCGAAAGACGGTCAACCGAACAGACCGTCGGTGGAGCCAAGTGCTGCCCTTCCTAGTCTTCTCCTTCGGGTCCGTCTACGCCGTCGCCCAGTTCTACTTCATTCTTCAAGGATCCCTCACAAGAGCCGGTCTCTCGATCATTGTCAACGGCATCGTATACGCTGTCGGAACCCTTACTCTCATGCTTCTGCTCAGAAGCCATCTCAAGATTCCCAGGAGTGCAGCGTTAGTCGCGACAGGCGCGCTCTCTACGGAAGAGCCGAGTGAGTCTCCTCCGAGCACTGAAGAGTCGAATGTTTCTCAAATCCCGGAGGCCGGACATGAGAGTCAACCCGCTGACGCGTCCACAGAATCTGAGGATGACCAAGCTGCGGCCGGCGTTGAGAGCATGGAACAGTCGGACCAAGATAATAGAACGGACTCGGAGTCCAAGAACTAGTACTTTCGGCCCTATCGTAGAAGATTCTTCTACCACCCTTACCTCTTCCAGAACGTTATGTCTACAGTCCAGCTTGCGCAGATCAAGACTGACGAGAAGACCAGCGCGAGTCAGTCCGAGCTGAGAATCGGCAAGCACAGAATACCGCTGCCGAACAGATTCCCAATAAGCCCCGAACGCAACGCGCTCAAACCGGCAGGCGTGAAAGAACCTCTACCGGGCGAGATCGCCGTTCTAGCTCGTCTTGCGCCTCCCGATACTGTCAGGAAGATTCTGACTCAGGAGGATGCGCTGAAGTCGATGGCCCGGTTTTTGTCGAAGGAGATGGCACCTGATGCGATTCGAATGTTGTATCTCGCATTCAAGGGCGGCGCGGCTGTTACAAAGACCGAGGATCTGAAAACCTTGCTCGATCTCCAGTATCTCGCCGGGTTAGACATCATCACAGTCCAGCACTCACTAGACTTCTCACTCGAAGACTATGAAAGTCATCTGCGTTTTGCTGAGAGGTGGATGGAGGAGCGGGGCGTCGATAAGCCGTTGATGCCAGTCATTCAGGCCACGGAGAACAAGGAGACGTCGGCCAGATTGTTGGCTCTTGTGGAGAAGCATGAGCCTTCGATGATCGGTTTTGATCTGCGCGGCGGGTTCTACTATCATGCGCTTCGGGGTGTGGAGGAGTTCAAGAAGCGGAAGCCGGAGGTCTGGGTTCACGCGCTGCAGACTCCGCCCAAGGTCCGGTTCGGACGGGGATTGTTAACGTGTAGCGAGGGTATGATTCTTCCAATGTTCGCGATTGATTCCTTCTCCCGGTGGATTGTTCCTCCGCCTCCGACTCCGTTGACGAAGGAGGTCATCAACGTGTTCGATCGTAAAGGCTGGGGAAGTATGAAGAAGAAAGACTACGAAGCAATCCGGAATAATAATACTAACTGCGACTGCGCGGTCTGCCAGGGCAAAGACCTAGAACCCTTCTACGAAGGAAAAGTGCTAGACGTTCTAGCTAAAGCGAAGGTTCACGATCATCTGGCGCAGAGGAAGGAGTTAGAGGGTGCCAGAGAGTCGATAAGGAAGGGAAGATTCCTCTCCCTATTGAACACGAAAGAGTATCCTAGAGAATTCCTCAAACAACTACCGGCAAGAGACAATGAAGATAGGCCGTCGAAGGACTGAAGTTCACCGAATCCTAGATACTACCGAATCAATGGATCTCTAAACTAGTCCTATTCCGGGCGAATCTTTCCTTCGTTCGACTTTCCCAAATAGCACTTCCGCGTCACGAGAATAAAATTATGGCCCCCTTTTTTCTAGGGGGCTCTCGCCAGTTGAAACTGTTCTGGGCGAGTCTTCCGATTCAGGGCTTAGAACATGCCAGTCGAGCATTTTGTTATGTGTGATTTGTCCGGGTGATCAAGCGAGAAGATCTCACAGATCAGAATCGGCTGCCCGGATTCCGGGTTCAGGGCTCGTTCTGCGCCATTTTTTTGCAGCGGGGATTCTGTAAAGTGTGAAGGACTTTTTTTTGTTTTGACTTACCCCCGGGGGGTCGAGAAAAAGATAACAGAAAAACAATAGTTAACAGAAAAAGAAAAGATAAGGGAGCAGGCAAGTTTCGCAGAAAGACTTCCTTTGCCAGGTAGAACGCTCCTGGGACCGTACCGATTGGCTCAATTATCAGTGTCCTCCCTCCTAGTAATGATGCCGCCCTTGAAGCAAGCCGTAGACCCTGCAGACGCGGTCCTTCGCGAGATCGAGGAGATGGGCAGACGCTCCTTCATCCCCTCAATCGGACCCGTCAAAGGACGAATCCTAGCCGAGGTTGTCCGGACGCACAAGCCCCGGAAGATCCTCGAAATAGGCGCCCTGTATGGATATTCCGCGATACTCATTGCCAAGAATAGCCCGGCGAAAGCGGAAATCACGACTGTCGAGAAGAACCCGGAACATGTCAGGATAACCCAGCAGAACATCGAGCGCGCTCAGCTAGAAGACCAGATCAAGATCATCCAGGGAGACGCAACGGAGATCCTCCCAAAGCTTCCAGGACCCTTCGACCTAGTCTTCCTGGACGCCGAGAAGACACAGTACCTGGACTATCTGAAAGCGGTCGAGAACAAGCTGCACCAGGGAAGCGTCGTAGTCGCGGACAACGTGGGAGTCTTTCAGGATCAAATGCAGAACTATCTGCACTATGTCAGGAATACCGGTCGATACCGGAGCCGGACGGTCGATACGCTGTTAGAGTTCTCAGAGACGACCAAGGACGCGATGGAGATCAGCGAGAAGCGCTATTGATACTCAATCCCTAATGGAGCATTATCGTGACACTTACTAATGTCCAAACTAGGATACTTCCCAGTTCTTGGATTTTCGAAATGGAAGCAGCGCGCTTCTAACGGATTTTGCCTTTCTTCGGGCCTTCTCTGCCAGACATCTTCTTCTTTTTCTTCTGCCATTCCTTACGAGTCATTTCGGACCCTTACTGCTGTCTTGAATAGTGTATTTAATCAAATGAGTCGAAGCGGCGACTCAGCTGCGAGAGAATGAGTCGTGACGCTGAACAGCCACCTATCTCACAACCTTCTCTGGAAGACTATGCTTCTCGTCGCCTTTTCCCTTGGCCCATCGATAATTCCGCAAACTAACATAACCTCCCCCGTGAACGCTCTTCTCACCGGCCTCAACTTTCCCGTCTCCCTCAGGTTTGCACCGGACGGCCGCATCTTCTACACGGAAAAGGATACTGGCAACATTCGAATAATCCAGCAAAATGGAACACTCCTTCCCACTCCCTTTGCGACAATCAGTCCCGTCTTTACCGACGGCGAGGCCGGACTTCTAGGGATAGCTCTCGATCCCGCCTTCTCCTCAAACAACTACGCTTACGTCTATTACACGTATCGCGACAGCGGGTCCTTCACCCATGGCCACATCGTGCGCTACACCGCTAACGGCAACACTGGCTCTAGTCTAAAGGACCTCTTCGATGTGACGAGTAGCGCACCGAATACCGTCTACCACAATGGTGGCTACATCAAATTTGGACCGGATGGTAAACTCTACGCGACGGTCGGCGAGTTCCATCAGGACCAACAGGCTCAGAACCAGGGTTCAATGACTGGAAAGATGCTCCGGATGAACCCGGACGGCTCAGTGCCCAGCGACAATCCGACTGCTGGAAGTCTGGACTACGCGCTGGGAATAAGGAACAGTTTCGGCTTCGACTTCGACCCGTCGAATAATCGTCTAATCGCCACCATGCCGGGATTGAACAGTGATGACAAGATCCTAATCATCATCAGAAATGGCAACTATGGTTGGCCTACGTGTGTAGGTATCTGCAATGATTCTCGTTTCATTGACCCGATCGTCGACTTCAACCCGATCGTAACACCCACCGGCATAGCCGCTGTCGCTCCGAACAGCTACATCTTCGGCGAATACAACACCGGCAACCTGGTTCAACTCCAGCTCAACGCAACTGGGTCCGTCCTCTCTATGACCCAGCTCTACAATGCACCGCGCGGAATAATCGCCGTCGAACTGGGACCTAACAACAAACTCTACTTCACTACACCTGACACAGTCTACACCTACGACCTCCCGGCCAAGCCTGTTGCAAACGCCGCGGACCCGACCCTAGTAATTCTAGCAGTCGTCGTAATAATTGCCGCGGCGATCCTCGTTTCCTACGCAGCGTTACATTATCGGGGCAAGCTGCTAACGCGTCAACAAACCAACACGGGAACCCCTAGATAATTAGCGATTCCAGGCGACCAACAGGTGCGCCCCCGAGGCTCAGCAGCTTCTCGTGGAATGACCTGATCGGCTCGTCCGGATGGGCGTGGAAGAACCGCTCTCGAGCCTTCTTGATGAACAATTTTCCTAGCGTGTAACCGTAGTAGGAGTGGTCGAAGGTTCCTCGCAACGCTTCTCGCTCGGCAGGTCCCGCTTCCATCAGCGCATTCTTCATGATGAACTGTCGCGCCTCATCTAGCGTCATTCCTTGTGTGTGCATTTTGAAGGATACGATGAACCGGCAGTCCCTCAACAGAGCCTCCTTCAACTGGATAAACCGTAGTCGTTCAACCCCGTACCCTTCGTCTAGCATCATCTCTTCGCAGTAGTGGGCCCAGCCTTCGCCGAACGCGTAGTTCCAGTAAGCCTTCCGCGTCATCGAAGTTCCGAACTCTTTCTGGAAGACGCGGTGGGTGTAGTGTCCCGGCCAGACCTCGTGAATCGCAATCTCCTTCAAGGTAACACGGTTCAGGTGGCGCAGCCATTCCTCTATTCTCTTCGCGTCCCATTCCGCCTCTGGAGGAGTCACGTAGTACAGTCCCTCCAGGCCTTCCTTCTCGAACGGACCTGGCGACGACATTGCTGCCGTGGTCGTGGCTCGCATATGGGACGGAGTTGGAACCACTCGGACCCGGGTCCCCGCGGGAATACGAACCAGCTCTCTCTCCCTCAGCCAGCCTTCAAGATCGTGTAATCCCTCAGCTGCATCATCAAGCAAAAGCTTGGCTGTGGGATGGTCCTGCTGAATCTCGTCAAGAATTGTCGCGACCGACGCTCCCGGCCTAATCCTCTCAGCGCTCTCCTTCAACGCCCTAGTGTTCGACTCAAGGTCTTGGAGCGCTAGCGCTAGCACTTCTTCGACTGGCTGATTGATCCTATCGTTCGCCCACAGGAGTTTCTGGAACCGGTCTCTTCCGAGCGCAAAATCCATCGAGGTCTTGTGTTCCTCATGGAGCGCGTCGATGAACTCAACCATCGAGACTACGGCGTCCGCTTTCGTTCTGTCGAACTCTTCCCGGATCGCCACGTTCGCCTTTGCAGCCTCTCGAGCCGCGTCTCCGTCAAGGTCCCGCATGACTCCTTGAATCTGCTTTATCGCGACCTCGACAATCGGGTCTGCTAAGATTCCGTCAAGGTTTCTCGAAGCTTGATCTAGAAATAGGGGGATGTTGCGGAGATGCTTGTTCACCGCGCTTATCCTAGCATCGACCGGTGCATACTCGCGGGAAATGTACGGAGTAGCACTCAGCTGCAGCGCATAGATCGTTGGGCGAGTCGAATACGCACGGAGATCCTGTATCTCGAAGAGCATTCTCTCAAGCATAGTTTCCATCGACTGCGCATCTTGCCTTCCTTCCTTGTCCAGCTCATGAAACTCGTCTTTGATCCGCTGAAGGAGTCCGACTGCCTTGTCCGCCCATCGCTTCAGTCGATCGGCCGAAAGATCCGGCAACAGTCCATCGTAGTCGTGCAAGCCGAGCATTACTGCTTGTCTTGGATTCAGCTCGAAGACGTCGTGGAAGACTTCCTCTTCGAGCTTGTCTAATCTAGAAACTAGGACTGGGATCCCCAAGAAACCTCAGTAGGGAAACGCCAAGGCGCCGATAAAAGATAGACTGTTCACGGGTACGCCTTCAAAACGGCGCTATCTACTCATCGAGTTTGGGAACAGTAACAAAATCTAATACTCAATGCTTCTCGGGCGGGGATTTTGAAGAAGACATGGCAGCTGCCGCACCGAAAGCAAAGTCCAGGAAAAAGCTCATACTCGCCGTAATCGCAATAGCCATAATCGCAGTTCTGGTCACACCCATCGCACTAGCCGGAAGGTACAATGTTCCCCTAGAAATCATGAGCTTTGACGACACTACTGGGACCCCGTCGACGAGCAGTCTCAGACTAACAAGCCAAGTCGTCACTGCATGGGAGTATTATTTTAGTATCCGGACCCAGGGAATGGTCAGAACTTCGGACTCTAGCGTTTCGAGTAATGGAGGCACAACAAACATCACCCTAACAATGACACTGACGAATCCTTCGAATCAGACGATAGATCTGGGACGGACGAACATCAGCGGTGGAATTGGAGCCCGGACTCATACTATCTACCTCTCAATCGATCAAGGAGTCCGCGCGAACGGCTCGTATAGACTCGACGTCGTTTTTACTGCCAACGTTGTCTTGCTGGGCGGAGTGGTAGAGGCGCCTTTCTCGACAACACTACAAAGTAACTTCGTCCTATCAGGGTTCTAAACCTCACAGATCCTAGTGGTTGAATGATTTCTACACCCGCCACGAAACTGGCCAGTGGAGCAGTTAGTAGCCCGTCTAATCCCAGTCATCGGCCGCTGGACATTGACAAGCTCTACTATACACGCGCCATACTCAGCGTACAATGGTCTGTAGACGGTGAGCATCTCTACTTCGACACGAACATTACTGGCCGTTACAACATCTGGGCGGTCCCAAGCAACCGCGGCTGGCCCGTGCAACTAACAGTCAACGACGAAAGAACTCTGCTTCAAGACCCCTCCCCCGACGGTCGCTACCTTCTCTACGCGCAGGATATTCAGGGAAACGAGAAGCCGAACCTGTATCTCCTCGACCTGACCGAATTCACGATCCGCAACATAACAAACACCGACAAGGTCGGATACCGGGACACGAAATGGTCCCCTGACGGACGATCACTCGTTTTCGCCGCAGAGCGGGAGAGCCCCGGCGCTTATCCCGTATTCCAGGTTGATCCGGACAAGGGAACGATCAAGAAGATAGTAGGCAACGAGGCGGGCGACTGTGAATCCCTCGAGTACAGCCCGGACGGTCACAAGCTCGCTCTGACAAGAACTAGGAACTATCAGTACACGGGCGCAAGCGTCTATGATCTAGAAACGGGTAATGAGACGATGCTCGCCCCGATAGACGACAAGTCAACAACCATCACCGGAGGCTGGACCCGCGATGGCAAGCGAGTCTACGTTACAAGCAACGCGAACGACCGGGGAATAGATGCTGTCGCTCTGCTCGAACTGAAGCAGGGACCCGAGTTTCAATGGCTGACCTTGCAAGACTGGGACAGCCAGCTAGTAGACGTGTCCCCGACAGAAGACAGGTTCGCCTATGTCGTAAACGAGGCGGGCAACCTGAGACTCCTACTTCGAGACCTCAACGGAGAAGAGGAAGAGATCCCCCCAACCCAGGGAGTCGTCCGCGCCGCAAGATTCTCGCCGGATGGGAAGCGCCTCGCGATCATACACGCATCGGGTGACAGCCCGCACGACATCTGGGTCTACGATCTCAAGGCTCGGACCCTGAAACAGATCACCGACTCATTGGTCGGCGGCCTTCATCGCGAAAACTTCGTTAATCCTCAGCTGGTCGTCTATCCCTCTTTCGACCAGACGCCGATAACCGGCTTCGTCTATGTTCCGGCGAACATCAAAGCCGACCATTCCCACCCGGCCATAGTCTACTCCCACGGCGGACCGCAGTGGGAACACTTCAACAGCTGGTTCCCCAGCCTACAATACTACACAAGCCACGGATACGTGGTCATCGCGCCCAACTTCCGCGGATCCACCGGGTTCGGCCGCGAATTCACGGAGTCACTCCGAAAAGATGCGGGCGGGGGAGACCTCAAAGATCTGGTAGCAGCGGTCGACTATCTCAAATCGACAGGGTACGTTGATCCCAATCGTATCGCAATAACGGGCGGGTCCTGGGGCGGATATTTGACACTGATGGCTCTAACGAAATACCCGGATCTATGGGCCGCGGGCGTGAGTATCGTTCCACTCGCTAATTGGTTCACCGCTCACGAGAACGAGGATCCAGTTCTCCAGAAGAATGACGAATGGCTAATGGGGGACCCAGTCGCCGACCGCGACCTCTGGCAAGACCGCTCACCATTATTCTTCGCTAACAAGATCCGTGCTCCGCTTCTACTCCTCGCCGGCCAGAACGACATACGCTGCCCGGTGAAGGAGACCGAACAGATGGCTGAAGCAGCAAGAAAGAATGGAGTGACGGTCGAGGTCAAGATATACGAGAATGAAGGCCACGGATTCGTACGAAGGGAAAACGAGATCGATGCGATCAAACGATCGGCGAAATTCCTAGAAACTCACGTTGGCCAGCCGTCAACGAAAGGATAGCCATAGGATCTACGGTCTTCCAATGGTCTAGATATGCATATAGCGCGTGAAATGATTATATACTCTATATAGCTACCTATGAGTCAAGTGGGTTCTAAGCGATGAACAAGATCATGCTTTCGTTGGCCGAAGAGACTTTCCTCACAGTATCCTCCCAAGCGAGGAAGAGGGGCATTTCAGTGCAAGAACTGTTGAGGGCAGTCATTGTGCCAGAATGGATGAAGGAAAACCTGCGCCCACATACCATCTCACCGCGCACTGTAGAAATTGCACTTGAACCAAGTGCGCCCCACGTGAATCCGTATCACCGAAACCGAATACTCGACATCACAGTGGGCCAGCTAAAGTACTAAACGGGCAAATCCGTCTGGGTCTCATTGCAACAGACGATTGCTCAGAAAGTGCGGGTTTCTCGCAAGGAATAGCGCAGAAACAAATCGATGCTGAACAGATTCCAGATCGGGGGTCTTCTGGGCGATTTTTTCAGCCCGAGTGTTTCCTCTAAAGAGCCCGTTTGTGTAGCGGAAATATTTTTTCCCTAAATGTCTAGAAGCGAGTCTCGGGCTGGCTGAATCGTTTCCGGGTGAGATTTCCGGTTTCTCGCGCAGAACAGGCCGATCGTCGTTTTTCAATACGTGAACTTACGGCATCGGTGCAAGCGTTCGAACCCGATGTTATCGGAACCCCCTCTCTGATTGTTGATCGGGGCTTATTGCATGCGATTTCTAGAGAGAGGATTCTGCGTTTCAGTCAACAGAGCGCTGTAACTTATCGTGCCCGGGTTATGTGACACCGATTTCATTTCACGGCAGGGACGAACCTTCCTTGTTGTCGGTTCCACTAAACCAGTGGGACCCCCGCCGGTCTGCTAAAGAGAACCCGCCATGTCGATCAAGAAGAAGATACTCGCAACCGTAATCATACTGACCATTACTGTAATCGGCGCCTGTCAGCTGCTTAGCACTCAGACAAGCCAGCGAGGCGGAAACACTGGCCTAGCCTCCCCAAGTGTCATGACCTTTGTCACACTTACAACCGTCGGGGCGTCAGCATTCATCACAGGCTTCGGATTCAGGGACATCATCAGCCGCGCCCTAGCAACCCGGAACCGGAATAGGATGAAAGGCGCCCAAGGGGCGAAGAAACCCTGATTCCAAGCAAGCAAGTGTCCTGGAGAGACTACTCATGGCCTATCTTCTTCGCAATTGGATTTGTCGCAATCATCGTTCTGCTAGAATCTCGACGAGCACTAGGCGGAGCCTTTGACGGGCTCAAAGGAGGAACACAAGCCGGACTGCTCTTCGCCTACGCCGGGACACTCCTCATAGTAGGTGCCCAGTTCTATACTCTCGTCAAGCGAAGCGCCTGGATGGGGGTTAATCAAGAATGCAGGTGGCGTCCGACCCTGGCTCTCGATTCACATCACATTGAGCTTCTTCGGGCTGATCGCCGTTCTCATCCACGCCGGGTCCCCTACCATTTCAATTCTGACGAACTTGTCAGTCATGGTCTGGCGGGTCTGACAACCTGGCTACTTATCGCGTCCGCCGCCAGCGGAGTCTTCGGACGGTACATCCACAAGAGATTGCCCGCGATGAAGAGGATCTTCGGCTACTGGAAACCAACGCACTTAGCCATAACCGGACTGCTCTTCTTCGCCGCGATCATTCACATGACCACAGCCTTCGGCGGCTGACAGGCTACTCCGCGAGTCTTCTCACGTTCCTCCAGTAGTTAGCCGCGATACTCGGCAGCGATTCTTTGAGGCATCCAATATCTGATAGCCCAGTCGGAGTAAAGCGTCATATGTGGGCTGACTCCACCCGAGTGTTGTTGTCTACGCAAGAGGGACAGCGGGCACCGCGACGACCCCGACCCAGATTGGAGACACTCTCCGATCTGATCTACGGATTGTCTCTCTCGATCGGCGCAATCAGCCTTGTCATAACTGTTAGCCAATCGTCAAGTGTAGACGAGATGAACAGGAACATTCTCCAGTTTCTCTTTGTCTTCTTGATCCTGATCACAAGCTGGATAATCTACACCAGCGACATGTCGGTTCTCCCGATTGAGACCCGTCTCATAACATTCCTCAACATCGTGCTACTAGTCCTCGTTGCCTTAACCCCGTACCTCTTCGACCAGGTCGTGTCTACTTTCAACTCTCTCAGCGTTCAGGAGTATGCGTCGATCCTATTCACGGTCGACCTCGCAGCTAGTCTGTTGATCCTGGCCGCTTTTGCCCACATTATCGCGCAAGAAGAGGAGCATCTTGTTGATGGCTATGTTATGATAAGGATGAGAAGGGTTCGAAACCGACTGAGCCTCCTGACGGTGATAGTGCTCATAGCCCTTGTCGCTCCGTGGAACTGGGTTTTTCTCGGAGTACACGTCAGGCTCTTGATCTGGTCCGTCCCCATTATCTCGTTCTGGATTAACAGGATGAGACGCTCACCATTTGGATTGCCGAGAACGCCTCAGAACCCGTAGACTCAATCAAACGTGCACTGGAACCTGCTAAATATGGCGGAAGTGAGCGCCCGTCATGCCTGACAGTGTTCTTCCACTAGTCGAGCCTGATCTTGTTGGCGTCTGGAGGAAGAATGTCTGGTGGTTCGGTCTACGGTGGCCGTTCAGCCTGGTCCTCTTCTCATGGGTAACAGTTGCCTCGACCCTGGCTCCCGAGTTCCACTTGGACCGTTACTTGTTTACGATGCTCGCTGGATTTTTTGGCCTGGTTATTGGAGCACACTATATCGACATTGCAGGAAGTAGCGACAAGTATCTTCCCTACTTTCCGAAGATGAACCGTGCAGCGATTAGAGCGGTTGGTGTTTTGGCGGTTCTGGCCGGAGTTGCAGTTGGAGTCTACATGTCGCTGATCTACTCGATCTGGTTCCTAGTATTCGTTGTACTAGGCGGATTCTTCGCCTTATTGTACCCGATTGAGAAGCCGAAGTGGCTGCACTCGTACGCGGGATTTGGAGTAGCATGGGGCTTCATGCCAGTCCTGGCCAGCTACTACATTCAGGCGTTGAGGATTGACCTAGTCGGAGTGGGCTTGGCTGTCTTTTTCGGAATTACAGTCGTCGAGATGCATCACATGGCAGTCTTGACAAACGAGAGAGAGTATGCGGCTGAAACCAACAAGAATGCGCGGTTGTTGTTGAAGATTCACAGGGCTGCTGCCTATGCGATCGGACTGATACTCCTCATATCTCGACTTGTCTAGAGCGGAACGCGGGGACAGCGGAGAACCTTGTGGCGTCTCACAGAACTCGTCTTCTGGCTTGATACTTGATGCGACCAAGGACCAGCCCATAGCCGACGAGCGTGTAGATTAGTACGTCCAGTCCGAAGCCCAGCCAGTCATAACCGATGGCGAGCAGGCACGTTACAGAAATTGCGATGCCAGGTGGTGGGCACCCTCCAGTCTTCCACGGGAAGGGGAAGCCGTACCCGCTGGCCGAGTTGCCGACTAGAATCGTGGTCAGAGTAAGGATTGTCCCAGCTAGAACGAGAGTAGGCCAGAGAAGAATCTGCCGAGTCATTGATTCAGCTGTCAGCATCGCCCATGAATATCACGGCTGGCGGCATGTTATTTCCATTTGCGAAGGGCGATGACTAGGAATGAAGATCCTACGGCGACGAAGAAGCCGATGACTAGACCGGCGTAGCCGGTTGTTGAGGAGACGTTTGCAGGATTGTAGAGGTTGCCCGCGTCGGGATTGTTCATGACCATCGCGTCTCCAATCTTGCCGAGGCCGACCGCCATTCCTACAGTGATTAGGACGATTCCTAGGACTAGGAAGAATATTGGGGCTGGGTCGAATCTGGCAGTAGTGGACATGATCTGGGAGTTGGACCTCCTCAGAACCGCCGGTTGACTGTTTAAGCGATTCGAAACTGTAGAGGTGCTTCGAAGGACACTAGCATGGTCTGTCCGATTCAATCAGCCCTGTTCTGCATTAGCTTCGGATCGCAGAATAGAGAAATGCTAGAACGGCGGATCGCTGGAAGATCTATGATGGAGCGAAGAGTGAATGATGTTTTGAGGGTCTATTTCTTCGCTGACTGTTTCGCGTAATCTGTCAAGCCTTGGAAATCAACCACAACGACCGGCTCATTTCCAACAACCCACGCATCATGACCTGGCGGCACTAACGATATTTCTCCGGGGCCGACATCTTTCGCCGTACCGTCATTCATGACGATATGAAGAACGCCGGAGACGTGATATTGAAAGTGGGGAGCTTCGCAGCTGTCGGTCTTCGCTATCGGTTTTACATGCTTTGACCATCTCCATCCGGGTTCGAACTTGGCTCGGCCTATCGTGCCTCCGCCCATTTTTACAAGCTCGATCTTTCCATTCTCGAACTTGCGAACTTCGTCTGGGGAATTGAGATGTTTAACTTCCATCTTAGATGAAGGCATAGACCCGCCGCTCGAGCTCCACGTTATAAGACTTGTAGCCCACGGGGCCTCGTCTGATCACTCAAACGAAATTTAGACGTTAATCTCCAGTGCTCTCCCCAGTCTCGACCGTCAGGGACCATGCGCGCGGGCAGCTACGGATGTCGTATTGTGAGAGAATTAGGAATCTAAAAAAAAAAGAAGGGGGGTTTTTCTGTTTGATGTCTGTTCTCAGAATGATCCTGTTGCGGTAGCTATGTCTTGCTGGTGTACAGAGGTGGGTACGAACTGGAAGCCATACCACCAGAGGACTGTCTGCACGTTGTTCGTGTCGCACCATACGGCGTGGAAGTTGTTGTTGGAATCTACTGCTAGGTCTGTGTAGTCGCCGATGAAGCCTCCGCCGAAGTGATATCGCGAGTTGATCGGGTGTGTGGTGACCGTCTGAGTTGTGCTGGTTGTCAGGTCAGTAACAACGTAGTCGAGCCTGGCGTTGTTGACGTAGTTGTCGAGCGCGAGACAGTTGATCCGTCCAACTGCGGTTGGGCTGGCGGGTTGGGCGCAAAGCTGCCAAGGCGATACAACGTCAGCCGCGTAGCTAGACACGTATACGTTGCCGTTCGGAGCTACTGCGACTGCGGGGAAGAAGGAGTCAACACGTTGACCTGCCGGGGCGTTTAGTGTACCTCCGCTGGGCTGGGCTTGTGGGTAGCCGATCGCCGTTCGAGAGGATGCATCGAGGGCTGGGAAAGCAAGTTGCGGCGTAGACCAAGTAGCTCCTGCGTCTGTCGACTCGCTCCAGTAGACTGCAGCGTGGCAGACAGTATTGCTCGAAAAGCAAGTCGTGTCCACACCGTAACTGGTGGCTGTGTTCAGGGCCTCAGTCGACCAGGCGGCGTAAACGTCGCCGTTGGGAGCGACCGCGCCTGCGGGGAAGCTGTTGACTCTGAAGACGGAGTTTCGTGGCGAGTGAATGTCGACTAGGGGTGCGATAGCCACGGGCTGGGTCCAGGTGACTCCACCGTCGGTGGATTTGGTCACCCATGTGCTGTCGAAGGATCCGAGCCGGGTGTCACCGTCCCAGAGGACGTAGACTGTACCGTCGGGTCCGACCATGACGTGTGAGCCTTGGCTGTAGAGAACGTTGCCGACGATTAGCTGGGATGTGCTGAAGGTCTGGCCTCCGTCAGTTGAGTAAGTGAAGATTATTGGAGATTGGACATAGGCGCCTGTCTGCGGGTTGAATATGAATCGAGTCCAGCTCACGTAGATTCGACCATAGAATGGACTGGCCGGGTTATTGTCTACAGTGCTCCATGGCTTGTCGTTGAGAGTTGATGGGGCTGTTGTAGGATCGATGAACGTGGGTGGACCCCAGTGCAGGTTGCCGCTCGTGTCGAATGTACCCTTGCTAATGGTAACGGTGTTGGGCGGTGCGGTTCTGTCGAAGCCTAGACCGGTGAAGTATACGTTCCCGTGATTGTCGAAGAAGACGTTCGAGTCGCCGCCTGCATCGTAAATTCCGCCGGTTAGACGTTCTACTCCGGGGATGAGTGTTCCCAAGTGTGATGGGTCGGTGGCTACGCAGCACCATGTCTGGCCGCCGTCGTTGGAGTAGTGCGTTCCGGAATAGCCATCGCCGAGAGCGCTGCACGGGGTGCCGCCGATAGTGCATGACCATGTTCGAGTAACGTAGTCGTTTGATCCTGCGACGATACGGTTGGCGTTGTTGGGGTCTACCGCGATGGTCGGCTCGTTCTGGCTGGCGGCTGCAGTGTCCTGGTTTACCGTAACGGCTGGGGCTTGGACAGTGTTTCCGTCAAGGGAGCTAGTGAGGACATGGGCTGGATTGATCGCCGTGTTGGGCGTGGGATTCGCCGCGAGGTCGGCCATGTCCGCTTCTTCCTGTAGGAAGTTGGAGAGTGAGATGAGGAGACCTGGAGTAGCGCCTATCGAGGCGAGCTTGCCTGCAAGGGTGTTGATGTTGGGACCGCGAGGGTCAACCCTCATAGGTACAGAGGCTGATGCAAATTGCACTCCATTAATTGTAATGGCTAGCGTCAGTGCTAGAATGACTAGGGTAGCAACAATTTTCATGGCCAGCTTCGAAGCCCTCTCTGAATTTAAGAATACCGGTATGTCCAAGGATTGCGCCCCATAGCTCAGAGAAGATATCTGTGTAGAGACTCGTATTGAAGATATTTCTAGATTGCTACGGTTGCGGGTTACGCCCGGCTCTTCTTCTTACAAGATAAATCGCTGTTCCAGCTACGGCGATAATACCAGCCGCTACGCCGATGAGTACGGCTAGCGGAAGGCTGCCAGTTCCCGATGGGATAGCTCCTACTGTTACCTCGACAGTTGTGGAATGGGTCAAGGTCCCGTTTGTTACTGTGACCGTGACCGGGTAGCTGCCCGTTGCCGTTGGATAGGTTCCTCCCGCAGTTGACACCGTCATGTTTGATGTCACTGTTCCTCCTGATGCTAGAGTGACGGATGCAGGGCTGAATGTTACAGTAGGACCAGGTTGAGAAACGCTTCCCGTTAGTGTCAGTGTGCCTTTGAATCCGCTGAGACTCGTGAGGGTGATTGTTGTGGTTGCAGTAGATCCTTGAGTTATGCTCAAGGAGGGAAGGCTGGTCTTTATGTTAAAGTCCGGGATTGTGACAGAAATGTTGACTGTTGTCATGTTTGTTGTTGAACCGCTCATGCCGTTGATTGTAGCGGTGTAGAATCCGGGTGGTGTTGTAGAAGTTGATACAGTCATTGTGGATGTTCCGCTTCCTCCTGACGAGATTGTGACGGATGCAGGGTTGAAGGAGATGTTTAGCCCTGCTTGAGAGACTGATGAAGTTAGCGTGATTGTGCCGGAGAATCCGTTGAGACTTGTGAGAGTTATCGTGCTGCTGTTAGAGGAGGAGCCTTGAATCACGCCGAGTGAGGACGGACTAGAACTTATGCTGAAGTCTGGACCGGTGACAGTGACGGCAACTGTCGTCATGTTTGTCGTTGAGCCGCTCGCGCCGTTGACTGTTACGGTATAGGATCCGGAAGCCGTTGAAACTGTTGTAGATACTGTCAGTGTTGATGTTGCAGGTGTTCCTGGAGAGATGGTGACCATGGTTGGGCTCATAGTTGGCATAGGTCCCGCGGGCGAGACTGACGAAGTAAGATTGATCGTTGCGCTGAACCCACGTTCGCTGCTGAGGGTTATGGTCGAGGTGCTCGATGAGCCCTGCACGATCGTGAGCGAGAATGGATTCGATACCATTGAAAAGCCGGGCGCTTGCACGACGAAGGTTCCGACCATGGAGGGGTAGTGGATGGTGCAGTAGTACTTGAAACTCCCAGCAGAATTAGCCGTGAACGTCACACTAGTCGTGCCGCTACCGCTGAATGCAGTCGAACATGGGTCGTCAGTTGGAGAACTGTTTGGGGGGCAATTGGACTGATCGCTGATGCTGTCGCTGTCAAGATCAAGCAGGAACTGGTGGGGCGCTCCGTCTCCGCTTGACAAATCTATAGTGACGCTATCTCCTTGCTGAACTGTAATCGTTGGGTTTGAACTGTTCCAGCCTCCTGGGTAATATCCTGCTAGATGGAGTGTCTTAGTCGATCCTTCGACGGAGGGAATGAGTTGGTGAGTCTGAGGAAGCAGTAGCAGGCTCAGTCCTAGGAGGAAAAGGGCTGATGCGGTGCGTAACGCGATTTTGGCGGTGGTCAAGGCTAATCGGCTACAGCGATAGTAGCTAATAAGCCATCCACTCGAGGACAAAAGCTGTACCGGTAAGCTAAATTTGACATGGTTGACTACGGTCTCTACGGGACCTCTTTGCGCTGAGAGCTGGCCGAGCGTAGGCCGGGCGGGACTATCATACTCTTTAACAATCGTCCATAGACTTGTGTAGAACGTAAAATATTCGACGTGGTAGTCTTGCCGGTATTCGCCTCGGGTCTTGGGCTTGTTCTGTTCGACACTGCCTACTTCGTCTGGATTGCCAGTGAACTGTTCGGGGCAGTGCTGGTTCCTAGGCTTCGACGGCACGGAGCAACGCGGCTGAGGAGAGATCGCGGCTCTGGGGCGTTGATCATCTTCACTGTCTTCGTCTCGATCATCCTTGCGTTCAGTTTCGGGTATGCTGGTATTGGGATGTTGCCTGATTGGGTCTTCTATCCCGGGATCTTTCTGATGTTGGCCGGTGTTCTGGTTCGTCAGTGGGCGATTGCGGTCTTGGGACGGTTTTTCTCGTTGACTGTCCGGGTGGCCGAGGATCACCTGGTTGTGGAGAAGGGTCCGTATCGGCTGGTCCGACATCCATCGTACACTGGGGTCTTGATTACGTTCGTCGGATTGGCGTTGGCGGTGCAGTCCTGGGGCGCGTTGTTGGTGTTGCTAGTGGTCTTCAGCCTCTCCTATGGTTACCGGATGAGGGTCGAGGAGAAGGCGCTATTGTCGGCGCTCGGCCAGGCTTACGCTAGCTACATGAAACGGACAAAACGGCTCATACCCTACCTCATCTAGACAATTAGGGGATAAGCGTTACTCGTAGTGGACCTGTGGTATTTATCCGTCTGGTAAAGCGAAAGCTATATTGTAAAGCGCGTGCAAGATTGTAAGGCGGGAAGAAGATTGGGCTCTGTGGTTAGGGTGAGTAGGAAGCATCAGGTTGTTGTGCCCCGGGAGGCCAGGGAGGCGCTGGGAGTGGGAGCGGGGGACGAGCTGGTTGTAGAGGTCGAGAATGGCAAGGTTCTGATGAAGCCCAAGCCTCGGAACTATTCGAAGCATATGCTAGGGCTGCACAAGAGTGTCTGGAAGGGCGTCAAGACTGAGAGCTTTGTCAGGACGGAGAGGGAAGCCTGGAAGAAGGAAACTTCCTCAAAAGCCTGAACAAGCATCGCATCCTTGGGATTGATACTTCTCCATTCATCTATCACTTGGAGAAGAACCCGATCTTCTCCGGTCTTACTCTCAGACTCTTCGAGCTTGTGGAGAAGGGCGGCGTCAGGGCTGTAACGTCGATTCTTACCCTCATGGAGGTCCTAGTCAGACCGAAACAGCTGCACCAACAGAAAGTGGTTGACGACTACGGGTTCTTGTTGAGAACATTCCCTAATCTCACGCTGAGGAGTATCGATGATGGCTGCGCCGAGAGAGCTGCGGATCTGAGAGCCGCCTACGGGATTAGACCTCCCGACGCGCTGCAAATCGGGACTGCGATCGTATCAAGTGCGACGTGTTTTGTGACGAATGATGAGAAGCTGAAGAAGGTGAAGGAGATCGAGGTTCTAGTCTTGAAAGATTTTGCATAAGACGACCACCTGTACGGCGGATTCTCGGAGAAGCTGCCGAACCCGGCGAAGGCTGCGCTAACTACCTGAAACGGACAAAACGAATCATACCATACCTCATCTAACCCGCCAGCACCTTACCTATCAAACGGTATGGGAAGGGGGCTTCCGGAGCTAGGCTTAGAAGTCTGTCAATCCATCTTGTTTTGCGTTGATATGCTTTGACCCTTACTGTCGAGACCAACATCAGGAAAAAGCACACGATATATCTTCCAAAGGCCGTCGTTAAAGCCCTCAACCTCAAGGAGGGGGACAAGATCCTTCTACGCGTCTCCGGAACCTCTCTAGTACTAGAGAGCGTCCATGATCCTCTTCATCTGGCTCTGTCTTCGAAGAAGTTCGCGTCGGTCGACCCGGAAGAGATCGAGAAGACAAGTCTTCGGATGCAGAGGAAGACCGTTAGGAATCCTTCTTGACACATCCTTCGTGCTGCCGACCCTCGGGATCGATACGGGACGAGAGGTTGCCCGCAGCCTGAAGAGACTCTAGGAGACCGACAACCTGCTCCACTACTTGAGCTTCAACATTCTAGGGTATCTCTGGCAACTAGCGAGAACCGCGAGAGAAGAGATCTCGTCGATTGAGGCCTCTAAGCTAACCCTCCGCAGCATAATAGAAGGCCGGAGATACAATAAGACCAGCGAGGACTCAAGAGTCTTCAGCGAAGCCCTCTCGCTGTATAGAATCGGACACCACAAGATAGACAACATTCTCTACGCTATGAGTCTGCACAATGGCCTCAGATTCCTAACACTCGACGACATCAGCAAAGACCTCGAAAACGCCCTCTTACAGGTAGACCAGATCCCATCCAGCGAGCAATTTGATGAAACGAAAGAACAAGAAACCGGAAACATTCGCCGACTATGAGTTCAACCGCGCATTGGAAGAAGCTCTCCGAGAAGACCGCGAACTCTTAGAAAAACTAGCAAAGACCTAGTGCTCAAACTTGGCAGCACTTGTATGCTAGATCCCCAAATTTCGTTTGTGAGAGTCTGCTCTATATTCCAGAAGTGCTTTATGAGCGAGTATTCCTTTCACCTAGACTGATCGTTGTCTCAAGCTGGACGAAAACTCGCAGCGATAATGTACACAGACATCGAAGGCTACACTGCACTTACACAGGGCGACGAGTCTCTCGCGTTGAAACTGCTTGAAACACACAGGGAACTCATCCGTCCGGTTTTCGCGAAATATTTGGGTCGCGAAGTCAAGACGATGGGCGACGCTTTTCTTCTGGAGTTTGATAGCGCTCTTCAAGCGACGGAATGTGCAGCGGAGGTCCAGAGAGTCCTACGAGGCTACAACGAAACCGCCACGCTAAAGGTTCCTTTGAGGATTGGCATCCACGCCGGAGACGTGATACACAGAGAAGGCGATGTGTATGGTGACGCGGTCAACATAGCTTCGCGGATTGTGCGGCTAGCTACTGGAGGGGAGATCTGCATTTCAGCGCAGGTCTATGACCAAGTGCACAACAAGGTTCCCTACCGGCTCTTGAAGCTCGGCCCCCAAGCTTTGAAGAACGTCTCTTTCCCAACTGACGCCTATAACCTGGAACTGCCATGGCAGACGTCTAGGATGAATGCGGTCTGGAAACAAGATCGTAACAGGGTAGCGATCCTCCCATTGGTCAACATTACCAACGACCCGAATGATGAGTATTTCGCAGACGGCATGACTGAGGAGATGATATCGACACTTTCCAACGTTAGCGGTCTGACTGTCATATCGCGGACATCGACGATGCAGTACAAGGGAGCCAAGAAGAACCTCGTGGACATTGGAAGGGAGCTTGGAGCTGGAACGCTGATAGAGGGGAGTGTTAGAAAGGCGGGAAACCGGGTCAGAATAACTATTCAGCTTCTCGATGCAAGAGAGGATAAGCACCTCTGGGCTCAGAGCTACGATCGAGAGCTCCAGGACATATTCGCGGTCCAGTCAGATGTGGCGACGAATGTGGCTGACGCGTTGAAGGTGAAGCTGCTTGACCGAGAGGTTACCCAGCTCAAGAAGAAGCCCACCGAGAACACCGAAGCATACTTGCTCTATCTGAAAGGGAGGGAATTCTGGAACAAGAGATCTGAGAGCAATGTTCGCAAGGCACTAGAGTACTTCCAGCTCGCCATCGATGCGGACCCAGGCTTCGCACTCGCGCTGGTTGGATTAGCCGATTCTTGGGGTGTCCTCCAAAGCTGGGGATTTGTTTCAACCACGGAAGCAGCCCCAAAGATGAAACAAGCTGTGCTCAGGGCTCTCAAACTAGATAACACGCTAGCAGAGGCGCACGCGGCCTACGCTCTGGAGCTTGCTCTCTACGAGTGGAAGTGGGAAGAGGCAGAACTCGAGTTCAAGAGGGCCATCGAACTTAACCCGAACTATGCGACTGCTCACCAATGGTATTCCTATTCTGTTCTCCGCTATACCCGCCGGATGACTGAGGAACTCAAGGAGGCCTACAAGGCACTCGAGCTAGACCCGCTGGCGCCAGTGATGAGCCTGAACATGGGGCAGACCATGTACATCAGGGAGGAGTACGACAAAGCGATAGAGTATTTCGAGAAGTCTCTTGCGATCGATCCCAACTTTCTCATGGCTTATCTCCATCAGGCCGGTTGCTATCTTGCAAGCGCTAGATATGAAAAAGGAATCGAACTGATCGAAACTTACCTACCGAAGGTGCAGACTAAGACCCGTACAAACCTCGGCTTTGCTTGGGCCCACGGAATAGCCGGACGGATAGGTGAAGCGAGGAGGCTTATTGCAGAGGTAGAGCAAGCGGGAGACAAGGAACTGATCCCTCCTATCGAGTTCGCGGACGCGTACGCTGCTCTCGGAGAGACTGACAAAATGTTCGAGTATTTGGACAAAGCTGCGCTTCAGAAAGACTATGCCGTTCCTGCGACCCTCGTCGACCCCTTCTATAAGCGTTACAGATCAGACCCTCGCTTCATAGCCCTCAAGGACAAAGTCGGCATCTAGCGGACCGATATCGAGCCACTTTCGGATCCAAGGTTCCTCTTTGCAACCACGCGCTCAGTCTTCAC
>Ga0209237_1000045_pt1 | contig 50769 bp, 53 predicted proteins | sample GraSoi013_1_40cm_2_FD_185820 | JGI IMG/M metagenome (GOLD analysis project Ga0209237, IMG submission 185820) | Grasslands soil microbial communities from the Angelo Coastal Reserve, California, USA - Sample 10_02_2013_1_40cm (SPAdes) (version 2) | ecosystem: Environmental > Terrestrial > Soil >...
CTCGCGCGCGCCTTCTCCCTGGACTACTGGCTGGAGAAGGACAAGAAGGCCGAGTACCCGTGGGACTGGGTGAAGACCTTCGGGGAGGCGGGCTGGCTCGGGATGATCATCCCCGAAGAGTACGGGGGCTCGGGCCTCGGTGTCACCGAGGCGACCATCATGCTCCACGAGGTCTGCGCCTCGGGAGCCGGCACCTCGGGCGCCTCACCGATCCATTTCTATCTGTTTCCCCCGATGCCGGTGATCAAGCACGGCGCCGGGCCGCTCAAGGCGAAATACCTGCCACGGATCGCGACGGGCGAGATCGTCATGTCGTTCGGCGTCACCGAGCCGAACGCCGGGACCGACACCTCGCGCATCCAGACGCGAGCCGAGAAGCAGGGCGACCGCTACGTCGTCGACGGCCGCAAGGTGTGGAACACGAACGCGCGCCAGGCGACCCACATCCTGCTCCTCGCCCGCACCTCCCCGCGCGACGCGGCGAAGCCGTTCGGTGGGATGACGCTCTTCTTCACCGAGTTCGACCGGTCGAAGATCACCGTGCGCGAGATCGAGAAGCTCGGGCGCGCCGCGGTCGACTCGAACGAGATCTTCATCGACGGGCTCCCGGTGCCGGCCGAGGACGTCGTGGGCGAGGTGGGACGCGGGTTCTACCATCTCCTCGACTCGCTCAACCCCGAGCGCATCTTCACCGGCATCGAGGCCGTCGGGATCGGGCGGGCGGCGCTCGAGCGCGCGGTCCAGTACGCCAAGGACCGCGTCGTCTTCGACCGGCCGATCGGCCAGAACCAGGCGGTCGCGCATCCGCTGGCGCTCGCGTGGGCCAAGCTCGAGTCGGCTGAGCTCATGTGCCTGAAGGCCGCGTGGCTCTTCGACCACGGCCGGCCGTGCGGCGCCGAGGCGAACACGGCGAAGCTGCTCGCGGCGGAGGCGGGGTTCGAGGCCTGCGACGCGGCGCTCCAGACCCACGGCGGCTACGGGTACGCCAAGGAGTTCTACGTCGAGCGGCTCTGGCGCGAGATCCGCCTCTACAAGATCGCGCCCGTCTCGCAGCAGATGGTGCTCAACTACCTGTCAGAGCACGTCCTGGGTCTGCCCAAGAGCTACTGATCTGCGCCGACCCGTCATCCCCTCAACCTCGACCCCTTCCACGGTCCGGTGATCAGCCGGGCACCCCGGTGCCAGGTGACGTAGGCCCACGCCCACTCGAACAGCACCAGGAAGCGGTTGCGGAACCCGATCAGGAACATCATGTGGACGAGAAGCCAGGCGAGCCAGGCGACGAGCCCGGAGAGCTTGAGTCGTCCGATGACCGCCACCGCGGCCGCGCGCCCGATGGTCGCCATGCTCCCTTTGTCGCGGTAACGGAACGGGCGGGTCGACTCGCCGCGGAGTCGCCGCAACACGTTGTCCGCCACCGCGCGCCCCTGCTGGATCGCCACGGGCGCCACGCCCGGCAGCGGCGTGCCGGTCTGATGCAGGAATGCGCACATGTCGCCGACGGCGAAGGCCTCGGGATGGCCCGGGATCGAGAGGTCCGGCGCGACGAGCACGCGCCCGGAGCGGTCGAGCTCCATCCCGAGCGTCCGGCCGAGCGGCGCCGCGGCCACGCCGGCGGCCCAGAGCACGGTGCGGGCGCGGATCTGCTCGCCGCCGAGCCACACGGCGTCCGGGGTCACGCGCGTGACGACGGCCCGGGTGCGTACCTCGACCCCGATGCGCCGGAGCGCGCGCTCGGCGCTTCGCGGTAGCGGTTCGGGAAAGGTGGGAAGGATGAGCGACCCGCCCTCGAGGAGGACGATCCGCGCCCTGGTCGGGTCGATCAGGCGGAAGTCACGGGCGATGGTCTGGCGCGAGATCTCGCCGAGGGCGCCCGCCAGCTCGACGCCGGTGGGGCCGCCGCCGATCACCACGAACGTGAGGAGCGCCTGTCGCTCGGCGCCGTCCTGCTCGCGCTCGGCGGCCTCGAACGCCAGGAGCACGCGGCGGCGGATCTCGAGCGCGTCTTCCAGGGATTTGAGCCCCGGCGCCAGCACTTCCCACTCATCGTGGCCGAAGTACGAGTGGCTGGCGCCCGCCGCGAGGACGAGCGCGTCGTAGCCGATGTCGCCTCGATCGAGCACCAGACGGCGATTGGCCAGATCCACCGCTTCGACCTCCGCGAGGAGGACCGTGACGTTGGTGGCTCGGCGCAGGACGGACCGCAGCGGGACCGCGATGTCGGACGCGTTCAGCGCAGCCGTGGCGACTTGGTAGAGCAGCGGCTGGAAGAGGTGGTGGTTGCGCCGGTCGAGCAGCGTGACCCGCACGGGGCGGTGGGCGAGCGCCCGTGCGGCGTAGAGCCCGCCGAAACCGCCGCCCACGATCACCACGTGCGGAAGGGCGGCCGCTCCATTTTTCAACGACGTCAGAGCGTGATGAGTTGGGTCAGCACGACGATCGCAATCACTCCAACCAGATGGACGACGACGACCGACCAGGATCGCTCGCCCCGGTGCATCTCAGGGATGAGGTCGGACGCGCCGATGTAGAGGAAATGCCCCACGAAGAACGCGAGCGCGAGGGCAAGCCACCGCTCCGACAGGTGAACGAGGAGTGTCACGAGCGCGCCGACGACCGGGGCTGCGGCGTCGGCGAGGAGAAAGCCCAGGGCTCGGCGCCGACTCGGCGTGACGCGGCGAGTGAGCGTGACCGTGTTGACACCGTCCGCGAAGTCGTGGGCGATCACCGCGAGCGCCACGACGGGGCCGATTTGTGAGCTCGCTTGAAACGCGGCACCGATCGCGACGCCGTCGAGGAGGCTGTGGAGGACGAGCCCCGACGCGCCCAGGCCGCCCACGGTGTGGCTCTGGTCGTGCACGTGCGCGGGAGTTGCCCTCCCGTCGGCCTCGTGCGTGTGCACGTGATGAACCAGGACATAACGCTCGACAACGTGAAAGAGGACGAAGCTCGCGAGAATCACGTAGCACACGGCGAGGCGAGCCCCGGGTGTTTCCGGCGAGGCCGCGATCGCTTCGGGAAGGAGATCGGTCAGCGCGATCGCGAGGAGCGTCCCGGCGCTGAAGGCGAAGAAGTATCGAAGGCTGCCCGTCACCCGAAGCGCCAGGGTGCCCCCGAGGAACGTCGAAGCGAAGGTGAGCCCGCTCACGGCGATGAGGGTCCAGCCCATCGTGCCACCTCCAAGCCGGTGTCGGCGACGAAGGCTTCGGCGGGGCCTTCACTCGTGCCCGCAGACGACGTTCTCGGGCCACAGGAGTTCTTTGTGGGAGCCAACGACCGACCGGATCGTCGTGAAGACGATGACGGCCGCGACGAAAAGCGCGACCAGCGAGTCGAAGACGGGACGGCCTGACGCGAGCACCAACCCTCCCGCCAGGACCGGCGCGAGCGACAGCAGCGTATCGCCGAGGTTGTGCACGTAGGCGAGGCGGATCGCGGCGTCGTGGTCTGCGGGCTCACGCAGGACGGCCGCAACGCCCCAATTACCGACCGCGCCCACGAGGCCGGCGATCACGGGGATGAGGCCCCACACCGGCACCGGCTGCGAGATGCGTTCGACGACTCGCCAGAGGAGGAGACCGCAGATGGCGAGGAGCCCGACGGAGTTGAAGAGGTTGGCCGTGCGAAGCAGCCTGCTGGACAGTCCCGTCCGCATCGCATAGGCCAGCACGAGGAAGCCCAACGCGACTTCATCGGAAAGGTTGTGAACGCCGTCAATGACGAGGCTGAGGCTGTTGGCTTGAATCCCACCGGCAACTTCAACCACGAGGACGACCGTGTTGAGTCCGAGAGCAACGGTCAGCGGCTTGCGGCGGTGTGCCACGGCGCCAATCCTACCACTTGTCCACTCTCGAGCCGGCTGGCGTGGCCGTCACGACCGAGCCGGCGCCGGCGAGCAGCGCGGCGGCGGAGGCGAGCGTGAGACCCAGCGCGATGCCGCCGAGCGCATCGGACGGCCAGTGGGCGCGGAGCATCACGCGCGCCGCCGCCACGAGCACGATGATCACGAGCGCGGCTGTCCGCACGAGCGGCCTCGCCGGCGGCCGGAGACTCTCCGCGAGATAGAAGACGGCGCCGAAGAACGCCGCCGCCGCGGTGGCGTGACCGCTCGGGAACCCCATCGACGCCGCCTCCGGTCGCGGCCGCCCGATGATGATCTTCAAGATGCCTTCCGTGGCCGGCGCGGCGATCATCAGCCCCACCCAGACGTACCACCGCTCGCGCGCGCGCCGGAAGGCCAGGAGCAACAGGAGCGAGCCTGGCAGGAGCAGTTGCCAGCTCCCGGCCCGGTTGATCACGCGCATCGCCGCGAGGACCGGCGGCGAGGCAAGGGCGAGGAGCGCCTCGCGAACAGCCGTGTCGCCGGGCAGGGAGGACGTGAAGCCGACCGCGAGCGCCAGCGCCAGAAAGCAGCCAGCGCTCGCGATCAGGACGCCGCGGAGGCTACGGCGCGGGGGTAAGCCGGGCGCCACCGCCGCCGCCATCGCGGACGAGCCTCAGCACGCGCCTGCCGCCGCTCTCGTGGAGTGTCACGGTGCCATTGCCCTCGGTGCCCCCGTAGCGGGTCCGCCCCGGACCAATCACGCTGATCACGCCTCCGACCTCCCTGTACGTCGGCTCGACGTAGAGGATCCCGTGATACGAGCCGTCGTCCTGAATCGTCAGGAGGACCGGTGCGCTTCCCGTGGGCCCCGTCATCCTGCCGCGCCACGTCCCCGCGAGGCTCGCAAGGCCCTCGATCGCCTTCGGGGGCGGCAGGCTCGCGCAGCCGGCGACGAGCGTCGCGAAGACGAGGATGGCCCGGGCCGGCCGCGGGCTCATCCGGAGGGCGTGAGGCGCCCCGACGCCGGGTGGAGCGTGTAGAAGACGACCGAGAGCGCGACCAGCGTGAGCCCGAAGGCGCAGACGACCGTCGCGCCCGTCGGGAGGTCGAGCGCCGCCGAGGCGACCATGCCGAGCACGCTGACGAGCGTGCCGAAGCCCCAGCCGATCAGAAGCTTGCTCGGGATCGTGCGCCCGAACATGATGCCGGCGAGCGCGGGTACGATGAGGTACGAAAATACGAGGAGCACGCCGGCGATCCGCACGGAGCTCGTGACGACGACGCCGAACGACGCGTAGAAGAGGAAGTCCCACAGCCGGACCCGCCAGCCCTCGCGGAAGGCGGCATCCGGGTCGGTCGAGATCAAGAAGAACGGACGGCGGCACAGCCAGTGAAAGACGCCGATGGCCGCGTAGAGTGCCCCGACCTGCGCGACCTCGGGCGGCCGGACCGCGAGGAGGTTGCCGACGAGCATCGTGCGCACCTGCTCGGCGCCGTGCGCCGCCCGGTCCGAGAGGAGCACGGCGGCCGCGGACGAGACGGCGTACACGACGCCGATCACCGCCTCCTGGGACACGTGACGCCGCCGGCTTCGCGTCAGTGACAGCACGAGAGCGCCGAGCAGCGTGGCACTGAGGCCGGACGCGTACGATTCCCAGGTGTCGGTCTCGTACCCGGCCAGGAACGCCGCCGTCGCACCGAGGGCGGCGATCTGGGCGAGGGCGATGTCCACGAAGACGACCTCGCGAGAGAGGACGTGGACGCCGAGGTACGCGTGGATGCCCGTGAGCACCAGGCACATCAAGAACGGCGCCCACAGGATCGCGAAGAGGTCGCCGACCACGCTACTTGAGGGCCTGGGCCAGTGCCGTCACGTTGAACTCGATCGCCGAAATGTAGTTGTCCGCGCCCTTGACCGCGCCGACCGCCGACGCGAAGACGAACGCCTTCGCTCCCGCCTCGGCCGCGACGCGCTCGGCCAGCTTGAGATCGTTCCAGGGCTCCACGAGGATCACCTTAACGCCTTCGGCCTTTATCAGGCGAATGATCTGGACGAGGTGCTGGGGCGACGGCGGAATGCCGGGTCGGTCCTCGAGCGTGCCGACCTGGACGAGGCCGAAGCGGGTGAGAAAGTAGATGACGTCGGGGTGGTAGGCGATCACCTTGGCGCCACGGACGGGCTCCATGATCTTGTTCCAGCGCGCCATCTCCCGGTCGAGCCTCTCGAGGAAGGCCCGCCTGTTGCTCTCGAGCACCGCGCGGTCGTCGGGCGAGAGGCGGGCGAGCCCGTCCACGATGTTCTGTGTGATGATGGGTGCGAGCCCCGGGTCGAGCGAGAAGTGGGGATTGCCGAGCGGGTGGACGTCACCCATCGAGCGATCGACGCGTGTCGAGGGCACTTCCAGCAGGGAAATGCCGCGCGAGATCTCGATCCGCCCGGCCGCGCCGCGGACGATGTTCGGATTGTTCGCGCCGAGGACGGCCACGTCGGCCCACGCGTCGAGTTCGACGCCGTTCTCGATGAGTGCGTCTGCCCGTCGGAGCTTCAGCATCATGCTCGGCCGCACCTCGGCCTCATGGAAGTTCTGCGTGCCGCGCGTGAGCGCGTCGACCTCGACCAGGTCGCCACCGACGGCCTCGGTGAGCGACTTGAGGTCGGGAATGGTCGCCACCACGCGGAGTTTCTTCGCCGCCTCCGTCCCGGGAGCGAGCAGGGCCAGCGTCATCAGTATCGAGCCGACGACGAGCCTCGGACGTCGCATGATCAAGCCTCCGTGTGTGTCTTAGAACGGGTGAGCGGGGTGCGCCCCGAGAATGAACGTGCCCTGGAAGAGAATCTCGTCGACTCGCTTCGCGCTCCCGTCGTTTAGGTCGGGGGTCTCGCGGTGGGTGCGATCGGTGTTCTTGTACGCGAGGCGGAAGCGGAGGAACTCCGACGGCCAGAACGTAATGTAGGGCTCGACGGATCGCTCCTTCCCGGGGGTCGCCGGGAACTCCGACCAGTCGTACCGGACGCCCGCCGCCCAGCGCCGGAACGGCTGCACCTCGGCGCCCGCGTACCAGCCGAAGCGGTCCTTCTCCCGCTTGGTGATGCGGTCGATGATGCCGTCGCCGTCGGTGTCAGCCTCCACGAGGACGCGACGCAGCGAATAGATCGCCTCTCCGGTGACCGTCACGAGTGGGTGGAGCCAGCCGTCCGGGCGGTACTTGTAGCGCCCCTCCCAGCCCAGGAGCGTGTCGCGCTGCTTCTCCGTCGTCTCGCCGCTCGCAACCGACATGCCGAGCTGCACCGCGTTCTCGTCGCCGAGCTCGAGGAACGTCCGGAGCCGGCCGGTGAAGAGCGGGACCCGGAGCGTGCCACGGCCGAAGGCGGTTTCGTTGTCGCCGTCGAAGACGCCGGCGAGCCCCTCGAGATAGAAGGGGAGGTCGGGCACGATCGTCACCTCGACGCCCTTTTCTTTGAGACCCTCCCCGCCGAGGAAGTTGCGCAGCACGTTCGGTCGGTCGATCCACGGCAGGTCGTGCTCGTGGATCATGTTCGAGTACCCGAAACGGTTCCGCATCTGGCCGAACTTGGCCTGGGTTCCGAGCGGCAGCGTGAGGAGGGTCACACTTGCCTCGGCGAGCTTCACACCGAGTTCTTGGCCCCGCGCCTCCTCGCCGGTCTCGATACGAACCTCTGCATACGCATACGGGTCCACTTGGCCGAAGAGGGAGAGCTCGACCTCGCGCGGGAAGAAGCGATTCTCCTGACCGGCGAACGTCCCGCCCTGGGCCTTCTCGACGTTCGACTGCGTGATGTTGCCGACGAAATCGCCGGCGATCCCGATGTCGAAGAGGAGCTGTCCGGCACCGCGTTGCTGATACAGCGAAAACGGCTGGCGCGGCCGCGCCAGCTCGGTGAGAGACGCCCCCGGTGGCGGCGGCGGAGCCATGGCGGGCGGCCCCGTGGGGGAGGGCACAGGTGGCGGTGCAAGCCGAGGAGTCACGGGGGCTGGCTGAGCCTCGAGCCGCCGGAGGCGTTCGGTCACCGACTCGAGCTGCTTCCTGAGCTGCTCGATCTCCTTCTTGAGCGCTTCGGCTTCCTGGGCGACGGCCGGCGGAGCGAGGAGCCCCACGAAACACACCAGGACGACGAGAGCACGAGCTCGCATAGCGGTCCTCCCTCTGTAGTGTGACGGCCGCGCCGGCCGACCCGGCCGGTGGGCGATCCTGAGCGACGCGAACGGGTGGAGGAGGCTAGCGGAGCGGCGGCGCGCGAGGGTCGGTAAGGCAGAGCGGCGCGCTGACGGCACGCGCGCCGGCCAACGCCAGGGTCAGCACGAGCGCGAGCACGAGCCCGACGACGGGCGTCGCGTCGAGCTGGGACGCGGCGGTCCCGAGCGCCGCCATGAGGCTCAGGTCGTGCTCCTCGTTCCAGAGACCGAACTCGCCGGAGGCGTGGAGGTGAGGGAGACAAGCGCCCGACACGACGAAGGCGGCGAGGCCCAGCATCAGGAGGAGCGCCTTGCGCTTTGTCACGACGGAGAACAATACCTCACTTCATGGCGAACGCAAAATTCCCTCGACCCCGCCGCTACCGCGGGCGGAGCGCCATCCCGTGCGGGGCCTTGCCGACAGGGATCGTGCGCACCTGGGCGTGGGACGCGAGGTCGATCACGCTGACGAGATCGGCCCAGCGATTGGTCACGAGCGCGTACCGTCCCGTCGGCTCCATCGTCACGAGGTCGGGGTAGCCCCGCTGCGGAATCGTCGCGACGATCTTGTCGTCGGCCGTCCGCACGACGACGATCTTGTTGGTCTTGCGGAGCGTCGTGTAGAGGTAGCGGCCGTCGAGCGTCAGCGTCGCCTCGTGGACGACGCCCGGCAGCGGGATCTCGCCCCTGACCTTGTGCGTGGCGGTGTCGACCTTGAGGATCGCCTTGTTCTCGCCCGCGGCCGCGTAGAGTGTCTTGCCGTCGGCGGTGAGGGCCAGCCCCATCGCGTCGCCGCCACCGTGGACGAGGCGCGTGACGACCACCCGCGTGGCGACGTCGATCACGGTCACGTCGCCCGCGGTCTCCCCCGAGACGTAGACGAGCTTGCCGTCGCGCGAGAACGCGGTGTGGGCCGGCCAGGTCGAGACCTCGACGCGGCCGTCGATCTTCTCCGCCTTGAGGTCGTAGAAGATCACCTCGTCGTTGCTCGTGTCGCTCGACCAGTCGAGGACGAGCAGGTGGCTCCCGTCGGGCGTGAAGGCGAGGTTGTACGGGTTGCCGCCGATCTTGACGCGCCGGACGAGCTTCCGCGCGTCCGCGTCGATCAGGCCGAGGTCGTGCGTCTTGTCGTAGACGACCCAGGCCGTCGTTCCGTCGGGCTGGAAGACGATCCGGTTCGGCTTGCCGCGGCCGAGCGGAATCGTGCCGACGACGTCGAGCGTGTCGGTGTCGATGACCGAGACCGAGTCGGACTTGGTGTTGGTGATGAAGAGCGTCGCCGCCGCGGCGGGCGTCGCGGCGCCCAGCCCGGCGGCCAGCAGCAGCGCGGCGAGCGGCTTCGACACGCCCGTCCTCCTCACTTGGCGTTCTCGATCGCGGTGATCATCACGTTCGGCGGCACACCCCGTAACGTAAATCGTACCGCGTCTCCCACTCGAATCGAGTCGGTAATTTTTGGGGAGGCGGCGCGGAAGCCCATGGTCATCGCGGGCATGTAGCCCGGGATCTCGCCGTGGGTGAGGACCAGCACGTTGATCTCGGGCAGGACCGCGCGGACCACGCCCTCGACGCTCCACTCCCGCTCGACGCCGGCCGCGGCCGCACGCGTGGCGGCGAGCTCGCGCTCGAGGCGTCTTGCGCGGAGTCCCCAGGACACATACCCGCAGCCGACGCCGACGACGAGCGCCAGGTTGATCAGGACGACGGCCTTCCACGCGCGCATCAGTGCACGTGCTCTTCCGGCACCGGCGCCTGCACCTTCTCCTCGTTGAGCTGCTGGATCTCGGCGAGCAGCGCGTTCATCTCGGTGGCCGCGCCGCTCCCGTGGCTGATCGCGCGGATGTAGCCCTGGCGATCGATCAAGAGCTCGGCGTGGGGCGGGCGGGCGAAGAGGCGGTACGCGGCGACGATCTCGTCGGCGCCCCCGGTCACGACGGGGAAGAAGACGCGCGGCTCGGCGCCGAGACGCGCGATGGCGTCGGGCGCCGCGTCGGTCGGTACCGCGACGACCTCGGCCCCCAGCGTGACGAGGATGTCGTAGCGCTGCGCGAGCTGGGCGAGCCGCGGCCGCGAGCCGGGCAGCGAGTAGAGGACGAGCAGCACGATCCGCCGTCCGCGATACTCCTTGAGCGCGCGCGCCGGCGTCGGGCCGATGGCGAACGTGAAGTCGGGCGCGATGAGCCACGAGCGCTCGGGCTCGACGCTCCCTCCCAGGGTGCGCGCGGCGTACGCGGAGGACAGCGCGCGGAGGAAGTTCACGAGGTCCCACCGCTCCTCCTCGCTCAGGCGGTCGCCGAACGCGGGCATCTCGCCCCGCGGGATGCCGTGGGTGATCCACCAGAAGAGGTCGCCCGCCGTGTGCTGCGCCGTGTGGGGCGCGCGGAGGTCGGCGGGACGCCGGGGGAGACGGGCGCCGCCCGGGCCGTCGCCGGCTCCCGTCGTCCCGTGGCAGACGGTGCAGTTCGTCTCGTAGAGGGTCGCGCCCGTCGCGATCGACGCCGCCTGGTACGGGACGGCCGGCCGCAGGTAGGTCGTCGGGTAGGCGTCGATGGCGAGCGGCGGCAGCGCGAGGCCGGCGCCCGCGGCGAGAAGGACGATTCCCCCGACGAGGAGCGGCAGCCGCCACGCACGGAGGAGGAGCGCGGTGATCATCCCGATCAGGCCGAGCACCGCGACCTGGCTGCCCGTGAGCGCCCGCAGGGCCGCGCTCGACCCGCCCTCGAGCCCCACCAGCGAGAGGCGGAAGGCGAATGGCCACGCGGGCGGCTCGTGGCGCGCGGGCGGCGTGAGGGTCAGCGCGCCGACGACGGAAAGGACCGCGAGGGCGAGGGCGGCCTCTACGATTACGAAGCGCGCGAGCCGCCGCATCGCCGGACGCCCGACGGTGGGGCCGTCGCCGGAGAGGCGCGGAAGATGGACCGAGCGATTCAGCGACGCGAGCGCCAGGATCGGGAGCAGGAGCGTGATCTTCAACAGCAGGAGGCGACCATATGAAGTCCCGACGAGCCCGGCGACGGTGGCGACATTCGTCACCGCCATCACCGTGCCCGAGAGGGCGAGCGTGATCACCGCGGCGAGCGCGCAGCGGGAGAAGCGGCGCGCCGCGAGGACGGCGTAGGGCCGCGCGTCGGCGCCCCCGTCGCGCCCGGCGGCGCGGAGCAGGAGGGCAAGCGGGAGGAGCCCGCCGGCCCACACACCCGTGGCGAGCAGGTGAATGCCGTCCGCGGCGATCGCGAGCGCCGCGGACGGCTCCACGGCGGCCGCGTGGCCCGAGGCCGCGATCGGAACGAGGGCGGCCGCGCCGAGCAGCACGGGCTCGCCCCGCGCCGCTCGCCAGTCCACGCGTCGCTCCACGTCGAGGCGCAGCGCGAGAAACGTCGCGAGCAGCACGAGGACGCCGTAGCGGACGAGCCAGACGTGACCCGCCTGGGTCTCGAGGAGCACCCGCGCGATCGCGGACGGCTCGAGCGCGGCCGCCGCGCGCCCTTCGAGGCGCGCCGCCTGGAGGGCGACCTGGGCGAGCCCGGACGCGAGGGCCGCGAGCGCGAGGACGCGCGACCAGGCGAGCAGGCGTCCTTCCCACTGAATCGCCGTCGCGCGATCCGAGCGGCCGGCGAGCACGATGACCGTCGCGGCGCCGACGAGGAGGACCGAGCAGGCGAGATGCGTCGAGCGGACGGCGAGCCCGAGTGCCAGCACCGGGCTAGTGTACAAGAAGGCGGAACCGGCGTTGAGCGACGGGCGTTGTTCGGGTAGAGTGCCGATCGACTGATGCTTCGAGCCCGCGCGACGCTGCTCCTCCTCCCGGCCGCCCTCCTCTTCGGGGTGGCCGGTGCGCGGGCGCACGCGGTCCTCGATCGCGCCGAGCCGCGCGTGGGCTCCACGGTGCGGACGGCTCCGGCGGACGTCAAGCTCTGGTTCACGGAGCGGCTCGAGCCCGCATTCAGCCGCGTCCAGGTCGTGAACGAGGCCGGAGAGCGCGTCGACCGCGCCGACGGCGCGGTGGATCCGTCCGACCCGAGACTCCTGCGAACCACGCTCGTCCCGCTCGCGCCCGGCCGGTACCGGGTGCTCTGGCGCGTCGTGTCGGTGGACTCCCACGTCACCGAGGGGGATTTCGCGTTCCGGCTGGCGCCGTGATCCGCGCCGTTTTCTTCGACGCCGGGAACACGCTCGTGCGGATGAACTACGCGGCGATCGCCGTGGAGCTCGCGGCACACGGCGTCCGTGCGACGCCAGACGAGGTCCAGCGCGCGGAGTGGCGCGCGCGCGTTCGCCTCGACGACGAGGTCTTCGCCCCGGCGTCCGGCGCCGCGTCCACCGAGAGCGGGTCGAGCGCCGGGCGCTACGTTCGCCTGATCCTCGAGGCGCTCGGCGTCACCGACGAGGCGGTCGCGGAGGCGATGGCCGAGTGGCGGCGCGCGTACAACGCGCCCGCCGGGCTCTTCACGGTCGCCGACCCGTCGGCCGAGCCCGCGCTCGAGCTCGCGAGAGCCCGGGGGCTCACCGCGGGCGTGATCTCGAACTCCAACGGGACGATCCGCGCGACCCTCCGGACGCTCGGCTTGCTGCCGTCCCTCGACTTCGTCCTCGACTCCGCCGAGGTGGGCGTGGAGAAGCCCGACCCGCGGATCTTCCGGCTCGCCCTCGAGCGGGCGCATGTCGCGCCGCGCGAGGCGGTCTATGTCGGCGACCTGTACTCGGTCGACGTGCGCGGCGCGCGCGCCGCCGGCCTCGACGCCGTCCTGCTCGATCCCGCCGGGCTGTGGGGCGCGCGCGACTGTCGGAGCGCGCCGGACGTGCTCGCCGCGGTCCGCCTGATCCTCGACTCGCGCTGACGCGACCGGCGCGGGGTCGGGCTGGGCGGCCACGAGAGGCCCCGGGGGGTAGCGAGACCCGTTCCCGCCGCGCGCATGGCCCGGTCGCGGCTCCCAGGCGGCGCCTGTCGGAGACAACGGCCGTCGCTCGAAGTTCGAGCGCCGGCTTCGCCGGCGCAACCGATCCACGGGGGGAGGCTTCGGAAGGGGGGCGAAGCCCCCCGCCGAGGGAGCTCAGTCTGGTAGCGTGACGAACGGGTACTTGCGGAGCGCGCCGTAGATCACGCGTTTCATCGCCTCGATCTCCGCGTCCGTGCGCGCCTCGAAGCGCAGCGTGAGGTAGGGGTTCGTGTTCGACGCGCGCACGAGGCCCCAGGCCCCGCCGGGGAAGAGGACACGCGCCCCGTCGGTGTCGATCGTCTCGTAGCGCGTCTTGAGCTCGCGCGTCAGCTCCTCGATCACGCGGAACTTCTCGCCGTCCGGACACGGCGCCTTGAGCTCGGGCGTGGCGTGGAGGTGCGGCACCGAGTCGAAGAGTCGTGAGATCGGCTCGGGCGAGCGGGCCGCGGTCTCGATGATCTTGCAGGAGGCGAGGATGCCGTCGTCCACGCCGTAGTAGTTCTCGGCGAAGAACATGTGGCCACTGACCTCGCCGCCGAGGAGGATCCCCTCCTCGCGCATCTTGCGCTTGAGGTGCGAGTGCCCCGTCTTCCACATCACGGGCACGCCACCGTGCGCCCGGATGTCGTCGATCAGCGACTGCGAGGACTTCACGTCGAAGACGACCTTGGCGCCCGGGTGGCGCTTCAAGAAGTCGCGGGCGAGCAGGACCAGGATGAGATCGGCCTCGTGACGGCGGCCGCGCTCGTCCACGACGCCCACGCGATCGGCGTCGCCGTCGTAGGCGATGCCGAGATCGGCGCCGACCTCGACGACTCTGGCCTGGAGGTCCACGACATTCGCCGGGTCCTCCGGGTCGGGGAGGTGATGGGGAAAGCGGCCGTCCGACTCGCAGTGGAGCTCGACGACCCCACACCCGATGCGGCGCAGGAGCTCCGGCGCGTAGAGCCCGGCGACGCCGTTGCCCGCGTCGACGACGACCGTGAGACGGCGCCCGAGGCGGATCATCCCGCCGACCGTGGTGAAGTAGTCGTCGCGGGGGCTCCGCGCGTCGAGGGTCCCGTGGCCCTGCTCGAAGTCGCCGCGCTCGGCGAGCGTACGGAGGAGCTGGATCTCCTCCTCCGTGAGCGGCGCCGCGCCCCGGTGAACCATCTTCACGCCGTTGTACGCGATCGGGTTGTGGCTCCCCGTGATGTTGGCGCCGCCGTCGAGCTTCCAGTGGGCGGCGGCGAAGTAGAGGATCGGCGTCGGCACGACGCCGACGTCCACCACGTCGACGCCGGCGGCGCGGACGCCCTCGACGAACCCCGCCTTCAGCGTCTCCGACGACGCGCGGTTGTCCTGCCCGACGGCGACCCGGCGCCCGGCCTTTCTCCGGATCAGCGTGCCGTACGCGCGGCCGACCTGACGGAACACGTCGGGGTTGATGTCCCGACCGACGACGCCGCGCACGTCGTAGGCGCGGAACACGTGCGGGTTGAGCATTGTGCGACCCTCTTCGCTACGTTATTGTGACGGCGCGCGGACCGCCGGCGCAGTCGGAGGGTACCATAGATGGATGAGCGGACCCTGAGGGAACGGACGAAGCAGACGGCGCGGATGCTCTTCCACACGCTCACGAGCGGCACCGGCTTCGAGCTGTGGAAGAAGTTCGACAGGGGCCTGGCGCGCGAGCTGTCGATGTTCTTCACGGGCGTCCTCTACAGCCGCGAGGTCCTGTCGCAGAAGCAGCGCGAGCTGTGCGCCGTGGCCGCGCTCACTGCGCTCCACCGGCCCAACGAGGTGCGCGCCCACATCCACGCGGCGCTCAACGTGGGCGCGACGCGCCAGGAGGTCGCGGAGGTGATCTTCCAGATGGTCACCTACGGTGGGATGCCCGTCGTCGTGGACGCGCTCGAGGTCTACGCGAGGGTGCTGGCCGAGCGCGGTGAGCCCTTCCCCGCCGAGGAGCAGCCGACGTGAGTGAGCGCGCCCTGGACGCGGCCGTGGACGCGGCGCGCGCCGCGGGGCACATCGCGCTCAAGCACTTCCACCGCGGCGTCGAGGTGGCGCTCAAGCCCGACGACACGCCGGTCACCCGGGCCGACCGCGAGGCCGAGCGAGCGATCGTCGAGATCCTCGGCCGCGCCTTCCCGGCGTACGGCGTCCTCGGCGAGGAGTTCGGCGGGCACGGGACGAGCGAGGTGCGCTGGATCATCGACCCGATCGACGGGACGAAAAACTTCGTCCGTGGGATTCCCGTCTGGGCGACGCTGATCGCGCTGGAGGAGCGCGGCGAGGTCACGGTGGGCGTGATCCACAACCCGGTGACGGCCGAGCTCTACACCGCCCGTCGGGGCGCGGGGGCCTGCCTCAACGGCGCGCGCATCCGGGTCTCGGACGTGGGCGAGCTCCACCAGAGCTCCTTCGTGCACGCGGGGCTGGGTGTCGTCCGCAAGAGCGGCTACTGGGACGGCTTCGTGCGGCTCATCGACGCGACGGACCGCCAGCGGGGCTTCGGTGACTACCTGGGCTACGGGCTCGTCGCCGAGGGCAAGGCCGAGATCTATGCGGAGCTCGACCTCAAGCCCTGGGACCTCGCAGCCCCGAAGATCGTCGTCGAGGAGGCGGGCGGACGGTTCACCGACCTCCAGGGGCGGGCCACGATCTACTCGGGCACCGCGCTCGCGACGAACGGGCGGCTCCACGCCGCCGCCCTGGCGCTCCTCTCCCCCTGACGCTCGCCGTCCATCCGGGAGCGCTCGGCGACGTTCTGCTCGCCGTCCCGGCGCTCCGATTTTTGAAGCACAGGGACCCACTCGAGCCCCTGCTGCTCGCCGCCCAGCCCCGGATCGGCGAGCTTCTCGCGGCGCTCGGCGTCGTGGACCGGGCGATCGCGTTCGACGCGCTTGGCCTCGACCGCCTGTTCGGGCCCGAGCCGCGCGAGCCCGCGCCCTTGCTGCGTGACGCGACGCGTGTGGTGTCGTGGTTCGGCGCGCGCGACCCCGACTTCGTCCGTCGTCTCACCGCGCTCGTCCCCGACACAGTCGTGGTCCGGTCGGTCGGCGAGGCGCGTCCGGTGTGGGAGCACCTGCTCGCGAGCGTGGGAGCGCCGATGGCGGACGCGGCCCGCTGGCGCGAGCCCGTCGTGCCCGCGGCGACGCTGGTCGACGAGGGCCGGCGCGCGCTCCGGGACGTGGGGTGGGACGGCCGAACGCCGCTCGTCGTGGTCCACCCGGGAGCCGGGGGCGTCCTGAAGCGCTGGCCCGCGGAGGGATTCGCGGCCGTCCTCGAGCGGCTCCGCTCGGAGCGCGCGCTCGTGCTCGCCATTCACCAGGGGCCGGCCGACGCCGACGCCGTCGCGGCGCTTCGCGCGCGGCTCCCGGGCCCGGCCATCGGACTCGACGAGCCGTCGCTGCCGCGCCTCGCGGGGATCCTGGGGGGGGCGACCGCCTACCTCGGCAATGACTCGGGCGTGAGCCACCTGGCGGCGGCGCTCGGCACGCCCGCCGTGGTGCTCTTCGTCCGGGATGCGCTCGCGTGGCAGTCGTGGGAGCCGCGCGCTCAGCCGGTGGTCGTGTCAACCGCCTCGCTCGAGCGCGTCGAGGTCGACCGCGTGCTCGCGGCCGCGCGCCGGGCAGTCGGCTAGACGCGGCTCAAAAGAAATCGACGGCGACGGGCCCGCTCGGTGGAGCCTCGGGAGCCACCTGCTCCGCGTCCTCGGGCTCGCACGGGTCGATCACGTTCGCGTCTAGATCGGGCTGCTCTCGTATGGCCAGGTCGTACCAGAGGTCCATCGTCATGTATCACCTCCAGGGCGCCTGCGGCCCTCTGCGGTCGCTTACGTCTGATGAACCTTGTAAGGCACGCGCCGTGCCAAGGGAGAGTTACCGGAAATTAGAGATTTACCCGACAGTCGCGCGGTGTGCCGGGGGAAGTTCGCCCGTTCCTCCCGGGCACACTGCCCTATCAGCGCCGGGCCGGACGCGGCATCTCAGCGCTCGGGCTTCGTCCAGATGCCCCGGTCGTGCATGAGCTTGATCTGCCGCTTGATGACCTTGTCGCGGTACTCGGCGTGCTTCATCGGCGCGCGCTTCAGGTAGAGGTTCTTCGGGTAGATGGGCTGTTCGTAGAGCAGCTGGTAGAGCTCGGTCCGGACGTCCTTGAGCCAGTTGTCCCACTGGGCGCGCGCGCGATGGTCGCGCAGCGCCTCGATGTCGATGACGCCCGCGACGTACGTCGAGCCCGCGCCGTACTCCTGCTTGCCGACGATGCGCCCCTTGTAGTCGATGACGTACGAGCGGCCGCCGAAGGTGTCGATGGGCGTCGTCTCCTCGGGGAAGAGGTAGTAGGTGCCCATGTTCGGGGCCACGATGTACAGGTTGTTGTCGAGTGCGCGCGCCCGGCTCTGGATCTCGAACATCTCGTTCCCCGTCGCGGGGTGCGGGTAGGAGGCGCGGTAGACGACCTCCGCGCCGTTCAGCGCGAGCGCCCGCGCGTTCTCGGGATAAGACCCCTCGTTCGCCATCATGATTCCGAGGCGCCCGATCTCAGTGTCGACGACAGGCCAAAACGCGTTGAGATTTCGACCGTATTTCTCAACCCACCAGTCGTAGACGTCGTGGGGGCAGACCGAGTGCTCGACGGGGAAGAGGGGCGAGACTTTGTAGTGCTTGAGGATGACCCGGCCGCGCGGGTTGATGACGAACCCGACGTTGAAGAACCGGTCTTTCAGGTCGGGGTGCCTGGCCTTCGCCTGCGCCATGACGAACGCGTCGTACTCCTTCGCGATCTTGCCGAGCGCCTCGGTCTCGTCGCCCGGGATGTCGATCGCGCACTCGCGCGCGAAGGTGGCGTGGTCGAGGTCGAGCACCTCGTCGTTGAACGCCTGCAGCGCGCCCTCGGGGAAGGCGATGAGGCGCACGGGCAGGTCGAGGCTCGACAGCCAGGAGGCGGCCTTCACGAGGTGCGAGAGATGGTCGAGGTTGATCTTGATGTCCTTGCGCTTGCGGATTCCGCGGACGGTGGGGACCAGACCGACGGCGGTATAGGGCTTGATCATGGGCGGGCGTCCTCCGTCGAGGGTTATCCGGCCGCGAGCCGGAGCCCGGCAGACTCGAAGCGGCGAAAATCGATCGTGTTCACGGTGGCGAGCGTGGCGCCGGTCCGGATCGCCGCTGCGGCGATCATGCAGTCACCGAGGGAGCCCCGACGTCGACCCCCGAGGTTGAACAGCCGCGCCGACAGCGGCCCGTCGTCGCCGAGGAACGGCAACGGCTCTCCGACAATCCTGATGGCGAGCTCGACGTCCCCGGCATGGGCCGGCCCACAGAGGAACTCGGCCCAGCTCACGGCGCTGATCCCGACGGGCTCCCCAGTGGCCAGCCATGACCGGAGACGGCGGTCCTCCGGAGATCCCCGAGACAAGCCACGGATCAGGAAGTCCGTGTCGAGGTGGATCATCCAGGCCGCGGCTCGCGGCGCGTCGACCACGCCCGGCGCTCCTGGCGCGTCGCGCGCGCCCAGGCGCGTGCCTTCGCCGGTGTAAGACGCAGAGATTTCTGGAGTTGATCGAGCGCGGCCAGCGCCTCGCGCTGGGGCGTCCTCTGGCCCGACGCGACACGCACGGCGCGGCGCAGCGCCTCGGACTTGGAGACATTCCACCGGCGTGCGAGTCCTTCGAGGGCCCGGACAGTCGCCACGTCGAGCGCGTAGGTCGACTTGATGGTCGTTATGGCCATACGATGAGGATGGTATGGCCCTACCGAGCCGCTGTCAAGCGGGGGCCCCGGCAAGAACGAGAGACACGTGCGTCAGCCGGTGGGCGCCTCGGGCTGCTGGCGATGAGGCGCACGGGCAGGTCGAGGCTCGACAGCCTGGAGGCGGCCTTCAACCACTCTCCAGGCGTCCGAGGTCGTCGATCACTCGCACCGCCAGCAGGCCGCCGCGGTTCCGGACCGTCAGCTCGTGGCGCGGAAACGCCGAGACGTCGAGGGCCGCGCGGGACGCGACCTGCTCGGAGAGGACGAGCGCGCAGCCATACTCCTTCGTGAGCTGCTCGAGGCGGCTCGCGACGTGGACCGTGTCGCCCACCGCCGTGAGATAGACGCCCTCGCCGTAGCCCATGCGTCCGACGATCGCCGGGCCCGCGTGGATGCCGATCCCGATGCGGAGCGGTACCTGAAGCTCCTCGCCGAGCTCGCGGTTGAGCGCCGCGAGGTGCCGGACGATCGCGCGGGCGGCGGCCACGGCCTGGCGGCAGCCGAGCTCGACCCCGGTCTCGACGCCGAAGAGCGCCATGACGCCGTCGCCCGTGAACTGGTTCGGGATGCCCCCGGCCTCCTGGATGGCGCCACCGACGGCCTCGAAGTATCGGTTGAGGATGAACACGACGTCGTAGGGTAGCTTGTGCTCCGCGACGCGCGTAAAGCCGCGCAGGTCGGCGAAGAGGACCGCGACCTCCTGCTCGCGGCCCTGGCGCACGTCCGAGCCGAAGGCGTCGGCGGCGGCGATCGACGGCGCCAGCAGCGGGAGGACGGCGACGTCGCGGACCGGGCGGACCTGGCAGGCCAGCCGCACGTCGGGAGCGGCGCCGACGCGCGCGAGCACCCGCTGCTCGGCTAGGCTCGCGAGCGGCAGGTCCGCGAGGCCGCGGACGACGCGAACGCGGCAGGTCGAGCAGCGGCCACGGCCACCGCAGACCGAGGCGTGGAGGATGCCGGCGAGGCGACTCGCCTCGAGCACGCTCACGCCGACCGGCACGGTCACGACACGGTCGGCGGGGTAGAGGATGCGAACCGAGCGTCGGCGCTGCCAGAGGGTGCGGACACCCCGCGCCGCGAGCACGGCCCCGAGCGCGACGAGGTAGGCGTCGAGGAAGCCGTTCCGCACGCGGCCGAGCACCGCGGTCTCGGCGGCACCGGGCGGGTGGGTCGCGCGCATCAGCGCGTCGGTCCAGCCCGGCGTGCGAGCGAGGACGCTCACCTCGCGGCCGCCGGCGACGAAGCCCGCCAGGGCGAGCGTCGGCAGCAGGAGGGCGACGGTGAAAAGCCAGCCCACCGCGCGCGGGTACCACGGCCGGAAGCGAAGCCAGTAGTGCACGCCGATGCAGGCGTGCGTCCACGCGACCGCGAGCGCCACCGCCTGCCAGGCCCCGCGCTCGGGCGCCTGCACCCAGAAGTGGAAGAGCACGCGCGCGTAGCGGTCGTCGGAGCCGGCCTGCCACCACGCGATTCGCGTCCCGACGACGTGGGAAGCGAGCAACGCCGGCAGCACGAGGCCGAGGGTGTACTGCGCGGCTTCCCATGCGGGCATGCGGAGCGTCCGACGCTGGTAGAGGAGCCAGAGCGCGAGCCCGCCGTGGACGACGATCGCCCCGTAGAGCGCGAGGGTTCCGAGCTGGCTGCGCCAGATCGCCAGGAACCAGCGGCGCCCGGTCTCCATGGCGTCGAGCGAGACCAACCCGAGGGCGTGGTTGCTGAAGTGCAGGATGAGATAGGTGAGCAGCACGAACGCCGCCCCCAGCCGCACGCGACGGACCTGAATGGCGCCCATCAGCCGAGCGTCGCCCCTCCCTGCTGGCGTAGGACCTCCTCCATGATCATCGTGTTGAGGTCGTCGACGAGCCTGCCGCGCTCCACGCGCCCGTCGTTCCGAATCAGCTCGCGCACCCGCGACGGACGCGCCGACATCATGACGAGCGTCGTCCCGAGCGCGACCGCTTCCTCGATCGCGTGGGTCACGAAGAGGATCGTCCGTCCCGTCTCCTTCCAGATCCGCCGTACCTCGGCCTGCATGATCCGGCGGTTCTGGGCGTCGAGGGCGCCGAAGGGCTCGTCCATCAGGAGGACGTCCGGCTCGATCGCGAGCGCGCGCGCGATCGCGGCGCGCTGGCGCATGCCCCCCGACACGCGGCCCGGGTAGTACGCTTCGAAGCCGACGAGACCGACGAGCGCCAAGTAGCGGCGCGCCGCCGCGCGCCGCGCCGCGGAGGCGAGGCCGAGCGGCCTCAAGACGAGCGCGACGTTCGCCTCGAGCGTCATCCACGGGAGCAGCCGGTCTTCCTGGAAGACGACGCCGACTTTCCGGTCGTGAGCGTCCCCCGCGACGACCGGCGTGCCGTCCAGGAGCACCGCGCCGCGCGTCGCGGGCTCGAGGCCGCCGATGATCCTCAGCAGGGTCGTCTTGCCGCAGCCGTTCGGGCCGAGGACGCACACGAACTCCCCGGCCTCGACGCGGAACGTGACGGTGTCGAGGACCGGGATCAGGTAGTCCTTGCCGACCCCGGTCACGTCCAGCTTCATGCCTTTACTTCCAGCGCGCCAGGCGGCGGGAGATCGAGCCGAAGACGAGCGTGTCGGTCGCCATCATCACGAGGATCATCACGAGCGCCCACACGAAGACCATCTGCGTCGCGAGGGTCTCGCGGCTGTAGTTCATGATGTAGCCGATCCCCGAGGTGACGCCGAAGATCTCCGCCACGACCGAGACCTTGAGGGCCAAGCCGAAGCCGACCTTCATCCCCGCCACGAGGTAGGGAAGCGTCGAGGGAATCACGATCGCCCGGAACTTCTCACCGCCCGAGAGGCGATAAACGTCGCCCATCTCGAGGAGCCGCCGGTCCACGTCCGCGACGCCCTCGACGAGGTTGGACGCGACGACGGGGAGCGTGATCATGAACGTCGTGAAGATCGGCGCCCAGTTCGAGAGACCGAACCAGATGATCGAGATCACGATCCACACGAAGACCGACGTGGCGTTCAGGATGGCGAGGGCGTCGTGGACCAGCCCGCGAGCCAGGCGCGAGACGAACGCGGCGAGCCCCATGACGATCGCCGCCGCCACGGCGCCGCCGAAGCCCACGAGGATGCGGGCGAGCGAGGCACCGGTGTGCCTCCAGACCTCGCCCGAGCCGACGATCTCCGCGAAGCCGAGGACCACCGAGAGGGGCGACGGGAGGACGTAGGCGCCGTAGCGCCAGGAGAGGAGCGACCAGACGGCGACGATCAGCGCCGTCGCGCCGGCCGTGGGCAGGTGCAGTCTCGTGCTCCACTCGCGCTGGCTCATGGCCGCGTTCGAGCGCGGGCTTGCCCGCGCGCCGTCCCGAGGGGGAGGCTTCGGAAGAGGGCCGAGCCTCCCTCCGAGGCTACGCCCGGTGGAAGAACTCGCGGCGGATCCGGTCCGGGGTGTCCCAGATGTCCGACTTGAGGAAGCCGAACTCCTTGTTGATCTTGAGCTGGGCGATGAGCGTGTCCACCTGCTCGTCGGGCAGGCCGTAGAGCATCCTCACGGTCTCCCGGTGGGCGACCTGGACCACGTCCGCCGGTAGCTTCGTGACCTCCTGGACGATCTCCATCGCGCGCGCGGGCTTGTTGTACCAGACCTCCACCGCGTCCTTCTGGGCGTCGTTGAGGTCCCGCGCGATCGTCGGGTGCTTCTGGAGGAACTCGCCGTGCACGAGGTAGCAGACGTGCACCGGGAACCCCGTCGGGCGGCCGGTGGCCTTGCGCCAGAGGTCGATCTGCTTGGCGAGGTACACGCCCTCCCCGCGGAAGACGACCGCGTCCGTGATGGGCTGCCACGCGATGATCGCGTCCACGTCCTTCTTCCCCAACAACGTCACCATGTCCGGCGGCGCGGTCGCCGTGACGATCTGCGTGTCCTTCTGGAGGTCGAGCCCATACCCCTTCAGCGTCAGCGCCCTGATATCGAAGAACGTCGACGTTCCGACGACCGCGGCGATCTTCCTCCCCCTGAGGTCCTCGACCCTGGCGAGGCCCGCGTCCTTGCGCGCGACGATGGCGCCGAGCACGGCCGTCGCGACGCCCGTCACCTTGAGCGGCACGCCGTCCTCGAACGCCTTGGCGGCGAGCGCGAAGGACATGTCGATCGCGTCGACGTTCTTCGAGGCGAGCTGGTTCAGCAACGGCCCGGGCGCGCCCGGCACGATGGAGTACTCGGCCTGCCAGCCGCGCTTGCCGAGCAGATCTTCCTTGTGGATGATCTCGGTCGCCGCCCAGCCGAGCTGGAGATAGGCGAGGCGGATGGGGCCCTTGCCCTGCGCGGAGAGGGGCGCGGGACCGAGCGCGGCCGCGGCCGCCGCGGCCGCGCCCGTCCGCAGAAAGGCGCGACGTCCCACAGCCATGCGCGGCTCTCCCTACGCCTTCACCTTCGGCAGGTGCTTGAGCGCCTCCTGGACCTTCTCGGCGGGGTACTCGTAGTCCTGGAGCTTGCCCGCGAGAAACGCCTCGTAGGCCGAGAGGTCGAGATGACCGTGGCCGCACAGGTTGAAGACGATCGTCTTCCGCTTGCCCTCGCTCTTGCACCGGAGCGCCTCGTCGATGGCCCCGCGCACGGCGTGGGCCGCCTCGGGTGCGGGCAGGAGGCCCTCCGCCCGCGCGAACTGCACGGCGGCGTGGAAGGTGGCGACCTGTGGCACGGCGATCGCCTCGATGACCTTCTCGTCGTAGAGCTTGCAGATCAAGGGCGCCATGCCGTGGTAGCGGAGACCGCCCGCGTGGAGCGACGGCGGAATGAAGGTGTGGCCGAGCGTGTACATCTTGACGAGCGGCGTGAGGCCGACCGTGTCGCCAAAGTCGTAGACGTACTTGCCCTTCGTGAGGCTCGGACAGGCGCTCGGCTCGACGGCGACGACGCGGAGCTTCTTCCTCTTGCCGGCGAGCTTGTCGGCGAGGAACGGGAAGGAGAAGCCCGCGAAGTTCGAGCCGCCGCCGATGCAGCCGACGAGGATGTCGGCCTCCGCGTCCGCTTTCTCGAGCTGCTTCTTCACCTCGAGGCCGACGACGGTCTGATGCATGAGGACGTGGTTGAGCACGCTCCCGAGCGAGTACTTCGTGTCCTCGCGCGCCGCCGCGTCCTCGACCGCCTCGCTGATCGCGATCCCGAGGCTGCCGGGCGAGTTCGGGTCCTGCTCGAGCACCTTCTTGCCCGACTGCGTGTCGGAGCTCGGGCTCGCGACGACCTGCGCGCCGTACGTCTCCATCAGCACGCGCCGGTACGGCTTCTGCTGGTAGGAGACCTTGACCATGTACACCTTGCACTGCAGGCCGAAGAAGCTGCACGCGATGGCGAGCGCCGAGCCCCACTGGCCGGCGCCCGTCTCCGTCGTGAGCCGCGCGACCTTCTCCTTCTTGTTGTAGTACGCCTGGGCGACGGCCGTGTTCGGCTTGTGGCTGCCCGCCGGGCTCACGCCCTCGTACTTGTAGTAGATGCGCGCGGGCGTATCGAGCGCCTTCTCGAGGCGTCGGGCGCGGTAGAGCGGCGTCGGTCGCCACAGCCGATAGATCTCCCGGATCTCCTCGGGGATCGCGATCCACCGCTCCTGGCTCACCTCCTGCTTGATGAGCTCCATCGGAAAGAGCGGCGCCAAATCTTGAGGCCCGATCGGCTGGCCGGTGCCGGGATGAAGCGGCGGGGGCAGCGGGGTCTTGAAGTCGGCCTGGATGTTGTACCACTTCGTCGGGATGTCCTTCTCGTCGAGGAGAAACTTGGTGTTGTCGCCGGCCTTAGTCGCCATGCGCTGCCTCCTTCGGATCTTGTGGCGGCGGGACCCCGTGAAAAGTGCGCTAACGATACGCAAGGGGGACCGCCCCTGTCAATACAGGCGTCTGCTAGACTCCTGTCGCAGGAGGGGATGCCATGGCCAGGACGCTGCGCCTGCCGCGCGCCGACGGGACCCTGACCGCGTACCGCCTGACCGGGGCGACGCCGGTGGCGCCGCCCGCGGGACCGATCAGGAGCCGCATCGCCTACGCCGCGGTGCACGTCGTCGCTGACCCGCTGGCCGCCATCAATCCCACGCTCGAGGCCGCCCTCGACTGGGACGCGACACTCGCGTACCGACGCTACATCTGGTCGCTCGGCCTCGCCGTCGCCGAGGCGATGGACACCTCGCAGCGCGGGATGGGGTTCGACTGGTCCACCGCCAAGGAGCTGATCCGGCGCGCCGTGGCGGAGGCGCGGGGGATTCCAGGCGCCGTGATCGCGAGCGGAGCCGGGACGGACCACCTCGAGCCCGGGCAGCGCGTGACGCTCGCGGACGTCGAGGCGGCGTACGAGGAGCAGTGCGCGTTCATCGAGTCGGTCGGCGGCCGGATCATCCTCATGGCGAGCCGCGCGCTCGCAGCGTGCGCCAAGGGTGGAGACGACTACGCGAAGGTCTACGGGAAGCTTCTGGAGCAGGTGAGCGAGCCCGTGATCATCCACTGGCTCGGCGAGATGTTCGATCCGGCGCTGGCCGGCTACTGGGGCTCGCCGGACCTGGACCGCGCGACCGAGACGCTGGTCGCCATCGTGGGCGAGCACGCGCCGAAGATCGACGGCGTCAAGATCTCGCTCCTCGACCAGGCGCGCGAGATCGCGATGCGGCGGCGCTTTCCGCGGGGCGTCCGGATGTACACCGGCGACGACTTCGACTACCCGACGACGATCCGTGGCGACGGCGAGCGCTGGAGCGACGCGCTCCTCGGGATCTTCGATGTGATCGCCCCGGCCGCGTCCGCCGCGCTTCACGCCCTGGACGGCGGGGACCTCGCCCGCTACGGCGCGATCCTGGCGCCGACCCTTCCGCTCTCGCGCCACGTCTTCGGCGCGCCCACGCGCTTCTACAAGACCGGCGTCGTGTTCGCCGCGTACCTCAACGGCCACCAGTCAGGCTTCAAGATGGTGGGCGGGATGGAGAGCGCGCGCTCGGTCGTCCACCTCGCCGAGCAGTTCGTCCTGATGGACGCGGCGGGACTCCTGCGAGACCCCGACCTCGCTGCCGATCGGATGCGCCGCGTCCTGGCGGTCGCGGGCGCCGACTAACCAACGTCGGGGGGAGCGGCGCCGCTCCCGATGTCGAGTAGTCTCGCTGGCATTTGAGATCACCCCGTGGCACCGACGCCGGCCAGAAGCTGATCAATCCGCCCGTCTGACGGCTCCACAGCGCCGTCGAAAGCTCAACGATTCGAGTGGCTTGCGGGACGTTGGGCCAGGTTTGCGCCTCTGGTTCGACTCTTGCACCTTTCCGCGCTGGGGCGAACCCTGTGAAAATCCTCGTCATTGACGACTCGGCGACGATGCGGCGGATCATCAAGAGCCATCTGGCGACGATGGGATTCGACGCCATCGTCGAGGCGCGCGACGGCGAGTCGGCGCTCGCCAAGCTCGCCAGCGAAGCCATCGATCTCGTCATTACAGATTGGGCGATGCCCACCATGAGCGGGCCGGACCTCGTGCGGGCGATCCGATCGAGCCCGACCCACGGCAAGCTCCCCGTGCTCATGATCACGGGCATCGCCCAAAAGGAAGATATCGTCCAGGCGATCGAGGCGGGGGTCAACGGGTACATCGTCAAGCCGTTCACGCCCCAGACGCTCAAGGAGAAGATCCAAGAGCTCATGGGGGACGTGGTGACGAAGCCGTGACGACCGCGCCGGAAGCCAACGCCGTCAAGCGCGTGCAGGACGCGATCGAGGCCGCCGAAGAGCTGATCGCAGCGGCCGGCCAGAACAGCGCCCCATTCGCGGCGCCCCTCGGGGAGCTGCTCGAGGTCATCAAGGTCGTCGTGCGGGCCACCGTCGTCTGCGTGCGGCCCGCCGCCAGCCACGCGCTGCCGTCGGTCGCCACGACGCTGACGGCGCTCGTGCAGGCGACGGAAACCGCGGCCCAGAAGGTGCTCGACGAGACGGACGCGCTGCACGCGACGCTGGACACGCTCCGCCAGGCCCTGGCACAGCTCGACTCGGCCACGCCCGGCTCCGGCCCGGCCGCGCGCGCCTGGCGCGAGGCGACGGAGTCGTGCGAAGCCCTGTCCGGGCACGTCGGCGCGATCGTGTCCGCGATGGAGTTCCAGGATCTGACGGCGCAGCACCTCACCGCCACGATCCACGCGGTCCAGGGGGCGCGCGAACAGCTGGAGCGGCTGCTCCGATTCATCGGCCTGCCCGCCGACTCGGAGGCGGCGCCCGTCAGGACCGCCGCGAAGGTCGGCGCCCCGTCGGTGCTCGCCCCGTGGCGACAGAAACTCGCCGACCGAATCGTGCAGGAGCACCAGGGTCAGCCCGACCCCTCCCTGGGCCTGTGAAGTCGACCGTCTTCGTCGTCGAGGACTCGCGGACGATGCGGGCCCTCGTCCGGAACGTGCTCGAGGGTGACGGCTATGAGGTCCGTGAGAGCGCCGATGGCCGCGCGGCGCTCGACCTCCTCCACTCGATGTCGCCGGACCTGGTGATCACCGACATCAATATGCCCGAGATGGACGGGATCACCCTGGTGCGCGAGCTCCGCAAGCTCCCGGCGCTCCACCGCACGCCGGTGCTGATCCTGACGACCGAGTCCGACGACACGGTGAAGGCCAGCGCGCGGGCCGCCGGCGCGACGGGCTGGATCGGCAAGCCCTTTCATCCGGACCAGCTGAGCCAGATCGTCGCACGCGTCCTCGGGAGGGAACGGCCGGGATGAGCCAGGACGCGACCCTCCGCATGTTCTTCGAGGAGGCGACCGATCTTGTGGGCGACTCGGAGGCGGCGCTCCTGCGCCTCGAGGCGGCGTCGGGCGAGCCGGATCCGGGCCTCGTCAATCGCATCTTCCGGAACGTCCATACGCTCAAGGGAACGAGCGCCATGCTGGGGCTCGATCGCCTCGCCGCGTTCGCCCACTCCCTCGAGGACGTCTTGGTGCGGATGCGGAAGGGCGCGCAAGCGATCACGCCGGGCCTCGTCGATACGCTGCTCGCGTCCGTCGACGTTCTTCGTCGGCTCCTCGAGCGGGCGCGGGAGGGGAGCGGCGGCGAGCCCGAAAACCTGGAATCCATGCTGGCGACGTTGCGCGCGCTCTCCGTCGGTCCCGCGGCGCGCGGGGGCGGGGATGGTTCCGGGACGATCCTGGCGGGCGGTGGCGCCGGGCTCTTCGGCCGGGCGTCGGACGACGGCGGTCACGACCCCGACCATGCGGTCGAAGCGGCGACGGTTCGCGTGCCGATCGAGAAAGTCGACAGCCTGGTCAACCTGGTCGGCGAGCTCGTCATCACCCAGTCCATGATCGCCCGGCTCGTGGCGCACCTCGGGCCGGACCGCGCCAGAGAACTCGAGGAAGCCGTCGCACAGATGGATCGCCACGCCCGGGAGCTGCAGGAGCGCGTGATGGCCGTGCGCATGCTGCCGATCCGGACGGTGTTCGGCCGGTTCCCGCGCCTCGTCCGCGATCTGGCGCACGCCCAGGGCAAGCAGGTGGTGCTCGAAGCCTCGGGGGAAGACACGGAGCTGGACAAGAGCGTGATCGAGCAGATCACCGATCCGCTGACCCACCTGCTCCGCAACGCGATCGATCACGGCATCGAGCCGCCCGAGGCGCGTCGCGCCGCGGGCAAGCCCGGCGTCGGGCATCTGCGCCTCCGGGCCTACCAGGAGGGCGGCAACATCCATCTGGAGGTCGCCGACGACGGTCGCGGGCTCGACCGCGACCGGATCGCGCGGAAGGCCGAAGAGCTCGGGTTGCTGACCGCGGACGCTCGGCCGTCCGACGACGAGATCTTCGGGTTGATCTGGGAGCCCGGGTTCTCGACCGCCGACACGGTGAGTCAGGTCTCGGGCCGCGGGGTCGGGCTCGACGTCGTGCGCCGCAACGTCGAGACGCTCGGCGGCTCCATCACGGTCCACACGGAGCGCGGTCGCGGCACCACCTTCGATGTCCGGCTGCCCCTCACGCTGGTCATCCTCGACGGCCAGTCGCTCCGCGTGGGGTCGCACACCTACATCCTGCCCCTCGCCGCGATCGTCGAGTCGCTGCGGCCGCGGCCCGGGCAGGTGTCTCGCGTCTTCACCGACGCGGAGGTCGTGGTGGTCCGCGGAGAGGCGGTGCCCATGATCCGGCTGCACCGCGTGTTCGACATCGCGCCCGCGACCGAGGATCCCTCGCAGGGGATCGTGGTCATCGTCGAGCACGGGGGACGCGATGTCGCGCTGCTCGTCGACGAGCTCGGCGGCCAGCAGCAGGTCGTGATCAAGAGCCTCGAAGCCAACTTTCAGAAGGTCACCGGCGTCGCGGGAGCCACGATTCTGAGTGACGGGGGCGTCGCGCTGATCCTGGACGTGCCGGGGCTGGTCGCGTTGAGCCGCGCCCGGCCGGGCGGGGAGCCGCGGATCGTCACGTCCCAACCCGTGGTGTCCGTGGCGAGCTCGGCGGGCCATTCGCAGTCTGACGGAGGAGGACGACGATGAGAGTCGATCGGCGTACCGGCTTGTTCACAGCCGTCTCACTCCTGGTGGTGGCGGCCGCCGCGCACGCGGCGGTCGAGGTCACGCCAGGCATCCAGGCCGAGCTCGACCGGCAGAAGAAGATCGCCGCCGGCTGGGCGGCGGACCCCGTGATCGTCAAGGCCGTCGCGGAGCAGAATGCCAAGGGGCCGCTGGCCGGAATGGACAACTCGAAGTGGAAGCTCGTCCGGCGCAGCGATCCGCTCGTGCGGGCGTTCCAGTCGAACCCGGCGGGCCAATTTCTACGCTCCAAGATGGAGGCCAGCGGGGGCCTGATCACCGAGGCGTTCGTGAGCGCCGCGCAGGGCGAAAAGGTCGCGTTCGCGGAGAAGACGACCTCGTACATCCACAAGGGGATGCCCAAGTTCGACGTCCCGTTCACGAGCCGCAGCGCGTGGCAGGGCCGTCCGGAGTTCGACGAGTCGGCGCAGACCTATCAGATCCAGATCTCGGTCCCGGTGCTGGTGGACGGTCAACCGGCCGGTGCGCTGGTGGTCGGGATCAGCCTGTCGCAGCTCGAGAGGCAGGCGAAGAAGTGACGCACCGGCATGGCTGGAGGGGATGATGAACGAGCGGCATGCGCTCTCGATACGGGCCAAGGTGGTCGCGACGTGCGTCGGCCTGGCCCTGACCACGGGGTTCGCCGGCGGCCTCGGCATCTGGGCGTTCTCGCGCGTCAACGCCGCCTTTCAGGTGGTCGCCACGCAGAGCCTCCCCGCGGCGAACGATATCTTACAGACGGACCGTGACATGCAGCAGGCGCTCGTCGCCGAGCGCACGTTGATGTTCATGAGCATGGCGACGCCCGAGGCGAAGCAGCAGGTCAAGGTCCACGCGGCCGAGCTCACGCAGGTGCTCGAGCGCTGGCGCGAGTACACCGCGATCCCGGCCACCGAGGCGGAACGGCAGCTGTGGCCCGCCTTCAGCGCGGCGGTTCGCGAGTGGGAGCAGGCCTCTCGCGACACGGTGCGGGTCCTGTCCGAAGATACCCCCTCGGCCCGCCGCGACGCCATCGATCTCTCGGTGGGCGAGGGCACCATCAAGTTCGAGAACGCGCGCAAGATCCTGAGCGAGCTCACGGCGATGCGCATGGCTCAGGCGGAGAGGCACGCCAAGACGGAGGAGGCGCGCGCCGCCGCGATGCTGTGGTGGGTCGTGATCGCGGTGGCCGGCGCGATGGGGCTGGCGCTGGTCCTGAGCGTCGTCCTCGGCCGCTCGATCGCAAACCCCCTGGGCCAGACCGCGACGCTGCTCCGGGACATCGCCGAGGGCGAGGGCGACCTGACGCGGCGGCTCCAGGTCCGGAGCCGGGACGAGCTCGGCGAGCTGGCGCGCTGGTTCAACACCTTCGTCGACAAGCTACGCGTGATCATCGGTCAGACGCGGGAGTCGGCCGAGCGGGCGGCCCTCGCCGCCCAGCAGCTCTCCACCGGGACGGAGCAGATCTCCGGCGCCGCCCAGGAGCAGGCGTCCTCCCTGGAGGAGACGGCGGCGAGCATGGAGGAGTTGACCGGCACCGTCAAGCAGAACGCCGACAACGCGCGCCAGGCCAGTCAGCTCGCGGTGGAGTCGCGTGACACGGCCGAGCGGGGCGGCCAGGTCGTCGCCTCGGCGGTCGCCTCGATGGACGAGATCACCCGAGCGTCGGAGCGGATCTCGGAGATCATCTCGGTCATCGACGAGATCGCGTTCCAGACCAACCTCCTGGCGCTCAACGCGGCCGTCGAGGCGGCCCGCGCCGGGGAGCAGGGCCGCGGGTTCGCCGTCGTCGCCGCGGAGGTTCGAAATCTGGCGCAGCGGTCGGCCGCGGCCGCCAAAGAGATCAAGGCGTTGATCCACGATTCGGTGCAGAAGGTGAGGACCGGCGCGTCGCTCGTGAATCAGTCCGGCCAGACCTTCAAGGAGATCGTCGCCTCGGTGAAGCGCGTGACCGAGATCATCGCCGAGATCGCCGCCGCCAGTACGGAGCAGTCGCAAGGGATCGAGCAGGTCAACAAGGCGATCGTCCAGATGGACCGACTGGTGCAGTCGAGCGCCGCGCAGACCGAGGAGCTCTCCTCCACGGCGCTCGCCCTGGCCGTCCACGCCAAGCAGCTCCGCGCGCTGGTGTGGCGGTTCAAGCTGGCCGACGGCGCCCCGGAACGGCCGCCGGCCGAGACGGGACCAGACGCGACGCTCGAGCCGGCGCCGTCGGTCGCGGCGCGGGCTTCCGCGACGCGCACGCGGACGCTCCCGACGCGGCTCCTGCGCACGTCGTCCGGCAACGGCTCCACGGCGCGGGACGACGCCGACGACTTCGAGGAGTTCTGAGCGTGGAGCGTCTCGGGGCGCTCTCGGGTCAGATCGGCGCCGCGGCGGGCGCGCAGTACCTGACCTTTCGCCTGGGCGACGAGGAGTACGGCCTGGACATCCTGAAGGTTCAGGAGATCCGAAGCTACGCGGCGATCACGCCGCTCCCGAACGCGCCGCCCGCCGTCAAGGGCGTCATGAACCTCCGAGGACAGATCATCCCGGTCGTGGACCTCCGCGTGACGTTCGGCATGCGGCCGACCGAGTACACCCGGTTCGCGGTGGTCATCGTCGTCAGCATCGTCGGAAAGATCGTCGGGCTCCTGGCGGACGGCGTCTCCGACGTGCTCACGATGGCCCGGACGGACGTCCAGCCCGCGCCGGACTTCGGCGCGCCGGTCGAGGCTCGGCTGATCAGCGGGATGGCGAAGACCGGAGAGAAGCTGGTCATCTTGCTGGACGTCGAGCGTCTCCTCGATGGCGCCGACCACGACGCCTGACCCCTTCGCCGTCGCCGACGTGATCGTCACGGGCCGCGAGTTCCGCGAGTTCGCGGCGTTCGTCCACCGACAGACCGGGATCGCCCTGAACGAGGCCAAGCGGCCGCTCGTCTGCGCCCGGCTGCGGAAGCGTCTGCGCCACTACGGCTACGCGCGGCTCCAGCAGTATTACGACCACCTCATCGAGCGCGACCCCGAGGGCGAAGAACTGGTCCGGATGGTCAACGCCCTCACGACCAACAAGACCGAGTTCTTCCGCGAAGCGCATCACTTCGCCCTCCTGCGCACCGAGATCCTCGCACGCCGCACGGCGGGCCCCGGGCCCCGGCGGCTCCGGGTCTGGAGCGCGGGATGCTCGAGCGGCGAGGAGGCTTACAGCATCGCGTTCACGGTGCTCGAAAGCTTGTCGGGCGTCATTGACTGGGACGTGCGTGTCCTGGCGTCGGACATCGACACCGACGTGCTGGCCCGCGCGGAGCGGGGCGTCTATCTGGCGGAGCGGGCGGCCGGCGTCCCAACCGCGCTCCGGGAACGGTACTTCCTCCGGGGACGCGGCGCCAACGAGGGGCTCGTGCGCGTCCGACCCGAGGCGGCGCGCCTCGTGACCTTCCGGCGCATCAACCTCCGCGACGAGGCGTGGCCGATTCGGGCCGCGTTCGACGCCATCTTCTGCCGGAACGTCCTCATCTACTTCGACCGCGCGCTCCAGCAGGAGGTCATCCGACGGCTCGTCGAGCACCTCCAGCCCGGCGGCTACCTCTTCCTCGGCCACTCGGAGTCACTGCTCGGCATGGGCATGGGGCTCCGGCCGGTCGGCAAGACCGTCTACAAGAACGCCCCGCGCGGAGAGCGTCCGTGAGCGGTGAGCGGTCGGGCGGCGGCAAGGCGGAGGTCGCAATCCACGTCGGCGGGGTGTACGCGACGCGCGAGCCTACGATCATCCGGACGCTCCTCGGCTCGTGTGTCGCCGTCTGTCTCTTCGATCCGGTCACGCGCGTGGGCGGAATGAACCACTTCATGCTCCCGGCGCCGGGGCCGGGTCGAGAGGACCGGCTCGACTACACCCGATTCGGCGTGCACGCGATGGACTGTCTCATGGGGGCGCTGCAGAAGGCGGGCGGCGATCGCCGCCGCGCCAGGGCGAAGGTCTTCGGCGGCGGCAACGTCCTCGAGATCGGTCGAAACGGCGACAGCGTCGCCCAGCGGAACGTCCGGTTCATCGACGAGTTCCTGCGATGCGAGGACATTCCCGTCGTCGGTCGCGACCTCGGTGGGGAGCTCGGCCGGCAACTCTACTTCCACACCGACACCGGCACGGTCTACGTGCGACGGCTCCGGGACGGGGGCCGCCGACGCCTCCGGACCGTGGAGCGGGCGCACGCGCAAGCACTCGCGCAGGCGCCGCCACGGTTCGGAGACGTCCAGCTCTTCGAGCCATGAGGCGGAAGGTCCGCGTCCTCGTCGTCGAGGGGTCGGCGGTGACCCGACGCATTCTCACCGCGATCCTCGCGGCGGACCGCGAGATCGAGGTGGCGGGGGCCGTGGCGGGCGTCCAGGACGCGCACGAGGTGACGGTGCGGCTCCGCCCCGACGTGCTCACGCTCGACGTCGCGCTCCTGTCCCGACGGGGCTTGCCGTCACTGGAGCGGCTGATGCGCGCCTCGCAGACGCCGGTCGTCCTCGTGTCCCCGCCCACGCGGAAGGGCCGCGAGATGACGCTGCTCGCCCTCGAGCTCGGCGCGGCGGGGGTCGTGCGGATGCCCTCGCGCGAGCTGGTGCGACGGATGCCGGACGTGGTCTCTGAGATGCTCGGCGCGGTGAAGGCCGCCGCCCGCGCGCGGACGGAGCCGGACGCGCCCACCGGCCGAGGGGCGCCGTCCGCCGCGTCCGTGATCGCGGTGGGGGCGTCAACCGGCGGGACCGACGCGATCCAGCGGTTCCTCATGGCGATGCGGCCCGACGCGCCGGGGCTCGTCATCGTCCAGCACATGCCCGAGCGGTTCACGCACGCCTTCGCCGAGCGCTGCAACGGGCTCTGCCCCGTCCGGGTCCGGGAGGCGACGGACGGCGACCTCGTGCGGCCCGGGCACGCCCTCATCGCGCCCGGCAATCTCCACATGCGCGTCCGTCGCGACGGCCAGGGCTATCGCGTCCTTCTGGAGCACGGTCCCCCCGTCAACGGCCACCGGCCGTCGATCGACGTGCTGTTCACCTCGACCGCGGCAGCCGTCGGAAGGAACGCCGTCGGCGTGATCCTGACGGGGATGGGCGCCGACGGCGCCCGGGGTCTCTCGGCAATGAAGCGCGCGGGCGCCCGGACGCTCGCCCAGGACGAGGCCTCCTGCGTCGTGTTCGGCATGCCGCGTGAGGCGATCGCGCTCGGCGCCGTGGATCACGTGCTGCCCCTGTCCGAGCTCGGCCGCGTGGCGCTGGAGCTCTGCAGTGGGCGCCTCCGATGAGGCCGGACCGGTCCAGCCGGCGCCGCCCGGAGCGCCAGCGCTTCGACCCGAACCTCGCCGGCATGTTCCGGGCGACCCGCGAGGGCAAGATCCTCGAGGCGAACGAATCGTTCGCGCGCACCCTTGGGCACGCCGCGCCCACCGAGCTGCGCGGGCGGCACCTCAGGGAGTTCTACGTCGAGCCGGCGCGGTGGGACCTTCTGCGCGCCGGGCTCCGCGTGGCGCGGAGCGTGGCCAACCTCGAGGTCCCGTTGCGTCGCGCCAACCGTAGCGTCGTGTGGGTGCTGATGAGCGTCGTGCGAGCCGGCGCGGAGGCCGCGAGCGGTCTCGAGGGCTCGATCGTCGACATCACCGCGCGTAAGCGCGCCGACGACCTGCTGCGGGAGACCGAGGCGCTCCGCTCGGTCGCGGCGCTCGCGACCGCCACGGCGCACGAGATCAACAATTCGCTGAACGTGCTGAAGGGACACTTGCAGTTGCTCTCGCCGCGCGTCGGCGGCGACCTCGCCGCCGCCCACCTCGCTCCGGCGCTCGCCGCCGCGAAGGCGATCGAGGAGATCGTCGGCCGGATGAACCAGATCATTCGGGTGGAGCTGGCGGAACCGTCCGGGAGACTGCCGGAGATGCTCGACCTCAGAAAGTCCGCCTCGGTGCCCGACGCGCCCCGGACCGACGCGCCGCTCACCGCGTGAGCGGCGCCTAGAGCACGTGGAGCAGCGGGCGCGCCGCCAGCTCCCCCGACTTCCAGAACCCGCTCTCCGTGAACCAGCCGAGCGCTTCCGCCGCGTCCGGAGTCTTCACGAGCACGAGCGTCTGGCCGCCCTCGAAGAAGCCGCCGAAGGCCACGCGGCCGGCGCCGCGCATCTCGATGAGGGCGAGCTGCGCCATGTCGTGGTCGATCACGGGCCCCTCGACGAGGGTGACCTTGCGCGAGCCGTCGAGGACCACGGGGACCATCTCCCACGGCTCGACGAACTGGGCGAAGCTCCGCGGCTCGTAGCGCGTCCAGACCCCACCCGTCCAGTAGGGGTCCTCCTCGATGGCGTTCTTGAGCTGCGTCGGCTGCTGGAGGCGATAGAAGATGTCGGCGGTCTTCCCGTCCGGCGCGGGCCCGCCGCCGATCAGGATGCTCGCGGCGCGCAGCCCCTGCAGCCGCTCGATGTGGCCTCGCCGGTAGCCCTCGCGCCGGGTCAGGTAATCCTCGGCGGCCGTGATGGCGACGTGGAAGACGATCATGGCGCGTCCTGCCGAGTATAGCCCCGCGCGAGCCTCGAGCAGGGAGAAGAGCGGGCGGGAAGACCGTCGTGGCCATCGCGGGTCGAGCCGACCACCCGTGGTACTGTGTCGGGTGATGGAGCTGCTCGAGCAGTTTCGCGCACGGTACCCGTTTTCCCTCGACGACTTCCAGCTCGAAGCGATCCGGGCGATCGAGGCCGGACAGTCCGTCATCGTGTCGGCGCCGACCGGGGCGGGGAAGACGCTCGTCGCCGAGTTCGCCATCCACATGGCGCTCGCCACCGGCAAGCGCATCGCCTACACGACGCCGCTCAAGGCGCTCTCGAACCAGAAGTTCAACGACTTCACCCGGGTCCTCGGCGCCGAGACGGTCGGTATCCTGACGGGCGACGTGAAGGTGAACCCGCACGGCCGGGTGCTGGTCATGACGACGGAAATTCTCAGGAACGCGCTCTACGGCTCGGGGCTCGAGGACCTCGGCTACATCGTGCTGGACGAGTGCCACTACATGGGCGACGAGGGGCGCGGCACGGTCTGGGAGGAGATCATCGTCAACGCGCCGCAGGACGTCCTGCTCGTCGGCCTCTCGGCGACCGTGGCGAACGTCAAAGAGATCGCCGACTGGATCTCGATCGTGCACCGACCGATCGTGCCGATCTTCCACCCGCACCGCCCCGTGCCCCTCTCGTACGCGGTCGCGGACCTCGCGGGCGAGGTCCACGAGATCGCCGAGGTGCGGGCCGGGCGCGCCCGGCTGGTCGGCGACGAGTCGCGCGGGCCCGACGCGCGCGGCCGCTGGTACACGCGCCGGGTCGTTGATCCCGTCGTCCTGATCGCGGACCTGGAAGCGCGGGGCTGGCTGCCCGCGATCTACTTCATCTTCAGCCGCGCCGGCTGCGAGCGCGCGATGGACGACGTCCTCGCCGAGGGCCGGGGCCTCCTCACCGCCGCGCAGCGGGACGACGTCGAGCGCGCGATCAACGAGCTCGTCGAGGAGAGCCCGACCGTCGCCGAGTCCGCGCTGAACCAGACGGTGTTCCAGGCGCTCAGGCTCGGCGTCGGCCTCCATCACGCCGGGATCCTGCCGAGCGTCAAGCGGCTCATCGAGCTCTCCTTCGAGCGTGGGCTCTGCAAGGTCGTCTTCGCGACCGAGACGATGTCGCTCGGAATCCACATGCCGGCGCGCAGCGTCGTGCTCCAGGGCGTCACCAAGCGAACCGACCGCGGCTTCCGTGCGCTGTCGCACAACGAGCTGACCCAGATGGCGGGGCGCGCAGGCCGCCGCGGGATCGACCCCGAGGGCAAGTGCGTGATCGCCCTCGACGCGCGCGACGGCGTCGAGGACCTCCTCCGCGTCGTGGACGGCTCGCCGGAGCCGATCGAGAGCCAGTTCAAGCTCGGCTACGGCTCCGCCGCGCTCCTCCTCGCCACCGGCGCGCCGCCCGAGGCCCTCCGGCGGCGGATCGAGTCGTCGTTCGGCCAGTACCAGAACCTCAAGCGCATCCGTGAGATGGAGGGCGAGATCCGGTCCCTCGAGGCGGCCCTCGCGGAGGTCAAGCGCTACGCGGCGCCGTGCGGCGACTTCCCGCGCATCGGGCGCTACCGGCGCGCGCGTCAGGAGGCGGAGGCCCGGCGCCAGGCGCTCGGCCGGGGCGGGCGCCGGGGCGAACGGGGCGTCGCCGAGGCCGAGACCGGCAGGCTCGCCCTCGTCCGGCGCAAGGGGGGGCCCGGCCTGGCGCTGATCCTCGGCACGCACTCGATCCGTGGCCACCGGGTGCTCATCGACGCGCTCCTGCCCCACGGCGCCGTCGTGCGCGTGAAGAGCGGGGTCGTCAAGCGGATCTTCTGGGCCACACCGCCGCTCCACGTGCCGCGCGACCTCGATCGTACCTCGCAGGGGCGGGGCCGCGACGGCCGCGGGCTCCGCCACCTGGCCGTCGAGCTCGGACGACTGTCGGTCGCCGAGTTGGTCGAGCGCGAGCGGCAGCAGGGGCCGGAGACCGCGCTCTCCGCGATCGAGTGCCACCGCTGTCCCTGGGGCGCCCAACCGCGGTGTGAGCGCGAGTGGCGCGAGCTCGAGACGCTGACCGAGCGTCTCGGCGTCCGGCAGCGCGCGCTCGAGCAGGTCAGGAGCGCGTACTGGCACGAGTTCCTCCGCGTGGTCGAGGTGCTCGAGCAGTTCGGCGCCGTGCGCGAGCGCCGGCTCGAGCCGCGCGGGCGGCTCATCGCCGGACTCCGGCACGACAACGAGCTGCTCGTCGCCGAATGCGTCTTCCGCGGCGTCTTCGCCGACCTCGCGGCGGCCGAGGCCGCGGCCGTGTGCTCGGCGCTGATCGAGGAGGCGCGCTCGGGCGACCCGGCGATCGCGCGGGACTTCCTCAAGAAGCGGCCCCGGCTCCGGCGTAAGCTCGACCAGCTCGCGAGCCTCGCGAACACGATCCACGAGGCTCAGCGGGCGCGCCACCTCCGGATGCCTCTGGCCGTCCACCCCGGGTTCATGCCGGCCGTCTACCGCTGGGCCGGCGGGGAGGACGACTGGGGGGCGATCGTCGAGGAGTCGTTCGGTGGCCACGAGGGCGACCTGATCCGCGCGATGCGCCGGCTCATCGACCTCCTGCGCCAGCTGGCCGAGGGCCCGGAGGTCCCGCCCGAGACGGCCCGGCTCCTCGCGCAGGCGGCGCGCGTCATCGATCGCGGGATCGTGCTCGAGTCGGCCCTGATATGATCCGAGGCGTGGGAGTCCGGGCCCTCGCGCTCGTCGCGCTCCTCCTCGCGCTCGCCGCCTGCGCGGCCACCGCGCGGGAGCAGCGGACGCTCCATGGCCCGACGGCGCTGGAGGTGTGGACCGCGAGCGTCATACTGCGGACGGGCCGGGAGCCGACCTTCGACGAGCGACACCAGTGGAACAGCCAGCTGGAGCGGCAGATCTCGAAATACCTCAGCGGGCATCCGGAGGTCGCGAACTCGCCCGAGGTGTCGAACTTCACCTTCCTCCGCCAGGTGGCGGTGGGCATGTCGAAGGAACAGGTCCTGCTCCTGCTGGGACCGCCGGCGGGCACGGCGACCGATCCCGCCGCGCTCGAGACGCTCGGGCGGGCCTACTGGCCGGCGATCAAGGCGGGCAACGCGACCGAGGCGTGGGTCTATCCCCTCGGCTGGCGGCTGTTCTTCGACGGGGTCCGCGTCGTCGACATCACGCAGTACCTGGAGACCCGCTGACGGAGTCCCGCCGTACCATGATCCAGTCCGAGCTCGTCGTGACCAAGCAGACGCCGCTCGCCCCGCGGGGCCTCGTGGTCGCCGAGCATCCCCTCGGCGCCCGCGTGGGCGCCACGATCCTCGAGGACGGCGGCAACGCCGTGGACGCGGCCGTGGCGACCGCATTCGCGATGACCGTCGTCGAGCCCTTCATGTCCACGCTCGCCGGCTCGGGCACGATGCTCGTCCATCTCGCGAAGCGCGGCGAGACCGTGGCGATCGACTTCAACGGCCAGGCGCCGGCGCGCGCCGACGCGACCATGTTCCGGCTGATCGACGGGATCTCGGACGGGCTCTTCGCGTGGCCGCGCGTCGAGCACGCGGCGAACGAGTACGGCCATCGGTCGGTGGCCGTGCCCGGGTCGGTCGCCGGGCTCGCCCTGGCGCTCGAGCGGTACGGCACGCTGGAGCTCGCCGACGTGCTGACGCCGGCGATCGCGCTCGCGCGCGACGGCTTCGTCCCCGACTGGTACCAGGCGCTGACGACCGCGCGCTCCCTCGAGGAGCTGGGCGCCTTTCCCGAGACGGCGCGCGTCTATCTGAGGAACGGCCGCGCGATCCACCGGCCGCCCTCGCTCGAGCCGGGCGAGCGCGTGACGTACCCGGACCTGGCGCGGAGCCTCGCCCTGATCGCGCGCGAGGGACCGGACGCCTTCTATCGGGGCGCGATCGCCCAGGCGATCCACGACGAGATGACCGCGGGCGGCGGCCTCCTGACGAAGGACGACCTCGCCGGGTACGAGGCGCGCGTGAGCCCGCCACTCACCGGACGTTACCGCGACCTCGATCTCGCCCTGGCCCCGGGCGCGACGGGCGGGATTACCGCGCTCGAGATCCTCAACATCCTCGACGACTTCGCCCCGCACGCCGTCGGGTGGCAGACGACGGGCGGCCTGCACGTTCGCGCCGAAGCGAGCCGGCGGGCCTTTCGCGACCGCTTCGCGCACCTGGGCGATCCGGCGGTCGTCAAAGCGCCTTGGGGGGAGCTCGCGTCGAAAGCCTACGCGCAGGCCGTCGCCGCCGACCTCCGCAAGCCCGGGGCGGGGGGCGGGGGCACGCCTGCCGTCAGCCCGCAGCGGAAGAAGCCCAGCGGAGGGCGGGTGGAACGAGGACGGACGGCGGGCATGCCGCAGAGGGGACCCGCCGCTCCAGACTGCACGACGCACATCGGCGTCGTCGACCGGGGCCGCAACATGGTCTCGCTGACTCACACGGCCGTGTCGCTCTTTGGTTCGCGGGTGGTCGTCACGGGCACCGGGATCCTGCTCAACAACGGCATGATCTGGTTCGACCCCGAGCCGGGCAAGCCGAACTCGATCGCGCCCGGCAAGCGCGCGCTCGTCAACATGGTGCCCGTGCTGGCCTTCAAGCGCGGCGAGCCGTACCTCACGCTCGGCGCGCCCGGCGGTCGCCGGATCGTCTCGGCGATCCCGCAGGTGATCGCGACCCTCGTCGACGCGCGCGGCTCGCTCCAGGCGGCGATCGAGGCGCCGCGCCTGCACACCGAAGGGGGCGAGCTCTTCGTGGACACGCGCGTCGGCGACAAGGCGCTCGAGGGGCTCCGACGCCTCGGGCACACGGTCGTTCCGCGGGAGGAGACCTACGCGACGCTGAACTTCGCCAAGCCCGTCGGGATCCGGGTCGGGAAGAAGGGGCTCGAGGCGGGCCTGGACCACCTGCGGCCGGCGGCGGCCGCCGGGTACTAGCACCCACGCCCCAGGAGGGGATGACGATGGCGACGCTCGAAGAAAAGGTCATCGCGAGCTGGAAGTACACGAAGGGGGCGCTCGACCCCAAGACCGCGTACCTCTGCTACCTCGCGGCGAACCTCGCCGTGGGCAACACCCACTGAGCGAAGCGCGACCTGGCAGGTGCCAGGGCATCGGGCGCCAGCGAGGACGAAGTGCGCGAGGCGATCAGCTTCGCCATTCGCGCGAACGCGGCGAAGGCGCACGCGGACATCCTGAAGGTGTGGACCGATGGCGGAGGTTAGCCTGACGGCGGCGTTCTCCACGGTGCCGACGGCGGAGGCCGAGGAGATCAAGCGTGTCATCGTCGAGACCGTGCAGCAGATCGCCCAGGACGACGGCACGTTCAAGCGGGCGAAGCTCGTCTTCACCGAATCGGACGAGCGGTGCGGGTTGACGGCGGAGCTCGACGGGGTGAAGAAGGAGGGCGTGCCGCTCCAGCTCGACCTCGAGCAGCTCGAGGACGCGAAGACGGGTGCCGGCGCGCGCGCTCAGCTCAAGGAAGCCCTTCGCCTCTACTTCCGGAAGGTTCTTGGAAGGTAACGACGCGGGGCTGCTCCTCTTCAGCTGGCGCGGCTCCGTGTTCCGGGTCGCGGGCGGAGTCCAGCCGCCGAAGGCGGGGTCGTTGTTCTTCTGCCGGCACCTCGCCGTTCGTTCCGGTGAGCGCGTGCTCGAGATCGGGAGCGGGCTCGGGCTCGCGGCGGTCCTGGCGGCCAGGGCCGGCGCCCGCGTGGTGGCCACCGACATCGTCCCCCAGGCCGTCGAGCTGATCCGGGCGAACGCCCTGGTGAACGGCGTGCGCGTGGACGCGCGGCTCGGCGACTGCTACGCGCCCGTCGAGGGTGAGCGGTTCGACCTGATCTGCACGAACCCGCCGCAGATGCCCACGCCGCCCGGCCGCGCGCGAGACGATCCCGTGGCCGCCGCCGACAACGGCGGCGTCGACGGCTGGGAGATCCTCGACCGCGTGATCCACGGTGCGTCCGCCCATCTCACGGCCGGCGGCCGGCTCGTCTTCACGATCTTCGCCTTCCTCGGCAGGAAGACCGCGTTCGCCAAGCTCGAGGCGGCCGGCCTCGCGCCGTCCATCGTCGCGAGCGAGACGCAGGAGTTCCCACGGATCGGCTACGAGCGTCTCGACCACATCCGCGCCCTCGACGTCGAGGCGACCCTGGGGCCGAGCGTGCCGACGACGGTCGAGCGGTTCGTGGTCCAGGGTGCCTGCGGGGGCTCGGCGGACCGATGACGCGCCGGCTGATCGTGAACGCCGACGACTTCGGTCTCACGCGAGGCGTGTCCGCCGGCATCCTCGCCGCGCACCGCCACGGGATCGTCACGAGCACGACCGTGCTCGTGACGGCGGACGTGGACAAAGAGACCCTCGCCGCGGCGCGCGCCGCGGGACTCGGGCTGGGCCTCCACGTCAATCTGACGCTCGGCCGTCCGCTCACGGGCGCGCGCTCCCTGGTCGATGCGACCGGCCGACTCATCCGTGACGCGCGCCGCGCGGCGCAGCGCGCGGCGGTCAAGGACGTCGAGCGCGAGGTGGGGGCGCAGATCGAGAAGTTCCTGGCGCTCGTGAAACGCGCACCGACCCACCTCGACACGCACCACCACGTGGGCCTCTACGCGCCGGTGAGCGGCGTCGTCCTCGCCGCGGCGAAGCGGCTCGGCGTCCCGGTACGGAGCCAGAATGTGGGCGCGCGGGCTCGCGCGCGCGCGGCCGGCCTCAGGACGCCCGACCACTTCTTCGGCGAATCGGGCCCCGGCGCGTACTGGACTCTCGCGACGACCCTGGCGCGGCTGCGCGACCTCCCGCCCGGCGTCTCGGAGTTCATGGCGCACCCCGGCGTGTTCGACGACGCGCTCGCGCAGAGCCGGTACGCGCGCCAGCGCGAGACCGAGCTCGTCGGCGTCGGCACGGCGGCGGCGCGCTCCGCCGCCATGGCGCTCGGGATCACGCTCTGCGACTTCGGTCGTCTCTGACCGCCCATGACGCGGGACGCGCTCCTGCTCGGCGTGGACGTCGGCGGCACGACGACGGCCGCCGGCGCCGTCACGCGGGAGGGCGCGGTGCTCGTCGAGCAGCGCGTGCTGACCCACCGTGACGGCAAGGGGCGCGCGCCGGAGACGATCATCGAGCTGCTCGGCTCCGTCCGTGAGCAGGCGGAGCGCCGGGGGCACGCGGTCGAGGCCATCGGCGTCGGCGTGCCCGGGCCGGTCGACCCGACCGTCGGCCGGATCGGCGAGCACGTGCCCCACGTGCCGGAGCTCGCCGGCCGCGCGCTCGCCGCCGAGCTCGCCGAGCGGTTCGGTCGGCCGGCGTTCGTGGACAACGACGTCAACGCGCTCGCGCTCGGCGAATGGATGTTCGGCGCCGGCCGGGGCACCCGCTCGCTGGTGGTGCTGGCGCCCGGGACCGGCTTCGGCGCCGGGATCGTGCTCGAGAGCCGCCTCGTGCGCGGCGCGGCGGGGTTCGGCGGGGAGCTGGGCCACACGCCCGTGAAGTTCGACGGCCCGCCGTGCTGGTGCGGCGGGCGTGGCTGCCTCGCCCTTTACGCGAGCGGCCGGGGAATCGCCGAGGCGGCGCGGGCGCGCGTCGCCGGGCTGCCGGACGCGCCGTTGCTCACGGCGGCGGGCGGCGACCCGCGCGCGATCACGGCGCCGCTCGTCTTCCGGGCGGCGCGGGAGGGCGACGCGGTGGCGTCCGCGGTCGTCGACGAGGCGTGCCGCGCCCTCGGCGCGATGCTCGGCGCGGTCGTGAACGGCCTGAACCCGGAGCTCATCGTCCTGACCGGCGGCGTCGCGGAGTCGCTCGTGCCCCTCGAAGCGCAGATCCTCCAGCGGGCCGCCGAGTACGCGTTCCGCGCGGCGCTCGCCAGAACGCGGGTGACGATCGTGCCGGGCGACAAGCGAACGAGCATGCGCGGCGCCGCGGCGCTCGCGATCTACGAGATCGCCCGCGCCGGCGGGGGAACGCCATGATCACGGTGACGCGCCGGCCACGGAGGGTGTTCCGACGAGGCTGTCGAGGAGACGGGGCAGGCGTCTCACGACGGACTCGCCGTGGAGCTGCGCGGCCATCTCGCCTCGGCGGTCGACGACAACGGTGTAGGGTGTCCCCTTGAAGCCGAAGCGGTTCGCGAGCGTGAGCCGCGGGTCGAGCGCGACGGGGTAGGCGACCTTCTGCTCGAGAACGAAGCGCTGCGCGTCCACGGCGGTGTCCTGGACGTGGATCGCCAGGATCTCGACGCCGCGCGCGCGGTAGCGCGCCGCGACACGCGCCAGCGCCGCCGACTCTTTCACGCACGGCTTGCACCACGACGCCTGGAAGCGGAGGACCAGGACCTTCTTTCCGATCAGATCGCGCGAGTCGAGCACCCGCTGGCTGCCGAGGAGGCGCACCGTGAAGCCCGGTGCCGCGGGCGCGGCGGCGAGAGGCGCGACGACGCACAGCAGGAGCAGGAGGGCCGGCAGGACGCGCGCAACCACGAGGGTATAATAGCCCGCGTGAACGACCTCGAGCACGAACTTCGCAAGGTCGTCGCCGGCGACGTGCGGTTCGATCCGGTCTCCCGCCTGCTGTACTCCACCGACGCGTCCATGTATCAGGTCGAGCCGATCGGCGTCGTGATGCCGCGCGACGCCGACGACGTCCAGGCGGCCGTGGAGGTGGCGCGGAGGCACGAGGTGGCGCTCCTCCCGCGTGGCGGCGGGACCTCGCTCACGGGCCAGACCGTCAACCGCGCGCTCGTCCTCGACTTCTCCCGCCACATGAACCGCGTGCTCGAGGTCGACACCGAGGCGCAGTGGGCGAGGGTCGAGCCCGGGCTCGTCCAGGACGAGCTGAATCACCACGTGCGGCCGATGGGGTTGCTGTTCGGCCCGGACACGTCGACCTCGAATCGCGCGACGCTCGGCGGAATGCTCGGCAACAACTCGGGGGGCTCGCACTCGATCGCCTACGGGCTGACGGTCGACCACGTCGTCGAGGTCACGGCGCTCCTGGCCGACGGGACGCGCGTCGTCTTCGGCGACGTCACGCCCGAGGAGCTCGCGCGGCGGGGCCGGCTGCCCGGCCTCGAGGGGCAGATCTACCGCGAGGTCGGGCGGATCCGCGACGCGTACGCCGACGAGATCCGCGCGCGCTACCCGCATCACTGGCGACGGGTGGCCGGCTACAACCTGAACGAGCTCGTGGGCGTCGGGGTCAAGCCGGGGTCCCTGGCGGGCGGCGGCGGAGTCGCCTCCGACCCGAGAGGATCCGCGCGCGGCCTCAGCATGGCGCGCCTGATCGTCGGCTCCGAGGGCACGCTCCTGACGCTCGTCGAGGCGAAGGTGCGCCTGGTGCGACGGCCCAGGACGACCGCGCTCGACGTCATCCACTATCGCGACCTCCAGGAGGCGCTCGAGTCCTCGCAGTCCATCCTCGAGACGGGCCCGTACGCGGTCGAGCTCACCGACAAGCTGATCCTCGATCTCGCGCGTGACAACATCGAGCAGGCCCAGCGGATGGGCTTCGTCCAGGGCGATCCCGCCGCGATCCTCATCGTGGAGTACGCCGGGGACAGCGACGCGGAGGTCCGCGCCAAAGTCGCCGAGCTCGAGGCGCGGCGTGCGCGCGAGCGCTTCGGCTACGCCGCGACGCTCGCCTTCGATCCCGCCGAGCAGCAGTCGATCTGGAAGCTCCGCAAGGCGGGGCTCGGGCTCCTGCTCGGGATGAAGGGCGACAAGAAGCCCATCGCCTTCGTCGAGGACACGGCGGTCCACCCCAAGCACCTGGCGGAGTTCGTGCCGCGCTTCCGCGAGATCTTCGCCAAGCACGACGTCGTGGGCGCCTACTACGGCCACTGCTCGGTCGGGTGCCTGCACATCCGGCCGGTGATCGACCTCAAGACCCCGCGCGGGCTCGAGCAGGTGCGCGCGATCGCGGACGAGATCACGAGCCTCGTGCTCGAGTTCGGCGGGACGATCTCGAGCGAGCACGGCGACGGCCGGGCCCGGAGCCCGTTCCTCGCGCGCATGTACGGGCCACGGCTGATGCGCGCGTTCCGTGAGCTCAAGCGCGCGTTCGACCCCGAGAACCGCCTGAACCCGGGCAACATCGTCGACGCGCCCGGGATCCTCGAGAACCTCCGCTACGGCGTCGGCGAGCGGGCCTGGGAGCCGACCACCCTCCTCGACTTCTCCGGCCAGGGCGGCTTCGCCGCGGCGGTGGAGCTCTGCAACGGCGTCGGCGTCTGCCGCAAGAAGCTCGAGGGCACGATGTGCCCGTCGTACATGGCGACGAAGGACGAAGAGCACTCGACGCGCGGGCGCGCGAACGCGCTCCGGGCCGTGCTCTCCGGGCGGCTCCCGCCGTCGGAGTTCACCGGGCACCGCCTCTACGAAGTCATGGACCTCTGCCTCGAGTGCAAGGGGTGCAAGGCCGAGTGCCCGGCGAACGTGGACATGGCGAAGCTCAAGTACGAGTTCCTGCACCACTACTACGCCGCGAACGGGCTCCCCCTGCGCAACCGCCTCTTCGGGCGGATCGAGCGGCTGCACCGACTGGGCGCGCACCTGCCGGCCCTCGTCAACTGGGCCTCGGCCCTCGCGCCGAGCCGCTGGCTGCTCGAGAAGCTCGTCGGCATCGACCGCCGCCGGCCGCTCCCGACGCTCGCCGCGAAACCGTTCACCGCCTGGTTCGCGCGCCACGCGCCGCCGGTCGCGAGCCCGCGCGGCGAGGTCGTGCTCTTCCACGACACGTTCGTGACCTACAACACGCCCGAGATCGGTCGCGCCGCGGTGGAGCTGCTCGAGACCGCCGGGTACCGTGTGGTGCTCGTGGACAAGAAGTGCTGCGGCCGGCCGCTCATCTCGAAGGGCATGCTCACCGAGGCGCGCGCGCACGCGGCGTGGAACGTGGACCGGCTCGCCCCCCACGCGCGACGGGGCGTGCCGATCGTGGGGCTCGAGCCCTCGTGCCTCCTGACGTTGCGCGACGAGTCGGTGGATCTCCTCCGCACCGACGACGCACGGACCGTGGCGCGGCACGCCGTCCTGCTCGAAGAGTTCCTCACGCGCGAGCGCGGGCGCGGCCTCGAGCTCCGGTTCACCGGCGACGGCCGGACGGCGCTCCTGCACGGGCACTGCCACCAGAAAGCGCTCGTCGGCACGGCCCCGACGGTCGCGGCCCTCCGGTGGGCCGGCTTCCGGGTGGAAGAGGTCGATTCCGGGTGCTGCGGGATGGCGGGCGCGTTCGGCTTCGAGCGCGAGCACTACGACATCTCTGTCGCGCTCGGCAATCGCCGCCTGGTGCCCGCCGTGAAGGCGGCGCCCGCGGACACCGTGATCGTGGCGCCCGGCGTCTCGTGCCGCCAGCAGATCGCGCACCTCGCCGGGCGCCGCGCGTTCCACCCCGCCGAAGTCCTCCGGGCCGCGCTATCGCCCTCCTCCTAGGCTCCGCCCTCGCCGTTCTCGTCGCCGCGTTCGTGAAGGGGGCCATCGGCTTCGGCTTTCCCACGCTCGGCACGCCGCTCCTGGCGCTCTTCCTCGATGTGAAGACGGCGGTCGCGGTCCTGGTCGTCCCGAACCTCGTGATGGACGGGATCCAGGCGCGTCGGCGGGGCGGGCTCGCGGCGACGGTCCGGCGCCTGCGGCCGTTGCTCCTCTCCGGCGCCGCCGGGACCGTCCTCGGCACGGCGGCGCTGGCGGAGCTCGGTGCGCAGACCGTGACGCTCGCGCTCGGCGGCTTCGTGGTGCTGTTCGTGATCCTGAACGCGATGCGCGTGTCGCCGCGGGTGGCGCCGTCGTGGGAGCGATGGCTGTCGGCGCCCGTCGGGCTCGTCGCGGGCGTCGTGGGCGGCGTCACGAACGTCCCGAGCCTGCCGCTGATCCTCTACTTCTACGCGCTCGGCATGGAGAAGGACGAGTTCGTCCGCTCGATCGCCGTGACGTTCCTCGCCTACAAGCTCGTCCAGCTCGTCTCGCTCGTGACGGTCGGCCTCCTCGACGGGCGGCTCTTCGGCGCCTCGCTCGCGCTCACGGCGGTGGCCGTGGGCGCGTTTGCGCTCGGGCTCCGGGTGCAGGACCGGCTCGACGCGCGCGCGTTCAACCGTGCCGTGCTCGTGTTCCTGAGCGCGATCGGCGTGTGGCTGGTGGTCCGCGCGCTGCGCTGACCCGCGTGACGCCCGGGCGCGCTGCGCCGGCGCGCGCTATACCGTCGCGCCGGAGAGGAGGGTGAAGATGCGCCGGATCAGCTGCTCGTGATCCTCGATGTTGTGGCGGAAGATCCGAAGCTCCTTGAGCTCGGCGATGTCCACCGTGCGGATGGGCTCGCCGGTGCGGAGGGCCGCGAGGGAGAGGGCCTGGAAGCACGAGCGGCCCGTCTCCGGGCGCTCGGTGACGAGCACGAAGTAGAGCGTGGGCCAGTGGCGTCGGGCCATGAAGAACGCCGACCGCTCGCCCCGCTGATTCTCGACGGAGACGAACTGCTCGATGGATGGCCGGTACTTCACCTCGACGAGGAACTCGCCGTCGGAGGCGCGCCCCGGCGCCGGCGACACGAGGAAGTCGGGCGAGAAGTCCTCACGGCCGAAGCGGAGCGGCAGCGCCTCCTGGCGGTACGGGCGCACCTCGTAGCGCGCGCGGCGGAAAATGGACTCGACGAGGGCCTCGGCAATCCGGCTCTTCGCCTCGAGCAGATCCACTGTTTTGCCTCCGGTACACGCGACCTCACGTCGATGCGACGCACGCCCATCATACTATAGCGAGGAACCGGGCCGGCGCGCCCTCCGTGCCCGCGATCTTGTAGAAGGGGGCCGCGAACTCGACCCGTCGGCGCGGGAGCGCGCCGAGGTTCGTCAAGCCCTCCAGGATGACCACCCCCGCGCCGAGGATCACGCGGTGCATCGGGAAGTCCTCGGAGGTGAAGTCGGGCAGACGCGCGCAGTACTCCTCGAAGAAGTCGAAGCCGATGGTCTTCGCCCCCCTGGCGACGAGCCACTCCGCCGACTCCGGCGGGAACCAGGGTGACTGGACGAAGTAGTCGGGCCACCTGCCGTACATCCGGTCGGTCCAGTCGGTGCGGAGCAGGACGATGTCGCCCCGCCGTACGTCGTCGGCGCCGCCGCGCCGGAGATCGTCGATCGTGATCGCGTGGTTCGGGCCGACGAAGGAGAGGTCGACGACGATCGCCTCGCCCATCACCTGGTCGAGGGAGATCTCCGCCGTGGTGATCCCATCCTTGAAGACGTGCAGGGGCGAGTCGATGTGGGCGCCCGTGTGCAGGCTCTGCCGCACGCTCGAGACCTGCCAGAAGCCGGGGCCGCGGCGGTGGGGCGTGATCTCGAGCCGCAGGTTGGTGGACGGCGGGCTGAGCGTCCGATCGTCCACGGTCACGGAGAGGTCGATGTAGCGCTTCATGGGCGCGGGTCCTCCTGGCGGCCCAGCCGCCGTGCGTGCATGCGCGCTCGGCTCGAAGGCCCTAGGCTAGCATTGGCCGGAGCACCTGTGCTATGTCTCTCGCGTCCGCGCTCCGTCGCGCAAGCGAACCTTCCCCAGGCCACCGGCGCCTGAGCCCTGGGAGACGAGGAGATCACGATGCGAATGAGACCCGGGATGGTGGTCGTCGCGCTGGCCGCTCAGGCGCTGCTCCTCGCTGGCGAGCGCCCGACGTGGGCGCAGCGGGGCCCCATCAAGGTCGCGCTCCTGGTGCCCACGACCGGGCCGCTCTCCGCCAACGGCAAGGATATGGTCAACGGCCTCGAGCTCTTCTTCGAGGAGCAGAAGTACCGGCTGGCCGGACGGGAGATCAAGCTCATCGTCGAGGACGACGAGGGCAAGCCCGCCACTGGCCTCACCAAGGCGCGCGGCCTCGTCGAGGGGCAGGCCGTGCACTTGCTCATGGGCCCGCTGAGCGCCGCCGTCGGCTACGCCATCGCGCCCTACCTGGACGGCAAGAAGGTCCCGACGATCTTTCCGATCGTCTCGTCAGAAGACATCACCCAGCGAAAGCGTAGCCCCTACATCGTGCGCACCGGCTGGACGAGCGCCCAGCCGATGCACCCGTTCGGCACGTGGGTCTACGAGAACCTCAAGTACCGGAAGATCGCGATGATCGGCTACGACTTCGCCTTCGGCTGGGAGGTCGCGGCGGGCTTCCACCGGACCTTCGAGGACGCGGGCGGCCAGATCGTCCAGAAGCTCTGGCCACCGCTCAACACGCCCGACTTCGCCCCGTACATCGCCCAGCTCCGCCGCGACGTGGACGCCGTGTGGTGCGTGTTCTCCGGCGCCGACGCCCTGCGCTTCAGCAAGCAGTACGCCGAGGCCGGCCTCAGGGAGCGGCTGCCGCTCATCGGCAACGGAACGTTCACCGACGAGCACGTGCTCCGAACGATGGGCGACGAGGTGCTTGGCGTGATCACCGCCCATCAGTACTCGGCGGCGCTCCAGACCCCGGCCAACAGGAAATTCGTCGCCGCCTACGAGGCCAAGTTCAGGCAGGTGCCCTCGTACTACTCGGAGGGCACGTACGTGGCGGGCATCGCGCTGAAGGCGGCGCTGGAGGCCACCGGAGGCGACATCGAGAACGTCGACAAGTTCCTCGGGGCGCTTCGCCGCGCGGATCTCTCCGACGCCCCGCGCGGCGCCGTCCGGTTCGACGACTTCGGCAACCCGATTCAGAACATCTACGTGCGCAGGGTCGAGAAGGCGGGCGGCCGCCTCCAGAACACGGTGATCCACACCTTCCCGAGCGTCTCCCAGTTCTGGACGTACAAGCCCGAGGAGTACCTGAAAAATCCCGTGTACTCGCGCGACTACCCGCCGTGCAGGCACTGCTGATGGTCGTGCGAGCCGAGCGGCGGCCGCGGAGGCTCGGCGACGCGCGCCGCGAGGCGAGTCTGTGAATCTGGTCGTGCGAGCCGAGCGGCGGCCGCGGAGGCTCGGCGACGCGCGCCGCGAGGCGAGTCTGTGAATCTGGTCGTGCGAGCCGAGCGGCGGCCGCGGAGGCTCGGCGAAACGCGCCGCGAGGCGAGTCTGTGAATCTGGTCGTGCGAGCCGAGCGGCGGCCGCGGAGGCTCGGCGAAACGCGCCGCGAGGCG